>WNFM01269245.1_pt2 | contig 11297 bp, 10 predicted proteins | sample 5400271 | NCBI WGS metagenome assembly WNFM01 (sample SAMN13153352, study PRJNA577476) | soil metagenome | isolation source: 60 cm saprolite on Douglas fir-dominated hillslope | place: USA:California | collected 2013-09-17 | reverse complement strand
GAGAACTAGAAATGGCTGGCCGGTCGAAGTAACGCCGGCATCGAGAAGTTCGGCGATATTGGGGTGAGCGAGCTGAGCCAAAATTCGCCCTTCGCGTTTGAATCGGGCGGCACCGCCGCTGGAAGCCACGGCAAACCGCAACAGCTTGACGGCTACACGCTTCTCGAAGCGGCCGTCGCTGCGTTCGGCAAGCCACACATCTCCCATGCCGCCTTGCCCGATAGGGTTTAAGAGCGTGTACGCGCCAACGGTCTGGCCGGCCAGCGAAGACGTAAACGGATGGTCGGGCAAGTGTTCAAGAAAATGTTCTTCGGCCAGGGCTCGGTGATCGGCGAGAAACTGTTGCAGAAGATCGCTCAATTCCGGATGCTGCAGGCGGAAAGAGTCCAGCCATGCTGCGCGTTCCGATTCCGGCAGAGCTAGGGCATCATCCAGGTACCGGCTGACTTCCCGCCATTGTTCCGGCTTCAATGTCGACACGGGGCGTCTAGACCTCCAGATCCGCACGGATCTTGCGATGCAAATAAATGCGTGCCTTTTCCCAAGAGCGCTGGACAGTGCGTTCTGAAATTCCCTTCATAGCGGCGATTTCGGCGAAAGTAAAACCACAAAAAAATTTCAGATCCACAATTTGGGCGAGCGGAGGTTCAACTTCGGCCAGCTCGTCCAGCGCATCACTGATGCGGGTGAGTTCCCGATCGTTGATCGGCTGCTCCAGCTCGCTGGGAGCGGAAGTGATTTCAAACTGACTGCCGCGCTTTTGCGCCTGGCGGCTCCGGACATGATCGATGATCAAGCCGCGCATGACGCGAGCGGCATAGCCCATAAATCGCGCGCGATCCGGAAAGGATGCGCCATCGCGCGGCGCAATCTCAATGTAAGCCTGGTGCAGGAGTGTCGTCGGGCTGAGGCTGATGGGAACGCCTTGGCGGGCCAGTTCGCGCGCAGCCAGACGACGCAACTCGGTGTAAAGAGCGCTGAAGAGAGCGTCGGCGGCGGAAGGGTCTCCGCGCTCGACAGCGTCAATGAGTGATGAAAGGGTGGGCGGGTTTTCCAACGCCACGTCCTGCTAAGGCCGAAAACTGCGGCTCGACCTGAAAGAGTGTTCAATCAAGCGTGAATCGAAGAACTCTGGTTCTCAAAATATCCGCAACCTACTGCCACGAATCACGGCTGTCAAGCGCTTCCGGCGATCTCGTCGCGTCGATCGTATTCGGTGAATCGATGTTCGACGGCTACTGGCCATCGTCGCAACCGGCCTTCTCATGGGATTCCTGATCGCTTTAGCTTGTGGATTCGCAGCTAATTTACACTGCGCTTGGTTGCCAGCGGGGCTTGAATTTGATTCTAACCCCCCACCCTCGAAACCGTCGTGGCATAAGAATGTTGTTGACCTTCAACAGAGAATCTCCGGCGCTTGAGGAAAAAGCGAATTGCTAGCCGGCTTCTCGGCGGACTCGGAATGACACATAAGAAAAAAGGCCAAGAACGGCGCGGCTCCGAGCGGTCCGGGGTAAACATGTCGTGCCCTCCGGGAAGAGAGACAGACCCTGCCTGCGGCAGGCTGGGTCCACTGCGTTTACCTGAGGGCAATCTGCGGCGAAGAGTTTTGAAGATGCGTTCATTCGCGGGTAATACAGGTGGCCTAAGACTTGCAAAGTGCGCGCAAGCCGCCACGCCCAGGAAAAAAACCCGAGCCCGGGCGAAGTTGGTTGAAGCACACGCGAAGGACAATCTCAAGGAGGGAACTCATGCATTCTCGTTTTACGAAAGCGTTGTCGCTGGCAGCCGCAGCGGCGCTGACGTTGTTGCCAGCTAGCCCGGCGTTTGCCGATGGCTCGCAGACGGCGACACCGATCAAACACCTGGTGGTGATTTTTCAGGAGAACGTGTCATTCGACCATTATTTTGGGACTTATCCAAATGCATTGAATCCGGCGGGAGAACCAGCGTTTCATGCGCGGCCGGGAACACCGAGCGTAAACGGTTTTACCCCCGCGCTCGCGAAAAACAATCCCAACTTGAACCCGGCGAACGGCGCGGGAGCCACCAACCCGTTCCGTCTGGATCGTACGCAAGCGGTGACCCGGGATCAGGGTCACGGTTATAAGCAAGAGCAACAGGCGTTCGACGGCGGGGCGATGGATCTGTTCCCAGCGTTTGCAGGAAAGTCCGGTCCACCGCCTACGCTTGGAGGAATCGCCGACACCACAGGACTGAATCTTGGGTATTTCGACGGGAACACGGTGACCGCGCTATGGAACTACGCACAGCACTTTGCGATGAGCGATAACTCGTACAGCACAGTGTTTGGTCCCTCGACACCGGGCCTGCTCAACCTGGTATCCGGACAAACCAACGGCGCGGCCAACATTGCGCCAGTGGCGGCTACTTTTGCCGTTACCGATGGAGGAAACGGGTCGTTCAGCGTGATCAGCGATCCCGACCCGCTGGGAGATGCCTGCTCCAATGTGGCCATCACGATATCGATGCCGGGAAAGAACGTTGGAGACCTGCTTAGCGCTGCGGGGATTTCCTGGGGATCGTTTATGGGCGGATTCAATCTATCGACGGTAAATCCCAATGGTACGACGGGCTGCAAGCGAAGCACAGCGGGGCTGGCGGGCACGACTGCCGATTACATCCCGCACCATGCGTTCTTCCAATATTCGTCGACAACGTCCAATCCGGCGCACACCCGGCCGGCTTCTATTTCTGAAATTGGGCATGACGGAGCGGCCAACCACAACTACGACATCGCGGATTTTTATGCGGCAGTCAGCGCTGGCAATTATCCGGCGGTCAGCTTACTGAAGGCTCCGGCGTATCAAGATGGCCACGCCGGCTATTCGGATCCGCTGGATGAGCAGACCTTCGTGGTGAACGTGGTGAACTTCCTGCAACAACATGGAGACTGGAGCAGCACGGCGGTGGTCATCCTGTATGATTCGGACGGGTGGTACGACCACCAAATGAGCCCAATCGTGAACCAGTCGCAGGGTTCGCAGGACGCTCTTACTGCGCCTGGATTCTGCGGGGCATCCGCGACTACCACCGCGTTGCCTGGAGTTGATCCAGGAAATCTGCACGCGCTCGGGCGCTGCGGTTATGGCCCGCGTCAGCCACTGCTGGTGGTTTCTCCGTGGGCAAAAACAAACTACGTGGACCATTCGATCACCGATCAGACCTCGGTGTTGCGGTTCGTCGAAGACAACTGGCTGGGAGGGCAGCGCATCGGTCAGGGTTCGTTTGACGCGATCGCAAATTCGATCACGCAAATGTTCAACTTCAGTCAAGGCGGCAACAGCCAGGGCGGTACGGTATTGATACTGGATCCGAGTACCGGGCAGCCAGCTTCGCAAAATCAGCAATAGCCGGTAGCTGGTTCGAAACGGATATCGGTGACCCCATCCTTCCGACACGGGGGATGGGGCTTTTATTTATTGCGAGTAGCCGCGGGGGTGGGAGGTGTGCCACTGCCAGGCGGAATGGAGGATGGAGTCGAGGGTGGAGAATTGGGGGGACCAGGCGAGTTCGCGGCGAATTTTATCGGAGGAGGCGACGAGGACTGGGGGATCGCCGGGGCGACGGGGGGAGTCGAGGGAAGGAATGGATTTGCCGGAGACGCGGGAGGCGGCGGCGATGACTTGGCGGATGCTGGAGCCAGTGCCGATGCCGAGGTTGTAATTGAGGGCGCCATCGCGATCGAGGGCTTGTAGGACCTGGAGATGGGCGACGGCGAGATCGTAAATGTGTATGAAGTCGCGGACGCAGGTACCGTCGGGAGTGGGATAGTCGGTGCCGTAGATGGGGACCGGGCTGGCGGTGCCTAGCGCGGCGCGGAGGACGTTGGGGATAACGTGGGATTCGGGATCGTGGTGTTCGCCGTGGCCTTCCCAGGCACCAGCGGCGTTGAAGTAACGCAAGACGGCGTAACGCAGGCCGTGGATGCGGTGAAACCAGTCGAGCATGATTTCGGTTTGGAGTTTGGATTGGCCGTAGGGATTGGCGGGACGCTTGGGGGCGGATTCGGAAATGGGAGTGGAATCGGGGACGCCGAAGACCGCGCAACTGGAAGAGAAAACAAATTTCTGCACGCGGTGAGCGAGGCAGGCTTCGATCAGGGTGAGGGTGGCGGAAGTGTTGTTGCGGAAATATTTTGCGGGGTCCTGCATGGATTCGGCGACTTCGGCGAAGGCGGCGAAGTGCATGACGGCGTCGAATTTATTGGTGGCGAAGAGTTGCGAGAGGGAGTGCGGATCGCCGAGATCGGCGACGACCAGCGGGACTCCTGTTGGGATGGAGGCGCGGTGACCGCGGGAGAGATTGTCGAGGACGGTGACCTGGTAGTTTTTTTGCAGGAGGAAGCGGACGGCCGCTCCGCCGATGTAGCCTGCGCCGCCGGTGATTAGGATGTGTTGGGTCATTTTGTTGGTCTCATTGGGTTAGCACAGCAATTTTGCTTTGAGGTTATTCGTACGTTGCGATCCTTCGCCCGCCTTCGGCGGGCTCAGGATGACAGGTTCTTGGACACGTCGAGCGATAGATAAATCGGAGAAGACGAATAAGCGGAAAGGACGCAGCCCCGAGCGGTCCGGGGCAGGCGGTACTGCGCCCGCACGAGGAAAACGCAAATTCGCCCAGAACGATGGTTTCAAGTTCGCGCTCCTAGGGATTTCATTTTTTGCACCGGACGAAGAGAGTTGTGCCAAAGGGCGGATGCAGCGGGCCGAGCATTGAATGCTCGAGGGAGCAGAGTGCGCGTAGGGCGCGGTTGATGAAAGGCGGCGGGATGGGTGGGTTGGCAGGCTGCATGAGGAAAATTTTTTCCACGATGCGTTCGGCGAACTTCACAGGAAAAGTCCACTGGAACCAGTAGGCGGAGTCGGCGATTGTGAGGCCGGCCTGCCGGAGCAGCGGGAAGAGCGTGGATTTGCGGTAGCGGGTGACGTGATGGTTGATGACGTCGTGATTGGTCCAGACCAGATTGAAGGCGGGGACGGTGATGAGCAGAGTGCCGCCGGAGTTGAGGAGGGAGACGCAGCGGCGAAGAGCTTCAGCGGGATCGGGAATGTGTTCGAGGACGTCGAGGAGCAGCAGCAGAGAATATTGTTTGCCGGGCTGGAAAGAATCGTCGAGCGGGCCGATGTGAATTTTCTGGAAATGAGGATTTGCGGGATTGACGATTTCGCGGGAAGTTTCGACGCCTTCGACGTCGCCGAATTCTGCGAGGGAGTCGAAGAAGAGCGCGTCGCCGCAGCCGACGTCGAGGATGGGGTTCCAGCCGGTTGGCGGCTGCGTTTCGCGCAAGACTTGCAAGACCCAGCTGGCGCGCATCTGGAACCACCAGTGATTTTCGTGGAGGCGGCGGTAGTAAGCGCTGTAGTTGGGGTCCACGCGGGGAAATTCCTTAGCCGTGACCAGAACAGATGTGGCGCGAATTTCTGCTGGCTGAAGAATTGAAGCGGTTGGCGGCGTTGCCGATAATTTTTTCCACCACGTAGAGCGGTCGGGCTTTCACTTCCTCATAGACTCGGCCGACGTATTCGCCGATAATGCCGAGGAAAAAAAGCAAAGTGCCGGCAAGGAAAGTGAAGACAAGGAGCAGTGCGGTGAAACCTTGTGGGGACTTATGGAAAAAGATTTTTGCGACGACGGCGTACAAGGCATAAAGAGTGGAAAGAGAGACAGAGACAAGACCGATAAGAGCGGCGGCGCGAATGGGAATGGTGGAGAAAGAGAAAATGGCGTCGGAGGCGAGCTTGAGATATTTCAAAAGGCCGTATTTGCTTTCGCCGGCGAAGCGCTCGGAGCGTTCTACGGTGATACCGATCTGGCGGTAGCCAACCCAGCTGCGCATGCCGCGAATGTAGCGGTGATGCTCGGGCATGCTGCGGAGATGGTCGACGACGCGGCGGGACATGAGACCGAAATCGCCGGCGTCGAGAGGAAGGCGAGTGTCGGCCATGCTTGACATCAAACGATAGAAAAGATAGAAGCACAATTTCAGCAACACACCTTCTTTGCGGCGAGTGCGCTGCGCGTAGACGACGTCGTAGCCTTCCTGAAATTTTGCGACGAGCGCGGGAATAGATTCGGGCGGATCCTGAAGATCGCCGTCGAGGACAACGGTGACATCGGTGGAAACGTGATCGAGCGCGGCAGTGAGGGCGACTTGATGGCCGAAGTTGCGGGAAAGAACGATGACCGAGATGCGCGAATCATTTTCGGCGGCTTGTTCCAGCATTTGGCGGGTGGCGTCGGAGCTGCCGTCGTCCACAAAAATCATTTCGTGCGGACCGCCGGACATAGCGGTGAGTGCGGCACCGACGCGGCGCAAAAGTTCGGGCAGAACCATCTGCTCGTTGTGGAGCGGAACGACGACCGAGATGGACGGCGAAGTCATGGCTTTTTGCGTCCCTTGAAGTAGACGAGGTCCATGATGGTCACGCCGAAATGGCGGATCGGGAAAGGTTCGAAGATCACGGTTTGTAGTTTATCTTCAAAAAGGTCGCGCCAAGTTGAAAGAGTACGGGGAAATTTCCCACGGTCATGTTCGGCGAACCAGCCGGGGATGCCGGGAGCTTCGGGAAGGACCAGTTCGATGGAATGGACGTGACCGTCGGGAGTGAGAAAATTGTTGAGGCTGGAAAGAATGCGGAGGGTAGACGGAGTGTCGATGTGGTGCAGGAAGCTGTTGAGGAGGATGAAATCGTAGGAGCCAGCGGGGATGGATTGGGAAGTGGTGACGTCGGCGACGAGAAAATCGCGCTGATAGCGATTGCGGGCGAGTTGGATATAGCGGTCGTTTATGTCGATGCCGAGGTATTTGGCGTGAGCGAAACGGGGAGCGTTGGTGCCGGGGCCGCAGCCGACGTCGAGGACACTGCGGATCTTGCTGAGGTCATTGTGTTGCAGGATGCGGGCGAATTTTTGCGTGGTGAATGGGAGTTGCGAGAGCTTGAAGAGAAAAGGCTGCTCGAGGAGGTGGTGGAAAGTGTTCATGGGCGCAAGAGTGTGTCACCAAGAATAGGTTAATTGGGTGAGTTGGCGGGACGGGCGTTTGGTGGTAGCGCGAATTGCTAAATAGCTGGCGGAGTAACCAGACGGGAGCAGCGGCGAAAAATTGGCTGTGCGGGGATGGGGGTTGTCGAGGAGACTGGTAGGGCTGGGAAACAAGGATATTGCGGGATGCACCAGGAGCACGAGCCTGCGGAGTGGGGGGCTAGTGGAGTGCGTGCCTGCCGAACATGGCGAAGAGAGATTCCTCGCCCGCTCGGAGTGACGGTCGGGTCAGGCTGTAGCTGCGATTTGGCTGTGGAATGCAGCGTGTGCTATAAGTCTTGGAACTAAAACGGGTTAAGACAAGTGCCTTTCATTAATTTTCCTGCGCGCGAAATTAATTGCAAGCTGGTGTACTACGGTCCGGGTCTGGGCGGAAAGACCGCCAACCTGCAGTGGATCTACGACCACACCGGCCAAAATCAAAAAGGGAAAATGGTGTCGCTGGCGACGGAGACGGACCGCACGCTGTTTTTCGATTTTTTGCCACTGGATTTGGGGACGGTGCGCGGATTCAAGACGCGCTTTCATTTGTATACGGTGCCTGGGCAGGTGTTTTATGAGGCCAGCCGGAAATTGATTTTGAAAGGCGCGGACGGCGTGGTGTTTGTGGCTGATTCGCAGGAAGAGCGGCTGGACGCGAATTTCGAGACGCAGGAAAACCTGCACGAACATTTGAAAGAGCACAATTTGAAGTTCGACACGATTCCGTACGTGCTGCAGTTGAACAAGCGGGACTTGCCGAATGCGCTGCCGGTGGATGTATTGAAGAAACATCTGCAGAAAAAGGGCGAGCCGGTGCTGGAAGGCGTGGCGATTACCGGAGCGGGCGTGTTTGAGACGTTGAAGGAAGTGGCCAAGCTGGTGCTGGCGGAGCTGAAAAAGAGCGGGTGAGACTCCAAGATCGAAACCGCCTAGGACTTGGCAAGTCGGCTTGATAGGTACTAAAGGCGGAACGTGATTTCGATTGGCGCTTGGGCGCCCACGGGCTTGCCGTCCTTCATCGCTGGCTTGAATCTCCATTTACGGACGGCTTCGATTGCCTTTTCATCCAAACCCATCCCCGGACTTTTTATGACCTGAATGTTCCTAGCTTTCCCTTCAACAGTCACCACGACCATAAGTACGACTACACCTTCATACTTCTTCTTTCTGGCTTCCTGAGAATACTCTGGGTCAGGACAATGCTGGCACTTGGGCATACTTACGCCGTTGACGCCAACTCTTTGAATTTCTTTTTTTGGCTCATCGCTACTGGTCTGCTGAGCCATGGCAGCGCAGCCAACAAACAAAAAAAACGCGGCAAGACCGATAAAGAGGCGCAGCCGGGACGTCGGACAAGAATTCACGCTGCGGAGCGTATCACGGAAGGAATCTGTTCCTGTCGGGGAATCTTTCGCAGGTGACAGTGGCCATTGGGCTGGCCGAGATTCGAACGCGGTTTCCGTCGACGCGCGTCGCTGTTCGATTTGTTTTGTAGTAGGAATTCAATCGAACACAGCCCGAGGGCTGGGCCAGTTAAGAGGAGAATTTGGAGGCTTGGGCGACGGTGTTGAAGGTGGGGATGGCCTCGACGAGACGGGTGACGGTGAGGGCGTCGAGGACGCGGCCAGGGAGGCAGACCAGGTGGAGAGAGCCGCCGTCACGGGTGAGCGAGACGGACATGCGAACGAGGGTGGAGATTCCAGAGCTGTCAATTTGCGGGACGCCGTTGAGGTCGATGACGATTTTGCGAGTACCGCCTTCGAGAACGGAATTGAGAGCGGCGGTCAGCTGGTCGCTGGAGTCGCCGATGGTGAGGCGTCCGTGAACGTCAAAGATGACGATGTCGCCTTCGCGGTGCAGGTTGATTTCGATGGGAGCGTGTTGGGTCATGATGGACACGGCATTATACGATGAGCCGAGGTAGGACAAGCAAATGAGATTGGCGGTGAGGCATGAATGGGATGTGAACACCGGGGAGGCGCGGCGGATTCAGGAGGAGTTGCGGGAAAAGCGGGAAGGCAAGGACCGGCTGGGAGCGATTCGAACGGTAGCGGGACTGGATGCGGCATTTGTGATCAAAGGATCGCAAGCACTAAAGGCGGGCCGTGGCAGATGGGCTGCGATGCGGGAGGCGAACAGGGCGATTGCGGGTGTGGTGGTTTACTCGTATCCGGAGATGGAGGAGTTGGAGCGAGTGCATGCGGAGGTGCGGCTGGAGTTTCCGTATGTGCCGGGATTTTTGAGTTTTCGGGAGATACCGGCGCTGCTGGCGGCGCTCAAGAAGTTGCGGAGGATGCCGGATTTATTGTTTTGCGATGGGCAGGGATATGCGCATCCGAGAAGGATGGGTTTGGCGACGCATTTGGGGATATTGCTGAACCGGCCGACGATTGGGTGCGCGAAGAGCATTTTGATCGGGGAGCATGGGCAAGTTGGGCGGGAGAAAGGTGCGTGGTCGCCCCTGATAGCGGATGGAGAGACGATTGGGGCGGCGGTGCGGACAAGAACAGGCGTAAAGCCGGTTTATGTTTCGCAGGGTCATCGGGTTTCGCTCGAGACAGCGATTCGAATGACGCTTGCGGTGAGTGATGGAGTAAGGATTCCGCGGCCGACGCGGGAGGCGGACCGGTTTGTTAGTTACCTCAAGGCAGCTCGGAAGTGAGGTAGCGCGCCCGTGGCGAGGCAGAGAAAGAGAACGGGAGACGCAGAGGACGCAGAGAGAAACGGGAAGGAAGGAAAGTCGTAGAGAAATAAAGGAGGTAAAGAGGAGGCTAAAGCGCTACGAGCATCTGGAAGTAAAGGAGGTAGTGGGATAGAGGAGGTAGAGGAAATAGAAGAGGTCAAGGAACTTCATCGGCAGATTGCAGCGCGCGACACCGACCCACTATCGGAAAAATGGATTGTGGGAATTGAAATTTCTGAGTTAGCGGCGGACGGCGGGAAAGTATAATGCCGGATGTCCGGTGGGCCATCCCAGACAGTGCGATTCCAACGCAGCGGAGTGCAACGAGTGATGAAACGCGCAGTGTTGTGGTGTAGCTTAGCAATGTTGTTGATGGCGCTTCCCCTCCCCGCACAGCAGACGCCTACGGTAAGTTCTCCCGCCTCGGCAAGTACTCCCGCAAAAGCTGAAGTCTCAAAAGAAGTCAGCGACAAACTGGCTCAACTGGACCAGCGAGTGACGGCGGCGCAGGCCGCGGGCGATAACGCCTGGATGCTGACCAGCGCGGCGCTGGTGTTGATGATGACCGGCCCTGGACTGGCGCTGTTTTATGGCGGGTTGGTACGGCGCAAGAACACCCTGGCGATCATGATGCAGAGTTTCGCGATGATGGGGCTGATCAGCGTGCTGTGGGCGCTGGTGGGGTACAGCCTGGCGTTTGGCGGAGACGGGCCGTTTATCGGGAATTTTCAGTTCGCGTTCATGCGCGGCGTCGGGATGGATCCGAACGTGGATTACGCCGGTACGATTCCGCACCTGACGTTCATGATTTACCAGATGATGTTCGCGGTGATTACGCCGGCGCTGATCACCGGCGCGACTGCGGAACGAATGAAATTCAGCGGGACCGTTTTGTTCATGACGCTGTGGTTTTTTCTGGTGTACGCACCGCTGGCGCACATGGTTTGGGGCAAGGGCGGCTTTCTGAACGCGGCGGGAGGAAGGTTCCCGTGCCTGGACTTCGCCGGCGGGACGGTGGTGCACATTTCGTCGGGCGTTTCGGCGCTGGTGTGTGCTCTGTACATGGGCAAGCGAATTGGATTCCCGAAGCAGCCAATGCCGCCGCACAGCCTGGTGCTGAGTTTTATTGGTGCGTGCTTATTGTGGGTGGGATGGTTTGGATTTAACGCCGGGAGCGCGCTGGCGGCGAGCGGACTGGCTTCCAGCGCGTTTGTGGCGACACATCTGGGCGCAGCAGCAGGGGCGATGGGCTGGAGCGTGGCGGAGTGGCTGAAGAACGGTAAGGCCAGCGCGCTGGGCGCGATTTCCGGGGCGGTAGCGGGCTTGGTCGCGATTACGCCCGCGGCAGGGTTTGTACGGCCAATGCCGGCGCTGGCAATCGGTCTGGTGGCGGGTGTGGCGTGCTATCTGATGGTCACGAAGGTAAAGGCGCTTTTCGGGTATGATGACGCACTGGACGCTTTTGGGGTGCATGGCGCGGGCGGAACGATCGGCGCGTTGCTGACCGGAGTTTTCGCGCAACAGATCGTGAATCCCATCTTTGGAGCGGGTAAGCCGGCGGGCGGAT
>WNFM01045628.1_pt4 | contig 11298 bp, 11 predicted proteins | sample 5400271 | NCBI WGS metagenome assembly WNFM01 (sample SAMN13153352, study PRJNA577476) | soil metagenome | isolation source: 60 cm saprolite on Douglas fir-dominated hillslope | place: USA:California | collected 2013-09-17 | reverse complement strand
TTTAAACCACCCCGGCTGAACGGCCTGTCGGAACGCCTTCTGGCCAGCCATTACGAGAACAATTACGGCGGCGCCCTTCGCCGGCTGAATGCCATCGAACGACGGTTGGAAGGTCTTGATTGGAGCACCGCACCGGTTTTCGAGATCAACGGCCTGAAGCGCGAAGAGCTGATCGCGGCCAATTCGGTGATCCTGCATGAAATCTATTTTGACGGGCTCGGTGGTTCCGGCGACCCAAGCCGGGAGCTTGCCAGCGCCCTGGAGCGTGATTTCGGCAGCGTTGCCAAATGGCGGGCCGCGTTCACCGCTTGCGCCAAGGCGCAGGCCGGCGGTTCCGGCTGGACCTTGTTGATCTGGTCAGGCCGCGCCGGCCGGTTGACCGTTCAATGGGCGGCCGACCATACGCATGGCCTGGCAGGTGGGATACCGATCCTGGCCCTCGACATGTACGAACACGCCTATCATCTCGACTTCGGCGCCAAGGCGGCCGCCTATGTCGATGCCTTCATGCAGAATATCCATTGGGAGCGGGTGACGGCCCGCTACCTGCGGGCGATCGACCGACATGACGGCAATCACTCTGCGCGCGCGATGGCCGAAAGTGATATTGCCGTTACACCTGAGGACCTGCGGTCGCGTCTTGACCAGGGTGAGGATCTGATCGTGCTCGATGTCTGTCTTGCCGAAGATCTCGCCAAGCGCAGCGACATGCTGCCCGGCGCGCTCATCAAAGCACCGGAAGAAATTGCCTCATGGGCGGACGAGCTGCCAACGGATAAAGAGATCGTCGTCTATTGCGTCTATGGATTCCAGATCAGCGGCGATGCCGTGACCGAGCTCTGTCGGCGCGGCTTGAAGGCACGTTCGCTGGCTGGCGGTATCGCCGCCTGGCATGCGATCGGGGCACCGACGGTGCCGCTGCCAGAATTCAGCCAAGGGAGATGAGACGATGAAATGGGTTACCCGCGAACGCCCGAAGATCGACCGGATCGCTTGCCCCTGGCTGATCGCCCGGTTCATCGACGAGGCACCTGAATTTCTCTATGTGCCGGCCGACAAGGTCCGAGCCACAGCGCAGGAAACCGGCGCAATTCCCTATGACATTCCGGATGTGGAGCTCAGCCATGTCGGCGAGAAATGCAGTTTCGACGCTTTTCTGGACAAATACCGTCTGGGCGAGCCGGCACTGCAGCACCTGGCCGTGATCGTCCGTGGCGCCGACACGTCGAAGCATGATCTGACACCGCAATCGGCCGGCCTTTTTGCGATCTCGCTTGGCCTGTCGGCGGTCTTCACCGACGACCACGAGATGCTGAAGCATGGCCTGGTCATGTATGACGCGCTCTATGCCTGGTGCCGCAGCCTGCAAGGCGAGACGCATAACTGGCCGCCAGCGATTTGAGAACGACATCCCACGACCAATGACAGAAAGGGCATAGCAATGCGCATGATCCAACTAATTGCCACGACAGCAATCGCCATGAGCCTCGCCGCGCCGGCTTACGCTGAGATCGACTGGGCAAAGGTGGACCAGGCGATCGGGCGCCCGAGTACAGCTCAGCCAGATGATGTGCATCGTTTCGGCCTACCGCGCACCGACCTGCATGTCACCCTTGATGGCGTCGTGATCAAGCCGACATTGGCGCTTGGCTCATGGCTTGCCTTTCAGCCCATGGGGGCCGAGGCCATGGTCATGGGTGATCTCGTTCTAACCCAGGGCGAAGTCAATCCCGTCATGAAGCGCCTGACGGAGAGCGGTATCGACATCACGGCTTTGCATAATCATTTGCTGCGCTCTCAACCTGCGACATTATACATGCATGTCAGCGGGCACGGCGATCCAGTAAAGCTGGCGGAGACGTTGCACGCAGCCTTGGCCCTCAGCAAGACTCCGCTGGGTAAACCGATGGCAAGTGCTCCACAAGCGATCGACCTTGATACCACGGCGCTGGATAGCATTATCGGGTCTAAGGGCAAAGCCAATGGCGGCGTCTATCAGTTCTCCCTGCCACGCGCCGAGACAATTACTGATAGCGGCATGGCTGTGCCGGTATCGATGGGCACCGCCATCGCGATCAATTTCCAGCCAACGGGCAAAGGCAAGGCAGCGATCACCGGTGACTTCGTCCTCATCGCCACGGAGGTAAACCCCGTCTTGCATGCCTTACGTGAAAACGGCATCGACGTGACCGCTATCCATAACCACATGCTGACCGACAATCCGCGATTGTTCTTCATGCATTTTTGGGCCAATGCAGACGCCAAGATGCTGGCCCAAGGTCTCAAAGCGGCGCTGGATAAGATCAATCTGCAGCATTCATGAGTCTCGCTGAAGTGGTGGCAGTGCTACGTCAGCAAGTCGGCGTCGACTGAAAAACCAGCAAGATTGTTGTTTTAGACGATGACTTCACGGTCCATTAAAGCGGCGAGCCGTCTCGTGTCAGCGCAGCTTGCGCGGTCGCCCGAGTAAAGCCGGCAGGAAGATCAGCGCCGTCACCAGGGTCCAGCCGAGCGAGATCACCAGCACCTTGCCCATGCTGGCGGTGCCGGGATGTTGCGAGAGCCACAGACTGCCGAAGGCGGTCGAGGTGGTGAGCGCGCTGAAGAGGATGGCGCGGGTCAGACTGGATTGCAGCATCTCGGTGGCGCCATTGCGCCAGGCCATGACGAAATAGATGTTGAAGGCGACGCCGATGCCAAAGAGCAGCGGCAAGGCGATGATATTGGCAAAGTTGATCGGCTGGCCGACGAGGACACAGGTACCCAAGGTCAACAGACCGGCGAGCAATAGCGGTGTCATGGTCAGCAGCACATCGCTGACCCGGCGCAGAATCGCCGCCAGCAGCAACGTGATGCAACCGGCTGCCAGCAGGGCCGCCAGTTCGAAGGCATGGACGACGGTCTTGCCGGATTCTTGAATCGAGATCGGCGTGCCCGTTGCCTCCGGTGCCACGGCGCGCACCGCCGCGGTGAAACGCTCTAGGGTGGCGTTGTCGTTGCTGTCGCCCTTGGGGAAGACCTGCAAGCGGGCGCGGCCATCATGAGTCATCCAGTCTTGGACGAGATCGAGCGGCAGTTTGTCCAATGTCACTTCCTGCGCCTGCAGCGAGGCGCGGATTTGCTCCAGCATCACGTTGAGACCGGGAATGAGTGCCGCCGTGGCGGCCTTGCGCAATTCCGGCGGGCCGGAAGCCAGCTGATCCAGCGTGTCGGCCAGTTGTTTTGCCACCGGCGTTACCTTGGCATCGGCAGGCGCGGCTGCTGCTGCCTGATGCAGGGATTTAGCCATGGTGGCGATTGCGGCCTTGTCCGCGTCATCGCTGGGCGCTGGCTTGATCTCGGTCGGGTTCAGCGTCGGCCCCAGCAGCATCGCCGCATCCTCGATCAAGGCCAGTTTCGCGGGCTGGTCATCGGGTACGAAACTGGTGAGCGTCAAGGCCTGGGCGACCTCAGGCAAAGCAGAGAGGCGCGTCGCCAAAGCGGCGGCATCTTTCGGCGAGGCGGCCAGCACATCGATGGTATTGGGTGTCGTATTGGGATCGCGCATCAGATCGAGAAGTGTCGCGACGGATTCCACCTTGGCGCTTTTCAGGTTGATCGGATTGAAATCGAAACTGAGCCAGGGCAGGGCGGCCAGGCTGATCAGCGCCAAACCGGCAAACAGGCCGAGAATGATCGGTCGCCGACGAATGAGCAGGCGATCGACGGGGGCCAAAGAGGCATAGCCGATCTCAGCGCCATCGGCCGCCGGGCGCAGCAGGGTGAGCAAGGCCGGCAGCAAGTGCCGGCGATCAGGCCGAGATCGGAGACGCCACGATAATCGGTCGGCAGGAAAGCATAGAAGCCGATGGCAATGGCGACGGCCGCCAAGGCCAGCTGGCGACCGACGCCGGTCCCGGCGGCGACCAGGGCGGCCTGGAGATCGGCGCGACTGGCGCGCGGATGACGCTGGCGTTCCTCGCGATACCGCACGCAATACTGAATACCGAAATCGACCCCGAGACCGATAAAGAGCACGGCAAAGGCGACGGAAATCAGATTGAAGGGACCGATCGCGGCGAGGCCGAAGGCACCGGTCAGCATCAGGCCAGCGGTAAGGGTGAGAACGATCGCCACGATCATCTTCGCCGACCGCAGGCCGAGCCAGAGCAGCAGGATGACGGCGGCAATGGTGAGGAGTGAGGTCAAGGCGGCGCCATCGGCGAGGGTGGAAAATTCCTCGTCTTCCAGCGGCACCGGGCCGGTCAAACGGACCTGGATATGGTTTTGTGGTGTCAGCTGGAGATCGGCCGCCACCTGGCGAATGGCATCGCTGGCAGCAGCACCGGGCGCTAAAGCCGTATAATCGAGGACCGGCTGTACCAGGATGAAGCGCCGCAATTCGCGGGGATCCGGTTTCGCGCCGGTCACCAGACTCCGCCAGGAGAGCGGCATCGGCTTGCCCTTAGTCACCGTCTTCAAGGTCTCGGATAAGGCGGTCAAGGGTGGGGCGAGATCATCGAGCTTGGCTTCGCCTTGCTCGACGCCCATCAGATAGGTCGAGAGCGTGTTCATCAGGCCGCGCAGACTGGGATCGGCCGCAAGGGACCCCAACAACGGCTGACCGGCGATCAACTGCGTCACCGTCGACAAGACATCTTGCTGCGGCAGGAACAAGAGGCCGTTCTGATTAAAGAAGGCGCCGCCATCCGGCCGCCGCACGGTCTTGAAAAGGGCGGGCTTGGTAAGCAAAGCCTGGGTCAGGCTGGCGGTCGCCGATTCAGCCAGTTCCGGGGTTGCCGCATCGACGACGATAACGGTCTGGTCCCCGCCTTGGGGAAAGGCCGCGGCAAAGGCGGCATCACGCTGGCGCCAGGCGATCTGATCGGAAATCAGCTTGGCGCTGTCGGTATCGATGGCAATGTGCCGTGCCAGATAGAAGAAGGCACCGCCCGAGAGCAGCAGAGCCAAAGCCACCACCAGGATGGCGCGGCGGCTGCAAAAGCCGATCAGCCTCGCCAATATCAGATCGGCAAGATGGGTGGAAGCTGGTGCGGTGACCTTGGTTCTGACTGACAAAATACAATTCCTTGAGCCCCGGCGCGCCGATCTATCGGGGAGCGCCAGCGCTGATCTATCGGGCGATACACGACCGATCCATTACCTGGATACCGATTGTCGCGATGACACGAGACTGCAATAACATGTCTGGGCGACCGGATGAAACAGGAAGCGGAAGGCCGATGTCGCCCACACCACCGGTGCGGCAATTTGACGTCATGCCGTCTGCGCGGCGGGATTTTGGACAACTAGACTTACTTGATGCTGATAATATGTCTTTTTTCGTCAATTTGGCTGGGTTGTGGAGGCAAGTAAGGGGTTGCAATGTGCCGTCCAAGGTAGCATCGTCCGGCCGCGGCTGCTCATGAGAGGCACCCATCTCGCCCGCAAGACAATCATGGCCGATATATAGTGCCTAGTAAGCTCTTTGCCAGGCGTGTTGACTACTCATTCGCAGTTGACGGCCGACTGGCTGGTTCGAGTAAAACGGCTGATCCGGACTTGGTTTTGGGGAACGAGCTTTGCCTACTGTGCTGACTAACGCAGACTTGTATCCAGCGATCCTCAGTGCTGTCGGCTGGCTGTGTTCCCTGGTTACTTTTGTGGGTATTCTCTATACGCTTGCAGCGGCCTTCTGCGCCCGGCAATTCTTCCGCCGCCAGATTGGGGAGCCTGCCGACCATCCCGCCATCAGCATCCTGAAGCCGCTTTATGGCGATGAGATCGGGCTGCAGGCGAATCTGGAGGCGTTGTGCCGGCTGGATTATCCCGGCGAGATCGAGTTGATCTTCGGGGTCCAGGATCCGGCGGATCCGGCGATTGCGCGTGTCGAACAGCTGCAAAGGGACTTCCCGGCGGTCACGATCTCGCTAACGATCGACCCACGGGAATTTGGCGCCAACCGAAAGATCTCGAATGTCATCAATATCATGCGCTCGGCCCGCCATGATGTGATCGTGTTGTCGGACAGCGATATCGGCATCGATCGGGATTATCTGACCAATATGGTGACTGAGCTTGGTCAGGCTGATGTGGGGCTGGTCACCTGCCTTTATCGTGGTCATGCACATGCCGGCTGGTGGTCGCGGCTATCGGCCATGGCGATTGATTACAATTTCCTGCCCAGCGTCATCTTTGGATTGAAGATCGGCCTCGCCACGCCCTGTTTCGGCTCGACCATTGCCTTGCGCCGATCGGTGCTGCAGCAGATCGGCGGCTTCGAGGCCTTTGCCGATCACTTGGCGGATGCTGAAAGTGGCAATCCCGCCGATGCTGGTGACCGATGGCTGCGCCGAAAGCCGATTCGATGAATTGATGGCACATGAGATCCGCTGGTCGCGAACGATTCGCGCCGTGGCCGGTGCCGGCTTTGGTGGCACCGTCATCACCCATCCGCTGCCTTTTGCCCTGCTGACGCTGCTGATCCTTGGCCTGTCAGGGCCGACCATGATTCTTGCTGGCGCGGTCCTGGCGGCGAGATTTATCCTGCAATATCAGGTGAATGCTGTCTTCGGCGAGCATAAATCTGGCCGCTGGTGGTTGCTGCCACTGCGCGATATGCTGTCTTTCATGGTTTTTTGCGCCACATTTTTCGTCGGTAAAGTTACTTGGCGCGGTCGGCATTTTCTCGTCGACTCAGATGGAATGTTGTCCCCGATAGAGGAACGTTAGAATGTTACGTACGCTTTTCCTGCAAGCGCCATCCTTTGATGGTTTCGATGGCGGCGCCGGCTCCCGGTATCAGGCGCGCCGCGAAATCAAATCTTTCTGGTATCCGACCTGGCTGGCGCAGCCAGCGGCGCTGGTCCCCGGCAGCCGTCTGATCGATGCCCCGGCGCATGATCTCCATCTGTCGGATATCACGGCGATCGCCAATGATTTCGACCTCGTCGTGCTGCACACCTCGACGCCGTCCTTTGCCTCGGATGTGAAGACGGTCGAAGCGATGAAGGCGGTCAATCCAAAGCTGAAAGCGGGCTTCGTCGGTGCCAAGGTGGCGGTCGAACCCGATAGCAGCATGAAAGCGGCGCCGGCGCTGGATTTCGTCGCCCGCAACGAGTTCGATTTTGCCATCAAGGAAATCGCCGAAGAGCGTCCCTGGCCGGAGATCACCGGCATCACCTATCGCGATGCCGATGGTACCATCATTGCCAATGCCGAGCGGGCGGTCCTGGAAAACATGGATTTGCTGCCCTTCGTGACGCCGGTCTATCACCGCGATCTGAAGATCGAGAATTACTTCATCGGCTATCTGAAGCATCCCTATATCTCGATCTATACCGGTCGCGGCTGCAAGTCGCGCTGCACCTTCTGCCTGTGGCCGCAGACGGTGGGCGGTCATCGCTATCGCACCCGCAGCGTCGAGCATGTGCTGGAAGAGATCGCCTATGCCAAGAAGACCTTCCCGCAGGTCAAGGAATTCTTCTTCGACGACGACACCTTCACTGATGATCTGCCGCGTGCCGAGGCCATCGCCAAGGGCCTTGGCAAGCTGGGTGTCACCTGGTCCTGCAATGCCAAGGCGAATGTGCCCCGCGAAACCTTGAAAGTGCTGCGCGAAAACGGCCTGCGTCTGCTGCTGGTCGGCTATGAATCCGGCAATCAGCAGATCCTGTACAATATCAAGAAGGGCATGCGGATCGACGTCGCCGAGAAGTTCACCAAGGATTGCCATGATCTTGGCATCGCCATTCACGGCACCTTCATTCTGGGCCTGCCGGGCGAAACCAAGGAGACGATCCAGGAGACGATCAAATTCGCCACCCGCATCAATCCGCATACCATCCAGGTGTCGCTGGCGGCGCCGTATCCCGGCACCTATCTCTATAAGCAGGCGGTGGAAAACGGCTGGCTCGATGCCGCCCATGCCGAGCTGGTGGATGACAACGGCATCCAGGTGGCGCCGTTGCATTACCCGCATCTCAGCCATGAGGAAATCTTCCGGTCGGTCGAAGTCTTCTACAAGCGCTTCTACTTCCGCACCGGCAAGATCGCCTCGATCGTCAATGAGATGCTGCGCAGCCCCGAGATGATGAAGCGCCGCCTGCGCGAAGGTGTCGAGTTCTTCCATTTCCTGCGCGAGCGGCGCGCCGCTTCTCTTTGAAGGGGCTGATTGTTACGGCCGATGATTTTGGTGCCGCGCTTGAGGTCAATGTGGCCGTCGAGCGCGCGCATCGGAACGGCATTCTGACGGCGGCCAGTCTGATGGTCGGCGGCGGGGCGGCGACGGATGCCGTCGCCCGCGCTCGTCAGCTACCGAGCCTTAAGGTCGGACTGCATCTGGTGCTGGTTGAGGGAAAGCCAGTTCTGCCCGCTGACGAGATTCCTGACCTGGTCGACACCACGGGACACTTTCGCACCGACATGGCCTGGACCGGCATCGATATCTTTTTCAAGCCCCGCGTTCGGCGGCAGCTGGCGGCGGAGATCACCGCGCAGTTCCGTGCCTTTGCGGCCACCGGCCTGACGCTCGATCATGTCAATGCGCATAAACATTTCCACCTGCATCCAACCATTGCCGGTCTCATCATCAAGATCGGCCGGCAATTCGGGATGAATGCGGCGCGCGTCCCGGCTGAGCCGAACGCAATCCTCAATCGCATCGAAAGGGTGCCGCAGGGCCTCGCCGGCAAAATGCTGACGCCCTGGACGATGCTGCTGCGATCACGCTTTGCCCGGGCCGGCTTGCTGACACCGACCCAGGTCTTTGGTCTCGCCTGGTCGGGTGCGATGACCGAAGCGCGTCTCGCGGGCATCCTCCAGAATCTGCCGGACGGCCTGAGCGAGATCTATCTGCATCCGGCGACTGCATCTGGATTTGACGGCGCTGCGCCGGGCTATCGCTATGCCGATGAACTGGCGGCCCTGACGTCGCCGGCGGTACAAACAGCGGCCCAAGCGAGCGCCGCGACCCGCGGTGGCTTCGGCGATTTTCTGGATCTGTCGAGCCTTCAGAGCCAGGCGAGGCCGGCATGAAGCATCTCGGCAAGCTGCTGGCCTTTATTGGGCTCATCCTGGCGATCTGGCTGTTTCTGCGCGATGATCCCGCAACCATCCTGGCCTTGCTGCGACAGGCCGGACCGGGCCTGATTCTGGCCGGCCTCGTCCATGTCATTCCCATGATCCTCAATGCCCAGGCCTGGCGCATCATCCTGCCCGGCGCCGGGCGGCCGGCTTTGCCGGCGATGCTGCGGGTGGTGTGGATTCGCGAGGCCGTCAACGGCTTGCTACCGGTCGCGCGCATCGGCGGCGAAGTCGCCTCCTATCGGCTGCTGCGCCATATCGGCATTCGGCGTGCACCGGCGGTGGCCAGCCTAACCGTCGATGTCGCGCTGTCGATCGTCAGCCAGCTGGTCTTTGCCTTGGCTGGTGTGGCGGTGCTGGTGAGTGCGCGCGGTGGTGATATGCAGGATGCGGGGCATCCGGTGATGCTGCAGATCATCGGCGGCCTGGTGCTGCTGGCGGTGTTGGCAGGTCTCTTCATCGCGGTCCAGCATGCTGGTTTGTTCGAGCGCCTGATGCGGATATTGAACGGTCTTGCTGCCGGCAGATTCGAGACGGCGATTGGCCATTCGGCACAGATCGATCGGGCGGTGCAGCTGATCTATCGGCGACGCGGACCGGTTTTAGGTTGTGTATTATGGCAATTGGCCGGCTGGGTTGCCGGTGGTGCGGAAATCTGGGCGGCCTTATGGTTCCTCGGACACCCCGTTGGGATCATCGAGGCAATCGCCATCGAAGCGGTCATCCAGGCGGTCAGTTCTGCCGCTTTCCTGGTTCCCGGTGCGCTTGGCGTGCAGGAAGCGGCGTTTCTGTTCGTCGGTGCCGCCTTGGGCCTGGAGCCGGTGACGGCACTGGCCCTGGCCGCGGCGCGACGGATCCGCGACTGCGTGATTTTCATGCCGGGTCTCGTCAGTTGGCAGTTTGCCGAGAATCAGATGGTGCGCGGTCCACGCTGAGCGGTTGCCGCAGGATTGTCATCCGGCGTGGCTAGAATCGAATCGGGTGTGATTGACTTAGCGCCCACTGAGCACCAGATGAAGCACAATTCAGGTCTTGCAGCTTTCGGTATGGGACGTCGTTTGCAACATCGTCATCATGGTCAGCAGGAATCTGGTACGCTGGGGCATCTTTGCCGCGTGATCCTGTTTGTCATCATCAGTCTCGGCCTGATGCGACCGGCGCAAGCGATGCCGGACATGGCGGCGCAGCTTGCCGATCTGGAACGGCAATGGGCAAAGGTCAGCTATCAGACACCGCCTGCCGATCAGAAGGAGGCGTTCCGGCTGCTGGTGCAACAGGCGGAACGGATTTCACAGGATTTCCCCGGCCAGGCGGAGCCTTTGGCCTGGCGTGGCATGATCCTGTGTTCCTTTGCCGAGGCGACCGGTGGCCTGAAGGCGCTGGATGATGTCACCCAGGCGCGCGATCTCTTCCTCCAAGCCAAGCGGATCAATGACCATGTGCTCAATGGCACCATCGACGGCTATCTGGGGACACTCTATTATAAGGTGCCGCCCTGGCCGGTTGGCTTTGGCGATGACAAGAAGGCGCAGCGCTATTTCCAGCAGGCGCTAAACCTCAATCCGACCGGCATCGACCCCAATTATCTCTATGGCCATTATCTGGCCGATCAGGGGAAGAAGCGTGAAGCGCGGAACTATTTGACCCGGGCGCTGCAGGTGCCGATCCGCCCCGATCATGCCGATTACGATGCCGGTCGCCGCATCGATATCAATGCGGCCCTGGCGACGACCAATTAGCGGCCGCCGTCAAATGTTGGCCGATGCTGTCTCGATGCTGTCTATAGATACGCCATGATGCTGACGAGTTTGCCGAAGGGGTCGCGCACATAGAAGCGCCGAACGCCCCAGACTTCATCGGCCGGGCCATAGACGATCGGGAATCCCGCTTGCCGCATGCCGGCAAGGACTGCCTCAATATCATCGACCTCGATTGAGAGATCCGGCACCGGCGTGTCGGCACCGCCTTGGGTGGCGATGCTGATCACGATGTTCATCATCGCCTCGCTGCCATAGGCGGCAATCCAGCCATGATCCATCAGCAGCTCGAGGCCGAGCACATCCTGGTAGAAGCTTTTCGCCGCCGCGACATCCGCAGCGGCGATATTGGCGATGATGCGTTTGACCGTCATGCCGAGACGATCATGCTAGGCTTCGCGATAGGACAGCAGAATGAGCCCGACCAGCAGGAAGCAGATCGGCCAGACCCAGCCGGCGATGCGACTGGCGGGCGGGT
>WNFM01006228.1_pt2 | contig 11299 bp, 11 predicted proteins | sample 5400271 | NCBI WGS metagenome assembly WNFM01 (sample SAMN13153352, study PRJNA577476) | soil metagenome | isolation source: 60 cm saprolite on Douglas fir-dominated hillslope | place: USA:California | collected 2013-09-17 | reverse complement strand
TTCGTGACCTCGCCGCTCCACACCAGGTCCCACACCGCGTCGAGGATGTCCTCCTCGTCCCCGCCCCCGCACGCGTTGTAGATGTCGCGGAAGAAGCTCGCGCCGCGTGCCCCGAGGTAGGCGCGGATCTTGTCGTGCAGCTCATCCAGCGGCCGATCTGCCGCGGGCTCGCCGATGAGCCTGGGCGCATCACCACGCAGGTAGAGCGCGACGCGGCCGTCGTTGGAGCCGAGCGACCCTCGACCCGCCCAGACCACCTCGCCCATGGAGACCAGCTCGTCGAGCACGCGCGGGTTGTAGTTCGCGACGCGGGTCGCGATGACGTCGCGCCCGATCACGCTAGCCGGCAGGGACAGACCCTGCAGCTGGAAGATCACCTCGAGCAGGCGATCCATGCCGGAGGCGCGCGTGCCGATCCCGTGCCACTCCGGGAGGAATCGAGCCATGACCTCGGGCGAGACCGACTCGACCTCACGGCGCAGCGCGGCCAGCGAGCGGCGACGCAGCATCCGGAGCACCTCGGGGTGGCAGTGCTCGCGACCGCGCGCCGACCAGTCTCGGAGACGCTCCACCGAGTCGCGACGTCTCTCGCGACGAAGGGCACGTGGGTGCGCGCGTAGCGGCGGATCAGCGATTCGAGCGGGCGCTGGCCAGGATCGAGGAAGGCATCTGGGAGGCCGATCGGCAAGCTGGCGCCCACGGCCTCGCGATAACGCCCGGCGTCCTCGGCCGCGATCCACCGCGACTCACCGGCGACCCGCAGCCGCACAGCTCGCCGCTCGCGCTCCAGCCCGCCGAGCCACTCGGCGGCGATGCCGCGCGCGGTCGCCTCCGCGTCGCTCAGGTCGCCGAGGCGCGCGAGCAGGTCGTGCGCCTCGTCCGCGTCTCGCGGGAAGCGTTCCGGCAGCAAACCCTGCAGCTCCAGCTCCACGGCCGCGATCGCCTCCGGGTCGAGCAGCTCGCGCAGGTCCTCGCTGCCCAGCAGCTCGGCGAGGAGGTCGCGGTCGAGCGTCAGCGCCTGGGCTCGGCGCTCGGCGAGCGGCGCGTCGCCCTCGTACATGAACTCCGCGACGTACGAGAAGAGCAGCGACGACGCGAAGGGCGAGGCGCGCTCCGTGTCCACCGAAACCACCCGCACCTCGCGCGAGCGGATGCGCGAGAGCAGGCCGGTGAGGGCGCCCATGTCGAAGTGGTCGGTCATCACCTCGCGCCACGTCTCGGCCAGGATCGGAAAGTCGGGATAGTTGCCCGCGACCTGCAGCAGGTTCGCGCTCCGCATCCGCTGCTGCCACAGCGGTGTGCGCTGGCCCGGGCGGCGCCTGGGCAGGAGCAGCGAGCGGGCCGCGTTCTCGCGGAAGCGGGCCGCGAACAGGGCGGAGCCCGGCAGCTGCGACGTGACCAGCTCCCCCACCTCCTCGGGGTCGAGCATCAGGTCCTCGAGGGCCGGCGGCGACTCGACGTCCGGGAGGTGCAGTGCGATGCCGTCGTCGGTCCACAGCGCTCGGGCGTCGACGCTCAGGCGGGCTTGCAGGCGCGCCTCGAGAGCCAGCGCGAACGGCGCGTGGACCTTGCCGCCGAGCGGTGTGTGCACGCACACGCGCCAGTCACCGACCTCGTCGCGGAAGCGCTCGACCACCACCGTGCGGTCGTCCGGCACCGCGCCGGTGGCCGCGGCCTGGTCGTTCAGATACGCGAGAAGGTTCTTGATCGCGCGGTCGTCGAAGCCCGCCTTCTCGCGCAGGCGGCGCGCCGCTGCGTCTGAGTCGAGCCCCCTCAGCTCGCGCACCATCTTGCCGAGAGCGAGTCCGAGCTCGGCGGGGCGGCTGGGCGCGTCGGCCTTCCAGAACGCGATCTTTCCGGGCTCGCCCGGCGCGGGCGTGACCAGCACCTGCGAGTTCGTGATCTCGGCGATGCGCCATGTCGAAGCTCCGAGCACGAACGTCTCACCGACGCGGCTCTCGTACACCATCTCCTCGTCCAGCTCGCCAACCCGCCGGCCGTCGTCGACGAGGTTCACCGTGTACAGGCCGCGGTCGGGGATCGTCCCGGGATTGGTGACCGCGAGCCGCTGCGCGCCGGCACGGCCGCGCACGGTGCCGGCGATGCGATCCCAGACGATGCGCGGACGCAGCTCCACGAACTCGTCCGACGGGTAGCGGCCGCTGAGCATGTCGAGCACGGCCTCGAACGACCGCGGTCCGAGGTCGCTGTACGGATACGCGCGACGGACGAGGGCTCCCAGCTCGTCGACCTTCCACTCGTCCATCGCGCACATCGCCACCACGTGCTGTGCCAGGACGTCGAGGGGGCGCCGCGGCACCACGGTCGTCTCGATGCGTCCGTCGAGCATCCCCTCCACGACGGCGGCCGTCTCCAGCAGGTCCCCGCGGAACTTCGGGATCATCACCCCGCGCGAGATCTCGCCGACCGAGTGGCCCGCGCGCCCGACGCGCTGGATGCCGGAGGCCACGCTGGGCGGTGCCTCGACCTGCAGCACGAGATCGACGGCACCCATGTCGATGCCGAGCTCGAGCGTCGACGTCGCGACCAGACCACGTAGCTGTCCAGCCTTGAGCTGATCCTCGATGAGCAGCCTCTGTTCGCGCGCGATGGAGCCGTGATGCGCGCGGACCAGGTCCTCGCCCGCAAGATCGTTGAGACGCGCGGCCAGGCGTTCGGCCAGCCGGCGCGAGTTGACGAAGACGATGGTCGAGCGGTGCTGCTGGATGAGCTCCAGCAGGCGCGGGTAGATCGCCGGCCAGATGCTGTTCTGGATCGCGCCGCCGTCGTCCTGCGACGAGAGCCTCGACATGTCCTCGACGGGAACCTCGACCCTGATCTCCATCGTCTTGAGGCGCCCGGCGTCGACCAGCGCCACTTCGCGTTCCGCGCCGGCGAGGAATCGCCCCACCTCCTCGAGCGGCCGCTGCGTCGCCGACAGCCCGATTCGTTGGGGCTGCACCTTGGTGAAGGCGCACAACCGCTCGAGGCTGAGCGCGAGGTGCGATCCGCGTTTGGTCGCGGCGACGGAGTGGATCTCGTCGACGATCAGCCAGCGGACCGACGCGAGCATCCGTCGGGCGGCGCTCGTGAGGATCAGGTACAGCGACTCGGGAGTCGTGATGAGGATGTCGGGCGGGTGGCGCTCCATCGAGCGGCGCGCCTCGGATGGCGTGTCCCCACTGCGGATCGCGACCGCGATCTCCGGGGCCGTGAGGCCGGCCGCCTCCATCTGCCGGCGGATGCCGACGAGTGGCGAGCGCAGGTTGCGGTCGACGTCGTGCGCGAGCGCTTTCAGCGGCGACACATAAAGGACGCGACACCGCTCTGCCTCGGCGGGCAGGGGTTCCGAGACCAGCTGGTCGATGCACCACAGGAACGCTGCGAGCGTCTTGCCGCTGCCGGTGGGCGCGGCCATGAGGACGTGCCGGCCCGCGGCCACCTCACGCCAGCCCCGCTCCTGGACGTCGGTCGGCTGCGCGAAAGAGGCCTGAAACCAGTCGCGCGTCGGGGTCGAAAAGAGGTCCAGAGCCGTCCCCACGGCATCCAGTTTGACGAGATCTGGCGTCACAAACAAGTGTTCGGCTTAACATCCCGCGGTGTGGAAGCGCGTCGCCGTCTGGCTGTCCTGATGGGCGGCTTTGCGGCGAGCCAGATGCTGTACGTCGCAGCGCGATTGCGCCTCGCGGATCACCTCGCCGGGGGCCCCCTCACCTTCTCTCAGCTCGCGACCGAGGCCGGGGCTCGCGAGGCACCATTGCGCCGCGTCGTGCGAGCGCTTTCCACGTTCGGAGTGTTCGAGGTATCGGACGACGGCACGGTCGCGAACACGGCGCTGAGCGAATGCCTGCGCGCGAGCGCGCACGACTCGGCGCGCGACGAAGCCTTGCTGTACGGCGAAGAGCACTATCACGCGATGTCGGAGCTGCTCCAGGCCGTGAAGTCCGGAGGCACCGCGTTCGAGCACGCGTACCGGAAGCCTCACTTCACCTACCTCGCGTCGAACCCTGAGGCGGCGCGCTCGTATTACGACAGCGCGGGTGCGTCATCGGCGCGGACAGCGCGCAGCCTAGTCGAGGAGTACGACTTCGCGGGCGCCGAGACGGTGGTCGACGTGGGCGGCGGGACAGGCCAGCTGATGAGGGCGATCGTGCTCGAGAACCCCGGCCTCACCGGGGTTCTCGTCGATACCGCGGGCATGGCGCGCAAAGCCGCGGCGCGCATTCACGCCGACGGCCTCGACGAACGCTGCGAGGTCGAGACGGGCGACATCTTCGCCGCGGTGCCGAAGGGGCGCGACGTGTACCTCCTCGGGCACGTGTTGCACGGGCTCGACGACGAGCACGCAGTGTGCGTCCTGCAGGTGTGCGCGCGTGCCGCGCGACCCGACTCGCGGGTGCTCGTGATCGAGCGCCTGATCCCCAGCGCGGATGCGAACGCGTCCGACCGGCAGTTCGCGGCGATCTCGGACACGGTCGCGCTCGCAGTCTCGGGTGGTCGCGAGCGCACCCTGGACGAGGTCGAGGCGCTGCTGGCCGGCGCCGGCATGGAGGTCCGGCAGGTCGTGGCGATCGCGTCAGGGGACACGGTCGTCGACGCGCGCAGGGCGCGATGAGCATGTATCCGTTCGAACGGTTCACTGAGCGCGCCAAGAAAGCTTTGACGCTCGCACAGGAGGAGGCTGAACGTTCGCAGCACAGCTACATAGGTACCGAACACCTCCTGCTGGGCGTGCTCCGAGTGACCGACGGTCTCGGAGCCAAGGTCCTGGCGAACTTGGGGATCGGCGCCAAGGACGTGCGGCGCGCCGCCGAGTCGGTGCTTGGCCGGAACGAGCGAATTCTCATCCAGCAGATCATTCCGACCTCCCGGGTCAAGAAGGTCATCGATCTCGCCTTCGCAGAAGCACGACAGATGACCCACGGGTAGGTCGGAACGGAACACCTACTCCTCGGTCTCATCATCGAAGGCGAGGGCATCGCGGCCCACGTGCTCGTGGATCTGGGCGCCACGGTCGAAAGGGTCCGCCCGGAGATCGAGAGGCTGTTGCACGACTCAAGTGGCGAAGTCCGGCTGCTCAGACCCGCGATGGAACCGCGGCGACCCGCCATCGACTCGGAGCGCTACCGGGACATCATGTCCGGCTTTCCCTCAGGCGTCGTGATCGTGACGGCGTTCGGCGAGGACGGCCTGCCCCGTGGACTGACGGTGAGCGCGTTCTCGGCAGTGTCGCTCGACCCGCCGCTGGCGCTGGTCTGCGTCGACAAGACCTCGAACACGCTGCCGGCCGTGGAGCACACCCGGGGCTTCACGGCCAACATCCTTGCGGCCGGCCGCGAGGCGCTGGCGCGGCGCATGGCCACCAAGGTCTCGGACAAGTTCGATGGCCTGGAGTGGCGCCGCTCGGACAGCGATGTGGGCGGACCCATCCTCGTTGCAGACACCGCCGCGTATGCGGTGTGCGAGCTGAGGCAGACGATCGAGGCGGGCGACCACTGGATCCTGCTGGGCACGGTCGTCGACGGCGGCCACCAGGCGGGCGTCGAGGCGATGATCTACCACCGCCGCGGGTATCGCGCGCTCTGATTGCGCGAGCTGCTGATCGGGGCAGGCCTGGTCCTGCCCCTTGGTGTCGACACGTTCGCGCTCGCCGCGGCGCTAGGCATGGCCGGCCTGCAGGCCCGCGACCGGCTCAGGGTCAGCACCGTCTTCACCACATTCGAAGCGGCGATGCCGATTGTCGGGTTGGTCATCGGGGCCGCCGTGGGTCACTTCATCGGCGCGTGGGCCGGGTACGGAGGTATCGCCTTCGTCGCGCTGGCGGGATTCCTACTTCTTCGTCCAGGCAAGGACGAAGGCGCCGAGGTGCGCCGGCTCGATCTCCTGGCGCACACGCGCGGGTTTGCGATCGTCTACCTGGGCCTGAGCATCAGCCTGGACGAGCTGACGATCGGTCTCAGCGCGGGCCTCATCGGCCTGCCTCTGCCGGCCATGGTCGTTGCGATTGCAGTCCAGGCGTTCCTGGTCACCCAGCTTGGGCTGCGTATCGGCTCGCGGCTCGGCGAAGTGGTCCGCGAGCGCGCGGAGTGGCTCGCGGGAGTCGTCCTGATCGCCGTCGCCGCGGCGCTGCTGGTGCTGATGCTGCTGGGGAGGTGAGATGTCCGCCATTCGGGCACGAATGGCTGGATTTGCCGGGGCGAAACCAGCCAATTCGGCACGAATGGTTGGCTAGCGCCAGCTGGTTCGTCAGAAGCAGGAAACCCATCGCCACGAGCACCGCCGAGGACGCGATGTCGATGGCCCGCCGGTGGCTGTTCAGCATCTGTACCAGCGGGCGCGCCCGCTCGAGCAGCAGCGCAAGCGCGATGAACGGCACGCCGAGCCCCAGGCAGTACGCGAGCATCAAGCCCAGACCCTGCAAACTCGTGCCGGCCGTGACTGCCGAGCTCAGCACCGCGCCGAGCGTCACGCCGATACATGGCGTCCAGCCGCTCGCGAATCCCATGCCCAGCAGAAAACCTCCCGCGAGCCCGCCCCCCGCGGGGGCGCGGTCCATCAGCCGGTACTCGCGGTCCAGGAACGGGATATGGATGACGCCCGCGACGTGTGCGGCCATGACCAGCACCAGCACCCCCGCGACGGCGGGGATGTAGGAGCGGATGGGCTGTACGGCCAGCGAGAACAGATAGAAGAAGAGGATGAAGACGAGGGACAGCCCGGCCACGAAGCCAACTCCGGCGATCACCACCGGCAGCTGCCGCGGCGCCTCGGCCTCGACAGCCCCCGCCGCCACCGGGACGCGACCCGCACGCGCGCCCAGGTAGGCGAGGTACGCCGGCACGAGCGGCAGCACGCACGGCGACACGAACGACGCGAGGCCGGCGAGCGCGGCCAGCGCAGGGCTGACCGAGTCGAGGGTGCCCGCCGCGAGCACTACTTGACCGCGACGGCCCGGGCGGCTGTCTCCGCGATGGCGTCCGCGACCACCGGCCAGTACTGCGGCGGCACGTTGTGGCCCATGCCCTCGAGCTCGATGAGGCGCGCGCCCGGCACAGCCGCCGCGACCCGCCGGCCATTCTCGACCGGCACGAGCGGATCGTCGATGCCGTGCACCACCAGCGTCGGCACCTTGACGTGCGCCAGCGCGGGCACGCGGGTCTTCGCGGTCAGGACCGCGACCAGCTGCCGGCCGTATCCCTCGGGGTAGTACATGCGGTCGTACGCGCGCCCGATCTTCTGGCGCTCGAGGTCGACGTCGAACGGGTTGTTCACGCCGCCCAGCAGGTGGCGCGATTCGATGCCGAGCGCGACGACCTCCTCGCGGGTGGGACCCGGAGCGCGCACCAGGAAGGCGCCGGCCTCGGGTGTCGGCGAGACGGTGTCCTCGCCACCAGGCCCGGACATGATCGAGGTCAGCGACAGAGTCCGGTCGGGGTGATTGATGGCCACGAGCTGCGCGATGAAGCCACCCATCGACGCGCCCACGATGTGAGCGGCGGGGATGTGCAACGCGTCGAGCACGCCGACCGCGTCGTCGGCCAGGTCGTCCAGCGTGTAGGCGGGCTGCTCCTCACCGGCGTAGGCGGCCATGATGTTGGCCGGCCCGGCCGACTCCATCTTGTCGGACAGCCCGGAGTCGCGGTTGTCGTAGCGGATGACGTGGAAACCGCGCGCGACGAGCTCGTCGCAGAAGCCGTCGTCCCACGTGATGAGCTGCGCGCCGAGGCCCATGATCAGGAGCATCGGGGGGCCCTTCGGATCGCCCTGCGTCTCGTACTCGATCTGGATCCCGTTGGCTGTTAAGCGCGGCATTGGGCCAATGCTAGTGGGCGATTACGCTTAGGGTCGATGAGTCGGACGCTGCCCACCCGCGCCGAGATGGACAGGCGTTTCTTGTGGAACTCATCCAGCGTCTTCGCCGACACCGCCGCGTGGGATGCGGCCGTGGACACGATCCTCGCCAGGCTCCCGGACCTTGGCGAGTTCAAGGGTCACCTCGCCGATTCGCCGGACACGCTGGCGGACTGGTTCGAGACCGCGGAGAAGCTCCAGCGGCTGATGGCGAAGCTGATGGTCTACACGAGCATGGAGTACTCGTGCAACGTGGCCGACCAGGGCGCGGCGGCGCGCGCGGATCGGGCCCGGTCGACGGCGGCGCACCTTTCCGCGGCCATGTCCTTCGCGGTCCCGGAGATGATTGCGATCGGATTCCCAAAGCTTCAGGAATGGGCGGCCGCGCATCCTCGCATCGGGCACCTCGGCCACTACTTCGAGCGCCTCGAGAGGCTTCAGAGCCACGTCCGCTCCCCCGAGGTCGAGGAGATCCTCTCTATGGCCACCGACCCGCTGGCCACGGCGATCTCCGCGCACGCCGTGCTGGCGAACACGGACCTGCAGTTCGCACCGGCCGTCGGGACCGACGGTCCCGAGGAGGTCGCACAGGGAACCATCGGAGCGCTGCTGACCAGCCCCGACCGCGAGACCCGGCGCACCGCTTACGAGAGCTACGCCGACGCGCACCTGGCCGCGAAGCACGCCATGGCCGCGAGCCTCGCCGGAGGCATCAAGCGCGACGTCTTCTACGCGAGGGCGCGTCGGTTCGCCACCTCGATCGAGGCCGCCCTCGCGCCCAACCACATCCCGCCGCAGGTCTTCCACAACGTGATCCGGACGTTCCGCGACAACGTCGGCACGTGGCACCGCTACTGGAAGGTGAGGCGCGCCGCCCTTGGCCTCGATAAGCTCAAGCCGTACGACACGCGGGCGCCTCTCGCCGCGCCGGTGGTGGTTCCGTACGAGCAGTCGGTCGAGTGGATCGTCGAGGGCGTGCGACCGCTCGGCGAGGACTACGTGCGGGTGATGCGCAAGGGCGCGACGGAGGACGGCTGGGTCGACATCTACCCCAACAAGGGCAAGCGCATGGGCGCGTTCTCGACGGGCTCGATGGACACGTTCCCGTTCATCTTTATGAGCTACAACGACGACATCTTTTCGATGAGCACACTGGCGCACGAGCTCGGCCACTCGATGCACTCGTACTACTCGCGGGGGACGCAGCCGTTCGTCTATTCGAACTACGGCCTGTTCCAGGCCGAGGTCGCATCCAACATGCACCAGGCGCTGACCCGGCGCTACCTCCTGGAGACGAGGAAGGAGCGCGACTTCCAGATCGCCGTCATCGAAGAGGCGATGTCCAACTTCCAGCGCTACTTCTTCATCATGCCCACGCTCGCTCGGTTCGAGCTCGAGATCCACGAGCGGGTCGAGCGCGGCGGCGCGCTGACCGCCGAGTACTTGATCGACCTCATGGCCGACCTGATGGCCGAGGTCTACGGCGACGAGGTCGACATCTCAGGCCTCGACCGCGAGCGCGCCGGCTCGACGTGGGCTCAGTTTCACACCCACCTCTACAGCAACTTCTACGTCTACCAGTACGCGACCGGCATCGCGGGCGCGCACCATCTCGCGGGCCGTGTCGCAGCAGGCGACGCCCGGGCGGTGGACGACTACCTGGCCTTCCTGAAGAGCGCGGGCTCGATGTATCCGCTCGACGGCCTGAAGCTCGCGGGGGTCGACATGTCCTCGCCCGAGCCGGTGCAGGCCGCCTTCGCGGCCCTCGCCGACATGGTCACCCGCCTCGAGGAGCTCGTCGCGACTAAAGGGTGATGCGGAAGATGTCCGAGTCGCGGACCTGGAAGCCGAGCCGCTTGTAAAGCCGGTGCGCGGGCGCGCGCACCTCGCCACGACCTGACTGAAGCTCGGCGACCTGCGCGCCCTTGCGGCGAGCGAGATCCAGGCAGGCGATCACGAGCGCCTCGCCCACGCCCTGCCCGCGCGCCGATGCGTCGACCACCACCTCGTCGAGGCGGGCTTTGATCCAGAACGGAGTCGTGTAGACGATCACCGTCGACGTGCCGACTATGCGGTCGCCGTCGCGCGCCACGAGAAGGGTCACCGCGGGGTCGTCAATGATGGCCTGCAGGCGCTCGAGCGTGGGCAGCGGCAACGTCGGGTTGAGCTGAGGCAGCAGCCGCACCAGTGCGTCCTGGACCTCAGGCGTCGCCTCGGTCACCTCTTCGATCCGCATCCGCGCACACGTTAAAGAAGACGGAGCAGGGCCGCGGTGCCCGCGCCGGCGGCGACCACCACGAGGAACGGGGCGCGCAGGAGCACCGCGACGGCCGCCACGGCGAGACCCGCGGCCCGCACGTCGAGCACCAGGTGATGCCCGGTCGAGAAGGTCTGAGTCGCGATGAGCGCGGCGAGCAGCGCGACCGGCAGCAGCGGAACGGTGCGCTGGATCCGCGGGTTCTCGAGAAAGCGTTGCGGCAGCGACAGCCCCGAGAGCTTGATCGCGTAGCACGCCGCGCACGCCGCGAGCAGAGCCGCCCACGTCACGGCCGCACGATCCCGTACAGGACCACCAGCACCGCGACGATCAGCAGCGGCACGCCCTGCGGCACGAAGGGCAGGAGCACGATCGCGACGAGGGCGGCCGCGAACGCGATCGCCAGCGGCTCGCGGGCCCGCAGCCTCGGCGCGAGGAGGGCGAGAAATGCCGCGGGCGGCGCGGCGTCGAAGCCCAACACGCGCGGGTCCGGAAGCGCGTGGGTGGCGAGGGCGCCGATCAGGGTTCCGAGGTTCCACAGGGCGAAGATGGCGACGCCGGTGGACCAGAAGCCAAGCCGCGCCTCGGGTTTCGTGTCCCGCGCGATCGCCATCGCGGTGCTCTCGTCGATGACGAAGTGCGAGGCGACGAACCGACGCAGGCCGCGGACCTCGAGGAGCGACGCCAGGCGCAGTCCATAGAGGGCGTTGCGTGACCCGAGCAGCACCGCGGTCGCGGTGCCCGCCCACGCGTTGCCCCCCGCACCGATGACTCCGACAAACGCGAACTGCGACGCGCCCGTGAACATGAGCAGGGAGAGCGCGCAGGTCTGAAGTACCGAGAGGCCGGCCGTGACGGAGATGGCGCCGAACGACAGCGCGTACGCGCCGGTCGCGATGGCGATCCCGAGCGCATCCCGGATGATGGCGTTCCGCCTGTTTGGCACCAGACGGGCCGAATTCAAAGCGGGGAAGCGCCCGTTTGGCACCAGACGGGCGGAATGGCGCGGGCTCGGTGCGAGGTGGGTGTCAGCTGCGCGCGGCTGCCGGCAGCAGCTCGAACAGAGTCTCGATCACGAAGTCGGGCTTCAGCTGTGCCGACGCGGCTGCTTCGGCGGAGGAGTCCCCCGTCAGCAGGAGCACCGCGCACATGCCCGCGCTCTTGGCCATGGCGATGTCCGTGGTGAGGCGG
>WNFM01028637.1_pt2 | contig 11302 bp, 16 predicted proteins | sample 5400271 | NCBI WGS metagenome assembly WNFM01 (sample SAMN13153352, study PRJNA577476) | soil metagenome | isolation source: 60 cm saprolite on Douglas fir-dominated hillslope | place: USA:California | collected 2013-09-17 | reverse complement strand
ACTTTCAGAAACTCCGCGCCCCACTGCTCGACCAGGTGATTGGGGACGACGAACATCGGTTTCTTGGCGAGGCCGAGGCGGCGCATTTCCATAGCGGCAGCGGCCATCGTCCAGGTCTTGCCCGCGCCGACGACGTGCGCCAGCAGCGTGCTGCCGCTCTGGACGACCCGCCAGACCGCGTCCTTCTGGTGGCGGGACAAATCCCCATCGCGCAGATGCTCCCGGTTCATGCCCGGCAGCAGCAGGTGCGAGCCGTCGAAGCTGCGCAGGCGCAGATTGTTGAAGCGGTCGTTGTAGTCGCGGGCCAGCCGCGCGGCGCGCGGGCCGTCTTCCCATATCCACTCGCGGAAACGATCCTTCAGCTGCTGCTGTTTTTCGCGGGCGGCGAGAGTCTCCTGCTGGTTGATGACCCGCGTTCCGTCCTCGTGCTCGTCATAGGCCGTCGGCACGCGGCCATTGAGCGCCTGCTCGACCAGTTCGGATGCCCGGAAGCGCGCCGTGCCGTGCGTCGTCGTGTTGGCGACGTTGTATTTCTCGCCGCCGTCGATCTCGACCGTCCAGGTCGCGATCGGCGCGGCGTGGCCGACGCGGATGTTGGTGGACGACGTGTCGAGCAGCGCGCCGATGAATTCTTTTATGTCGCTTGCCGGAATCCACGACGAGCCGAGGCGGGCCTCGATGTCGCCCGGCTCCAGGTCGGCAGGCTGGACGGCTTTGAGAGCGTCGATGTTGCGCTCATACGCGGGATCGAGTTCCGCCGCCGCTGTGGCTGTCGCCAGCTTGCGGCGCACGTCGCCGCTTAAGTAGCGGTCGGCGGTTTCCCACTGGCCGCCTTCCGGGTTACAGTACGCAAGGCTGCCCAGCTCGCGCTGCAAACGGGGCGCGGGGCGGCCGGTCACCGCTTCCATGCGCGGCCAGTCGATCTCGCCGGTTTCGTTCAGCGAGACGGCGAGCGCTTCGGCGGCGGTCTCGACATGGGCGACCGGTTTATAGCGCTCCAGCGTCCGGCGCTCGAAGATGGCGGTTTTGCTGGCGCGCCTGGTTTCGGGATCGAAGGTTTCTAAGGAGAGTAAGAGAGGCTGGTCGGGATCGCCGGCGAAGGCCTTGATGTTTTCACGCGATGACAGCGGCCCGTAGCGGAAGGTGAAGGAATCGTAGATGTCGTTCAGGAGTTTGCGCGCCTCTAGGATGCGCTCTGCGGGCGCATCGTCAAGCTGCGTGCGGAATACCATGCGGATGGCGTCCCGCACCGCCAGCATGCCGCGGATGCGATAGGCAACGGAACCGGGGACCTTCGCGGTCTCGAAGACTGATCCCCTGCGGATCGCCAGCAGCCCGTCGCGGATCGTGTAAGCGCCGTCCTTCACGTCCGCGCTGTCGATATCGGCGAGGCTGTTATCCGGCGGCGGACGGGCGCGGTCGGGCAGCGTGTTGCGGGCCGCGTAGATGTTTTCCGGCAGCGAGGCGATGGCTCGTGTCAGGAGGTCCGGCGTCAGCTCGCCTGTCAGCGTCGGCTCGCGGTCGCGGTACATCGTGCCTTCCAGCCGCATCGCGCCGAGCATCATCTGTGGGTGCCGCGCGAAGTATTCGTTAACGGAGACGGCACCGTCCGGGGTATCAATAGGAGCCAGGTCCCGCCACGTTCCGCAGAGCGGGTGGGTACCTGGTGCCCGCTTCTGGAAGAACAGAATATCGGTCGTGACTTCGGTGCCCGCATTGGCCTTGAAGGCCGTGTTGGGCAGACGGATCGCGCCGACGAGGTCGGCACGGTCGGAGAGATACCGTCTTATCGTCGAGTCCTGCTTGTCCATCGTGTAGCGGCTGGTGATCAGCGCCATCACGCCGCCGCTGCGCAGCTTGTCGAGCGATTTTGCGAGGAAATAATCGTGGATCGTCCGCGTCACCGGTGAATTTTTGTAGGCGGTGTCGTGCACGGGGTAGTTGCCGAACGGGATGTTGCCGATCACCGCGTCGAAGAAATTATCCGGCAGGGTTGTCTCTTCGAACCCTTTCGCAAAGATCGCCGCGTCCGGGTAGAGCTGTTTTGCGATCCGCGCCGTGATGCCGTCCAGCTCGATTCCGGTGCGCCGGCAGCCGGGTAAAAGCGATTCCGGCATCAGGCCGAAGAAATGCCCGACGCCCAGCGAGGGTTCAAGGATGTTTGCGCCGGTGCCGAGCCCGAAGCGCTCCAGCGCCTGCCACAGCGCCTGGATCACCAGCGGCGATGTGAAATGCGCATTCGGCGTCGAGGCGCGCGCCGAGTCGTATTCCTCAGGCGTCAGCTGTTCCTTTATGTCGCGGGCGATCTCCTCCCAGTCGCTGCGGGGATACGGATGGAAGATGTTTGAGAGCGCGCCCCAGCCGCTGTAGCGGGCGAGCACCGCCTTTTCGGAGTCGCGCGCCTCACGGCTTTCGTCCTCGACCAGCCGCAGCGTGCGGATCGCGGCGATGTTGTCTCTAGCTTTTTCCTTCAGCCCGCCCTGCCCGATCCGGTGGGCTTCGCTTATCCGGAAGTCGCGCGGCGGAGCGGCGGGCGACGGCGCTGCGATGTCGCCGGGGTCGAATTCTCGTGGGTCGAGTTCCCGGAGCCTGTCGTCCCGATTGGGTTCGCTGGCGGCGGGAGGTCCCCGCTCGTGGTCTCCCCCTGGTTCCCGCTCTCCGGCAGCGCCCATTCCTGCGTCGCCAGTTCCCACGCCGCCGGGTAGTTCATCTTCTTCACCGACACCAGCTCGTACAGCAGGTCGCCCGTCGTCTCCTGCGCTGCGAACACCGCCTGGTCCAGCCGGCACTTCCGCTCCAGGTCCCGCACCATCTGCGGGCAGTGCTCCCGCCAGTGCCTGAGGATCTTCTCGCCGAGCGCCGTCCTGAGCATCGTTTCCGTCATGGGCAACCTCCGCTATTGTCGGTGGCGTCGAGTCTACGGGATCGTCTGTAAACAGGGCAAGCTGGTTGAAATGCACCTTTATGGACACACGCCCGGCTCTGCTCCCGTGAAATCCCCGCATCGCCTTCTCCCACCCGCTCCGCTCGACGCCCCCGCCAGTTAAATGTCTGCCTTGGCCTTCTCCCAGCGGCACCACTACAATCCGGCGTTTATCAGCGCTGCAATCTGCGCGCTTACTAGGTCCCATCTAAGCCACATCTAAACCAGCCTATTCCCCAACCCTGAACAATTCGTTAACGCCCTGCCCTGAAAGGGATTTCTCCATGCCGAAGGACCGGCTAACCAACGCCGGGTGACCGCCACCACACATACTGCCGAGGCGCGGTCTGATTTCTTCATCGCATTGGCCGCGAACGCCGCTGCCATTTTCGAAGCCGCTTCCGCAACGAAGCAGTAATCAAACGTCTCCGCCCGGACACATCCGCTGCTCCGTCTGTTCCACACATCTCCTTGGCAGTTTCCCTCAGCGCCGAGAGGCAACGCTGGGCGACCCCTCGGCTAGAGGGAAACAGAACAGCAAAGGAACACTGAAATGGGACTCGACATGTATCTCGAAGGCGAAAAATACCTCTGGACCGACTGGAAGAATCCGCAGAATGTTCTCCGCGACGACGGCTATGAGATCAAGTCCAGGACCCTGCGTCTCGGTTACTGGCGCAAGCACCCGGACCTGCACGGCTACATCGTCAACACCTTCGCCGGCGGCGTCGACAACTGCGAGGCGATAGCCCTCGAAGATGCCGACATCGAGAAAATCATCGATGCTGTCGCCCGCGACGCCCTTCCGCACACTGTGGGCTTTTTCTTCGGCGCAACCAATGGCACCGAGAAAGAAGAAACCATCTGCATCTTCACCGCAGCTCTCGCATGGCTGCGCGCCGAGGATGCCGGAGCATTCCGCTCCGTCTATTACCGTGCCAGCTGGTGAGGTGCGCAATGACCAGCACAGTCAAAGAAGCCTGGAACATGGCCTGCCCGAACTGCGGCGATTGCCTGCGTATCGATATCGCCGCAACGATCTGGGTGCGCCTTTTCCCCGACGGCACCGATCCCTGCGAGGCGGATAATCAGGACCACGAATGGACCGATACGAGCGCGGCGCACTGCGGCACTTGCGATCACACCGGCACCGTCGCCAGCTTCACCAAAGCCGCAGGCCAGCCATGACCGCCATCACAGCAGCCCGTTTGCAGGTTTCCCTCAGCGCCGAGAGGCAACGCCGGGCGACCCCTCGGCTAGAGGGAAACCAAACAGCAAAGGAGCTTTGAAAATGAAGAAACAGAAGCAGCATCCGGCAGCCGACGATCCGGTACTTATCGCCGCCAGCGAAGCCATCGGCAACATGATCGCTCTGCTCACCGACGCGCAGAACTATCTGCGGCAGGGCGAGCGCCTCTGTGTCATCGGCACGATGATCATGTTCGAGGATTACGCCGAGGACGTCCGTGCCGCCGTTCGAATGATCCGCATGCAGCGGAGGCAATCATGAGCTTCACCGGAAACCTCGATAATTTCATGCTGTTCGAAGGCATCGCACGCAAACGCACGGACATCCGAACGCTGCGCACTCGCGGGCGCGATAGCCTTGACTTCCACGATGTGTCCGTCTGGGCACTTTTGGACATGATGCAATCCGCCTACGACGCCGGCTTCGAAGCTGGGCAGAAAGCGGCCCGCTCATGACCATCATCGATCTGTCGGAAAAGCACGACGACCTCGCCAGCCGCCACGAACGATACTGGGCGTCGGATGAAGCGCAGCGCGAATTGCTTGCACTGTGGGGCACCCCGGAATGCAACGACTGCGGCGTCTTCGAGCGCGACGAAACGATCCGCATCGAGCTTGACGGCAATAAATCGTGGTACGCGGAAATCTGCATCGCCGCCGCCCCCAACGACTGGCACGCCTTCTCGACGAACTGGTGGTCTGCTAATGGCGTTCGGCGCCATCCATCTGGAACCGCCACGCCTACACCAGCCGCGACGAAGCCGTCGCAGCGGCCACTAACGAACTCATCGTCAAATTCGAAGGCATCCGGGACTGGACCGGCTGGGCGCCGCAAAATCAGGCACTGCTCGCGCAGCGCATGATCGACATGCTGAAAGCGTATCTATCGCAGTCGCGACAGCTAACGCTGTTCTGATCAGCAGTCCTTTGCAGGTTTCCCTCAGCGCCGAGAGGCAACGCCGGGCGACCCCTCGGCTAGAGGGAAACCAGACAGCAAAGGAGCTATGACATGGCCAAACTGAAATCAATCATCGAGGAGCTGCAGCGATACGAACTGATCAAGCCGCTCACGCAGTTCAAGCCCTTGGGGCCGATCTCGCACATCGAGGTCCAACCGATCCGCGAGGACGAAGGCGTCAGCGAGCCCTGCGAACATGGCGAGGAGCACTACTGGTCGGTTTACGTCCGCTACGACCCTGCGAAGAACGACACGCACTTCGGCGGAGTCGACTGCATCGCCGATTGTTCGGACTTCGACGGCGCGCGCGATCTCGCGCTCCTCATCGCCGGACTGCTCGGCGTCGAAGTGGAGGGCGTGTGATGACCTTCACGGGAAACCTAGACAACTTTAACGCTCGTGATCTCTATCATTGCGACCGGGTTCTTTCCTCACCTGCGCTTTTTCCCAGTCCGATTTCAATTTCTTGGCAAGGCCCGGTTTATACCAATCCATCGTGCTGCGTTTTGCCGCTTCTATAGCCTTTAACTTGTCGTCATGCCTTCCACCCGACCACTCTGTCGTTCCGGTCCAGTTCGGCTTCATGCCGAAAATAATTTCGTCCTCGCCCGGCATCGGCCCGTGACGGACGCCCGAATGATATTTGCCGTTTATGTCCTCAACGACGACACCGCGAATTTCCTGCCCATGCTTGGGGTCCACCATTCTCGGACCCCGCCATGCGTATCGCTTCATCTCGACCTCGCCCCAGTCGGGATGCCACAGAGACCAGCCCATAAATGACCTCGCTCTCAGCATGGACTATTTCAGGACTGACCGGCAACGCCCCGACAAATTAATCCCCGATCATCGGCCTCTGGCTAACAGCAGCGAGAGGCAACGCCGGGCGACCCCTCGGCTAGAGGGAAACCAGACAGCAAAGGAGCTAACGATGCTGCGAACGATCAAACTTACAGCCATCGACCGCACGGTCACCTTGGCCGACTATAACCAGGCCGTCCGTTTGGCGAAAGCCTTCCCCGGCGCAACTTTCAAAACCGGCCTCACCACCTGGTGGCCGACCACCGGCGCTGAAATCATGCGGCAATTCCGCGACGGGATGATGGACCGCATCAATCAGGCAATCCCCTATACGCAGCGGGGGCAGCAATGAGCGCGATCACCTATTACAACGACCTGTTCCAGACGCGACAGAAGGGCATGAAGGTTCTTGTCGCCTGCGAATATTCCGGCATTGTCCGCAATGCCTTTCTCGCGCGCGGCCACGACGCATGGTCGTGTGACCTGCTGCGCTCCGAGGACGGCAGCAATCGCCACATCACCGGCGATGCCCGCGAGATATTAAACGACGGCTGGGATCTGCTCATGGTCGCGCACCCGCCTTGCACGCGTCTTTGCAACAGCGGCGTTCGCTGGCTCTCGAAGCCGCCGCCGGGCCGTACGGCTGCAGACATGCAGCGCGAGCTGCGTGAAGGCGCGGATTTATTCTCGGCATTCTGGAATGCTCCGATCGAACGTATCTGCATCGAGAATCCCGTGATGCACAAGCACGCCAAGGCCCTCATCGTAAACTATCGGGAATTCTCACAAAGCATCCAGCCCTGGCAATTCGGCCATGGCGAGACAAAGAGAACATGCTTCTGGCTTGAGAACCTGCCGCTGCTGAAGCCGACCAATATTGTATCCGGCCGCGAGCAGCGGGTTTTCCGGATGCCGCCCGGTCCGCAGCGCTGGAAAGAGCGCTCGCGCTTTTACCCCGGCATTGCAAAAGCGATGGCGGAACAATGGGGCTAGTCCCCAATCATCGGACGCTGACTGAATAGCAGCCCGCATGGCGCTCCCGCCCCGCCAAGGCTTAAAATAGCCCCAGCAGGAGGCAACATGCCGGGCGCCGACGAAAAAGCCGATCCCAACCCGACGAAGTTCTCTAAGTCATCGCCATCGCCAGATCATCCTGATCTTGCTCCTCCCAAGACACGCGAGGAAGCAGCGCAGCGCGCCGTAGACGCCTACCGCGACGATCTCGACAAGATCGCAGATCCAGCACAACGCGCTGATGCCGAAGCCAAATTGCGAGATCACGCCACGAAAACATTTGGCGTCGTCGATCGCTACGTCGATAAGGTCAGCTCCAGCCAAACCAAATGGGAAAAGACGCTTAGCGGCCTAAGCGAGAAGAATCCTGTCCGGGCCGCCGGCGAGCGTGCCCAAGCCGCCCTGCAGCGTCGACAGCATAGAAAAATCGGCGGCATGGTCCTCAAAGAAGGCCGCCAACCAGCCGACATCCTCGCCCGCGCGCAGAAGGCCTCTGCCTCATACAAGCAGAAGGCCGCGAAGGCGCAGCCCGTCAAGAACCACGACCGGGAGCGCTAATCCCCTATCATTGGCCTCTGGCCGAATAGAAGCCCTCGGGGTCCCCGCCATTCCTGCCGCCGGTTCTCTATCCACTTTTTCAGCCGCGAGCCCTGCACATGGTGAATACGCCCGTCTGTGACGACCTCGAACTGCGTCGACGTCGTCGGGATCGGCAGGCCGCAGCCGGGATTGCCGCGCACATGCGTCAGGTAGAGATGCGCCGCGTCGTACGAGCTGTCGGCGTTGACATCAAGGCTGTGCCGCTTGCCCCCGCCGTCCGTCACGGTCACCGTACACCATTTGCTCACGCTGATATCATAGCGAAGAAAAGGCGAAGCAATCGTCTCGACACGGACTTTCCCGAGCGATGAGCCACGTCGCCGCTGACCGTTAAACGCTCGATCCGCCACACCATCGCGAAGCCCGTCCGCTGACCGCATCAGCGCGGATGTTCGACCCAGAACACTGCGAGCGATGACATTCCCGTCAGCTGCCAAGCTGCCCGTCAATTCCGCCGATCCGTGCTTGTTGTCTGTTCCCGCGCGCCGTGTTTCCCCCCGAACCTGATGCCTCGATCGTAAATGGGCGCGGCGGCCTGTCAACGGCGCTGCCCGCTCCATTCCTCCCTGCGGTCGTCCCGTGTTGGCCGTTTCCCCCGTAAAACCATCCGGGGTGACAGTCCGCCTTAACGCGCCGCTCCCTCTGTTCTCGGCGGTTCGGGAAAAAACCCGGACCCGAAAAGGAGAACAGACAATGACATTTACGAACCGGCAGAAAGTTTCCCCCGACAGCATCGTCAACGGCGACTGCATCGAGGTCATGCGCAGCCTTCCATGGGCAAGTGTCGATTTCATCCTCACAGATCCGCCGTACCTGGTGAACTATCGCGACCGCACCGGCCGCAGCTTGGCGAACGACGCTGGCGACGGCGCGTGGCTCAAACCGGCCTTTCGGCAGATGCACCGCGTCCTGCGGCCCGACAGCCTGTGCGTTTCGTTCTACGGCTGGAATAAAGTCGACCTGTTCATGGACGCTTGGAAATCCGCAGGCTTCTCGGTCGTCGGGCACATCGTCTTCCGCAAGCGCTACGGCTCAAATGCGCGGTTCCTCAGCTACCGGCATGAATCGGCCTACCTGCTGGCGAAGGGTCGGCCGCCGCTCCCCCGCTCGCCGGTGCCGGACGTTCTCGACTGGGAATATTCCGGCAATCAGCTGCACCCGACACAGAAGCCGGTCCAGCCGCTGAAGACGCTTATCGAGGCGTTCACACAACCGGGCGACGTAGTCATGGACCCGTTCTGCGGGTCGGGCTCGACGCTCGTGGCAGCGCAGGAGCTGGGCCGCAGGTTCATCGGCATCGAGCTTGATGAACAGCACCATCGCACGGCCAGCAACCGCCTGCAGCACCGGGAGGCCGCCTAGCGCGGCCTTGACGGTTTCAACCGGTATCGGCAGACTGCCTCGATGCCGGAAGAACGCAACGCCATCCACGAGCTGCGCCTGCAACTCACCGCGCTGCTGCAACACAGTGGGGCGACGCCGGGCTGCAAGACCATCGCTGCGCTCATGGCCGCAGCCTACGCGTGCCGCGCAGCCGACATGCCGCCGGAACTCGCCGTTCACATGCTGAAATCCTTCTACCGGCGCGATCCGCTGACATGACCTGCGAGCATCATTGGCGTGTGATCATGGGCGTGCTGGAAGGAAAGGTTATTTCCAGCGGCTATTACTGCGTCAAATGCGAACTCACCGCACCCGTCTGTCCGTCCGGTCCGCACCCCGAAGGCTTCCCATGGGAGGGGCGCAGATGCGACTGGTGCCACCCCGGCAAGGCCACCAAGCAATAGTCAACTACCACTTCCGATTAGGGGGTTTCTCAACCCCTTGCCTCATCAGGGTTATTCGGGCAGACTTGCCCAATGGCCGCGATTCTCGGCCTTCGATACGTCAACTTCAGAGGAAACAATGACCCCGAAATAGAAAACCCGCCGGAAGGGCGGGCTCTTAAAGAAGACTAAAACTGCGAAGGCTGTGACCTGACAATCACACCTTCGCAGACTTCAGAACCGGATGCAACAGCTTTTTTGCATACGGGAGCATTTTGCCCTTTCCCCGGCTGGCTTTCTCATAACCAAGGAGAAGACCATGCACTGTAAAGACCCCGCCCGTCAGTTGCGCTCGCTGCGTTGCTGCCACCTGCCCGCCGAACAAATGCCCCTCCACGCCCCGCCACGCCACAGCGCCGCCTATGTTCCGGAAATGGCCGCGCGGATCGACGACGACCGCAACCTCACCGACGGCGCGCGCCGCTGCGCCCGCAAGCTGGCGGAATACACCTACCGCAAGAACCGCGACGGCCGGGCCGCCGAGATCACCGTCACCTGGTTGATGAAGGCCCTCGGCAAGTCGCGCCGCACCGTGCAGCGCTACCTGCGCCAGCTTGAGCGCGCCGGTTATATCGCCGTCGCGGTCGTTCAAGCCCGCACCCGCATGTGCGCCGGGCTGCTGATCGAACTGCTGGCCCTCTGTTTTCCGAGGCATCACCGGGCGCGATGGCCGCAAAAGCTAAAAGAACCGGGTGCGCCACCAAAGTCACAGAAAGATAGATTCAGATACAGATACAGCCGGAAATTATGGGCAGCACGCTGCATGGACGGCGTGTTCCGCGCTCTTACGAAAACCTTGCCGCCCCTGCCCGTCCTGCAGGATGGCAATAACGTCCTGTCCGCGCTTGTGTTTTCCGAAGTCCTGCTCGGCGAGGACGACAGAGGCAGGCAGAGTGCGTCAAACTAGATGGATCGTGCGTACACCCGCTTTTAACCGGGTCAGGCATAGGATCGTTTATGATCCTCAAGGGCAATCAGCGCGGCGGAGGACAGCAGCTTGCTGCCCATCTCCAAAACTCGTTCGACAACGAACGCGTTGAAATCGCCGACGTGCGGGGTTCAGTTGCGCAGGACCTGTCCGGCGCGTTCGCCGAGTGGGCCGCCGAAGCGCGCGGCACCAAATGCAAGAAATTCCTTTATAGCCTTTCCCTCAATCCTTACCAGCCCAACGGACGCCTTACCCGCGAACAATATCTTGAGCTGCTGGAGCGGACCGAGCGCAGCCTGAAGCTGGTTGGCCAGCCGCGCGCCGTGGTGTTCCATGAGAAGCGGGATAAGGACGGCGTCCTGCGCGAACACTGCCACGCCGTCTGGTCGCGCATCGACACCGACCGCATGAAGGCGGTGCAGATTTCCCACGACCGGCTGAAGCTGCGCAGTGTCGCGCAGGAATTCGCGCGTGACCACGGGCTGGAATTGCCGGACGGCATGAAGCCGGGCAACACGAAGGACAGCCGTCGGGATCGCTACAACAAGCGCGCCGCGCAGGAAAATCTCGGCGAGAAGCAGCAGCAGGAGCGCACCGGCGTCCCCAAAGAGATACGCATGGCCGAAATCGCCAGCTGCTGGACGGGCACAACCAACGGCGCAGCCTTCGTCCACGCGTTAGAGAGCAAGGGATATTTCCTCGCCCGCGGCGATGCGCGCGATTACGTCGTCATCGACGCCTACGGCGAAATCCACAGCCTCTCGCGCCAGCTTTCAGGCGTGAAGAAGAAGGAACTGATGGACCGGCTGGTCGATTACCCGCCCGCCGGCCTGCGCGACGCCGAAACCGTGCAGGCACAGGCGCGGGAAAAGCTGCAGGAACGCCAGAAGGTTCAAGAGGCGACGGGAGCGAAAGCGACCGAGGGAAATAAACAAGAGCCGTCACGCAGCGAAGCTGCGGCAGGGATCGAGAAAAGAATCGCCGCCCTTCACCCGCGCCAGCAG
>WNFM01009237.1_pt2 | contig 11302 bp, 11 predicted proteins | sample 5400271 | NCBI WGS metagenome assembly WNFM01 (sample SAMN13153352, study PRJNA577476) | soil metagenome | isolation source: 60 cm saprolite on Douglas fir-dominated hillslope | place: USA:California | collected 2013-09-17 | reverse complement strand
GTGTGCTGGATGAGTTGCAGATCCATCAGATCCCAGTGCTGTTCGGTGCTGGCCGTCAGCTATTCGAGGTATTGCCATCGCGCATCGAGTTGGAGATCGGTCGGGTGATCGATACGCCAGAGGCCACCCACATCCGCTACCGCGTCCGTCACGAGTGATACCAGTCGTGAAAGGATAATCCCCTAGATAAATCGCGTTCGAAATAGATCCTTGAACTGCACTGAGTCATCTGGCCGAGCCAAATAAAGTTTCAAATCCGCCTTACGGAGGGGATTTACATTCCCTCGATGATGCCTTCTTATTTTCCCTGCTTTCCCAGTTTTGATGCAATCGCCCTACAGGAACGCCGTGAGCATTTTTGTTCGCAGTGTTGCTCCTCTAGTTTTGTTTTTGCTTATACAGTTGTTCTGCATCCAGAGCAATATTATAGAAGTCTGGCGCCCCCAGTCCGGTCGCCAAATTGTAGCCAGGACCAGCTACATAAAATCTGTTATCACCCTTGACCACATCATGAAACGGTATTTTATCGAGTTTACCTGCGACGTAGGCAGTTTTTATTTGATATAGCATGTCGGGGGCATTCAGGCGCGCAGCCGGGTCTTTTAACCGGGCCTCCAAGTATTGATTGACCAGGAGTGTGCCTACGGCCCACAGCGGCGCACTCAGGCTGGTTCCGTGGCAGTTCCCCAGAAAGCCATTTGCGAAACAGCCGAAATTATCCGCGCTCGCTACAACATCAGGCAGTTGCCGGGTTTGGCGCTCATTAAGATCGCCACTTTGCAGATAATTCTTCTGGTAATCTGGAAGAGGCCAATGAACGCTAACCCCTCCGCCACTGGCCAAAATGTCCGCCTGGCGCAAGTTCCAAACCTCTTCGGAACTGTACCTGCCATTTTTCAAATGCAAGATCGTTCCGCCCACTGCCGTTACTGCCGGGTCGGAAGCCACACCTGACACAGCCAATTTTTGCTAATTTCCGGTGGCACCTCAGTTTTTGAGTCGGCTTGGATTTGATGTGCACAGCCAAACGCGCCCCAATGGTAGCGACAAAGACTGTAATGTTCTTAGCACGGATTGTTGTTATAAAGTGATGAAAGTCGTCGAAGAACTGGTTCCCAAGCACCAACTCACAGATCTCCAAGCTAAAACTCACAACCTGTGCCTTGCTACCATTGGCAATAAGGGCAAAAGCGTCTAGAGGCATTGGAAGTTCATAGACGATGATATTTGCTTTTGGTGCAATCGCCAAAATGACTTCAATGTCTGCTGTTGCTTCGAGGCCGATCGGCAGAGGCTGTCCGGAGGGTGCTGCCTGAATCTGTATATTGGGCTTGGGGAGGTGGTTCAGCTTGATATACGAATCAAGATCATTTTGTGAAAAATTGTTAGTTTCGACTAGCGCAATGGTCTGCCCTTCACCGTCAAAACCGGCGTCAATCAGTGGCTTGAGATCATAAGCCGCCTGTAACTGAGCGCCAGAATAAAGAACTTGTTCCGGGGAACCCGGGCGAGTAACAAAGGGCGTGGGTGGCTTGGGAGTCGGGGTTTTTGTCTGGGCTAATGAGCGGTCAGCAAACGGTGCGCTGAGTAGAAACCCCAGAAGCACAAAGAACAGAATCGTCATGGTAAACGCATGAAAATTCTTCATGAGAAAAGCCCTCTTAGGCGGTCTTGAATTATTTGGTTTCTTCTCGCCTAATGAGCCAATTGAGGTCCAAGAAACTCACATTTCACGAAATTAGGGCGGAATTAGTAAAGGGTCAGGTCGTCAGTATCTTTGCAGTTTTTTGTATCCGTTCAGGCCAGCCTAAGCAGTCACCTCATTCACATTGATTGCGCTGCAATGCTGATCTGGTAAATATAACCACTTCCTAATCAAAATGGGGTTGTGTCGTTAGGGCGACCTGTGCGAATAGCCGTGCTCAATTCGAATCAAATCAGGAAAAATGCCAGTTAATGAAGGGCGGCTAATTATTTTCAGCGTCTACAATAGTCGTAACTACAAAATGTCGTAATCGTTGTCAGTGGCATACAATACGGCAACGGTTGTAGCGGGGGCTGGCCGATCACGCAACTGTGCTTCCTTGAGGCCGCCGTGCTCACCTACTACGAGTTTGCCTGCAGGCGTCAGGAAACTGTAGCATACTAAATAGGTGGTCACTCCCTTCCGATGATATACCTTCGATTGTTCTAATCCCGTGCCGATGATCTGCCCAAGCAGAAGTTTGCCGTTGGCGAGAAGGCGGGCATATCGTTCATCGCGAGCAAGAGGCGAGGTCTCACCATTAAGATAAGCCTGGCCCTCCTTGGGCAAAGTCAGATAAAGGGCCTGGCTTTTGAGTTCGTCCGGTGTATAGACACGACCCTTGTCGCTATTCAATTCAATCAGCTTGTGGTCAGGTAGACTGAGTGTTAGTGCCTGGTGGTCGGTCACGCCGATTCCTAATTTGCCCAACATATCCAACGCCCACTGGCGCGCGGCGGAGTCCGGATCGTTTTGGTACATGTCAAACACAAATTTGGCGTGGTCAATAAATTGGGGATTTTTTCCTAATATTTCTCGGACTTGCGGACGTTTTGCAGGATCGAGTCCGACATAGTCCGCATATGAATATTTCACCTAACGATGCTCCTTTTTCCCACAAGAGATGGGAAATTCTGCTGGACAAAGATCGAAAGTATTAGAATAGCACAAAACCTTTCCCGTTGACACAGCATAGCATAATCCTAAATCGTCAATACGCGGTAACTGTTTGGGCTTCCGTTAGTTGTTTCATGATTAGGCCCAAGCAGTTACAGTTTTTTTGGAAGGGAAAGGGACATGGCATCTTTTGCGATACAAGAGAAGCGAGCAAAGCGTCTCAGACCGTGGAGAATACCATGTCGCTACCGACGATGTGCCTGGAAGGGCAACTGTGCCAGTACCTTGAGTGGTTTAAGGAATGCTTCAGCGTACCGCAATGGCGGCACTTTGTCACCGTGCTGCTGGGGCTGATGCAAATTGAGGGGCGCAGCACCTTGAGCAGATTAGCGCGGCGGGTGGTGGAGGCGAGTAGCGTCAGCAGCCTGTCGCGGTTTCTGAGCAATGCACCGTGGTCGGCCTGGAAAGTATGTGAGCGCTGGCAGAGACGTTTTCGAGAGCGGATGGCCCCTTTGGTTGAGAAGGAACACGCCCGACAAGCAGCCGAACGCCCTAAGCGACGCGGACATCCGAAAGGAACTGTTGTCACAGGTTACCTGATCGGGGATGACTCCACGCAAGCGAAGGTGAGTGGTGAAAGCATGTGCGGATTGGGTCACCATTACAGCAGTAGTGAAGACAAGCCGGTGCGCGGTCATAGTCTGGTGCAGGGTTTGTATGTGCTGTTGGGCCAGCGCTGTCCACTGATGCCCAGGTTGTATCGTCAGGAAAAAGACTGTCAGAAGACGGACACGACCTTCCGCAGCAAAATCCACCTGATGGAGGACATCATCAGGCGGTTTGCGCCGGTTGCCCATACCAGTACGCATGTCTTGTTGGATAGCTGGTATACCTGCAAGCACATCTGGCGCGCCGCCCAGCAGCGGGGGTTCCTCATCACCAGCGGCTTGAAAGCCAACCGTTCACTGCGCATAGCCGATGAGGCTGCGCCCGGCGGCTGGCGCTGGCAACTGCTGTCTGAGTATGCAGCAAGTCTACCGGCACACGCATGGCAGAAAGTGACCTGGCCCAAAGGCGAACACAAAACGGTCTTTGTCCACGTCGTCTCGACGCGTGCGCAAGCTGTATCGCTGTCAGGTCGTCATCATCCGCCCTAGCCTCTCTTGCCTTTCAAAAGCCATCCGTTACTGGGCTTCCAGCGATTTGGACGCCGACCCGATGGGCCTGGTCAAGCACATTGCCACCCGATGGGAGATTGAGGTCTTCTTTGAGGACACCAAAGATGTCCTGGGCATTGACCATTACCAACTCATGACCACCGCCGCCGTCATTCGCTTCTGGACTCTGGTGATGGCTGCCTACGTTTTTCTCGACGAACAGCGTACCCGACTGAGTCTCGAACAAGAGCAGCCCGTCAGTATTGGTGAAGCGCGCCGCTCAATTCAGCGTACCCACGCCTGCCATTTGATTGACTGGATTTACCTACAGTTTTCCCAGGGCCGACCACCCGGCACACTCTATAAGGCGCTGGTTCCCTAACAAAAAAGTGCAAAGATAGTGAAAGCATTTCATGGTTGAAATCGAACGAAATGATGCGCTCCATTGAAGGCTTGTTTTCATATCTATAAGGCATATTGTGAGCGAAAATGCAAATCGCATAGCATAAAGTGGGTGAAAACAAATTATAGATCTACGCCTAGGGGTAATTACTTACCATCGATTTGAAACTATAAAATTAACAAATTGTGACTGCTCAGGCTTGTATTTCGCACTTTTGGGGCGAGAGAATAGGGGCGCGGTAAACTGGGCAAAAACTTGAGGGAATGAATGCTCACACTGGAGGAAATTGCCAGTGCCCAGGAAAACGCGCGGATGTATCCATTAGGTCGCAGTTGACGATCTCTTGACGATGGCGGCCTATAGTCAAAATAACTCGCTCGAAGTTTATGGGAGGCCATCATGTTAAATCAAGCAGTATTGTCGTTCATAAGTAAGGCGGAAAATGATTCTGCGCTCAAGAACCGTCTACCTGGAATGGGTGCTGATGTAATCAGCCAGATTGCCGCAGAGGTTAATTTCCACTTCAAACCAGAAGACTGGGTATCTACTGTATCTGCACTGTATGCAGGCGAACTAAATGATAGTGATCTGAGCAAAGTGTCGGGTGGCGCTCCAAATCAACAAAACCCCCTCGGAGTCACGCCCTCACGTTTGGAAAAAGTGATTCCCAATGCCCTGGGAAGCTGCACTTATTGGAAATCCTGATTATCACTTAATCTGTGGTATCCAAAACGCCAATAACTAGTGCATAAACTACGGATTGCGTGAGCGCAGTAAGGCCAAATGCCTGCTGCGCTATTGAGTCATGCACAGCAGCGGTAATAGCAGTAACCAAACCAGCTTCAACAGCAGCCAAGATCATATTCTGTGCAATATGACCGGCTTCAATGAGCACGGCTCGGTAAGCGCTGGGATGCGGATATTTCCACATAGTGCGGTCATAATCCGCCACCAGGAAAACAATCGCTGCTGCATCATCCGTCCACAATTGCTCACCAAGTATTTTATGTGGCAATGGATCAACTTCTCCAGACACTAACCCCAACGAATGTTCATAAGCTGAGTAGTGATAGATGCCCGGTGCAAGCCCATCCACCTGCATTACGTAGAGATACGCCTCGTAAGGATTGCGTCCCCCACCAGACGGCGTAGGCTTCAAGGGCAGGCGACCAAATACGGGAAACTCCATGAAGCCCGTAATACCCAATCCCACTGCAAGGCAATTACCGAGTGCCTGCAAGGATATAGGCACACGTTTGAAGGTACGTTGAGAGCGACGGGCGAGCATCGTTGAGAATACGGCGTTATCTTCTGGTAAAGGTGGCAATGGGGTCACAGACTCATACGCCTCGTTGGTACGGTATAGAGCGGGAGAAGGGCGCAGCGCTGCCCGTACCGCCACGCGCTCAGCTTTCTCATGGGAATCGTCGGTATAAAACGAGTCTTTGATGGCAAAATGAAACAGGCCAGCGATGGCTCCCCATTCCCAGCCCGTGGCGTATTTGTCGTCAAGTCCAGCAGCCGGAGTGTATTCAATCACCAACGCCCCAACCTCGACTAGCAGATTGATCTGTTGCCTGACCACCTCTAAGGGATAGGCCTTTAAGGTGGCGGCAAAGAATGCTTCGTCTTGCCAATCTTCAACTTGTGCCAGTAAATCCAGCGCCACAGCATTGCACGTAAATGATTGTTTGGTCAGGAAGTTAAAAATAACCACATCGTCTTTGTCCAACAAAACGACCAAAGAATGGGCGCGCCGGAAGCGCCGAATTGCACCCAAAACTTGCTGCATCCCCACCATTGTATCCCCCTGAAAGTGTTACACGCGCTGATATTGACATGAATTTTGTACCTGCCTAATAATAGACGTTTTCTTGACGGTTGTTATCTATACTAAGCCGAAATGTGGAGAGTGCAGACAAGGAGATTAATTATGTCAAATCAGGCCGTACTAACGTTCATTAACAAAGCCGAAGGAGATTCATCGCTGAGAAACCGTCTCGTGGGTCTGGGTGCCGAAGGCATCAGCAAAGTTGCGGCGCAAGTAGGCTGCAATTTCACTGTAGACGAGTGGGTCAGCACCCTCGGCGAAATTTACAACAGTGAACTGAGCGACCAGGAGTTGAACCAGGTTGCAGGCGGAGCGAACTCTCCAGCCCCATTAGGTCCTCTAGCTGTCAGCCGGGTTAGCCTGGATAAGGCCATCCCCAACGCGCACGGCACCTATACACTCGCGCCCCAGTAAGTATTTTTCGCCTCTTCGTAGTACAGATGCAAGTTTGTACTGCGAAGAGGATACCGTGAGAAAGCTAGCATCTTATGACCTTTGCTTCCCATATCCTCCCCGGCGTAGAGGCCAACGTTCCCAAAAAGTTTCGCCAGGAAACACATCGCACCACTTCCCCTTCGGAAACCGTGGCACATGTAAAAACACTGATGCCGCGACTGGGCATTACACGGATTGCCAATCTGACAGGGCTGGATCGCATAGGTGTTCCGGTCGTGGCTGTATACCGCCCGGGAAAAGGCTTGAATTTGCCCGCTGCGCAGGCATCCGGGCTGATGGAATCCGTAGAAACTTACCATGCAGAAAACATTGCGCTTCCACTGAGACTTGCCAGCTACCGAGAACTACGTCGTACCCATCGCACTGTGCAACCAGAACTGCTAACCGCGCTGCCCAATAGTCTCTATCATCCCGATCTGCGTATACTCTGGATCGAAGGCTTTGACATTGTGCAGCAAGAACCTGCCTGGGTTCCTTACGAACTTGTCCATATGGACTATACACTACCACAGCCCACTGGTAGTGGATGCTTTCAGGGCAGCTCGAACGGACTATCTTCGGGCAACCACATATTGGAAGCACTTACACATGGGCTATGTGAAGTTGTCGAACGGCATTCTGCCACGCTGTGGAAATTTCAAAGTGAAGCGGTACAGCGGCATACACGGGTGAATCCAGATACTGTTGACGATCCAGGGTGTTGCGAGGTATTGGAAAAATTTCGTCGGGCGGCTATTGATATGGTCGTATGGGATATTACTTCTGAAATCGGCATCCCTGCGTTCGCCTGCACGATTATGGTCAATCCAGCACGCGCCTCACATGAACTATATTTGAACTCAGGCATGGGCTGCCATCCTACGCGCCAGATAGCCCTTCTGCGTGCTTTGACAGAAGCGGCTCAGACTCGCTTGACCTTCATTTCAGGCGCACGCGATGATATTACGCGGCGGGATTATAGTGTGGCTACAGACCGGGACGAGACAAAAGATTTTCGCGAGTGGGTGAACACTATCCCTGCGATACGTGCTTTTGCAGAGGTGCCCTCTTGTGAATGGGAAACGTTTGATGAAGAAATTGCCTGGGAAGTGGAGCAACTGAAGGCTGTTGGCATTAATCAGGTGATCGTCCTGAACATATCCAAAATCGAGCTGGGCGTGCCTGTCGTGCGCGTCATTATTCCAGGATTAGAAGGACCATCGGATCGGGCAGGTTATGTACCAGGTCCGCGAGCCAGAGCAGTGCTAGCGAGTCAGCAATGACCATTCATATTTTTCTCGGGCCAACACTAAGTCTTGATAAAGCACAGATCGAACTGGAGGCAGTGTACTTGCCTCCAGTGTCACAGGGCGACGTATACCGTGCGACTCTGGACAAGCCCACAGCTATCGGGATCATCGACGGTTATTTTGAGCGTATCCCTGCCGTATGGCACAAAGAGATTTTATACGCAATGAGCCAGGGAATTCACGTCTTCGGCAGCGCCAGCATGGGGGCACTGCGCGCGGCTGAACTTGCCGCGTTCGGTATGGAAGGCGTTGGCACGATTTACGAACACTTTGCTAGTGGCGAACTGGAAGACGATGATGAAGTTGCAGTGGCTCATGGCAGTGCGGAAGAAGGGTACCTGGGCCTGTCGATTGCCATGGTAGATATTCGAGCAACATTAGCCGCGGCAGAGCAACAACAAATTGTCGTGCCTGCTACCCACGCACAACTGATTCGGCTTGCCAAAGCCCTCTACTATCCTGACCGCTTTTACCCAACAATTCTTCAACAGGCCAAGCATGAGGGTGCTCGACCATCCGAACTGGAAAGCCTCCGCAACTGGCTACCTACGGGTGTTATTCACCAGAAGCGTGACGATGCGTTGGCAATGCTGCGTCGTATAAGGGGTTTATCTGACGCTGGGATCGAGCCTAAACATGTTCCATATATAGTGCACCAAACTCATATTTGGGAAGCCTTTTCTTCTTGAAATCACGCGTGACCGCAAAGATTAATCACTATGAAATATTATGATCAAAACAGATCGCGGGAGCGACCATAATTCGCTCCCACACTTGCTATCGGTTGTTTTAGGCAGCAAAAATCGTCTAGCCAGGCGGTTTCCTAAAATGATCTTCTCAACGGGCGCGACAAGGTTCGCTCGCTTGCTTGCATTGTATGTCGTCATTACAGCCTGTTGAAAAAGTATTTCATAGTAAGGCAAAATTGAAGTGGAACAGGAGCAGAAAAGGCCCGGACTTGCGTTGACGTGGGAGAAAAGCGGATAGCAAGGCACTAATCGTTGGTAATGGCAAGCCAAGTGCGTCAGCCTTTGCGGGAGGCAAAGGTTGGTAGTAGCGGCGAGATTTGAGCAAGCGCTTAATATTTTGTCCAGCTGCAATGTGAGACTTTAAGCATAAAGTCTCACATATTCCCCTTACTACGCGATTCAATAGGGTCGGTGGGGGTCGATCCCACACAACATCGTTCATGATGCATCACAATTCATTGTATTGAAAAAGCGGCTCAATTTAGAGGCCGCTTTTCAGAATAGTTTGTATGTTCCGAATAGGGCGTCTTAATTTACCCTTTCGGGCCATTAGGAAAAACTATTTTTCCCCGGAAAGACTTTATTTCCCCTTACCAAATGTCAACAGAACCTAGTAACCGGTACTTTGTTTATGTTATCTCAGCATCACTTTTTGTCTGACAAATCGTGGTAGAAAAGCTCATTTCCTTTGAGACAAGACATTTCTGTTTCTGGATCAACTAGCGTGAACAGCTTGGATCAATTAGCGTGAGCGTTCGGATCAACTATCGTGACAACCTACAAACCTACAACGTTTCTAGACGTCCAAGGTAGCGTTTCGCGCGTGTGTCTGGATAAACTTTCGGCGGGGGGGAACACTTGGCCCCATGAGCATATCGAAAGTTCTGTCGGCTTCGGCTGCATCTTCGGTGTTGACTTTGAGCAACGTGCGATTAGCCGGGTTCATCGTAGTTTCCCACAACTGTTCCGGGTTCATGTTTCCCACAACTGTTCCGGGTTCATCTCACCTAGACCCTTATAGCGCTGCACACCGACCTTCTCTGGTTCAGGATAATCGGCCAGGAACTTGGCGAGAAGCTGGTCTTCCTTGACGTTGCTTTCGGGATAGACATACTGGACTTGCTTCTTGTGTTCCAGACGGTAAATCGGCGGTTGAGCAATATATAGATGCCCATCCTGGATGAGCGGATTCATATAGCGGAAGAAAAACGTGAGCAGCAGGGTACGGATGTGCGCACCATCGACGTCAGCATCGGTCATCAGCACAATGCGCCCATAGCGCAGCTTTTCCAGATTGAAGTCTTCACGAATGCCAACACCCAACGCCGAAATCAACACTTTGATTTCGTTGCTGTCGAGAATCTTGTTCAGGTTGGCGCGCTCGGTGTTTAGAATCTTGCCGCGCAAGGGTAGGATCGCCTGGAAGTGACGATCACGGGCCTGTTTTGCTGAACCACCTGCGCTGTCACCTTCCACCACGTATAGTTCAGTGTGCTCACCGCGATCCGAGCAGTCGGCGAGTTTACCGGGCAGTGTGGTGTTCGAGAGAAAGCTCTTGCGGTCGTTGAGCAGCAGTTCGCGCTGCTTATCCAGTGCGTCCTGAATACGCATCGAACTCAGGCACTTCTCGACAATGTGGCGCGCTTCTTTTGGATGGTCCTCAAGGTACTCGGTAAAGACCTCCGACACGACAGAGGCGGTTGCGCTGTTGACTTCCGTGTTCATCAGCTTGACTTTGGTCTGGCTCTCAAACTGTGGATTAGGGTGTTTGACGCTGACGATGGCTGTTAGCCCTTCAAGGGTGTGTCGTCCGCTGAAGTTTGAGTCTTTATCTTTGAGGAAACCTGACTTACGTGCGTAATTGTTAATAACGCGAGTCAGCGCGGTGCGCAGCCCGGTCTGGTGTGTTCCGCCATCCGGTGTGTTAATCGTGTTGGCAAAAGCCAATTCGGTCGTGTTGGTGCCATCGTGGTATTGGAAGGCGAAATCGACTTCCATGGTGCCTTCGGATTTTTGCCCCTCATTGAAGTTGATCGTCTTGCTGCCATAAACCACATCATGAATGACATCCCGGTTGCGGTTCAGGTAGTTGATAAACGTCTTCAGGCCACCCTCAAAGTAGAAGGTTGCTTCACGAGGGAAAATTGGCTCGCGCTCATCCACCAACCGAATATTCACGCCGCGCGTGACATAGGCCATCTCGCGGAAACGATCCGTGAGTGTTTTGAAGCTGAAGTCAAATTCTTGCCGAACACCCTGGAAGATTTCATCGTCAGGAAAGAACGAGATAAAAGTTCCCGTGGGTTCATTGGGCTTGAGCTTGCGAATCTTTTCCACATCGCTGGTACGGATTCCGCGTTCATAAGTTTGCTTCCACACATAGCCATCGCGGTGAATTTCCGCAGTCATCCAGCGAGATAATGCGTTGACAGCCTTTACACCGACGCCGTGCAAACCGCCCGAAACTTTATAAGCGCCACCACCAAACTTACCGCCAGCATGGAGAGTCGCCAGCACCAGCTCTAGCGTGGAGATACCTTCCTGTGGATGCAGCGCTACCGGAATACCGCCGCCATTGTCCGATACTTTCACCGAGCCATCCGCATGAAGGACTATTTCAATATAATCACAGCGGCCTGCCATAGCTTCGTCAATAGCATTATCAACGACTTCGTAGACTAGATGGTGAAGCGCGTGTACATCAGTTCCACCGACGTACATGCCGGGGCGCAAACGAACAGCTTCAAGGCCTTTTAGTGCCTGGATGTCCTCGGCT
>WNFM01206985.1_pt7 | contig 11303 bp, 9 predicted proteins | sample 5400271 | NCBI WGS metagenome assembly WNFM01 (sample SAMN13153352, study PRJNA577476) | soil metagenome | isolation source: 60 cm saprolite on Douglas fir-dominated hillslope | place: USA:California | collected 2013-09-17 | reverse complement strand
GGGTCTTTGCGCTGCGGCATGGAGTGATAACCGAACCAGCCCCAAATCAGAACGCCGGCCAGCAGCACCCAGGAAACCTGTGGGTGTTCCACGAAGAATCTCGGAACGTTCCTCGTTTGCTCGATTCTTTCCTGATCGCTCTTATGTGCCATGGTCTCGCGGTCCGCCTAGGGAATCACTGAAAGAGAATCGCCGTCCTGCAAGAGCTGCGCCCCAATCGCGGCGACCTTTTCTCCGGCGCGGACTCCCGTAACGGAGACCGAACTGCCATGAGTCGCGCCAACTGTGACCTTGCGAACGTGTGCTTGCCATTGGCGAGACTGCTGGTCGGCAACCACGACGGCGAATTGTCCCGATTCACCCGGATAAGGAACAATGGCGCTCAATGGAACCGAGGGTTGCGACGTCTCGTGTTTTCCGCCAAGTTCGACGGACGCAATCATTCCGGGCCTTAGTTTGTTCTGGCCGTTCGACAGCGTGACTTCGATCGTGAACACGCGGCTCCGTGCGTCGGCGCTAGGAGAAATGCTGGTCACGCGTCCGGAATATTTGGCAGCGTCATTGTGAAGCTGCAGCGTCAGCGCCTGGCCCAGGTGAACAAGATTGAGGGCATTTTCCGGCACACCGAACGTTGCCTTTACCGCACTGGTATCGGCAATCGTAAAAGCTGCGGAAGATGGCGATGCCAGCGTCCCGATGTCAATATTCCTGGCGAGGATGAATCCGGAGAGAGGTGCCTCTAACCGCGAATCACTTAACGTGAGCTGCGCCTGGCGCAGCGCGGCTTGGGTTTGGTTCAGCGTCGCCAGAGTCGAGTCAAAGCGTGCTTGTGCCTGGTCGTAGTCCGGCTTGGTCAAACTCTGCGTGGCGTACAGAGCTTTGGCCCGGTTGAAGTCCTGTGCAGCCTGCGTATGTTGTGCGACCGCGGCGTCCACCTGCGCTCCAGATTCGTCCGCCTGATTCTTCAAATCCTGGCACCGTATGTGGGCCAGTACAGTTCCTTTTGTGACGTAATCCCCGACGCCGACATTGCGAGTGCGGCCATCGGCTGACTTCACTTGCTTTACTTCGGTAATGTAACCGGTCGTCCGAAAGGCGACGTCGACCTGCGAATACGGAACGAGCGAGGCGGAATATCGTAAACCTTCGCTCGATTGGTAGAGAGTTACGTCGGCCAAACGCACAGCGATCGGCGCCTTCGCAGGCAAAGCGGGTTGGTTGTGGCAACCGACAACGATGGTCGTCGCCAGGAGAGCAATCGTTGCACCTGCTGTCGCTGCAGGGCGCGATCGCATCGGCGCGTTGGCTGGCATTAATTTGAATCGAATCAAGGGTCTACTCCTCACCCAAAGCTTTTTCAAAGTCAGCTCGCGCCGCCCAGAAGCCAAGCAAAGCTTGCCGGTATTGATCCTCCGCACTTGCGAACGACGCCTGCTGCTGCAACAGGTCGCTCAGCAGAATCGCTTGTTGCGAGTAGGCTTCAGTCTGGTTGCGAAGTTTTTCCTGTTCTGCGTCCCGGCCGGCCTCCGCTACTGCAAGCTGTGCTCTGGCTTCGCGTAGCTTGCGGAACTGCGAGTCCACATCCAGAAGAACCTGGTCCCGCGCATCCTCTTCGCTTAGAACCGCCTGACGTTCCGCGATGGTTTTCTGTTCGATATTGTGGCGCTTCTGGCCCCAGTCCCAGGGCTGCCAGGTAAGGAGAACTCCGATGCCGCCGATGTTTTGCGGGAGAAAGTTGACGCCCGCCGGAGTCAGATAGTTGGCCTGGATGGATACGTCGGGTAAATAGCGTGTTTTCTCAATCCTGGTCTCCAGGTTTGCTTGATCCTTCCTGATGGAAGCAACTTTGATCTCAGGACGTTGCGCAAGCGCCCGCTTTCGGGCTGCGGACAGATCCAATTCTTCCGGCAAAGTAGATGGCACCGGCTCGACGGAGAACTCGGCGAGAAGATCTCTGCCCAGCAGACGGTTCAAAGCTTCCTTGCGGTCAGAGAGTGTATCCTCGACCACCAGCAGTTGATACCTGGCTTTTGCCTCCTCAGCCTTGATGCGCAGGCTATCCGCTTTGAGCGTTGCTTTTTCCTGCACACGCCTTTCGGTCAGATGGCCGAGTGCCTCAAGCGACTGGATGGTGGCGCGCTGCGATTCGGCCTGGCTCTGAGATTGGAGCAAAGAATAATAAGCACGACGAATGTCTCTCACCAACTGCTGGTCCCGCTCCTCGTAGGTCTGGCGGCTCAGATCTTCGTTCAATCGTTGCTCAGCGACGCCCAGACGAATTCTGGGAATTTGAGTAAGCGGTTGCGTGAGCGTAATCGACGCCACCGCGACGGGACGAGCGGGGGTGTGCAAGTCGACGTTGCCGCTCGGAATCGGGCCGGTCGAAGGAAATGTGCCCAACTGGCCGGCTTTGATCGTGAAATCGAGAGGTGTCAAGAGTTCTGTAGCGAGCAAATACGTGTCAAAACGGGGAAACAACGATGTCCTAGCTTCGGCCGAGGCTTCCCGTTGCTTGTCGATTTCAAACTTGGCCCGCTTGTTTTCACGATTGTTGGCTCGCGCCAATTCGATCGCTTGATCCAAAGTGAGTACGTTCTCGGTTCGCTCTTGCCCTGGCGCTGCCATGGCCATGGTCGATAACAAAATCGCAGCGAGGAGACAAATGAGTATCGAATGCCTGGCAATCATTGAGCCGCTCTCCTCCGACGCCGGTTCTTTTTTCACACTCGGCAACTGCTTTCCGAGTTCACAAATATAGACGATATGTCATTAATAGTCTATTTTGTATACCACGCCGCGAGCGATTCTTTGGATCGGGAGGGTTCTCGCAGCCTTGATTCCACTTGCATGGTGAAAGTGGCATCATTGATGCGTGCGCAAACCCGCCAGGACCAAATCCGACGACACGCGGGAAAGGATTCTCGAAGCGGCGATTCGGCGGTTCAGCAAGTTTGGCTATCGCCGAACCTCGATTAACGATGTCGCAGAGGAAGCGGGATTAGCGCGTGCCACGGTGTACCTTTATTGGAAAAGGAAAGAAGACCTCTTTGTTGCCGGGCTGGAGCGATTCAACGCACGCTCCTGGAACCTTGCTGAAACCGCGGCCGCCAAGAAAGGGTCTGCCGCGGAACGAATCCGTGCAATGGTCCTGGCTCAGTACGGCGCAACCTCCGACATTGTTCACGGCACAGCCAGCGGCCACGAACTGTTCCAAGCAAACCTCCGGCTTGGTGGTGCCGCTGTGGAGGAGTGCCTGCGCCACGGAGAGAAACTCTTGACTGGCCTCCTGCAACAAGGCGTGCGGGATGACGAATTCGGTTTTCGCCGATCCTCAGCCCGCCCGGCGGAGGTAGCGCACATCATCGTCAGCTTCGCGCAGAATTCGCTTCTCGATCGGAATCACACACCCCTTTCCTACCGGAAGAGTCTGCACAAAACACTGAATTTCGTCCTCGATTCTATTCGCGCATGACACCTCCAGGCCGCTCGCTTTGCACCACGTCGGGTCGAGGCGTGGAGCTGGTCGCTACATCGAGATCTTGTTGCTATCCCCCCTGGAAAGTCGAGTTGGGCCACGAAAATGGATATGAATTAGCACCGAAACGGACGGTGCCAATAGCCAACCCGGCAAGCTTCCTCGCGCAAAAAATCCTCATCCACGAGCAAAGCGCCTACAAGGACAAGGCCAAGGACCTGCTGTACATCCACGATACGATCGAGGTGTTCTCCGAAAATCTGGACGAATTGCAGAAGCTATTTCGCGGAGCCGTAGCGCTGAAACTGCATCGCCGACGCGTAGCGGAACTCGAGGGAGCGGCCGACAGGCTCTTTGGAAAAGTCGAGGACACGATTCGGGAAGCTGCCTTAATGGCTGTCGGGCGAAAACTCAGCCCGGAAAGACTCGCTGAAACGGCGCAAGCCGGATTGAAAGAGCCGGACTGCTGCTCAACGCTCTCTTCGGTCTGTGGTGGGCCGATTCAGTTGCGGCCCTCATCTTCGCTCCCATCATCGCGAAAGAAGGAACCGAAGCATTGCAGGGCAAAGCCTGCGACGAATGCTCCAAATAATTTTCCGAGTTACTTCTCCTGTGAATGGTCTGAAATCCCTGCAAGAAATTGTTAGCCTTCCGCCTGCGGTTCTCGCGGCTGCAAGGTGCCACGCCGCAGCGCGCGTTCCTTCATGAGCGCAAAAAATACGGGCACGAGAATCAGGACGTGAATCGTGGAGGTGATCATGCCGCCGACGATGGGCGCGGCAATGGGTTTCATTACGTCGGAGCCCACTCCGGTTTCCCACAGAATGGGGATGAGGCTTGCGAGAACGACACACACGGTCATCAGCTTCGGGCGCAAGCGATGGACCGCACCTTCGATAGCTGCTTCTTCGATGTCCTCATGCTTCAGTGGTCTCCCTGATGCGAGTCTTCGATCCAGTGCCTCGTGCAGATAGACGACCATTACCACGCCTGTCTCGACGGCGATTCCGAATAACGCAATGTAGCCGACCCAAACCGCCACACTGAAGTTGTAACCAAGCAGCTTCTGCAGGATGAGCCCACCTGTGAGTGCGTAAATCGTAGGGAAGATGAGCACTGCCGATTCGGCGACGGAATGGAACACCATGTAGAGGAGCACGAAGATCACAAAGAACACGATTGGGAGAATTATTTTGAGACGCTCTTTGGCGCGTTGCTCGAATTCATATTCTCCGGCCCACTTGTAGGTGTTTCCGGGCTGCAACTGGAGTTTTTGGCTGAAGAGGTCGTTCGCCGCTTTCACGAATCCGCCGTAGTCCTTCGAATTGAGGTCGATATAGACGTAACCAGTCAAGGCCCCATCCTCGTCGCGGATCATGGCCGGGCCGCGCGAGAACGAAATGTGAGCGATTTGCTCGATGGGAATCTGTGCACCCGACGGTGTGGCGATCAGCACGCGACGGAGCTCTTCGAGGTTGTCGCGGAAATCGCGGTTGTAGCGGACGTTGACTGGATACCGTTCTCGGCCTTCGATATTTTCCGTGATCATTTCTCCGCCGATCCCCGAACTGACCGCTTGCTGCACATTCGCGACAGTTAGGCCGTACCGTGCAGCTTCGAGCCGATTCACCTCGACGTTGATGTAGAAACCTTGCGACACCCGTTCGGAGAAAATGGAGCGCACTTCGGGAATCGAGGAAAGCAGTTGCTGGACTTGCGCGCCGGTCTGCTGAATGCCTTCGAGCGTCGGTCCCTGAATCTTCAATCCGAGCGGCGTCTTGATACCTGTCAGCTCCATGTCCAAACGATTTTCGACGGGCATTGTCCAAGTGTTCGAGAGCCCCGGAAACTGGAGCTTGGCGTCCATTTCTTGGATGAGTTTTTCGTAGGTCATCCCCGGACGCCACTGCTCACGCGGCTTGAGCATGATGGTCGTGTCGTACATGTCGAGCGGCGCGTTGTCGGTGGCGCTGTCGGACCGTCCGATCGTTCCGAACACCGTTTCGACTTCCGGAAATGTCCGGATGATGCGGTCTTGTTCCTGAAGCAACTGCGAAGCTTGTGTGATGGAAATTCCAGGCAGCGCAGTCGGCATGTAGAGCGCAGATCCTTCGAACAGTGGCGGCATGAACTGGCTGCCGATTTTCAGAGCGAGTGGCAAAGTCACGAGCAAGAAGATGAGGTTCAGCAGCAAGGTGGTCTTGCGGTAGCGCAGACAGAGCCGCAACACGGGCAGGTAGATGGCCTGCGTGATTCGAGAGATGGGGTTCTTCGATTCCGGCCGCAGCTTTCCGCGAATGAAAAGAATCATCAGCACCGGAACGAGACTGATGGCCAGCACCGAAGAAAAACCCACGGCCAAAGTCTTCGTCCAGGCGAGAGGGCGGAACATCCTCCCTTCCTGCGCTTCAAGCAAGAACACCGGCAGGAAGGAAACAGCAATAATGACCAGTGAAAAGAAGATCGCGGGGCCAACTTGTTTCGCGGCGCTGAGAAGGATGCGCCTGCGTTCGGGCGCGGACACTCCCTCCGTTTCGGTGGAAGGATATTCGGAAAGTTGCCGATAGCCGTTCTCAACCATGACAATGGCCGCGTCCACGAGAACGCCGATAGCCAGCGCCAGTCCGCCGAGAGACATGATGTTCGAGCTGACGTGCAGGTAGTACATCGGGATGAACGACGCGAGTACCGCAATCGGCAACGTGAGAATCGGAATCAGCGCTGAGCGAAAATGAAACAGGAAGAGCATGATGACGACGCTGACGATGATCGCTTCTTCGAGCAAGTCACGCTGCAAGGTTTCAATGGACGCGTGAATCAAACCGGATCGGTCGTACCCAGAGAGCACTTCGACTCCGTTAGGGAGCGAGGATTTGGTCTCCGCCAGTTTTTTCTTTACACCATCGATGACGGTGAGAGCATTCATCCCGTCGCGCATGACAACGATGCCCGCGACAGTTTCGCCTTCGCCTTGCCATTCGGCGACGCCTTCGCGGATGTCCGGCCCGAAGCTGACAGTCCCCAGGTCGCGCACCAGGACGGGCGTTCCGTTCTTCGTGGCGACAGGCACCACCTCCAAATCGTTCAAGGAGCGCAAATAGCCGAGTCCGCGGATCATATACTGTGCGCCGCCCATTTCGAGCAGTCGTCCACCGACTTCGTTTGTGCTGGCTCGCACCTTCTCAATCACTGAGGAAAGTGGAATGCCGTACGCGCGCAGCTTGTTCGGATCGAGATTGACCTGATACTGCTTGACGAATCCACCGATGGTTGCGACTTCCGCTACACCCGGAACGGTTTCGAGCTGATAGCGGAGGTACCAGTCTTGAATGCTGCGCAGTTCCGCAAGACTTCGCCCGTGGCTGCGGTCCACAAGCGCGTATTCATACACCCAGCCCGCGCCTGTTGCATCGGGGCCAAGTACGGGATGAAGAACGCGCGAGCGCGCCCAATACAGATCGGTTCCGTCTTCGAAGACGACGAAAACGTAAGAGTCTCCGAACATCGTCTGCGCCCGCACGGCTTTGACGTGTGGAGCGGCGAGAAGCTTGGTGACGATCGGATACGTAACCTGGTCTTCGATAAGGCTGGGTGGCTGCCCGGCCCACGGGGTATGCACGATGACCTGAACGTCTGAGATGTCCGGTAGTGCATCCAGGGGAATCCTGCGAAGAGACCAAATTCCCGAGAGCACCAGCAGCAGCGTTCCCGTAAACACCAGAAAGCGGTTTTCGGCGCACCAATCGATCCAACGAGAGATCACGTTACATTCCTCCCGTGGCATTCACGCTGAGTTGTTTGCTGGCGACGACCTGGCCGTTCTTCTTCGCAAGAATCGTGACTTGCCACGTTCCGCCGCTGTCGAGCTTGCCTGGGCCCTCGTAGAGCCCATTTCCTTTTTCTGTGAGGAGAACCTGCATGCGCATCGCGGCCATGCCCATTGCGGGCATGGCGGGCATGGAAAAGCTGACGGAAACTTCCGCACCAAACATAGGTGCACCGCTTGCATCGGTGAGCTTCACGCGGAACGTGTTGCCGCCTTTGCGCGGAGGATCGGGTTCGGTGGTGAGTTCCGCTTTTGCCTGTGGAGCGTTCATCGCTCCTGCCGCGCCTGCGCCTGGCGGCGGGGGAACAAACGTCCCGAGTGCTGCCTGTAGCTGGCTTTCCGAGTCGATCAGGAAGTTGGCGGACGTTACGATTTCCTCGCCCGCTTTCACTCCTTTCAAAACAATGAAGTCATCTCCTGCTCGCGAGCTGAGTTGCACTTCGCGTGGTTCGATGTAGCCATGGCCGCGGCTGACGAAAACAATCTGCCGCGTTCCCGATTGCAAAACACCGGTGGCTGGAATGACCAACTGCTTTCCCATAGCGACTTTCAACGTAACGTTGACGAACATTCCTGGAGTCAATTTCAAAGCGGGATTGGAAAATACAAGCCTCGCCCGCGCCGTGCGCGTCGTCATGTCTACTTGGGGATAAATGAAATTGACGCGGCCCTCGAAGGTTCGTCCCAGATAGGAATCGACCGTGAGTGAAGCGCGGTCGCCGACTTTGATTCTTCCCAAATCGTTTTGAAACACTTCGGCCAAAACCCAAACGGTGGAAAGATCGGCGACGGAATAAAGCCGCGTCTCCGGCTGAACGGTGAGATTCGGAAGAGCGTTGCGTTCGGTGATGTAGCCAGAAACCGGAGAATCGACCTGGAGTTCCTGCTGGATTTCGCCCGTGGATTCGAGGCGCGTGATTTCGCGCTGTGCTGCTGGTTTTGTCTTGCCACCAGATACTCACGCTCAGTGGCCACGAGGTCCGGGCTGTAGATGGTGAAAAGCGGCTGGCCCTTGCGAAGGTATTGATAGGTGGCGTCCGCGAAGACTTTCTGGATGTAGCCGGAGTACCGCACCTGCACGGTGGAGAGGCGTGTTTCATCAATCACGACATTGCCCGTGGCGTGGATTTCGTCTTCGACGGTTCTGCTTTCCACCTGGCCCGTTCTGACGCCGATGCTTTGCAGTCGTTCAGGCGAAAGCTGCACAGGGACGAGCGCTGCCTCGTGCGATGCCATCGCCGCACTCTCTGACCCGTTCGGAGGACTCTGGGCCGATTCGGTTGCAGGCGATTGCATCGCAGCCTCCGTCTTCGGGTGCTGCTTTGCGCGCCACCACAGTCCGCCGAGAACAGCGAGGAGACCGAGATTGCCCACAAGGGCGAAGACAAACGCATTTCGATAATTTCGCATGACCATTTTTCCTTTTCTAGCGAAGTGACAATCCCGTGATCTGTTCGAGCCGTGCAATTGCGGTCTCGTATTCGCTGACGTTTTGCCAATACTCTTCGTCGAGGCGAAGCACGTCGAGAAACGCAGTAAGCAGCGTTTGAAAATCCTGTTTGTTCGATTGGTACGTGGCCAAGGCAGCTTGGAATTCCGACCGCGACTGGGGCGAGAGCCCCTCGCGGTGAATCTTGAGAAGCTCAGAGGTCTGTTGCACTAGCACGTACTGCGCGCGCAATTCCGCTGCGACCTGCTGCGACTGCGCCTGGAGTTCACTTCCCGCGCGAAGCTTCTGCGCTTCTGCTTGTGCCAGTTCGGGACGTTGTTTGCGTCCTGTATAGATCGGCACGCGCACGCCGACACTCAGCATGTAGTAGGCGCGAAACTGCGTAGGGTCGGTGCGTTGCCACATGTACTGCACGTTGAAGTCGGGGTAGAAATCCTTGCGCGCGAGGTCCACCTGTAGCGACTGCTTTTCGATCATCTTCTTCGCGCTGGCGATTTCGGGGTTCTGGACTTCGGCCGCAGCCAGAAGTTCGGCGTAGGTCTGCACGAGAGGCGTTGCGACGAGATCGGTGGGTTCGATGTCCGGCGAATCCTGCGGGCGGTTAAGGATCTGTTTGATTTGGGCTTCGAGCTTGCCCACTTGCAAGTGGTGCATCGCGATTTCACGAAGGAGCTTCGTCTGTTGCAGTTGGGCTTGTAGCAAGTCCTGCTGTGTGCCCAGGCCTGAGCGATAGCGGGCATCCGCGGCTTGTTGCACCTGCTTGAGCAGCTCACCGTCTTGTTCGAGAATCGCGAGCGTCTTGGAGAGGTACGCCAGTTGGAAATACGCCGCCTTGAGTTCCGCGAGAACACTGCGATGCACAGACTCGATCTGTTGCTGCGAAACATCGGCTTCGCGTTTGGCAATCTCACCTTTCAGGCGCAACTTGCCTGGATATGGAATGTCTTGCGAGACCCCCAAGCCGATGTAGGCGAAGTCGCTGTTGGTGTACCCTGCAAACGGGCGCGGACTGCCGACGCTCAGATGCTGCAATGTGAATTGAGGATCGGGGAGTGTCGAGACCTGCGTGGGCACTTGCTTTGCTGCTTCCCAGCCGTGTCGCGCCACTTCGATTTGCGGATTGTTCTTCTCCGCTTCCGCCAGCAACTCAGAGAGTGGAGTGGCCACTTCCGCATGCCAGGATGTCGGCTCCTGAGCAACAGCAGTTCCACCCCCCAGCGCAGCAAAAAGCAAAAGCACAGAAATACCTCGACGAAAAGCTGCGCACCACAAACGCGCAGCGAAATTCCTTCTCGCTATCGAAAACATCTTTTTCTCCTGAACGTAGACAACGAACCGCGGATTGTCGGCGAGTCACCCGTGAGGGTTCGGCCGAAACAAATCGGCGGGTTAGAGGAACAGCAGAGACACAACAAGAGACAGCCGGTACGTTGCCGCACCGCGGAGCAGCGGATCAGATCAGCAGGGAAGAATGAAGAGTGTACAGCTCTGGAGGTGAATGCTGAGGGGCCTCGAAATCCAAGCGAGAAACTTCGGGGTACGGCGTCGCTTGGGGCAAGGCAAGAACATCACTCACAACCATCACCGGCGAATGGAGCGTTACGTGGGGAACAGGTAGCACACTGGGAGATTGAGACGAAACCATGCCCTTGCAACAATCGTGATTTTGGTTGGACGGATCACAGGGCATGGAACCGCAGCACTTCATACTCTGCGGGTCTTGCGTCATCGCGGACATGCAGTCCGCAAATTGCAGGCCCAACAAGGCGACCAACGCCACGACGATGATTAGCTGCTTGTACATTGCCCTGTTTTGACTCTAAGCAGATTAGACGCGCGAGTCAATGAAAGGATACGGACAGAATCGCCAACGCCTGGAGTGATTCCATTCAAGGACCATACCCTAGTTTGATGAAACGCAACCTCGAGTGTGACATTGTGCGAGACGTTCAAATGGAAACTAAGTTTAGGTAATACAACTCGATACAAGATGCGCGTGTCACACTCATGGTGCGCGAGCGCTTAGATGAAGGGCGACTGTGACTGAATTGTGACGGAAGACCGCGCAAATTAGCGAAAAAGAAACGAAACCCAAAAAACCGGGAAAGAGCTAACTGACAGCTGGTAAAGGGATTTAGTTGAGTTGATGTCAGTTAGCAAGATGCCGATTTGTTTTTTCAAGACCGCCGGTTTCAACCACTCACCCACTCCTCCGTTTCTAATCATAACCAACAACTGCACTTAGCGGGGTGATTAGCGACACTTTCGCGGTCGTTTGCTCATTTTGGTGCATGGTGTCAGTGAAACGTCGCCAAAACTTTCGAGCTTTGCCAGTGCGCTCCGTTTGGAATCGAGATTTGTATGCATGTAGCGCATGGTTAGACGAGCTGGAAGATTACGACCAAGGGCAGGAACTGCAGAAAACGAAATACCAGCCGACGCCAATCGAATATCAGCTGGGAACACGCCGCAGTACCAATGCCATGGAAGAGAAGACCTGTACGACTGTACAGGCGCGCGAAATCTTTGTGTCGCAAGCGTTAAGTACGTCC
>WNFM01149112.1_pt3 | contig 11303 bp, 13 predicted proteins | sample 5400271 | NCBI WGS metagenome assembly WNFM01 (sample SAMN13153352, study PRJNA577476) | soil metagenome | isolation source: 60 cm saprolite on Douglas fir-dominated hillslope | place: USA:California | collected 2013-09-17 | reverse complement strand
CGCGAGACGAAGCTGCCACGCAAGAAGAACGAACAATTGCTAGCCGAGGCGCTGAAGGTGTTGCGGGCGGGAGACAGCGGCGATGCCGTCGTCGATCGTCTGCTCAGCCATCGTGCCGCAGTCGCCGCGCACGCGCTGGCCGTGCGCTTCATCGCCTTTCTCGACGACGAAAAGCGCAAGCGCGGCGTGGTCGACTTCGACGACCTGCTCATCCGCACACACGAGGTCCTTCAGGGCGATGATGTGGCCGAGCGTGTCCGCAGCCAGTTCGACTACCTCTTTGTCGACGAGTTTCAGGACACCGACCGCATCCAGGCCCGCATCATCGACCGGCTGGCCCGCGACGCGTCGGGGGCCTTCGTCGCCGGACGGACGGTCGTGGTCGGCGATCCGAAACAGTCGATCTACGGTTTCCGGCGCGCCGACCCCGAGACGTACTACCGCGTCACGGCGGAACTGATCGACGCCGGCGCTGAGCACCGCAAGATCGTCGACCAGTATCGAAGCGAGCCGGCGTTGCTCGACGCCATCAACGAGTTGTTCGCCCGTCTCTTCCCCCCGCAGCTCGCGCACGACCCGAATGTCTTCCGCCCTCCGTATCACCCGCTCCACGCGCGGAAGCCACCCGCCGCGGGACTGCCGGATGCTCCTCCGCTGCGTTATCTCGACGTCGACAGCGATGAGAAGAAAGAGCGGCAGTCGAACGAAGGGAACGCCATCTCTGCATGGATCGCCGTCCACCGGAACGAATCGACCACCGACCTCAGGCGCTTCGCCATTCTCTTCCGCCGTACGACATACCTCGATGACTACCTCGATGCCCTCGACCATGCCGGCATCGCCTACGTCCTTCCGCCGACGAAGCTCTTCCTCGACCGTCGGGCCCCGGTTGATCTTCTGGCGGTGTTGCGGGCCGTGGCGTACCCGTTCGATCGCGGCGCCGAGCTCTCGGCTGCGCGGACACCCTACTTCGCGCTGACGGACGACGAGATCGCGACGGGGATTCTCGACGGCTGCCCGGCGTGGCTCGCCTATCGCGAGGCCCTCGACGGGCTGCGGGAGTCATCGACGCACTTGTCGGTGGCCCAGCTCATTGATCGCATCACAGCCTCGACGAACATCGAGGCGGTCTACGCTGCCGCGGCAGACGGCGAGCGGGCACAACGCCACATCGATCACGTGCGAGCCATCGCCTTCGCCTATGACCAGAAGTCGGGTGGCTCGGTGCGGCAGTTCGTCGACGAGATCGCCCGCCGGCGCCACGATCCCGACGAGATGGAGCCGAGCCTCATTGACGAGGCGCAGAACGCCGTGCGGATTCTCACCGTTCACGCGGCCAAAGGGCTGGAATTCGAGACCGTCATCCTTCCCGACCTCGACTTCCCGGTGAAGCCGCCGGAAGCCTACACGACCGAAGATCCGCCCAGCCTCGTCCTGCGCGGGCAGATCGAGACGCTGACGTCCTACTACCGAAAGGCCGCAGGAATTGCGCTGAAGGACATCGGCAAGCAGCGCGAGGAAGAGGAGATGAAGCGGCTGTTCTATGTGGCCGTCACACGTGCCATGCGCGAGGTGCTGTTCGTCACCAGCAGCGGCGCCGCGCGGCGCGGGTTCTTCAAGTGCCTGGAGATCCCGGCCACCGGCCTCGAGACGCCACCGCCCCATTCCGCCGGCATCCGGCAGGCCGCCCGGCTGCACGATGCAGCGCTCGAGGAACGATTGGCTACAGGTGAGATCCTCCCTGCGGCAATTGCCCCGCCGCCGGCAATCGAACCGCTCGAGTCCTACACCCACGCGCGCCTCGCCACACGTACGGCCGGCATCCTCCTGCATCGAGTACTGGAACGCTGGGACGGGCGGGCGGCAATCGCGCCGCTACTCGACCAACTCGCCGCGGAGCAGGGAGCCGACTGCGCCACGGTCAGCAAGGTCCGCCAGCGTCTCGCCGTCGTGGCGAAATCGTCGACCCTGGCGCGGATCACCGCGGCCGAGGTACTGGGACGGGAGGTCCCGATCGCCATTGCCGCCGACGGAGCCCTCCTCCAGCGTCGCATCGATCTCTGGCTCCGCGAGCCGGACGCAGACCTCGTCGTCGACTACAAGTCCGGACAACCATCCGAGAAAGACGCCGAACAAGTCCGGCAGTACTGCCGGGCCCTGGAGCGCATGACTGGCCGCCCTTGCCGCGGGTTGATTTGGTACATCGATGTGGAGGGGGATGAGGCGGTGGAGGTGTCGTAGTTCATCCCGAGTGAGGGCGGCCGAGTGAGGGGAGCGAGGGATCAGGATGACCGTGCCTGCAATATCGATTCACAAAGTCTTCGATTCACCCAGGCATCGAGACTCCGTTTTAGCCCTCCCCGCACCTTTCCGAGCGTGTCAGGAAATCGCGTCAACAATGTTGGTGGCATCCCGGCCACTGTCGCCGGCCCAAGACCACCCAACTGTCATTCTGAGCGATGGGTGGCGGTCCGGCAGGGAGCGAAGGATCCCCGCGCGGTCGGGACTCTGCGCCGTGATTCGTGCGGAGATCCTTCGCTCCCACCTGGCCCCTCACCCCTCGCTCAGGTTGACAGATGGGACGGGTAGCGGAACGGCATGGCGAATTCGCCGTCATCTGCGCTTTGGTCCGGGCCCACCCTTGCCGGGACAGCTCGACACCTACTCCGCTCGAAGAAGAAGGTGGCGTGCGTCGTTGATCAGTGGCTAGCGAATAGCCTCGCGGTAGTCGCGAATAGCGCTATCCAGCCGAACGCGAGCGGAAACCAGTAGTCGAAGTACTTGCGGCGCGAATACACCTTTGTTGCGGTGTTCCACGACAGCTCGAACGCCTCACGAAGGGCTGGGTCGTCAAGCGATGTCTTGACATTGCCGAGACTCGGGGTGGGAACCACGCCCTTCCACATGTTCTGGCGAACGTTGAATGCTTGCTGCTCCCAACTGTGCTGCCACTCCGCCAAATCCGCTTTGGCATACAACCAAAAGGTTAGGATGCAGTACAGTTCGACGCCCATCATAATCAGAACAAGCGCGTCTCGGTTAGCCGCGGTCAGCGTTACATCCAATGCGCGAATCTCTTTGGGAACGAGGTTTCCGTACACAACCGAGAAGAGCAGCACTCCGACCACCAAAAGCAAACGCCTCTCGGAACGCGTTCCGTCACGAAGCGGATCTACAAGCTTCTCGTGCGTTACCGCTAACGGTGGCTGGGGTAGTTCGTGATCAACCATCTTCGAGACGACTCCATATCATGACCGTACGCCGAAGGTCTGATTCATGGTGAAGCCTCCAGGCGAGGGATCCAGAAAACTTCGCAGGAGTGCCTGGTGCCAGGAGACAGAAGACGCCCAGCGAATCCTCCCGCGATCGTCTGAATCCCGCTTTGCCTGCGGCGGAGCGTACCGCGAGCGAGCGGGAGTGGGTCGTCGGGGGGCATGCCATTGGGCCAGCGTTTCTTTGCCGACGAAAGTCAGAACTCCTTCCTCTCTGCCGGGCGAAACTGGTTCGACTCCGTCTGCTGTTTGCGGACTTCGAGCATTCGAATGGCATAGGTGAAAGCCGTTTTTACTAGCTCATCTGGAGACCCACTCGTAGCGGAAGCAATTAGCCCCGAAAGGGCAGCGGCAGCATACCGGCTGACCTCCTTAATGTCAGTCGTAGCAATCTGCGATGCCGGCTTCGGAACTCCCTTTAGGGTCATGACTTGTGCGCTCCTCTACGAGAATCAAAAAGGGCGTTAAAGAACTGCATGGTAACCCAGGGTGGCCTCGGTACCGATGTGACGCCGAAACTCGAACACAAACTTCGCATGGTATCTTTCTCGCGTGACAGCTCGAGGGAAGCTGCTCGAAAGGATTCTGGCAGGGACATCCGATCAAGGGATCGCCTTCGATGGCCTTGTCAACCTATTGGAGTACCTGGGCTTCAGGGTTCGCGTCGCCGGTAGCCACCATATTTTCTCGCGCGACGGCATTGTGGAGATTCTGAATCTGCAACCGCGCCGCGACGGCACGGCGAAGCCCTACCAGGTGAAGCAGGTTCGCCTGGTCATCACGCGTTACAAGCTCATAGGGGACACCGATGAACGCTGATCCGCGTTATGAGGTCATCATCTACTGGAGTGCTGACGACGAGGCATTCATTGCGGAAGTTCCGGAGCTGCCGGGGTGTGCGGCGGATGGGGCGACCTACGAGGAGGCTCTGTCAAACGTCAGGACGATCATCGCGGAGTGGATCGAGACAGCACAGCAGTTGGGACGGCCGATCCCTGAACCTCGCGGCCGTCTGATGTACGCCTAGGCTCGGATCACCTCGCGATAGACTCCTTCCGCGTGCCTCTCTACCGAGTCATCCTCCTCTCCTTCGCCGCGATCATCTCGATGGTGAATCCGCTGGCGGTGGTGCCATCGTTCATCGCGCTGACGGACGGGGCGTCGCGCACCACCCGCGCGCGCATTGCCTTCGTGTCCGGCGCGGCGTGCGTGGCTGTGCTGGCCACGTTCCTCCTGGCCGGCAACTTCCTCTTCAAGTTCTTCGGCATCACCGTGCCGGCCTTCCAGATCATGGGCGGCATCCTCTTCCTCGTGAACGGGCTCCGCACCCTCATCTCCGACGACCGCCGGACCCACAGCGTCGGCGGCGACAAGCAGCTGGAGACCGGCGACGCCGAGAAGGCGGAGGTCGATCCCACTTCCGTTGCCGTCGTCCCGCTAGCCATCCCCCTGCTCTCCGGCCCGGGCGCCATCACCTCGGTAATGGTGCTCGTAAACCTCTATCCCGGCATTGAGCAGAAGTTTGCCGTGCTCACTGCCATCGCCGCGGTGGGCGTAACCTCGTACGTCGTACTCCTGGCAGCCCATCCCATCGCCCGCGTGATGGGCGACCGCGGACGCGCCGTGTTCGCAAAGATCATGGCTCTCCTCCTCGGCGCGATCGGCGTGCAGTTCATCATCAACGGCCTGCGGCCGGTGGTGATGGAGATCTTGAAGGCGTCGTAGTCTTCGTTTATCCCCCGGGCCGTTCGGTTGGCGGAAGCGAGGGATCAACCCGATGTCAACCGCTCAGAGAAGTCGAAGAGCGGCCCGGGTTCGTTTTGATCCCTCGCTCCGCCAGACCGACCACCCTCGCTCGGGATAAACTGGGGCCACCATGTTCATCGGTCATCACGCCGTTGGATTCGCCTCGAAGCGGGCCACGCCCCGCGTGTCGCTCGGATGGCTGATCGCGGCCCCTCTCCTGCTCGATCTGATCTGGCCGATCTTCCTGCTCACCGGTATCGAGCACGTGCGCATTCATCGCGGGGACACGAGGCTCACGCCGCTCGACTTCTATGACTACCCCTGGACGCATTCGCTGGTCATGTCGCTGGCCTGGTCCGTTGCCTTCGCTCTGCTCTACTTCATCATCTATCGCTACGGACGGGGCGCGCTGATCCTCGGCCTCGGCGTGTTCAGTCACTGGGTCTTCGACTTCGTCGTGCATCGCCCCGACCTGCCACTCTGGCCGGGCGGGCCGAAGGTCGGACTCGGACTCTGGAACTATCCGGTCGTCGAACTGGGCGTCGAGGCGTTCCTCTTCGCCCTCGGCATCCTCCTCTACCGCGACGCAACCAGGCCAACCGACAAGGCGGGCTCCGTCGGCATGTGGGCATTCATTGTCCTTCTGGCAGCGATCTTCATCGCCAACGCAGGCGGCACGCCGCCGCCGAACGTCAAGACGCTGGCGTGGATGGCGTTGTCGCTCTGGTTGCTGCCGTTCTGGGCGGCTTGGTTCGACCGGCATCGGGAGGTGCGCGAGGAGTGAAGACACTCTTCGTGATCAACCCGCGCTCCGGTGCTAAGCGGGACTACGGCATCGCGAAGATCATCCGCGAGAACACGACGGTCGAGCATGAGTTGCGGCCGTGCCCACGGAAGGACGACCTCGATGGCATGATCGATGCCGCCGAGCGCGAGGGCTTCGAAGTCATCTACGCCGTTGGCGGGGACGGGACGGTTCACGAGATCGCCAGCCGCCTCCTCGGCCGCTCCATGGCTCTCGGGATCCTCCCCACAGGCTCCGGCAACGGCTTCGCGCGTCACATCAGCCTCCCGATGGACCTGGGCGCTTCACTGCGCGCGTGCGCCGGGCAGCGCATCGAGACAATCGACACTGCCGCCGTGAACGGCCTCCCTTTCCTCGGCACGATGGGAATCGGCTTCGATGCCCTCGTCGCCGACCGTTTCGCAGCGAGCAGCGTTCGTGGCTTCCGCACTTACGTGAGCATCGGCCTGAAGGCGTTCTTCAGCTACAAGGCTGCCGAATACGACGTGACCATCGATGGAGAACTGCTACACCTGCGCGCATTCACCATCGCCGTTGCCAACGCCAGCCAGTACGGCAACAACGCCCGAATCGCGCCGCACGCCTCGGTGAAGGACGGTCAGCTCGACGTCGTCCTGGTCGAGGATGTGTCGCTACTGCGCGCCCTGGTACTCCTGCCGCGGCTGCTTGGAGGCACCATCGACAAGGCGAGGGGCGTCACGACGCGACGCGGCCGGCACATCGAGATCCGCCGCCCATCCGCGGGGCCCGCCCATCTCGACGGCGAGCCCTTCACCCTGCCCGCCCTGCTCACCATCGACGTGAAGCCGGCATCGCTGCGGGTGTTGGTGCCGGATGCAGTTGGTAGTTGTTAGTTGCGAGGGTTCGCCGCGGCGTGCACAAGTTCTGGTCGCGCGGCTACTCGGGATAGCCAATTGGCGCGCTGTCCTGCCACGCTGGCAACCAACAACTAACCACTAACGACTAACAACTGCCTTTCAGAGCCCGCCCAGCTTGTCGATCCTGACGCCGATCGTAATCGCTCCAATGGCGTGATCGCCGGACATGATCGGAAGCGAGATCTGGGCGAGACGCTCCTTGGCGCTTTCGTCGAGTCGCGGCCGGTCGATGAAGACCGCGCCTTTGCCGCCGTTGAAGCTGCGAATCCACTTTGCCTCATCGCCCTGCATGTAGTCGCTCGAACGTTGATTGGCGCAAACGAGCGCACCCTGATCGTCCATGACGAATGACTCGCTGTAGATTGGTGACGCGGCGGCAAGCTGGCGCAGGTGATCCGCGCAGGGGCCTGTGGTCATCTGCTTCACTAACGGTTCAGCCTTTCCCGCTACCCAAGCCTTGTCCCGAATGTCGATCTCAGCCGGAGTGAGGTGTTGCTTGTTCTGAGCAATCACAGCCGTGATGAACAATGGATCCTGAGTCCAGGCCTTGAGTTTCACGGCCTCGGCCGCGAGCCGCTTTTGAATCGTGCCTGTAGATTGCGCCATCGCGCCGGTAGCCGTCACAGCCACGAGCATTCCCAGCAGAAAGTGCTTCACGGCATCACCTCTTAGGACCGATTCGTCGATTACGCAGTCCTGCGGGCAGCCTAGCACACGGAGATTGACCGAGAGTTAAGCGGACGTCGGCATCTAGCCGACGAGCGCCGCAATCCGCTTCTCGAGATCGTCGCGCACGGCGCGGAAGCGCGGCATCGGATCGCCGGCGCCGTTGATCGGGTCAGGAATCGACCAATGCTCGATCCTCGTCGCACCGGGCCAGGTTGGGCAGTCGTCGGCAGCCGAATCACAAACCGTCACGACAACGTCGAACGGCTGAGTAAGAAACGGCTCTGCCGACTTTGAAACAGCACCGCTGATGTCGATGCCCTTGTCCGCAATGGCATGAATCGCCAGTGGATGAACGATCCCGGCCGGACGGGAGCCCGCCGAGACTGCCTCGAGGTCTTCGCCATGAAAGGCGTTAGCCAACCCTTCGGCCATTTGACTGCGGATGGAGTTACCGGTGCAGAGGAACAGCACGCGCAGCTTGTGCATTGGGTCTTGCAGTTTATCGCGAGTGCGTGGGGTGGTCGGCGGGAGCGAAGGATCTAACGGACGTGCACCACGATCACCCACTGCCGGACATGCATTGGTTTGATCCCTCGCTCCCGCCCAACCACCCCCGCGCTCGCGATAAACTAAGAAACTACGGCGACAACCGCTCGATCACCCAGTCCTTCGCTTCGCGCAGGCGGTAATTGAAGCGGTCGTGCAGGCGGTCGGCTCTACCCTGCCAGAACTCGAAGAGCAGCGGGATCACCCGATAGCCGCCCCATTGCGGCGGCCGCGGGATGGGCCGGTCTCCGTAGATGGCTGCCAATTCCTTGGCGCGCTCATCGAGGGCACCCCGTCCGGGGATGACGCGGCTTTGCTCGGACGCCCAGGCACCGATTTGGCTCCCGCGTGGCCGGGAGGCGAAGTATTCGTCCGACTCATCCTCACAGGTCCGCACGACAGCACCCTCGATCCGTACCATCCGTTCCAGCGCTGCCCAGTGGAAGACCAGGCAGGCGCGAGGATTCTCGTGGAGTTGCTTCCCTTTGTAGCTTTGGTAGTTCGTGAAGAAGACGAAGCCGCGACGATCAAAGCCCTTCAACAGGCAGATCCTGGCCGAGACGAGGCCATCGAGACCGGTCGTGGCCACCGTCATCGCTTCCGGCAACAGCGGCTGGGCCGCCCTCGCCTCTTCGAACCACGCCTCGAACTGCGCGAACGGGTCGGAATTGAGATCGCTCTCCAATAACTGCACGATCACGCTCTGCTCCTGATTTTGTGAATCACCCGCGAGCCGGCCTCTTCGCACAGCAACTCCTCGGCCCGGTCGAGCGTGGCCCAGATCAGGTCATTCGACTCCGTGGCGTCGAGGGAGATCGCTTGCGGAGATGAGGTCCGCGCGAGGTAGCGGATGTCGAAATGAAGATGGTCGGGCTCCCCCTTGCCTGCGGGAATGGGATGGACGTCGAGATCGAAGACCTCGTCGCAGGCGAGCTCGAGATCGGTCAGCCCCGATTCCTCGCTGCCCTCTCTCAGGGCTGCTTCCGCAGGCATCTCATCGCCTTCGAGATGCCCGCCCATCTGCAGCCAACGCCCGAGGCGGCGATGGTGATGGAGCAGGAGCTGCCTTTCGGTCGGATCGACGACGAAACAGCTCGCCGTGACATGTCCGGGCATGAAATGGTCACGCGAGAACGCGCCCGGCGTCCCTGTCAGCAACCTGACGATCGCCTCGTGATGGCGCGTCTCGAGCCCATCGGCAGGCCGGTACCCGCGAAGCTCGCCGAGCAGCCTTTCGTGACGCATCATCGAAGCCTGACTGTAGCACGGGGGGCCGAGGGGAGTGGTTAGTGGTTAACCACTGGCCACCAACCACTCTCAAAACCGCACTCCCAACGAAAAGCGCACGGTCCGCGGCGGCTGATACGCCTGCTCGTTCAACGCCTGGCCGAAAGTTGCGGCGAGCTGGTAGTTGACCCCGAGCGCGGGCGTGTCGTGAAACGGGTCGAACGTCTTCAGGGCAGCTGACGTCGCCGCGGTGGTCACACCCGTGCTGACCTTCGTCGCGTCGGCGACGCCCTGACGATTGAAGGCGTTGAGAAGATCGGCCTGGACGAAGAGCTCGAGGCCGCGAACCAGAGACTGCGACCAACGAAGTGCCAGATTCGTGGAGGAGATGTTGTCTGTGCGATAGGCCCCTCGGGCGCTGAAGAAGTACGTGCCCGTCGGAACGGCGTTGTAGGGCGCCGTCTGCGGCCGGGCAATCTGGCCGACCGCCGAGTAGGGCAGCCCGGAGTCGTACGTCTGCAGCAGCGACGCACTGACCCGGCCGACCGTCCAGCCCGCCCACACCCGCATGCGATGACGCTGATCCCCCGAGAGGTAGCCCATCGGGGCGAACTGGGAGTAGTTCATCACCTCGGCGTAGTACATCGACGGATCGAGTGCCGGTCCCGCGCCAGCCGCGGTCTCGCCATCGTCGTTTCCGCGCAGCTTCGAATACGTGTAGAAGACGCCGAGGTCGAGGGGTGTCTGATTCCACCGGGCCTGGAACTGGGCCGCTCCGTATTGACGCGTCACCTTGCTGCTGTTGGTGATGAGCAGCAGGTCGACCGGAAGTCCGAGGGGCGTTTTGGTGCGTTCGGTGGAGGGGGTGACGCTGGCGCCGTAGAGGTCGTGCCAGTCGCGCCGGATGAGGTCGAGCCTCATATAGGCCTGGTTCATCAGACTGGCTCCGTAGCCAAACGTGAGCTCACGGACGTAGGGCATCTTTAGCGATCCGTCGAAGTATGAGGAGTAGCCTGGCACCACGCGCTGACCATTGACCCGGAGATTGCTGGCCGCGGTGTTCGCAGTGCCGCCCTGTTGCGAGTTGAAATAGTTGAAGAGGGCGGCGATGGCCGCCGCCATCGGCGTATTGAGCTGCGACGCGTTCATGGCGGGGCCGCGATAAGCGAAATCGATCGTCGTGGCACTGCCGGCGATCTGGCCGTTGCTGGCGATGTTGTCGGCGAACTTCGACGCGTATTCGGCATACGACGCGGTGAAGTGTCCCCACCCATCTCCTCGGGGATCGAACTTCAAGGCCAGACGCGGCGTCACGCGGGCATCCCGGGCTACGCTCGAGCCGTCCGCGTTCTCCGCATGGTCGCGGTCGTAGCGGGCGCCTACCGAACCGCTCCACCGCGTGCCGGCCGTCCATTCATCGCTGGCGAAGAACGACGTCGTGCGCAGGTGGTCGTCGACACCGTTGGTCGTCACCGGCGACCAGCGGATGAATGTCCCCCCACCGTTCGGCGTACTCGGCGTGAACACCGGATAGATGGCGCCGTTGCTGTACTGCGCGCGGGTGGCGAAGACCAGGAAGCCGCTGCCCGATTGGTCGTTGGCGGGCGCGCGGCGCTCCTCGAAGCGATCGGCACCGGCGGCCAGATCATGCGACCCGAACCGCGGGGTGGCCAACGAATACGAAGTCTTTACCAGCACATCGTCGTTGTCTCGATGATCGCCACCGCACAACGCGCAGAGCGATGGCGAGTTGAAGCGCGTATTGCTGTTGGCGCGGTCCAGCAGCACCGTCCCGGAGACGAGGTCGGAGGTCGTGGCCCCGCTGGTCTGCGTGAACGTACGGCGCGACGCCTGCGCCTCAACGTTGAACGATGGAGTGATGACGCCGGTGTAATGCAACGCCCCCAACGACTCGGGGATGCTGCGCGCGCTCAGGCTGGCCAGGTCATAGAAGTTGGCGTTGAAGCGCGCATTCGTACCGTCCGTGGTGATTCGGAAGAACGTGGCCGAAAGGTTGTCGCGCGGGTCGACCTGCGCCGTGAGCTTGGCCTCGTACCGCTTCTGATCGTTCCCTTCGAGATAGCTGATGAGAGGAGAGGCCACCGTGGCCGTCCCGAACGCAGGGACCGGCACGGTCTGTCTCGCGGTGTCGTTCTTCGC
>WNFM01202251.1_pt1 | contig 11306 bp, 9 predicted proteins | sample 5400271 | NCBI WGS metagenome assembly WNFM01 (sample SAMN13153352, study PRJNA577476) | soil metagenome | isolation source: 60 cm saprolite on Douglas fir-dominated hillslope | place: USA:California | collected 2013-09-17 | reverse complement strand
CCTCGCCACGCGCACCTTCACCAACGGAGTTCTCGGCGGCATCGGCGGCTTCGGCGCGCTCTTCGCGCTGGACATGAAAAAATTCAAGGAACCCATTCTCGTTTCCAGCGCCGATGGCGTCGGCACAAAACTCAAAATCGCCATGGCCATGGACGTTCACTCCACCGTCGGCGGCGACCTCGTCAATCACTGTGTGAACGACATTCTCGTCCAAGGGGCGGAGCCGCTCTTTTTTCTCGATTATCTCGCCCTCGGCAAAATGAATCCGCGCATCGTCGAACAGCTTGTTGACGGCATGAGCCGCGCCTGCCGCAAAGCCGGCTGCGCCCTGATCGGCGGCGAAACCGCGGAAATGCCCGGCTTCTATCCCCCCGGTGAATACGATCTCGCCGGCTTCATCGTCGGCGCCGTCGAGCGAAAAAGACTGCTCACCGGAAAAAGTGTAAAGCCCGGCGACACACTCCTCGCGCTTCCTTCCGCGGGCCTCCACACCAACGGCTATTCGCTCGCCCGCAAACTCGTCTTCGAAGTCGCCAAACTCAAACCCGAAACTTACGTCGCCGAAGTCGGCAACAAAATAGGCCCCGAACTTCTGAAACCGCACCTTTGCTATGCACCAGCGCTAAAAAATATTCTCGCCAAGGGTTGGCTTACCGCACTCGCCCACATCACTGGTGGCGGCATCCCCGGCAATCTCCCGCGCGTTCTGCCCGCCGGCGTCAAAGCCGTCGTGGACCTCGCCTCCTGGCCCGTCCTCTCGATTTACAAATACCTCGCCAAAATCGGAAACATGGACACAGACGGCCTGCTCGAATCCTTCAACCTCGGCGTCGGCATGATTCTCGTAGTCCCACCCGCCCACATCGCCAAAGTCGAAGCCGACCTGAAACGCCGCCGCGAAAAATTCTTCAACATCGGCCGCATCGAACGCGGCGACACCGCCAAAGCCCGCGTCGCCTACTCCGGCGCCCTGAATCTCTAATTTCGGCCTGTTTTGTAGGGCCCGCTCTCGGAAGCGGGCCGTTTCGAGAGTAGCCACCGAATGAAAAGGGGCGCTCTCTTTTGCGCCCCTTTCGTTTTTCGCTCTCTTTTTGCTTTCTACCGCACCACGTCCTTGAATATATCCACAACGATGTTCGTGTTTTTGTTGTAGACCACCAGGTGCGCCCCAATCACCGCGCGCCGGTAATCTACCGGCAATGGCGGCAACTGCCGCTCCAATTCCACCGGGCACGGCTCCAGCTTCTTTTGCAATCCTGGCGGCAACGTGCCATTCCGTTCCAGTTGCTTTTCCAACCCTGGCGGTAAGTTTCCGCCGCGCTTCGCCAGCCCCGGCGGCAATCCCTGGGTATGGTTCGAGTAATAGGTCGAGATCATTTGACGGTCATGTGGTCCAAAGCCATACTGCACATTACCGCCTTGCTCTCCCTGATCGTCCTGGTGCTTGTTATGGCCTTTGCCTTTTCCCTGGCTGTTTCCCTGAGCCATCGCCATCCCGCTTGCGAAACTGCACGCCAAAAGGCCCGCGAAGATCATGCTCGTAAGTCGAATCCTCATGTCTCTCCTCCTGAACTCCGTCTGAAGATTGGGCGCGCTGGGCAGGTTCTGTTTAGTTTAACCCCGTCTGCGAGAAACCGTCGCGATGCATTTTGCCGCAATTTTCGCGGTCAATTTCGCAACCCATTGAAAACAAGCCACTTTAAGTTGCGTACTGGTGCTCTACTTGACTTCCCCAAAACACACGCGCAGCGTATGCCTGTCTGAACCATGTAAACCCCTTAGACAAGGCAAGCTCAAACGGCGCCCAGCGCCCCGGAGGTGTGTGTATGTCGGTTTTAAACTTCGTTCTTAGTCTCTTTTATTCCTATCCGCTGCTAGCTCCAGTCGTAGTGCTGGCAGCGGTATTCATCGTTCTTTCGCTTCACAAGATCGGCCCAACCGAAGTCGGTCTGGTCACGAAGCGCTTCTCCTTTAAGAAATTGACCAAAGACAATCCCGTGGCCTTCAGCGGTGAAGCTGGCTACCAAGCCGACTTACTTATGCCCGGCCTACGCTGGAAAACCGTCCTCGTCTATTCGGTCGATAAATACCCGTGGATTCAGGTTCCCGCGGGAGAAATCGGCGTCGTCATCGCCCAAGTCGGCAGCCCTCTGCCCATCGGCGCAAAATCCGCCGTCTACAAAAAGGAGTTCGCGAACTTTTCCGATCTCCGCAACTTCATTCAGCTCGGCGGCCAGAAGGGTGTTCAACGCCCGGTTCTGCCTCCAGGCTCCCTCGTTCCGGTTCACCCGGTCGGCTTCCTGATCATTACGCGCAGCCGCGTCTACGGCGAACCAATCTCGCCGGAGCTTTGCGCAAAAATGGGCCGGGGCGGGGAACTCATGCCCGCGTCGCTCGGCCTCAAATCCGAGCAGCTCGAACTCGTCCGCATTGAGCCGCAGCCGCGCGCTAAAGATGGCTCCACGCTCGACGTCGTCGGCATCGTCACCACTTACGAAGGCGACCCGCTTCCATCCGGCGACATCGCCAGCCGCCTCGGCGGTTTTGCCGACGTCGCGAAAATGGAAACGGACAACGCCAACGATGCGCAAATCATCGAAGCGCTGCTCGGCAGCAAAAATAATTTGCACAACAACTACCAGGACTTTCAGTCCTTCCTCGATCACGGCGGCCACATCGGCTTGCAGCACGATCCGCTCCTCTACGGCGCGTACGCGCTCAATCCATTTCTCGTCAGCGTGGAAATGGTGCCGATGCTCATCATCAAGCAGGGCCAGGTCGGCGTCATCAAAGCCTACGTTGGCCTCGCCACACAGGACACCAGCGGTGCGGACTTCAAATACGGTTCGCTCGTTCGCCCCGGCCATCGCGGCGTTTGGCAAGAGCCTTTGCGCACCGGCAAATATCCGCTCAACCCGCGTTGCTACGAGCCGGAAATAGTTCCAACCGCAATCCTCAACCTGAACTGGGCCGACGCCAACAGCGAAGCCCACAATCTCGATTCGCAGCTTCAGCAGATCGTCGCGAAGTCAAAAGAAGGCTTCATCTTCAAAATCGATCTGCAAGTCCAGATTCATGTGCCGGACACCAAAGCGCCCCGCGTCATCTCCATGGTTGGCACCATGAAGAATCTGGTCACCGAAGTTCTTCAGGCCGCGGTCGGCAACCACTTCCGAAACTCGCTGCAGAATATGCCGGCGATCAACTTCATCGAAACGCGCCAGCAGGTTCAGGTCGAAGCGTTCGAACACATCCGCCAGCAACTCGAGCAATATCAGGTCGAGACAAAAGGCGTTTACATCCAGGACGTTGTTTTTCCGGACGACATGGTCACCGTGCTTACGCATCGTGAAATCGCCAACCAGGAAATCGAAACGTTCAAGAAGCAACGCGCCGCGCAAGACCAGCGCATTGAGATGGAGCAAGCCAAAGGTACGGCCGACATGCAAGCCGATCTCGCGCGCTCCAAAGTCGGCGTGGACATCAAGAAGAACAACGCGGACGCTCGCGTTGCGGAAGCCACCGGCGAAGCGGAATACATTCGCCAAACCGGTACGGCGAAAGGCGCCGAAGTCGAAGCGGTCGGTCTCGCGCGTGCTCGCGGTTATCGCGCGCAGGTCGAAGCGCTCGGTTCGAACGCTACGGCCATCGTCAACGTCGTATCCGCTCTAGCCGAAGGCAAAGCCAAGTTCGTCCCTGACGTTCTCGTCACCGGCGGCAGCAACGGCGGCGGCGCGCTCGACGGCCTCGCCGCCACGGCCATGCGCTTCTTCGGCGGTCCCAGCAACGGCGGCGCCGGCGCTTCCACCAAAGCTCCCGTCACCGCGCTGCCTCCCGACATGGAAGCCGCGCTAGCCAAAATCACGCCCAAACAAAAGGAGCCACCCACCAAGCCGTAGTTTGCATTTGTAGTGGCGAATTTGGTTCGCCATCTTAGTCTCGCAGAGGCCGCACTCAGCGCGGCCTCTGCGTTTTCTATGCAGTTGGTCCACCTCTGCTATCGCATGGACGGGCGTCAACTACCTCAATGCGCGCACAATGAAAGGAAACGCTCATTCCGGTCGCTGGCTCCAGCTCCACGGAAAAATAAGATACCAGGCCATCCGCGCGTTCCAGATGCTCGATGAACAATTCCATGATTGCGTTCTGATGGTTGAATCCCTCCATCCGAAAATTATCGATATCCGCAAAGCGCAGCGTTGCCAACGTGCGATGTCTGCGCACTGAACCACCAGGTGGCTCCGCTGTGTTGGCCCACTCCCACAAATGAATGCTAATTGTCAGGACAGGGAGATCGTATCGGCCCTCATCGGGATTCATATCTCCGCGCGAGAAATGAAGCTCAATCACTTCGGCATCGTGAAAATCTGGCCAGTATCCGAAAATATTCGTTAACTTCTCACTTCCTTGAATCCGCGTCTCGATATTGTCCATTTGGTCCAAACCCATTATTAGCTTGCATACTCCGGCTTCTTCGCCTTCCCCCGCAACTTCATCTCTTTCTCCACTTTCGCAATCCACTCCAGCTCCGCCTCAAACTCCGCGATCATCAGCGAAATCATCCATACCGCCTCATGATACGCATGCCCTACTTCCTGCAACACGCTCTCCAGCGTTTCTTTCTCTCGCGCCAACTCTTTCAACAGAAATTCCCGCCGCGCCCGCAATTGCCGCGCAAACACTCCTCGCCGCGCCTGCCACGACAACGCCATCCACGTTAAAAACGCCGGCCGCTCGCGCCCCGTCGTCCAATCCTCGCGCTCCAGCGCATCCGCCAGCGCCTCCGTCCCTCGCGCCGTCACCGCATATACTTGCCGCTCCGGCCCCTCCGCTTCATTCTTATCCACCGCAATCCGCAACATTCCCAGCCGCGCCAATTTCTCCAGCGAGTAATAAACCTGCGGCCGCGAAATCCCCGCCCAATCCTGTACCTCTCTCCGCACCAGCTCCGCATTCGCCTGATACCCATGCATCGGCCGCTCCGCCAGCAAACTCAGCAGCACCAGATCCGCCGTCGTCAACCTCGCCTCGTCTTTTTCTTTCCTCTTCTGCACTCTCTACGTCCTCTGCGCCTCTGCGTTAAACTCTCTTCCGGTCTTCTTTACGGCGTCCCTCTTTCTCTTTCTTCACCCCGTGCCCTCTGTGCTCCGGTCTCCGTGTGCTCTGTGTTAATTCTTTTTCTTCGACTTTTTCTTCGCCTTTTCCTCGCTTCGTTGCTTCCTCTTCTCGCTCCACCACCACCACTGGCATTTCTCCGCCGCCAATCTCGGATTCCTCGCCTGTGCCACTGCCGCCTCAAACGTGTCCAGCACACAAATATCCTGATGCTGCTTCGCCACGCGCCCCAGCTTCGCGTACAACTTCTTCGCATCCTGCTCCGCCAGCTGCTTCACGCTTCGTATCCCCAGCAACTCAAAATCCCGCAGCATCGCCGGCCCAATCGAAATCAAATCCTTCAATTCCCGCTCTTTCCCCTTCATAAATTTCCTCCTTGACATTTGCAGTCCCATTTCCTATCCTTGGCTAGTCTAAACAAGACTAGTAGCCAACGCAAGGAGAAAATCCGCCATGCGCGCCGTTTCTTCCACCGCCCTCACGCTCGCCCTGCTCTTGGCTTACCCGGTTTCGCAATCCAATCCCAAAGAGGAGAAGAAAACAATGAACGTAAAACGCATCACGCCCGTCTTGATAGTCAACGAAATCGAGCCACTCATTCCGTTCTGGGTGGATAGCCTCGGTTTCACCAAAACCATCGAAGTTCCCGATGGCAACAGACTCGCCTTCGTTGCCTTTCAAAAAGGCTCCGCCGAAGTCATGTACCAAACGTACGCAAGCGTCGAAAAGGACGCGCCCCCCGCGATGTCCTCCATGGCTCGCAAAGGTCCAACTTATCTCTACATGGAAGTCAACAATCTTGATAGTGTGCTTGCCGCGATGAAGAGCTCAAAAACGGTCATGCCCGAACGCACCGCGTTCTACGGTATGCGCGAATTCGCCGTCCAGGATCCCGCCGGCCACTTCATCACCTTCGCTCAACCCGTCTCGCAAGGAGCCGCTAAATGAACTATCTCCGGATTTTTCTCTCGGCCTTGGCCGCCTTCGTGGCTTACTTTGCCATCGGGGGCGTCGCTTTCACCGCTCCGTGGATGAAAAATGAGTTCATGAAGTATCCGGCGGTTTACCGTTCGCAGGACGCCATTAAGAGCGTCATGCCATTTGGTATGTTCGCCATGTTTGTCGCGATGCTGGTGCTCGCGGTGCTGTACGCGATGTTGTATCGAGGTGGGTCGGGCCTCGCCGAAGGTGCGCACTTTGGCGCTCTCATCGGCGTCTTCGCCGTCTGCTCGTTCGTCATCCATAACTACGTCAACCTGAACATCGGTCTGACGCTAACGCTTCAACAAGCCTGCGCGTATTTCGTCGAATGGCTCATCGTCGGCATCGTCATCGGCCTCATCTACAAACCCGCCGTCGCGCACTGACGCTCGACGTTGCGCCGCACTTACTTTTTATTTGTCCCCGCCGCCGCCCGCACTTCCGGCTGGCTCGGCGTCGCCACTGACCGCGCCCCATTCTTCCCAACCGATCTCACCGCAAAAAAATGATTATCCGTCGAAACGCCCTTCAACACGTGTTCGCCGGCATCCGTCGCAAAATCAAACACTCTCCAACGCGATTCCATCGTCTCCCGCCACAAAATTTCAAATCCCACCCGCTCCGAGTCTTCCTCCGCTTTCCACGAAACCTTCGCGTCCGGAGTGACCGCGCCTTTCAACCGCACTTCCGTCGGCTGCGCCGGTGCCATCGACAATTGCCGCAGCACTTCCGCGTTGTCCCGCGCCACGTTTCCCATAAACGTAAAATTCAAATATTTCTCGTAATCGCCATACTCTACGCCGTTCTCCGTTCGCGGCGTCTGATGCTGGTGGTTGTAATCCTCCAGCGGCTCCGTAAATCGCACCGCCGGCAATCCCGCTTTGTAAAACGGATAATGATCTCCGCCGCGCCCATAGCGATCGACGCGGAATATCATCCGAATCGCCTCGCGCCCGTCGATCTCTTCAATCGCTCGCGCCAACTCCCGCGAAGGTGAATCCGCATCTTCAATCTCCCCGTTCCCCGAAAAAACGCGCACACGATGCGGCCCGCCTGGCGTCGTGTCCGCCCCCACGATGTCGTTGTCCATCATTGCGCCCACCGTGTAGCCCTGCTCCTTCGTCCACTCGAGCAACCGTTCAGCGCCCAGCAATCCCTGCTCTTCGCCAGACAGCACGCCAAACAACAACGTCGCGCGATTCTTTCCCGCCTTGCTCAATTGCCGCGCGCACTCCACGCTCACCGCCACGCCCGACGCATCATCGTCCGCTCCCGGCGCGTCCGCATTCGGATCCATCACATCCGATGGCCGCGAATCCATGTCGCCCACCACAATGAAAACCGTTTTCGCCAGCTTCGGGTCCGTCCCCGGCAAAATCGCATACACATTTTCCAGATGCACCGCGTTCGGTCCCGTCCGTTCAGACTTCATTTCGAACTTGTCCACGACAATCTGCAACTTTCCGCCTGACGCCTTCGCAATCTCGTTCAACCGCGCCACCGCAAAATCCCGCCCGCACCCGACCCCGCGCTTCGGATCCGTCCACGACGAAAGCGTCAGCCGCGTCCCACAGCTCACCAGTTCGTGAATCAACACCGCCATCCCCTTCGCATCAACGCTTTGCCGCGCAATCGCTCCCGCTGGTTTTGCAAACACCTTCGCCTGCGCTTTCGCCTGCGGTCCCTCCGCCGGGTCGTGTATAGCTTTCTCTTGCGCTTGAGCCGAACTCATCGCTAACAGAACTGCGAGCATTCCCGTTCCAACTTGCAACATCCGCTTTCCAGTACCCAGCATCATCGGTTTCCCCCAGGCGTCTACATGCCGCGCTGCAGATTCTAAAACACCTCGCCCTATCGCTTCCACTGAGCGCTTCGTGGGATTAGCACCGGAGATGCTTCACACGGGCAACCCTCCACCCGCTCCCGGATTCTGACGGTACATCGGGCGGTCCTCGTCACACGTATGACGACTCTCTTCGTGTCTCCCGGCCGCCCCATCTTCAACTCTCGAGGTGTTCCATGCGCCATGCGGCTCCGCGCTTTGCAACTCTCACTTTTTCGGCGATGTTCGCTTTCAGCTTTGTCGCCTACGCACAAGACGTTCCCGCATCCGCCCCACCGCCACAAAAATCCCGATCCGAGAGACAGCAAAAGAAGCAGCAGAAAAAGGCCAAGGACGAACTCAGCTTCGACTTCGGCCAATTCTTGGAAGAAGATGGGAAATATCTCCTCACCCCTGGCGAAATTGCCGCTTTCAAACGCCTCGGCACAAATGAAGAGCGCGAACAGTTCATTGAAATTTTCTGGCAGAACCACAATCCCAATCCCGACTCCTCCGTCAACGAATTCAAGGAAGAACACTACCGCCGCATCGCCTACGCCAACGAACACTTCTCCTCCGGCATCCCCGGTTGGAAAACTGATCGCGGCCACATTTACATCGTCTGGGGTCCTCCTGACGAAATCGATTCTCATCCGACTGGCGGAACCTACGATCGCCCGATGTGGCAAGGCGGCGGCTCGACGCCGACTTACAACTGGGAGCTCTGGCGCTATCGCCATCTCGAAGGTATCGGCGACAACATCGAACTCGAATTCGTCGATCCCTCCGGCAGCGGCGAGTATCACCTCACGACCGACCCTGCAGAAAAAGACGCCTGCACCCATGTTCCAGGATGCGGCGAAAGCATCAGCGAAATGCTCAGCGGTCGTGGCAAAGTCGACCGCTTCAGCAATTCGGGCGGCACTACTCTGCCTGCACCTCTTGGCGGCATTCCCGCCAGCGAAGGCGAATTTGATCGCCTCGACCGGTACGTCCGGGTTCTCGGCCCTCCGCCAGTCCACTTCAAAGATCTGACTACCGATGTTTCCGCTCGCATCCTACGAAATCAAATCGACGTGAGCTACGACGTCGCCTTTCTTCGCGCCACCACAGACTCCGTCATCGTCCCCATCACGCTACAGATCCCCAACGGCCAAATGGGCTATCGCACCAAAGACGGCGTCCACTCCGCCATCGTCAATGTCTACATGCGCGTCAGCTCTCCCGGTGGCCGCGTCATCCAAACCTTCGAAGAAGCCGTTGCCCACGATATCCCAGACTCTCTCTTCCAAAAATCCCTCGCGCAATCTTCTCTTTACCAAAAATCTGTCCCGCTTCATCCCGGTCTCTATCGTCTAGACGTAGTCGTCAAAGACGTCGAATCTGGCAACGTCGCCGTCATCGGGACTTCGCTCCGCGTTCCGCAATACGAGGAAGGCTTGCTCAACGCCAGCTCGCTCATCCTCGCCGACAAAATCGAATCCGTCCCATCAACGCAAATCGGCGCCGGTCAGTTCGTCTTCGGCCCCTACAAAGTCCGTCCCCGCCTTTCGCACACATTCACGAACGCTGAAACCCTCGGCATCTTCATGCAACTCTACAATCTCAAATTCGATGAACTCTTTCGCGAGACCAGCGCCTCCGCCACCTATCGCCTCCTTCGCGACAAAAAAGAAGTCTGGACCTCCACCGAATCTTCCGGCTCCATCCGCCGTGACGGCGAACAAGTCACCTTGAACCGCCGCTTGCCGCTCGCCGCCTTTGCCCCCGGCCACTACACCCTCGACATAAAAGTGACCGACCATATCTCCCATCAAACTGTCACCCGCACCGCCGACTTCGAAATCACGGCTGCGCACTGACACGCAATTTGGAGTGCGGCGGCCGGACGCCGCTTTTTCGCCGTAAACAACCTCCAAAAACTGTCCGCGGTACCGCCCAACGTAAACGTCTGGTCAGGCGCTTCAAATAGATTCTCTCTTTGAAATCAAGCTCTCGCTTTGTGTAGCTTAGGGGCTTTAGCCCCGTTGAGCTTGGCAGGGCTGCTGGGAGTAAGGGTACTGTGTCGTAGTCGCGCGCGGCGGAGGAATCGCCCTTCAATCTCAAATTGCCGCGCGAGATTTTCAGCTTCAAGCACCGACCTTCATCCGATCCTCCGCATAATTCCGCCTAACAATCCCTCTTGCCAACCTCACTCCGCTCAGCGCTAAAATAAATACGCCCGCCAACTGTGAGGTGTCCCATGCAAAGCACTCTCCTCGGCCGCCGCTCATTTCTAAAAGTAAGCTCAATTGCTGGAGGTGGTGTTCTCATTTCCGTTTACGCGAAGCCTCTCGCCGCTGCTTTCGCCCAAGGCCCTGCTGCCGCCGCTCAACCTGCGTTCGCCGCACTCGCCTTTTTCAAAATCGCTCCCGACGGCGTCGTCACCATTCTTTCCAAAAACCCGGAAATCGGTCAGGGCGTCAAAACGCATCTACCCATGATCCTCGCCGACGAACTCGACGTGGACTGGAAAGACGTTCGCGTCGAACAAGCCGACCTCGAAGAATCAAAATTTGGTCCGCAACGTGCCGGCGGCAGCACCGCCACTCCCATCAACTGGGACCCGCTTCGCCGTGTGGGCGCTGCCGTCCGCCAAATGTTCATCACCGCCGCAGCGCAAACCTGGTCCGTTTCGGAATCGGAGTGCTCTGCCGCGTCCGGTCGTGTCTCGCACGCGGGATCCAATCGCTCCTTCGGTTACGGCGAACTCGCTTCCAAAGTCGCAACGCTTACGCCGCCCGATTTGCAATCCGTCAAACCGAAAGATCCCAAAGACTACAAAATCATCGGCAAACCCACGCGCAGCGTGGACAACCCGCTCATCGTCACGGGAAAGTTCCCTTACAGCATTGATTTCAAAGTCCCTGGCATGCTCTACGCCGTCTTTGAAAAATGTCCTGTCTTCGCCGGAAAAATCTCCAACGCCAACATCGACGAAATCCGCGCTCTCCCCGGCATAAAACACGCCTTTATCATTGAAGGCACGCAGGATCTTCTCGGTCTTCACTGCGGCATCGCCATCGTCGCGGACTCCTGGTGGCAAGCGCAGCAGGCTCGCAAAAAACTTCGCGTCTCGTGGACCGACAGTCCCACCGCGCAACAAAGCAGCCAGAACTTTGCCAAACAAGCCGACGAGTTTTCCAGGAAAGATCCGGTTTTCTATCTCCGCACCGACGGCGACGCCGACGCCGCTCTAAAATCCGCCTCGAAATCCGTCGACGCTGCCTATTTCTATCCGTTTCTCGCTCACGCGCCGATGGAGCCGCAGAACTGTCTCGCTCATTACAAAGACGGCAATCTTGAAATCTGGACGCCAAGCCAGACTCCCGCTCGCGGCCGTCAGATG
>WNFM01339125.1_pt1 | contig 11307 bp, 7 predicted proteins | sample 5400271 | NCBI WGS metagenome assembly WNFM01 (sample SAMN13153352, study PRJNA577476) | soil metagenome | isolation source: 60 cm saprolite on Douglas fir-dominated hillslope | place: USA:California | collected 2013-09-17 | reverse complement strand
CGGGCATAGCCCGTGGTGAACAGCACCTTGAGCGCGGCGCGCCGCCGGCGCGCCTCGTCGCCGAGCTGACGGCCGTCGAAACCGCCGCCGAGCCCGACATCGGTGAAGAGGAGGTCGATATCCGACCGCTCGGCGAGCAGGCGCAACGCGCCCAGCCCGTCGGATGCCTCGAGGACGCGATAGCCGAGCTCGCGCAGGATGCCGGCGCTGTGGGCGCGGACATCCTCGTCATCCTCGACGACGAGGATGGTCTCGCCGGCTCCCGCGGTCGGCAGCGGCGGGCGCCCCGTCGTGTCGTCGTCGCTTGCGACGCCGCCGATCAGCCGCGGCAGATAGAGCTTGATGGTCGTGCCCCGACCCGGCTCGCTGTAGATCCTGACATGGCCGCCCGACTGCTTGACGAAGCCGTAGACCTGCGAGAGGCCGAGGCCGGTGCCCTGGCCGACCCCCTTGGTGGTGAAGAACGGCTCGAAGGCGCGATCGATGACGCTTTTCGGCATGCCGCTGCCGGTATCGCTGACAGCCAGCATGACATATTCGCCGGGCGTCACCTCTTCGTGCCGTGCGGCATAGGAATCGTCGAGCACGGTGTTTGCCGTCTCGATCGTCAGCTTGCCGCCGGTCGCCATCGCGTCGCGGGCGTTGACCGCGAGGTTGAGCAGGGCGCTCTCGAGCTGATTGCTGTCGGCCGCCGTCCACCACAGATCGGCGGCGAGGACGTTCTCGACGGGGATGGCTTCGCCGAGCGTGCGGCGCAGCAGGTCGGACATGCCGGCGACCAGCTTGTTGAGGGCGAGCGGCTTGGGATCGAGCGGCTGGCGGCGCGAGAAGGCGAGCAGGCGATGGGTGAGGGTGGCGGCGCGGTCAGTGCCGCGAAGCCCCGCCTCGATGGCGCGCTTCAAGTGCGGCGCGGAATCGCCGAGACGCCGCTGGATGGTCTCGAGATTGCCCTGGATGACGGTCAGCAGGTTGTTGAAATCATGGGCGATGCCGCCGGTCAGCTGGCCGACCGCCTCCATCTTCTGGGCCTGGCGCAGCGCCTCCTCGACCCGCATCCGGGCGGCGATCTCCGAGCTGACGCGCTGCTCCAGCGTCTGGTTGAGATGCTGGAGGTCCTGCTCGACGCGCTTGCGCGCCTCGATCTCGCGCTGGCTTGCCTGATAGAGTTGCGCGTTGTCGATCGCCACCGCGGCCTGCGCGGCGATGCCGACCACCAGGCGCTCGGCGCGCGGGCTGAAGACGGCGATGTCAGGGTGGCCGAAGAACAGCCCGCCGAGGACCTCGCCCGAGCGCGTGGTCACCGGCACGGCGAGGTAGCTGCGCACCGGCAGGTGGCCCGGCGGCATGCCGTGATGGGGCGCCGATTTCCCGTAGCGCGGGTCGGCGGTGATGTCGTCCGATCGCACCACCCCGGTGCCGCCGAAGGTCGGCGCGAAGATCGCGGTGCTGCGCGGCATGGGGAAACCGGCGAAAGCGGCGCGCGACACGCCGGACAGGGCGTAGAGCTTGTAGGTTTCGCCCTCTGCGTCGCGCACGTTGTAGAAGAACGCGCCGAAGCGGGCGCCTGTCAGCTCGACGCCGGCATCGGTGACGGTCTGCACCAGACGCTCGAGGTCGAGCTCGGCGGCCAAGGCGACGCCGGTGCGGTTCAGCGTCTCCAGATTGCGCGCCTCGTCGCGCAAGGCCTCGGCGGAGTTGCGGCGGATGCGCGCCAACTCGAGATTGGCGGCGACCCGCGCGACCAGTTCGCGGGCGCTGAACGGTTTCACCAGATAATCGTCGGCGCCGATCTCCAGCCCCTCGATCTTGGCCTCCTCGCCGGCGCGCGCGGAGAGCAGGACGATCGGCACGTCGCGCAAATCGGGATCGGCGCGCAGCGCCTGCAGCAGGCCGAACCCGTCGAGCCGCGGCATCATCACGTCGGCGAGGACGAGATCCGGCCGCTGCCGCCGTGCCGCATCGAGAGCGGCCTGCCCATCGGCCACCGCCTCGACCGCGTAGCGCTCGGCGAGCAGGCGGCGGACATAGTCGCGCATATCGGCATTGTCGTCGGCGAGCAGCACGCGCAGCCGCTCGCCGCTCGATGGTGGCGCGGGCTCCGGGCCGATGCTCTGCTTGGCGATGGCGATCTCGCCGTTGGCCGTCTCGCCGGGCAGCCAGCGCAGCGCCTCTTCGACGAAAGCCTCGGCGCGCAAGCCGCTCGAGGGAATGCTGCGCACCGTGCCGATGCGATCGGCCGGCAGATGCGCCCGGCCGAGCGGTATCGTGACGGTGAAAATGGTGCCGCCATTGAGCACGCTTTCGACGCGCACGCTGCCGCCATGGATCTTGACCAGCTCGTGGACGAGGGCGAGGCCGATGCCGCTGCCCTCCTGGGTGCGGCCGCGCTGACCTTGGACGCGGTGGAAGCGCTCGAACAGCCGCGGCACCTCGTGCGGCGGGATGCCTTCGCCGGTGTCGCGCACGACGAGCTCGACGGTGCGGCGGTCGGGCGCCGGCTTGAGGGTGACGGCGACCTCGCCCTGGAACGTGTACTTGAAGCCGTTCGATATCAGGTTGAGGACGATCTTCTCCCACATGTCGCGATCGACATAGGCGGTGAGCGGCGAGGTCGGACAATCGACGATGTAGCGCAGCCCGGCTTTGTCCATCGCCGAGCGGAAAGTGCTGGCGAGCTCGGCGGTATAGGCGGCGAGATCGACGGGCTCGAAGTTCGACTGCACCCGGCCGGCTTCGATGCGCGAGAATTCGAGCAGCGTATTGACCAGCTTCAGCAGGCGCAGCCCGTTGCGGTGAACGAGCTCGATCTCGCGGCGTCGCGCCAGGACGATCTCGGCGGACGCGGCGCCGACGAGCAAATCCTCGAGCGGGCCGAGCATCAGGGTGAGCGGCGTGCGGAACTCGTGGCTCGCATTCGAGAAGAAGGCGGTCTTGGCGTGGTCGATCTCGGTCAGCACCTCGGCGCGGTGGCGCTCCGCCTCGTAGGCGCGGGCATTGGCGAGGCCGGCGGCGATCTGGCCGACGAGAAGACCGAGGAAGCCGCGATAATCGTCGTCGAAGGGGCGATACCGGTTGAGACCGGCGATGAAGACTCCGGCCGGTCGTGGCTGACCCTGCTGGGGGATCGGCAGCGCGATCGCCTGGCGCGGCGGCTCGTCCCACGGTGCCGTCGGCCAGGCAGCGACCGGCACCGCCAGCTCGCCGATCGCCACCGGCGTGAGCTGCGCCAGCATGTCGGCGATCGGCCACGGCCCGGTGCCCGCGGTCCCGCCGATCGTGGCCGGCGCCGCGGGATGACCCGGTGCCAGGCCGGTGCTGGCGACCAGCCGGGCCTGCTCGCCCTCGTCATCCCACAGATAGGTCAAGGTGAAGGGAAGATCGTGCTTGTCGGCGTCGAGGCGCTCCTCGACCGCCTTGAACACCTCTTCCGGCGTGCGCGTGGCGGCGATCCGCGCCGCCACCTCGCGCAGGATCCGCAGGCGGCGCTCGCCGATGATGCGCTCGGTCTCCTCGGTGACGACGCAGAGCATGCCGCCGATGCCGCCCTCATCGTCGGGCAGCGGGCTGTAGGAGAAGGTGTGATAGGTCTCCTCCGGATAGCCGTGCCGCTCGAGGAAGAGCAGCAGCCCCTCGTCCCACGTCGCCTCGCCGCGCCGCTCGACGGTCTCGACGCGCGGGCCGATCGCCGGCCAGATCTCCGCCCATACCTCGCTCGCCGGTGAGCCGAGGGCCCAGGGATGCTTGCTGCCGAGCGTCGGCCGATAGGCGTCGTTGTAGAAGAAAGTGCGCTCGCGGCCCCAGCCCATCCACATCGCGTAGCGCGAGCCGAGCATGATCTGCACCACATTGCGCAGGCTCTGCGGCCAGCGGTCCACCGGGCCGACGGGCGTTGCCGACCAGTCCTTGGCGCGCACCAAAGCGCCCAATTCGCCGCCGCCCGCGAGGAACGCGGTGGCGCTCCTATTCCTGGTTGCCGGCTGGTCCACCCACGCCCCCCAATATATACCAAAGCATATGCTAGCCGTCCGGTTCGGTCCGACTCCATCGCTCAATAGGGTTACATCTGTGTCATCGTCGGGGCGGCTGCAACCTCGTCAGTCATCGGCCTCGCGCGGCGCCGGCTTTGCCGGCACTGGCGGCGCGACGAGCGCGCGGCCGCTGATCTCGGCCCCGGCATCGGGCGCGAGGCGCGCATAGACGAAGACCGAGGCACCCGAGATCAGCGCGATGGCGATGAAGGCGGGCGAGAAATCGGCGGCGCCGAGCTCGCTGGTGCCGCGCCACAGCAGCGTCAGATGCAGCAGCGTCGCGCCGAGCGCCACCCCCATGCTGACCGAGAGCTGCTGCGCCGTGCTGGTCATGCTGGTCGCCCGGCTGATCCGCGTCGGCGGCACGTCGGCGAAGGCCAGGGTGTTGGTGCTGGTGAATTGCAGCGAGCGGAAGAATCCGCCGGCAAGCAGCAGCACGAGGATGACGGCGGACGGTATGCCGGGTCGGAAGGTCGCGTAGCTGAGCAGGAAGCCGGCGCTGATCAGCGCATTGCCGATCATCACCCTGCGGAAGCCATAGCGGCGCAGGATCGGCCGCGCGGTGATCTTCATGGCGAGCGCGCCGACCGCGCTGGCGAAGGTCAACATTCCCGAGGCGAAGGCGGTCATGCCGAAGCCGAGCTGGAGGAGCAGCGGCAGCAGGAAGGGCAGGGCCCCGATGCCGATGCGGAACAGCGAGCCGCCGCCCACCGCGATGGCGAAGCTCGGCACGCGAAAGAGCAGCAAATCGAGGATCGGGTTGGGGTAGCGGCTGGCGTGGCGCACATAGAGAATGACCGCGGCGAGACCGACGATCACCAAAGTGATGGCGAGCGCGAGCGGAACGCCGCCGCGGCCGATCGCCTCGAAACCGCTCATCGTGCCGACCAGCGCCATGGCGGCGAGGAGGAAGCCGACGGCGTCGAAGGGCGGCGTCTCCGGCTCCTTGTAGTTCTCGATCAGGAGCGAGACGAGGACGAGGCCGAGCAGGCCGATCGGCACGTTGAGAAAGAAGATCCAGCGCCACGACGCATAGGTGACGATGAAGCCGCCGACCGGCGGGCCGAGCACCGGGCCGAGCAGCGCCGGCACGGTGAGATAGGACATCGCCCGCACCATGTCGGCCTTGGTGACGTTGCGCAGCAGGACGAGGCGGCCGATCGGCACCATCATGGCGCCGCCGACACCCTGCACGATGCGCGCCCCGGTCAGCTCGGCGATGCTGCTGCTGAGGCCGCACAGGATCGAGCCGAGCATGAACACGGCGATGGCGGCGCGGAAGATCGTGCGGCTGCCGAAGCGGTCGGCCATCCAGCCGCTCGCCGGGATGAAGATGGCGACGCTGAGGAGATAGGAGGTGATGGCGAGGCTGAGATGCACTGGGCTGACGGCGAAGGATGCCGCGATCTGCGGCAGCGCCGTCGCGATCACCGTGCCGTCGAGATTTTCCATGAAAAGCGCGCAGGCGACGGTCAGCGCGATGACTGCGGACCGTTCCAGCTTGGGGATGCCCATGTTCTACTGCCCTGGCGGCGCAATTCGCCGCCGCCTATTGTGCGAGCAACCATGGATGAGCGCAAATTCCCCGATGAAAAACGAGGCGAAAAACGCAGCGAGCATGGCCGGTGTATCGATTCGCATTGAAGCGCCGGATCAGCCCGATGTGCTGGAGCTGCTGGCGGCGAGCGATACCTATCACCTCGGCCTCTACCCGCCGGAAAGCCTCTACCTTCTCGATCCCGCCGCCTTGCGCGCGCCCGGCGTCACCTTCTATGTCGCGCGCATCGATGGCGTGGCGGTCGGCTGCGGCGCGATCCTGCGCCGTCCCGAGGGCGAGGCGGAGATCAAGCGGATGTTCGTCGCGCCGGCGGCGCGCGGGTGCGGTCTCGGGCGGCGGATTCTCGCCGTCCTCGAAGCGGAGGCGCGGCGCTCCGGGATCGGCCGCATTCGCCTCGAAACCGGAACACGCCAGCCGGAAGCCGTCGCTCTCTACCGCGCGATGGGGTATCGCGACGTGCCGCCCTTTCCCGGCTACAAGGACGATCCGCTCAGCGTCTTCATGGCGAAGGAGCTCGGCGGCGCACGCCGCGACTGAGGCCGCGGCGTCAAGTCGCTTCGAGGATCCCGGCGAGCGCCGCGCGGTCGAATCCCTCGCTCGCGCGCAGCAATTGCTGCGTATAGGGATGGGTGGAGATGCCGCGGCGCAGCCCCTCGATGTCGAGCGTCTCGACGATCTCGCCCTGGCGCATGACGGCGAGGCGGTCGCAGATATTGGCGATGACGGCGAGGTCGTGGCTGACCAGCACGATGGTCAGCCCGTGCTCGGCGCGCAGGCGGTTGAGCAGGTTGAGGATCTCCGCCTGCACCGAGACGTCGAGCGCCGAGGTCGGCTCGTCGAGCAGCAGGATCGACGGCTCGAGGTGACGCTGCCCGCCCGAGAGCTGATGCGGATAGCGGAAGCGGTGCTCGGGTCCGAGCCCAACCTCGGCGAGGACGCGCGCGACGCGCTGGTCGATCGCGTCGAGCCCCTGGATCTCGGCCGGCTCGGCAAGGATGCTGTCGACGACGTGGCGCGGATGCAGCGAGCCGTAAGGGTCCTGGAAGACCATCTGGACAAGGCGGCGGTCGGCGCGCGGCCGCTGCGCGCCGACCGGCTTGCCGGCCAGCACGACGCTGCCGCCGCTTGGCGCGATCAGCCCGGCGAGGACGCGCAGCACCGTCGTCTTGCCCGAGCCCGATTCGCCGACAAGGCCGAAAGCGGCGCCGGCGGCGACGCTGAAGTCGACGCGCTTGACCGCCGGGATCGGCCGGCGCCCCGCCCAGAAATTCACCGAGAGCTCGGCGACCTCGATCACGGCGCGAGCCAAGCCGGATCGCGCACCAGCACGGGCAGGCGGCGATTGCCGTCGGCGACGCGCGGCAGCGCGGCGAGCAGGCCGCGCGTATAGGGGTGGCGCGCCTCGTTGAGCGCGCCGGCGGCGCAGCTCTCGACGATCCGCCCGCCATACATGATGAGGATGCGGTCGCAGAACGAGGCGACGAGGTTGAGATTGTGGCTGATGAAGATGAGCCCCATGCCGCGGCCGGTGATCAGCTGATCGATGATCGCCAGCACCTGGAGCTGCACGGTGACGTCGAGCGCCGAGGTCGGCTCGTCGGCGATCAGGAGATCGGGCTCGGCGACCAGCATCTCGGCGATCATGATGCGCTGGCCCATGCCGCCCGAGACCTGGTGCGGGTAGAGATCGTAGACCAGCTCGGGGTCGCGGATGCGCACGGCGCGCATCATCTCGATCGCCTTCAGCCGCGCCTCGCCATGCGAGGCGCCGGTATGGATGAGATAGGCCTCGGCGATCTGCTGGCCGACCTTCATCACCGGGTTGAGCGAGTATTTCGGATCCTGCATCACCATCGAGATGCGCTTGCCGCGGATCGCCCGCTTGTCGCGCGGGCTGAGCGCCAGGAGGTCGGTGCCGTTGAGCGCGAGGCGCCGGGCCCTGACCTCGCCGGGCGGCGGCACCAGGCCGAGTATGGCGCGTCCGGTAGTCGATTTCCCCGAGCCCGATTCGCCGACGATGCCGAGCCGCTCGCGGCCGAGGGTAAAGCCGATCTCGCGCACCGCGTGCACCGGTCCGCTGCGCGACGGGAAGGTGACCGAGAGGCCGGCGACTTCGAGCAGCGGCGGGGCGCTCATCCGCGTTTCGGGTCGAGCACGTCGCGCAGTCCGTCGCCGAGCAGGTTGAAGCCGAGGCTGACGATGAAGATGGCGGCGCCGGGAATCGTCGCGACCCACCACTGGTCGATGATGAAGCCGCGCCCGGCGGCCACCATGGCGCCCCATTCCGGCGTCGGCGGCTGCGCCCCGAGGCCGAGGAAGCCGAGCCCGGCGGCGGTCAGGATGACCCCCGCCATATCGAGGGTCAGGCGGACGATCACCGAGGAGAGGCAGAGCGGCACGATGTGGCGCCACAAGATGCGCGTCATCGAGGCGCCCTGCAGCTTTGCCGCCATGATGAACTCGGCATCGCGCAGCGTGATGGTCTCGGCGCGGGCGACGCGCGCATAAGGCGGCCACGAGGTGATCGAGATCGCCAGCACCGCGTTCTCGATGCCCGGCTTGAGCGCGGCGACGAAGGCGAGGGCGAGGATGAGCCGCGGGAAGGCCATGAAGATGTCGGTGATGCGCATCAGCACCATGTCGACGACGCCGCCGGCATAGCCGGCGACGGTGCCGATCAGCAGCCCGATCGGGCCGACGGTGACGGCGACCAGCGCGATGATCAGCAGCGTCACCCGCGAGCCGGCGACGACGCGCGCGAAGATGTCGCGGCCGAGATCGTCGGTGCCGAACCAATGGGCGGCGCCGGGTGGCTGCAATCGCTGCGTCAGATCCTGATCGAAGGCGGCGCCGCCGCCGAGCAGCGGCACCAGCGCGGCGGTGAGGACGAGCAGGACGATGACGCCGAGCCCGGTCAGCGCCAGCCGGTTGGCGCGGAAGACCAGCCAGGCGCCGTACCAGCCCGCGAGCCGCGCCTGGCGCCGCGAGCGTGGCACCTCGGCGAGCAGCCAGGCGCGCAGCGAAGGACGGGGGGCATCGGCGAGGCTCATCGCACGGCCTCAGCGCGCCCGCGGATCGACGAGCTGGTACAGCATGTCGGTCGTCAGGTTGATGGCGATGAAGACGATGCCGACCAGCATGGTGCCGCCGAGCACGGCGTTGAGATCGGCGTTGAACAGCGACGTGGTGATATAGAGGCCGATGCCGGGCCAGGCGAACACCGTCTCGGTCAGCACCGTGCCCTCGAGCAGGGCGGCATAGGCGAGCGCGATGACGGTGATCAAGGGCACCAGGATGTTGCCGAAGGCATGGCGCCAGATGACGCGCGCCTCCGAGGCGCCCTTGACGCGCGCTGCCGTGACGTATTCCTGTCGCAGCTGGTCGAGCATCAGGCTGCGCGTCATGCGCGCGATATAGGCGAGCGAGAGATAGCCGAGCAGGGTGGCCGGCAGGATGAGATGGGCGACGCCGTTCCAGAACACGTCCCACTCGCCGGCGAGCAGGCTGTCGACGAGAATGATCCCGGTGACGGTCGGCGCGATGCCGTCATAGAAGACGTCGAGCCGCCCCGGCCCCGCCACCCAGCTCAGCTTGGCGTAGAAGACGAGAAGGCCGACGAGGCCGAGCCAGAACACCGGCACCGAATAGCCGACGAGGCCGACGATGCGGACGAGGTGATCGAGCAGGCGCCCTTGGCTCGCCGCGGCGAAAACGCCGAGCGGCACACCGAGCAGCACGCCGATCAGGGTTGCCGTGGTGGCGAGCTCGAGCGTCGCTGGAAAGACGCGAACGAGATCGTCGAGAACCGGCCGCGCGGAGAGGACCGAATTGCCGAAATCGCCGTGCGCCACCTTGTTGACGTAGATTGCGTACTGCTCGTAGAGCGGCAGGTCGAGGCCGAGCTCCTTGCGGACCCGGTCATAGACCTGGGCGGAAGCGTGGTCGCTGACGATGACGACGACCGGGTCGATCGGGATGACCCGGCCGATCACGAAGGTGACGACGGTGAGGCCGAAAAAGGTCAGCACCACCGAGAGCGCGAGATTGGCGAGCTTGCGCGGCAGCGGCGAGCCGCGCCGCTGCGGCGTCGGCGGCAGGAGCGCAGTGTCGGTGGTGGTCATGATGAAGGCGCTTGCCGCGCCATCCCCCCACCCCGACCCTCCCCCTCAAGGCAGGGGAATCGCATATGAGTTGTGTTGGGGTATTGCGCTGAGGCTCGATTTGGATTCTGAAGGTTTCTCCTTTGCGAGGAGAGACCGATGCAAGGTTTTGTCTCTGTCTTCTTGGATGTCGAAGACCCCCGAGCGGAGAACGCCCGCCACAATTTGCTTGAGGTCCTGTTCATTGCGCTTGCGGCCGTGCTGTGCGGCGCCGAGGGCTGCGCCGACATGGCGGATTTCGGTGAAGCCAAAGAGGGCTTGCTGCGGCAGGTGCTTCGCTTGGAGCATGGTATCCCGAGCCATGACACCTTCAGTCGGATCTTCCGCCTCCTCGATCCGGAGCCATTCGAGGCAGCGTTCCGGCGCTTCATGGCGGCGTTTGCCAAGACAAACCGTCTCAAGGGTGTCGTGGCGATCGACGGCAAGGCAGTGCGCGGTGCCTTCGAGCGTGGGGCACGAACGACGCCGCTGCATCTCGTCAACGTATGGTCGGCCGAGCAACGGCTGGCTTTGGCGCAACGCAAGGCACCGCGCCGCAATGAGGTTGCCGGCGCGCTGGAGGTCATCAAGCTGCTCTCGTTGCGGGGCTGCATCGTCACGGCCGATGCGTTGCATTGCAATCGGGCAATGGCCCAAGCCGTGCTCGACCGCGGCGGCGAGTATGTCCTGGCTCTCAAAGAGAACCAGAGCGCGCTCTTTGCCGATGCCGAGCGCATCATTGCGGCTGCCCCCGACGCCGACGAAGTCACGCCACAAGCCGAGACCAACCACGACCGCTTCGAGCGCCGGCGCGCCGTTGTCGTCCCGGCCGCGACGCTCGCCAAGGCCCACGATTTTCCCGGCATCCGGGCCGTCGCCCAGGTGCAATTGCTTCGCCGCGGCAAAGCCGATGACATCAGCGTCCGATATTTCCTGCTCTCCCGCCCCCTCGGCGCTGCCAAACTGCTCGATGTCGTGCGCACCCACTGGTCCATCGAGAACCAGCTCCATTGGGTCCTCGATGTCGTCTTCGATGAGGATCGCGCGAGAAACCGCAAGGACCATGGGCCGGAGAACCTCGCCCTCCTGCGCAAGCTCGCCCTCAATCTCCTCCGATCCGATCCCGACAAAGCGTCGCTGCGCAGAAAGGTCAAACGCGCCGGATGGGATGACGCCTTCCTCCTCTCTATACTTCGCCAAATGCGATAGCCCTGCCCCTCAAGGGGGGAGGGGGAAAGCTGCAGCGTGGCGGAAATATCCCCTCCCCCCTTGAGGGGGAGGGTTAGGGTGGGGGGTGCTCGATGCACGCTCGTCTCGAACACTAGAGTCGAGAATATCGGCTCACTTCGAGACCAGGCGGAAGAACACCGTGTCGGGGCTCGGGCCGGAGATGAAGCCCTTGAGGTTCTTGCTCTGCACCGATTGCTCGATCGCCTGGAACATGAACATCAGCGGCGAGTCCTTCTGCAGCTTGCGCTGCAGATCGATATACATCGCCTCGCGCTTGGCCGGGTCGCGCTCCTTCGCCGCCGCCACCGTCTCGGCGGTGATGTCGGGCATGAACCAGAAATTGCGCGACGCC
>WNFM01185055.1_pt1 | contig 11307 bp, 7 predicted proteins | sample 5400271 | NCBI WGS metagenome assembly WNFM01 (sample SAMN13153352, study PRJNA577476) | soil metagenome | isolation source: 60 cm saprolite on Douglas fir-dominated hillslope | place: USA:California | collected 2013-09-17 | reverse complement strand
GACCGCACAGGATCAAATGCGGATCCGGCCGTTTTGTCTCGGCGCGCTCGAATTGCGGGATCATATCCTTGTGGTGCAGGATCGGCCCGGCGATCAGATGCGGAAAGTATGTGACGAACAGCGCATAATGCGGCAGCCGGTAATGCGCGACCTTGCCGCGATAGGCGTCGACCAAGAATGCGATCTGGGTGAAGGTGTAGAACGAAATTCCGACCGGAAGCAGGATCTCGACCATGTAGTTGGTTGCAAAGATCGCATTGTAATTGGCGGCGAGAAAACCGGCATATTTGAAGATGCCGAGCACCACAAGATCGCCCGTGACCCCAAGCGTCAGGACCGCCAGTCGCAGGACGGCGCGCAGGCGCCCGGCGATCAACAGCCAGCCAATGAGGTAATTGAACGCAACCGTCGCCAGCAATAGCGGCACGAACTGCCAGTTGCTCACGGCATAGAAGGCGAGCGACGCCAGCGCCAGCCAGATCACGGGGAAAAGATTGCTCAGCCGGCCGAGCGCGAAATAGCCGAGCAAGGCAACCGGCAGGAACAAGAAAATGAACGGGTAGGAGTTGAAAAGCATCGGGTTACTCTGGCGGGTCAAAAAAGCCTAAACCACACAACCCGCCCGTCAACAAGCCCTAAATCGCACCGATATGGGGGATTGGGGCCGTGGCCGTATTCGCGAGCACCGAACGAGGATTTAAGTGACCCAACCGACAGAGAAAAATAGCCCCCTGCCCGCGCCGACGGCGCCGCGTCGGCCGCATTCGTTCACCCGCCATGGCATCACGGTGGTCGACGATTATGCCTGGCTGAAGGGCGAGAACTGGCAGGACGTGCTGCGCGATCCCTCGGTCCTCGACGGCGATATCCGAAACTATCTCGAAGCGGAAAATGTCTATACCGAGAGCCTGCTCGGCCATACCGCGCCGTTGCAGAAGAAGCTGGTCAGTGAGTTGCGCGGACGCATCAAGGAAGACGATTCCAGCGTGCCTGCGCCGGATGGCCCCTTTGCCTATATGCGCAAATTCCGCGAAGGCGGCCAGCATGAAATGTTCGGGCGCATACCGCGGGATGGCGGCGAGACCGAGATCGTGCTCGATGGCGATGCGTTGGCGGCAAACCAGGAATATTTCAAGTTCGGCGGCGCGCGGCATTCACCGGACCACCGGCTGCAAGCCTGGAGTGCCGACATCAAGGGCTCGGAATATTTTACCATCCGTGTGCGCGAGTGGGCTACCAAAGCAAACCTCGACGATATCGTCGAGGAAACCGACGGCGCGGTGGTGTGGAGCGCGGACTCCAAGAGCTTCTTCTATGTAAAGCTCGACGACAACCACCGCCCGATGCAGGTCTGGCTTCATCGCCTGGGGACCAGGCAGGCCGACGACATTTTGGTATACGAGGAAAAGGATCCCGGCTGGTTCACGCATGTGCACGAGAGCAGCAGCGGCCGTTTCTGCGGAATCCACAGCGGCGACCATGAAACCTCAGAGCAGCGGCTGGTCGATCTCGCTAGTCCCGCGACGCCGCCGCTTCTGGTGGCGGCGCGCGAGACCGGCGTGCAATATTCGGTCGCGGACCGCGGCGATCAGTTGTTCCTTCTCACCAACGCCGATAGCGCGATCGACTTCAAGATCGTCACCGCGCCGCTCGCTGCGCCCGCGCGCGCCAACTGGCGCGATTTCGTTCCGCATCGCGCCGGCGTCTATATCATGGATATCGAGCTTTACGCCGGCCATCTGGCGCGGCTGGAACGCGCCAATGCATTGCCCGCCATCATCATCCGCGATCTCAAATCAAGCGAGGAGCACGCGATCGCCTTCGACGAGACGGCCTATTCGCTGGACACCATGGGCGGCTATGAATTCGACACCACGAATTTGCGCTTTTCCTATTCGTCGATGACGACGCCGTCCGAAGTCTATGATTACGACATGGCGAGCCGGACGCGGATTCTGCGCAAGCGGCAGGAAATTCCCTCAGGTCATAATCCCGCCGACTACGTCACCACCCGCATCATGGCGACCTCGCACGACGGCGCCGAAGTGCCGGTGTCGATCTTGCACCGCAAGGACCTCGTGCGTGACGGAAGCGCGCCGTTGTTGCTGTACGGCTACGGCTCCTATGGCATGGCGATGCCGGCGGCGTTTAACTCTTACCGGCTGTCGCTGGTCGATCGCGGATTTGTCTATGCGATCGCCCATATCAGGGGCGGCACCGACAAAGGCTGGGGCTGGTATCTCGACGGCAAGCGCGAGAAGAAGACCAACAGCTTTGATGATTTTGCCGCCAGCGCGCGGGCGCTGATCGAAGCGAAATATACGGATGTAAAACGCATCGTCAGCCAGGGCGGCAGCGCCGGCGGCATGCTGATGGGCGCAGTGGCCAATCGTGCGGGAGAGCTGTTCGCCGGCATCGTCGCGGAAGTGCCGTTCGTCGACGTGCTCAACACCATGCTCGACGATAGTTTGCCGCTGACGCCGCCGGAATGGCCGGAATGGGGCAACCCGATCGAAAGCGAGAAAGACTTCAGGACGATTCTCTCGTATTCGCCTTACGACAACGTCGCGGCCAAGGAGTATCCGGCTATTTTGGCGATGGCCGGATTGACCGACCCGCGCGTCACCTATTGGGAGCCGGCCAAATGGATCGCGCGATTGCGCGCGACCATGCGCGGCGGCGGTCCGGTGCTGCTGCGCACCAACATGGGCGCCGGCCATGGCGGCGCCTCCGGCCGCTTCAGCCGTCTCGACGAAGTCGCGATCACGTATGCGTTCGCGTTGTGGGCAGTGGGAATGGTGGACGCGACTTCGTAGCAAATTATTTCGTCGTCCCCGCGTAGGCGGGGACCCATAACCACCGATCGATGTTGTGGGCAAGATAGCTGCCCCAGCACCATTCAAAATAGATGGGCCTGTGGTTATGGTCCCGGATCGGCGCTCGCAGAGCCTGTCATCGGGCGCGCGTTCGCGCGACCCGTTGGCTCGCTTGTCCGGGACGACGGAGGTTATGTCACCGCCCTGTCTTCTTCCGCCACGCCGCGAAATCTATCAGCGTCTGCTCGTCGGTTGCGGGATAGAGCCCGAGGATCGAGCGGCCGGCGCGGACCTGCTCGGTGACAAAATCCTCGAATGCGGTCATCTCGAAGGCCTCAACGGCGATCTCATCCGCCAGATGCGCGGGGATCACGATCACACCATCGCTATCGCCCAGGATGACGTCACCGGGAAACACCGGCGCGTCGCCGCAGCCTATCGCGACGTTGATCTCGATCGCCTGGTGCAAGGTGAGATTGGTCGGCGCGCTGGGCCGATGGTGGTAGGCGGGGAAACCAAGTTTGGCGATCTCGGCCGAATCGCGAAAACCGCCGTCGGTGACGACGCCGGCTACGCCACGCTGCATCAGCCGCGTCACCAGGATGGCGCCGGCGGAAGCGGCGCGGGCGTCCTTGCGGCTGTCCATCACCAGCACCGCCCCTGGCGGACAATCTTCGATCGCCTTGCGCTGCGGATGGGAACGGTCGCGAAACACCTCGAGCTTATTGAGGTCTTCGCGTGCCGGCATATAGCGCAGCGTAAAAGCTTCGCCGACCAGTACCGGCTGATCGGCGTGAAGCGGATGCACGTCCTGAATCATCTGGATGCGAAAGCCGCGCTTGAACAGCGCGGTGGCGACCGTTGCGGTGGAGACGGTCTTTAATTTGTTGCGGGTGACGTCGGTTAATTTTGTCATGGAATTGCTCGCTCTTTGTTTTCTCGTCATTCCGGGATGCGCCGTTAGGCGCAGGCCCGGAATCCATACTCACGATCGTGGTTATGAATTCCGGGCTCAGGCTTCGCCTTGCCCCGGAATGAAGGGGTTAATAAATCACGGGCTCGCCGACCGGCGCGCCAAAATCCGTCTCGAGAAAATCGAAATCGCAGCCCTCATTGGCCTGCTTGATGTGCTTTGTGAACATCCAGCCATAGCCGCGCTCGAAACGGCGCTCGGGTTGCTTCCACTCGGCACGGCGTTTTTTCAGTTCGGCCTCGGTCACATCCAGACTGATGCTGCGGGCGGCGACATCGAGCGTGATGCGGTCGCCATTCCTCACCAATGCCAATGGCCCGCCGACAAAGGATTCCGGCGCCACGTGCAGGATGCAGGCGCCGTAACTGGTGCCGCTCATGCGGGCGTCCGACAGCCGCACCATGTCGCGCACGCCCTGTGTGACCAGTTTTGTCGGAATCGGCAGCATGCCCCATTCCGGCATGCCCGGCCCGCCCTGCGGCCCGGCATTGCGCAGGATCAGCACATGATCGGCTGACACGTCGAGATCGGGATCGTCGATCGCTTTCTTCATCGAGGGATAATCGTCGAACACCAGCGCCGGGCCGGTATGCTTGAGGAAACGCGGCTCGCAGGCGGAAGGTTTTATCACGCAGCCGTCGGGCGCGAGATTGCCCTTCAACACCGCAAGCGCGCCCTCGGCATAAATCGGATTCTTGACGGTCCTGATGACGTCGTCGTTATGGACCTCGGCGCCCGCGATATTTTCAGCCAAGGTCTGTCCGGTCACCGTCATGCAATCGAGATGCAAATGCTCCCGGATCCGGCTCATCAGGCCGGGCAGTCCGCCGGCATAGAAAAAATCCTCCATCAGATATTTGTCGCCGCTGGGGCGGACATTCGCAATGACAGGCACCTTGCGGCTGGCAATTTCAAAATCATCGAGGCTGATGTCGGCACCCGCGCGGCGCGCCTGCGCGATCAGATGGATGATCGCATTGGTCGAGCAGCCCATGGCCATCGCCACCGTGATCGCATTTTCAAAAGCCTTTCGGGTCTGGATTTTCTTCGGCGTCAGATCTTCCCAGACCATCGCGACGATGCGCCGGCCGGTTTCGGAAGCCATGCGGATGTGTCCGGCATCGGCCGCCGGGATCGAGGAGGCGCCGGGCAGCGTCATGCCGATGGATTCGGCGATCGCGGTCATGGTCGAAGCCGTGCCCATGGTCATGCACGTGCCGTAGCTGCGGGCGATGCCGGCCTCGACATCGACCCAATCCTTGTCCGATATCTTCCCGGCGCGCCGTTCATCCCAGTATTTCCAGGCATCTGACCCCGAGCCGAGCGTCTTGCCCTTCCAGTTGCCGCGCAGCATGGGACCTGCCGGCAGATAGATCGCCGGCAAGTTCATGCTGGTGGCCCCGAGCAGCAGCGCCGGTGTGGTCTTGTCGCAGCCGCCCATCAGCACCACCCCGTCGACGGGATGGCCGCGCAACAGCTCCTCGGCGTCCATCGCCAGCATGTTGCGGTACAGCATGGTGGTCGGCTTCAGGAACGATTCCGACAGCGACAGCGCCGGCAATTCCATCGGAAAGCCGCCGGCCATCAGTACGCCGCGCTTGACGTCGTCGACGCGGCTCTTGAAATGCATGTGGCAGGGCTGCGCGTCCGACCAGGTGTTGAGGATTGCAATCACCGGGCGATCCTTCCACTCCTCCGGCGCGTAGCCCATCTGCATGGCGCGCGAGCGGTGGCCGAAGGCGCGCAGATCGTCCGGCGCAAACCAGCGCGCGCTGCGCAACGTTTCCTTGGTCTTTTTCTTGTCGGTCATTTTGATCCCGGTTCCAGACCGTCAAGGTCATGTCACAGGCGATCCGCAAGACGCAAGCTCTGCTTAATCATCCCGTGATTTTGAGCGCCGGCGGCGCGCAATTTCCTTGCATCCCGCGCGGGTAAGGCGAATCATTTGCTGCCGGGGAAGGCCCGAAAAGGTCTGCCCGGTACCGTGCATAGAGAAGTTCCGAGATGCCTGCTTTTTTCAACAACCTCACCGGCGGATCGTTGAGGAAATGCTTGCACGGAAAGGACAACGGTTTCACAACCCGACATTGGCTTAAGAATCTTGGCTTAAGAATCTTGGCTAGAGAATCGCGAATTTGAGAATCGTGCTCACGGAAGGCTGGCTGTGGCAAGAATCCTGATCGTTGACGATGACCCCGCTGTGCAAGCCACCATCAAGATTTTGCTGGACCGCGCCGGTCACAGCGTGGTCGGCGCCAGCGACGGGCGCAAGGGGCTTGCGATATTCGAGGCTGGAGATTTCGATCTGCTGCTGCTCGATATCTTCATGCCGGGAATGGACGGGCTGGAAACCATGCGGCTGATCCATGCGCAGCAGCCGCTGATCCCGATCATCGTGATCTCGGGGCGGCCGATCACGCCGGATCCGGCGTCGGGTCCGGATTTCCTGTCGATGGCGACCAAGCTCGGCGCGATCTCTAGCCTGCAAAAACCCTTCAAGCCGGCCGCCCTGCTGGCGGCGGTTGCGGGTTGTCTTGAGGCCGCAAAGCGTTCATCGTCGTCATCGATCCAGGCCGGAGATATTGCTTCCGGCCCATGATGCCGAGACTGCGTCGCCCGTTTGCCGGGCTTTACGTGCTGGGCAGCACGGAAATGGCGCGAAAGCAAAGATGACGCTGACAACCAGGCTAGCCGTCGCGATGATCTTGCTGGTTGCGATCGCGGTCACCGCGGTCGGATGGCTCAGCTTTCGCAGCATCGAGCAGGCGCTGCTGCCGCGGATCCTCGACCGCATCGAAGCGCATTCAAGGCTCCTCGCCATCGATTTGCAATCCCAAGTGCGCGGCGCGCGCGGCGACATTGCAGGCTTTCGGGCGGCGGCCGCATTGAACGGGTTGATCCGGGCGCATCTCGCCGGCGGCACCGATCCCGTCGATGGCCTCTCCGAAAAGAGCTGGCACGACCAATTCGCGCAACGCCTGCTGGCCGAACTCGAAGCCAAGCCGACTTACGCGCAGTTCCGGTTCATCGGCATCGAGGATGGCGGACGCGAAATCGTTCGCGTCGATCGTTCGGGCCCGGACCATACCATCCGGCTGGTTCCCGATGCGGAGCTGCAACGCAAGGGCGACCGCGGCTACTTCAAGGAGACGATCAGCCTGCCTGCCAATCAAACCTACGTTTCCGCACTTGATCTCAATCAAGAGAATGGTGTCATCGAAGTACCTCACGTGCCGACCTTGCGCATCGCCACCCCGCTGATTGGACCCGACGGCAAGCCGTTCGGCATCGTCATCATCAACATCGACATGCGACCGGCCTTCGACCGGGTGCGGTCGTCGGTGCGGCAAGGCGGAGAGATCTACGTCGTCAATAAACGCGGCGACTATCTGGTTCATCCCGACCCCACGCGCGAATTCGGCTCGGACCTCGGCACGCCGACCAACTGGCAGAAGGACTTCCCCGACCTGGCGGTGTCGCTTGGAGCATCCGACGGTGTCGCGCGCATCGTGCCGGATGAAACCGGAAAGCTCGGCGGAGAAGCACTCGCACCCGCGCTTCTCGCCGGAAACGAATGGGTCGGCGTGATCGAAACCTTTCCGAACGCCGTGTTCGTGGCGCCGGCGGCGGCGATCCGAAACAGTTCCATACAGGTCGGATTGATCGCGGTGTTGTTCGCGGCCGCGCTGGCGCTGATTTTTGCGAGATCGCTGGTCCGGCCGATCAGTAAATTGACGGCGGCGGTCGAAGGCATCAGCCGCAACGATCCGGTGGCGATCCCGGTCGATGCCGGCGGCGAGACCGGGGTGCTGGCGCGGGCATTCGCGCGGGTGATGGGCGAGGCGAATGCAAAAACCGCAGCGCTCGAGCGCGAGGTCTGGGAACATCGCCGCACCGAAGCGGCGCGTGACCATTATGCGGCCCGCGAGCGGCTGTTTTCCGCCGCCGTGGAAGCCTCGATCGACGCCATCATCACCAAATCCCTCGACGGCACGATCACCGGGTGGAATCCGGCCGCGGAACGCTTGTTCGGATATAGCGCGGCGGAAGCGGTCGGCAAGAATATCGAGCTGATCGTGCCGCCCGACCGGAAAGGGGAAGTGCGTGACACCCTGCGCCGGATCGGCTGGGGCGAAACGATCGAGAACAATGAAACCGTGCGCTTGCGCAAGGATGGCCGTGATGTAGAGGTTTCGCTCAGCGTATCCCCGATCAAGGGCCCAACAGGGGAGATCATCGGCGCATCGGAGACCGCCCGCGACATCACCGAAAGCAAGCGGACCCAGCGGGTCCTGCGCCAGCAGATCGAGGAACGCCGCCGCATCTTCGAAACGTCCCAGGACCTGATCCTGGTGACGGATTCCAAGGGAGTCCTGGTTCAGGTCAGCCCCAGCTCCGAAGCGATCCTGGGATACTTGCCGGGGGAAATGCTCGGCCGCAACGCGATCGAATTCACTTATCGTGAAGACGTCGAAAGATCCTACGAGGAAGTGCGCGCCGAACGGCTCGGGCGGCATACGCGGAACTTCAATTCACGCTGCGTCCATAAGGACGGGCGTATCGTGACGCTGTCGTGGATGGGGGTTTGGTCCGAGCCGGTCAAACGGTTTTTCTATATTGGCCGCGATATGACCCAAAGCAATCTGGCCCAGGAAATATTGCGCGAAAGCGAACGACAGGCCCGCGGCATCATCGATACTGCGCTCGATGCATTTGTCCAGATCAACCAGAGTGGCCGCATCCTCGACTGGAATCCGCAAGCCGAAGTGATTTTCGGACGGCCGCGCGAGGAAGCACTTGGGAAGGACTTCATCGAACTCCTGATCGGGGAAGCCGATCGCGAGACTCTCAGAGCAGGTCTGGCGCGCTTTCTGGGCTCCGGACGCGACCAGATTCTGCAACGCCGCCGCGAAATCATAGCCCGGCGCCGCGATGGAAAAGAATTCCGGGCCGAGTTGAGCGCCACCGCGGTGAAAACCCGCGAGGGTTTTGTCTTGAACGGCTTCCTGCGCGATCTCACCGACAAGATCGCGGCAGAGGACCGGATCAGGCAGGCCGAGAAGATGGAAGCCCTCGGCCAGCTCACCGGCGGCATCGCCCATGACTTCAACAATATCCTCACCGTCATCACCGGAACCATCGAGATTCTGGCCGATGCGGTCGCCAAAGAGCCGCAGCTTGCGGCGATCACCAGGATGATCGACGAAGCAGCAGCACGCGGTGCCGATCTCACCCAGCACCTGCTCGCCTTCGCCCGCAAGCAGCCGCTGCAACCGCGCGAAACCGACATCAACATGCTGCTCGTCGATACCGCCAAACTGCTGCGGCCGACGCTCGGCGAGCAGATCGAGATCGAATCGGTATTCGAAGACGAATCCTGCGTCGCCACCGTCGATCCCAATCAGCTTACCACCGCAATCCTCAATCTCGCGCTCAACGCCCGCGACGCCATGCCGAACGGCGGCAAGCTCATTCTCGAAACCGGCACGACCTACCTCGACGAAAATTATGCCAGCCAGCACGGCGACGTCCGGCCCGGCCGCTACGCCCTGATTGCGGTGAGCGACACCGGAACCGGCATTCCGGCGGCGATGCTCGACAAGGTGTTCAACCCGTTCTTTACGTCGAAGGGTCCCGGCAAGGGTACTGGCCTGGGGCTGAGCATGGTCTACGGTTTCGTAAAGCAATCCGCCGGGCATATCAAAATCTACAGCGAGGAAGGCCACGGTACGACCATCAAGATGTACCTGCCGCCGGGCACTGGCGCGGCAGTCTCCTCCGAGACCGCCTTTGTCTCGGCCGTTCAAGGCGGGCACGAGAGAATTCTTGTGGTCGAAGACGACAAGCTGGTGCGAGACTATGTGCTGACGCAACTGCATTCGCTGGGCTACGTCACGCTGGATGCGGCCAATGCAGCGGAAGCGCTCGCCCTCGTCGAAGCGGGCAACGAGTTCGACCTGCTGTTCACCGACGTGATCATGCCGGGCACCATGAACGGCCGCCAGCTCGCCACCGAGCTGCAAACGATCAAGCCCGGATTAAAAGTGCTGTTTACCTCGGGCTATACCGAAAATGCGATCATCCATCACGGCCGGCTCGACACCGGCGTCCTGCTATTGGCAAAACCCTATCGCAAATCGGATATGGCCCGAATGATCCGCAAGGCCCTTGCGGGGTGAGGGCGCGCACCGCAACCAGGGCAGCTCTTGTGCTCGGAATCTTCCTCACGCTGGCGGGCGATCTCAGCTTCACGTCCCCTGCAATGGGGCAGCCGATCGCGCTTGCGAAAAAACAATCGGAAGCGCTCGATAGCTACAATAACGCATTGAGCCATTTTAAGTCGATCCTGGGCGAACGGCGCAGCCAGATCGGTTCGAATGAGCGGCTTCCGAACTTGCCAGGACAAGCCCTCTACCTTGCGCGCATCAACCTCATGAGTGCATACAAGGATCTCACCGATGCCGTTCCGTCCAAAATCGGAAGGCCCAATAAATTCGGAATTCCTCCAGCGTATTTTGACGCCGACAATGAACCGCTGGTCGATGAGTACCGGAAGCTGTTCGACATCCTGGAGGCAGCACCCGCCGGCGCGCAAAATTCAGCTACGCCGTTCAAGGACGTTGCCGAGCTGGGCATTGCGATTGCGCGAGCCAAGGGCCTTGATGCGGCCGATGCAGAGGCGGCGGGGCGTATCAGCCTGGGACTGTTTTTTGCGGAGACCAGTGGTCATCAAAATATCGGGAATGCGCGCTCGAATACCTACAAGGGCAGTTTGCAAACCGGACCTTCCGAAGATCAAAACGGTCGAAAGAAGTGGGTGGCAATGAAAAAATCGATCACAGCCCTTGATGCCCCATTGAGCGCTCGCGATGACAAGGAAGAGGCACGGGTCGGCGATCTAGATCATCGGTTCAACCACTGGACCGCCGTGAGAGATGGCCTGATGAACGCACACGCGGAGCTTTTCCCGCAACTGCCGGCGATCGTGAAAACCCTCGCAAACCCGATCGATCAAATGAAGCTTTTTGAGCTCATCCAGATTATTCCTACGCCGACAAGATCCGCACTCAAGTCAGGCAACTTGCTCGACTACAGGATTTCCGACCCGACGATCATGAGATATCTGCGAAACAACAGCATCTTCGCCTTTGGACAGGCTGACAGGGCAAGAACATCTGCAACCTTCCGCGAAATTCTTGATGCGATGTGGCTCTTCAACAGGAACTTTGAACGGGCGCTTGCGAAATTCGACGAGATCAAGACCAGGTGAAAGGTTGCTTGGGCGCACAGGCTGACATCGCTACACGGTTACGTTGGTCGATCAGTGGGCGCGCGCGTTAAAATTGTGTATGTAATCGTCCGGAAAAAACCGAAACCGGTCCCCGGTCTGCATTGTATCCGGGATTGTCGATGAACTGATAGTCGAAGGTGAAGGTAGCCCATTTATTGACGCTGTAGGCATAATAGGCTTCGAGGATCCGTTCGGGGCGATAGTTGAGCTGGCCATCGCCGATCAGA
>WNFM01200001.1_pt1 | contig 11308 bp, 10 predicted proteins | sample 5400271 | NCBI WGS metagenome assembly WNFM01 (sample SAMN13153352, study PRJNA577476) | soil metagenome | isolation source: 60 cm saprolite on Douglas fir-dominated hillslope | place: USA:California | collected 2013-09-17 | reverse complement strand
GTGACGGCCCTCAACCTGACCACCTGGACCGCCAAAGTGGATCACCAGATCAATGACAACGACCGCGCGTTTGTGCGGTTCATCCTGCACAATTTTCCAACCAGCACGTCGGCGATATTTCCCACGCCCGCGGCCGATCCATTCGCCGTCAACAACCCGCGCACGGCGTACAGCACGCTGGGAGAGGAGATCCACAATTTCAACAGCTCCCTGCTGAACGACTTTCGCTACGAGTGGCAGCCACGGCATTTCTACAACCTGTCGCTCGGCCTCGACCAAGGGTGGCCGGAGAAGCTCGGGCTGAAAGGGGTTTCCAACCGGTCGTTTCCGCGCGTGACCGCGGCGGGCTTCTCGAATATGGGGCCGGCTACACAGGAGCGCATCCAGGTCCCGATTCGCGACACCGATATCGTCGACACACTCTCCTGGTTCCGTGGGAAACACGCGCTGAAGTTAGGCGGCGAGTTTCGGCTGGTGCGGAACGTGGATATTCTGAACGATCAGATCTCAGGCGTGCTGGGCTTCGCGACGCAGCCGACGGCGGCGCCGAATGTCGCCGGCACGGGCAGCGCGATTGCCAGTATGCTGGTGGGATTTCCCAATACCGGAACGGTTCACGCCACCGATCCTCTGGACCGGCGCGCGAAGTACGTCGCCGTTTTCGTTCAGGACGACTGGAAGGTGGCGCGGAACCTCACCCTGAATCTCGGTTTCCGCTGGGAGGCGCATACGCCGCGCTCGGACGCCAGCAACCGCCAGAACGGCTTCAACACCACCGAGATCAATCCCGTGTCGAACACGCCGGGCGTGGTGACGTTCGCCGGAATGGGCGGCCTCGGTAGTCACGTCTACGCGGGTGACTACAACAATTTCGCGCCGAGGGTCGGGCTGGCGTGGAAACCGCTCGGGGAGCGGACCGTCATCCGCACGGGCTTCGGAATATTCTACGGCATACCGCAGCCTGGCTCGAACAACACCAGCGCCGGATTTGAAGTATCGGGCAGCTTCTCGACGCCGGACAACGGGAGCACCGCGCCGTTCCTGCTGCGCAACGGATTTCCGGGAGGCGCGGCGCAGGCGCAGCTCGGGCCCGCATACGGCGCCGTGCCGGCCGGCAGCGCGGTGAAGTTCGCGCCCCAGTTCATCGAGAGCCCGCGGCGGCTGGGCTATACCGAGCAATGGAACTTCGGCATCCAGCACGATCTGGGCTGGGACACGGTGATTGAGGTGAGCTACCTCGGCAACGAAGGGCACCGGCTCAACGGGCCCGATACGAGCATCAACCAGGTACCTGTGTCGAAGATGGGACCGGGCAACACACAAGTGCTGCGGCCGTTTCCGCAATTCAGCAACGTGACACTGGCCGCTCCCATGTGGGGCAACTCGAATTATCAGGCGCTGAATATCAAGGTGGAGAAGCGGTTCTCCCACGGGTTGAATTTTCAGGCCAACTACACCTACGCCAAGTTCATCGACGACGTGGCGGGCAGCTTCGAGGGCGGCGCGGGTTCGGGCGGTATCCAGAACCTCTACAACCGCCGGGCTGAGAAGGCGCGATCCGGGAACGACATAAGGAACCGGTTCGTCGCAGACTCGTCGTATGACCTGCCGCTCGGCAAGGGCGCGGCGCTGGGCGGCTGGAGCGTCGCGTTGATCGGGATATTGCAGCAGGGCGGTCCGGTGGGGCTCACGATGCAGACCAACGGGACGAACGCGTTTACACCCGGTGCGCAACGGGTGAACGTTTTGAGGGACCCTTCGCTCGGCGCCGGCGACAGGAGCGTCACCCGCTGGTTCGATACGGCCGCCGTGGCGGCGCCGGCTCCGTTCACGTTCGGCAACGCGGGACGGGCGCTGCTGACCGGACCGGGGCTGATCAACTTCAGCGCATCGCTGCTCAAGAACATCCGCTGGCATGAACGATACAACGTGCAGTTCCGGGTGGAGGCGCTGAATTTTGCCAATCATCCGAACTTCGGTAATCCGGGGACGGCATTTGGCTCGGCGGCGTTCGGTGTGATCAGCACGGCGAAGGATCCGCGGATTATGCAGTTGGGATTGCGGGCGGAATTCTAACGGCCTTGGGGTCGTGAACGCTATTGACCTTACTGGCGAGCGCGGCGGCGGTGTACGGTTTTTGAATAAACCCGGCCGGCTCGGCGCCGGCAAAACGCCGCAGCGTTTCGACCTCGTCATAGCCGCTGGACAGAATGACCTTCACATCCGCGCGGATTTTCGTCAACTCGACGAGCGTTTCTTCGCCGCTCAGGCCGGGCATGGTCAGATCGAGGATCACGACTCCGATCTCGGAAGTGAAGCGCCGGAAAACGTCGAGTCCTTCGAGGCCCGCTTCCGCCTTGAGGACCGTATACCCGTCCCGCTCGAGCGTCATCTGAGCTGTTCGCCTGACGATCTCCTCGTCATCGATAACCAACACCAGGCCGCGGCATTGTTCAGGATCCGGCGCCGTGGCGGTCGTTTTCGGCGCCGCGGGCTGCTCGGTCCGGGGCAGGAAAACCTGGAAGGTACTGCCACGACCCGGCTCGCTGGATACTGTCAAAGCGCCGCGATGCCCCCGCACGATGCCCATCGTGGCGGCCAACCCCAGGCCGCGGCCGGTAAACTTGGTCGTAAAGAATGGATCGAAAATCCGCTTACGAGTGCCCTCGTCCATCCCGGCGCCTGTATCCTGCACGGCAAGACAGACGTAGCGCCCGGGAACGATGTGGTCGGCGACGACAAACGCGGTCGTCCGGATGAACTGTTCATCCAGATCCCGCTCACTGACCCCGATCAGCACGGCGCCGGATTCGCCCGCCGGTATCGCCTCGGCGCCGTTGATGACCAGGTTCATCACGAGCTGGTGCATCTGGCTCGCATCGGCGGCGATGAGGGAAACGGGCTCCTGCAGATCGAGCCGCACCTGCACGTTCTTGGCGATCGACGCGCGCATCAGGGGATTGATTTCCCGCACCAAGCCGGAAAGGTCAAGCGGCTCGACGAGGAAGCGGCCTTTGCCGGCGTAAGCCAAAAGCTGCCGGGTCAAGTGAGAGGCGCGCTCGCTCGCTTCGATCACGTCCTGAAGCATCCTTCGCAAGGCGCTTTCGCCGGAGGCCGCGTCGTGCGCGAGACTGGCGTTGCCTAGAATTCCGGTGAGCAGGTTGTTGAAGTCATGCGCGATGCCGCCCGCGAGAATACCCAGGCTCTCGAGCTTGGCGGTGTGCCGAAGTTGTTCGTCGAAGCGCTTCCGCTCGGTGATGTCCTGCACGATGAGCTGAACACCGAGCACGGCGCCGTCCTCGGTTCTGACCGGCGAGTAGCTGACCAGCCAGTCACGCTCGGTCTGGGGTTGCGCCGCCGTGGCGCCATGGACCTCGCGATTGAGGATCGCCAGGTCCGCCAGTTGGGGCGGCAGTATCTCCCGAATCGTGCGGCCGATATGCGCCGCGACAGTCGTTCCGTTGATAATGGCGAGCTCCTCGTTCAGCCGGACATACCGCAAGCGGGTGTCTACGAAGCCGAGTCCGACGGGCGCTGTTTTGTAAAGGTGTTCGAGCTCCGCGAGCCGGTGGTGCGCTTCCTGTTCCGCCTTTCGGCCCGTGGTAATGTCGATGGCGACTCCGCCTACAAGGATCGGCTTGGCATCCGGGCCGAAAATGGGGAATTTGCTGACCATCGAATAATGCAGGCCGTCCGGCTGCGGGAGGACTTCAATCGTTTCCAGGCTGTGATGATCGTCCAGCGCCTGCCGATCGTTTTCCCGAAACTGGACGGCGATTTCCGGGGGGAAGATCTCATCGTCGGTCTTGCCTTGCAATTCCTGCAGCGGCCGGCCGAAGATTCGCTCGCCAGTCGGATTGGCATAGACATAGCGCCCCTTCAGATCCTTCATCCAGGCCGCGCCGGGCAGGTGCCGCATGAAAAAGGAGAATATCCCTTCACTGTCCCGCAACGCTTCATTGGCGCGCTCGAGCTCCGCGGTACGCTCCCGCACTCGTTTTTCCAGCTCTTCATTGCTTTTCCGAAGCACGTCTTCGACATGAGCGCGAGTAGCTGAGATCCGGCTGACCAGTACCGATACGAGGAAGAGCATCCCAATCGTGCGGGAATCGATTGGCGCGAGTTTCGGATTTAACAGGTGCGGCGCGAACGCGACAACGATAACGGACATGACACCGGGGCCATAGCCGTTCCACGCAGCCACCAGGATGGCCACGAAGTAGAGGATCGCGAGACCCCGGAACCTGCCGCCCAGCGTGAATGCGATCGTGCGCGTCAGCACGACGGCAATCACAAGGCCAAGCAACGCTATGACATACCGGCGGATTCCGGAGCGAAGGTCTTTGGCAGACAGTTTCACCGCTTCGATCCATGCTAGCCGAGAAAGGCGGCTCGTGCAATTTCGGCGAGGCAGGGCCTTCTGAGCCGCGACAGTAATGGCGCGGTCTTACTACGGATCAGCGCCTATGAGCAAGACCGCGCCATTACTGTCGCGGCTCAGAAGGCGGTGTAGCCCCCATCCACCATCAGGTGCGCCGCCGTGATGAAGCTGGCTTCATCGGATGCCAGAAACAAAGTGGCGTTGGCCACCTCTCTCGGTTCTCCGAGCCGGTTCAACATGTGCAGCGGGGCCACCTGGTCGCGCCATTGCTCGAAGGTCAGGCCCAGGCGCTCGATCTCGCGGTACGACGCACTGGTCAGAATACATCCCGGGCAGATGCTGTTCACTCGAATCTTGAAAGGCGCCAGGTCCAGCGCCAGGCACTTGGTCATGGTGATCAGCGCGCCCTTGCTGGCGTTGTAGGTGGCGAAATCAGTCTGCGCGATCAGGCCGCTCATCGAGGCCATGTTCACGATCGAGCCGCCTTTGGCTTTCATGAACGGAATGGCGAATTTGGTCACCAGCGCCGGACCGATCACATTCACTCCCAGCACCCTTTGCCAATCGGCCACCTCCGCCCTCTCCACGCCCATCTGCGTGAAATCGGCGGCGTTGTTCACCAGGATGTCGATGCCGCCAAGACTGGAGAAGGCGAATTCGGCGATGCGGCGCGCGCTTTCCTCCTTGGAGATGTCAGCTTGAACAAATGCCGCTTGCGCGCCCATCGCCGTCACCTTGTCGAGCGTCGCCCGGCCGGCTGCCTCCTGAATATCCGCCAACACCAGGCGCGCGCCCTCCTCGGCGAAACGAATGGCGATGGCCTCGCCGATGCCGGCGCCCACACCGGTAATGACGGCGATCTTGTCCTTCAATCGCATGCGGAATCGGATCAGACCTTCGAAACTGGGACCGGCGCCAGCTCGCGGCTGCTGATGACGCGGTCGATCATGCCGTACTCGAGCGCCTGCTCCGGGCTCATGATGTAGTCGCGATCCACGTCGCGCGCCACGCGATCGATGGGCTGCCCGGTCGAAGCGGCCAGCAGCCTGTTCAGCGTCTCGCGCATCCGCAGGATCTCGCGGGCATAGATATCGATCTCGGTCGCCTGACCCGCCAGGCCCTGCATCGAAGGCTGGTGAATCATGATGCGGGAGTTGGGCAGACTGAACCGTTTGCCCTTCGACCCGGCGGCCAGCAGCACGGCCGCCATGGAGGCGGCCTGCCCGACGCAGATGGTCACGATATCCGGCTTGACGAAGCGCATCGTGTCCAGGATGGCCAACCCGGCCGTGATCGAGCCTCCCGGCGAGTTGATGTAGATGGAAATGTCCTTCTCCGGATCCTCGGCTTCGAGGAACAGCATCTGGGCGATGATGAGGTTGGCGATGGCGTCGTCAACCGGAGTCCCCATGAAGATGATGTTCTCCTTCAACAGCCGGGAGTAGATGTCGTATGCGCGTTCGCCCCGGGAGGTCTGCTCGACCACCATCGGGACCAGAACGGAGTGACCCATTCGAACCTCTTTTCTATTCTTGGATGTCAGCTTTTCTTCTTGGATGCAGGTTTACCGCGTTTCGATCTCCCGATGGCCGCCTTCTTGCGATCCAAAGCTTCAGCCACGTCCTCGATCGTATTGCACTCCAAATAACTCATGATACGCGAATGCAGGTCCTTCCAGGAATCGAGGATCCACGGGGTCTGGTTCAACGACTCGGCCAGCGCGTTGCCGTCGAGCGCCTCCACCAGGTCGAGCAGCTTGATCTTCGCGGCCGGGATACGCAGCGAGAATCCGCCCGAGGGACCTCGGTTCGAGCTCAACATCCCCTTTCGCGCCAGTTCCTGAAGAATTTTAGCCAGGAAGTGGGCGGGGATCTTTTCCTCTTGCGCGATGTGGCGGGCCATAGCGAACTTGCCCTCGGGGATCCGCGCCAGGTAGACGAGGGAGCGGATCGCGTATTCGGCCGAGCGCGAATAGATCATCGAAAGACCATCCCTATTATCAGCGCAAGGATGTTGGCGCGCAAGAGCTTTCCGATTCTGAGCCGCGACCGTTATGTCGCGGTCTTGCTCCATAGCGACTCGAATCGCCCCGTAGTGGGTGTCGAGGGCTTTGGGGTTCTGTGCGCCGCGCGCGGGTCTGAGCTCCTGAGCGGCGGCCAACAGAGGGCGGATGTCTTTGTTTCGCAGAACGACCAGGGCGGTGAGAGCCTTTAGTTTCCGTTATACGCGTCGTGACGAGAATTTTGTTCTCGTTAGATCGAACCGCGCCATCACTGTCGCGGCTCGGAATCGGCGATTAGCGCTCGTGACCAACATTCTGAGCCGCGACAGTGATGGCGCGGTCCCAATGCATCCATGAACCGCGTCAGTATCCCAAAATCGTCTTGACCGTCTTCAGGTCCAAGAGCACGCGACTGCGGTCAATCAGCGCCTGAAACACCTGGTCCATGTGCCCCCCGAGTTCGAAAATCAAAGCGGCGGAACACCATATTCCCAGGCGTTACCCCGCGCGCGCGGCAATGCTCCCGGTTCAGCGTTCCGTAACTCGCGGTGATGAACTCTGCCGGCGATCTCCCCAGCGCGCGCGCCGTGCGCTCGATCCAGCGCGGCGACCCTTCCAGCTCCAGGTAATCGCCGATCGGCGTCTCGTCCAGCATTACCGCTCCAGCCTGACCCGGCCGAGTGTATTCGGTGCGATATTTTTCGTAGCGGAAGACAGGCTTGTAGCCGAGGCGCTCGAGGATTAGGCGCATCGCTTTGTCATCGGTGAACGCCGACTCAATCTCTTCGCGAGATTTGTAGCGGCTGGCGACGGGCGGCCCCTTGAAGGTGAGAGTGCGCCGCGAACCGGCTTGCCGCAGCGGCGTGTCAAAGACAGTATTGATCTCGAGGACCCGCCGCCTGGCGATCGAAAAACCGAGCTTCCTCAACTGGCGTTTCGCTGACGCAGGATCGTCCAGCCGGAGCTTGATCTCTGTTTCCCGATTTGAGCCCGCCATGGGCTACGGAATCGGGATATCCGGCGGTTTTTGATCCACATTCGAGAGCGTGCCGTCAATCTGAATCCCCACAAACGGAGCATCCGGCGCGACTGAAATCTGCACCGTGGCCAGGTGACGATCGTCATCCTTGCTCCAAGTGCCGTAACCGGTGAACACCAAGGTGTCGTAATTCCCGGCGGGCTGCTTCGATGTCAGCGAGTTGATGCACATCACCGACGACAGATTGTCCAGCTTGAACGTACCGCCGTTTTTGCCCAAGGCATTGTTCGTATATTCAAACGTGCCGGTTTTGCCCACGGCGTTGCAGGGGACGGAGTAGGAGTACGAGAAGATTTCATTGAACGAGGACTTAATGTTCGTTCCCGAGCCCGACATAACCGCAGTCGGCGTATCGGTGGGTAGCACCGCCTGCATGTTGAAGAACGGCGTCAGCAGCGAGCCGCTCCCGGCCGTGTACGAGCGCGACTGGTCTTTATACGACGGGATATCCGGGTAGGGAAAAGTAAAGCCCTCGAACGGCCTGTATTCGGTCGCCTTATGGTGGAATTGCAACTGGCCGTTGACCCCGGTGTCGAAGAACGCCGGACCGTGCAGGAAGAACGATCCTATCGGGATGCGGCCGCCATTCTGAATCAGAATGGCGTTCAAAAGGCTGGTAGTCCAAAAGCTGCGCCACAGCAGGCCGCCGACCATCTGGCCGGTTTTGACATTCAGCTCGCCCACCGGTATATCGAACGGATCGTCCGTCAAGGCTACGTTTTGCACCCAGTACTGCTGCAGCGGGAACTGTAGAATCTCGTCGAATCCGAGGAAGCCCAGCGACAGGCCGGGAACAGGGAACACGGGCGAGGGCGCCAGGAATCCGGAGGGAGGCGCCGAATTGAAGGCGACTGGAACGTAATCGCCGTGCTGATCTCCGAACTGGACGAAGATGCGGCCCTCGAGCTGCGAGCGGCCGATCCCGGCGGCGGGGCCCAATTGCGGGATGTGCAGATCGAAGTCGTCGCCAATGCTGGAAAATCGCGTGTTGAGCGTCAGCTCTACGACGGAATTGGGCGTCACCGGAAAGCAGCGGGGATCGCAAGGCGGATCGACGGGAGCCGGCTTGGTAGTGATTCGCAGATGGGGATGCAGGCTCAAACCGGGCACCTGAATACTGCCGCACTGCAGCAGGGGACCGCAAAACGGCAGCGGCAGGCGGACCGGGTCGCCATCGATATTGTTGCCCAGGGGCAGGAACGTCGAGCCGTAAAAGGTGAAGTCCAGCAGACCGTCCGGACGCTGCTCGAAGACCGTGTCCGCGCTGCCGTAGACGCCTGGGAAAACAAACGCCGGCGCTTTGAGCCTGGGGTTCACGATCTGCAGGGCGATGTACCAGATATTGAAAAAGTTGGCGCCGTATCTCATGTTGGTGACCTCGCCGGATACCAGGTTGAGGTCGCCGTTCGAAACCTGACTAAACTCGTCGAGAAGAGCGTTGCTGGTGGCGCCGAACGCGTAAAACTGCGGTGTCCGCAAAACGACATCGTCGCCCGTCAGATCGAACGGATGGCTGATCTCGAAATGGGAGACGTCGTTAATCGGCGGGTAGAACCGGATCTCGATGGCGCCCTTCAGATGAGTATTCCACAAACCCAGGCCGCCAAATAGAACGTTCCCGCAGACAAAAAAGGGGGCATCGTCTTTGTCCTGACAATCGGGGATGCGAACCGCGTCGCCCATGTAACTGCCCGCCTGATCAATAAGCAGGGTCTCGACCAGACCTGGCGGAAGTTTTAGCGGCACGGGAAGAGGGGCCTTGCCGGCCAGGGGAGCGGACACCGCTAAAGCCGCGGCGCAGATGAGAAGGAAGGGGTTTCGGGTCATTGCAATTCCTCCTTTGCGATAGGACTTCTCACGAACGCCGGCGTGAACCGGCCGGCTGGATCGTCAGCGCCAATTTTGGCGATGTCCAGCAATGGAAACGACGTCTTGTAGGTCTGGTTCAGCAGCGTCAATACTTCGTTGGCGATCACGCCATGCCCCACCGCGCCCGGATAATAATTATCGAGCGAGTAGAAGCCCCCCAGGAAGTCCGCGGTCAAGGTTTTGGAGCCGACCTGCAGACCTTGGGCTCGTACGCGGCTGAACATGGCCGCCAGGTCGTAGACGTTGGCGCCCACGGCTTTCGCCGCATTTACAACCTCGGTATTGAGGGCCGTCACGCGGCTGCGGACCGCCGTCCGGGTTGCCGCGCTGACCACGGTGCCCGGGAAAAAGGCGCTGAGTCCGGTGTATAACGGGTTGTTGAACGCGGCGACATTCTTGCTCAGGATGAGGTTCCCCACCAGCATCAACCCGTACGGCGTCAGCATGTCGTCCTGTTTGACTCCGAAGATCGACATAATCGACGCCTGCGGCGTTCCGACCAGTCGTGTCACGCCCGGCAGGGGAGTGAAGAACGGGGTGTCGAACGGATCGGGAATCGTCATGACCACCATCTCGGCATTGGTGGCTTTCAATCGTGAAAGCAGCGCCGTGAAGTTGGTTTTGAAAGTCGCCACGTCCGGCAGCAGACGGGGATCGTCCTTCACCGCCGGCTCGAGGACATCGTAGTAGCCGAGCTCGACGATGAGTAAGGTCGGGTTCATCTGGGCAGCGTATTCGGCTTGCGACCAGAGCGGTTTATTTTTCCCCACGATGAGCGCCGGATATCCGAGGATCATATTGATGACGGTCTGCTTGGCCGGGGATCGACAGGTTCAGAACAAACAGATAGGGTGGAAAGGGAGTGCGCACCGAGCCCTGTAATGTGCCCGGCAGGCGCACGGGCAGTTCGGTGTATCCGGGCAGAGTGCCGATTCCCGCCCCTTCGATGAGCGGCTGCGGAAACGCCGTTTTCATCTGACGGGCCATCTGCGCGCCGAAGCTCTTTTCCTGGTAAATGCTGCGGAGCCCGAAGTCCGCCATCCCGGCGGCCAATCCCTCGCCCACGACGACGAACTGCGTCGTGTCGAGCTTGGTTTGCGCGCGGGCGGTACCACTGACCAACGCCGCCAGCGCGAGCAGAACAGGTAACCTTGGGTTTCTCATATAGAGGGTCCTATCTCTCACTTGGGGCCGCTATACGTAACCGGATTCGCCAGCGTGATGGCAAATCCGTTCGGAATAAACGCATACATTTTGGGGGTGAGGGTGACGGCGGCTCCATTCGTCGGCTTAATCTGCACACTTCCCTGCAGCACGGCAATATGTGTGTTGGCTCGAATGACGAACGGCGGCGTCTGGCGCCCCGGGCGCAGCCGGATCATGCGTGCGGTGCTGCCTAAAGTCGAGTCGAAATCCAGCAATCGCTGGTCAATCCCCTGCGGCCAGGCAGCGCCATAGAGACTGTTGAAGCCAAGCCACGGAACCAGAGCGGCGAACTGGCCCAACTGCAGCACATACTCGCTGCCTGTAAAACCCGCTGGAGTAATGGGACTAATATACGAAGGGTCGGCCAGCTTCAGCAGCGGAAAAATGGGGCTCGGCGTCCACATAAACGAGTTGGCTTCCGCCAGGGGCAGCTCCGGCCCAAAATCGACCCCTTCCGGGAACGGCGCGAACAGGCCCGCCGTCAGATCGATGGGATCCTTGTTGGGTATCTCCAGCCGGTCGAGTCCCTGGATGATCATCAGTTTGGCAGGGCCCTGAAACGTATTGTGCTCGGTGCGGATTCCTTCCCTTTGGATGATGAACCGGAAATTATCGGCATCTTCTTTGTGAAGCGTTACAAAGAACTCTCCGGCAAAGTCGGGTCCAAAGGGCTCGAGGAGCTCCTGGAACGGATCTTTCACCTGGAAACCGCTTTGGGTGTTCGCCGTGCTTGCCGGAACGATCACCGGATTTGGGTTACCCTTGGCCGACACGGTGTAGAGCACCACTTCGTTGTCGCGCCCGCCGAACT
>WNFM01094442.1_pt5 | contig 11310 bp, 7 predicted proteins | sample 5400271 | NCBI WGS metagenome assembly WNFM01 (sample SAMN13153352, study PRJNA577476) | soil metagenome | isolation source: 60 cm saprolite on Douglas fir-dominated hillslope | place: USA:California | collected 2013-09-17 | reverse complement strand
CCCAATTCATGACTGGTGGAATGATGAGGATAAGACCCAATATCCGGTGCGGTTCCATCGGTCACTGCGGCGCCGCTCCGCAATCCCGCCGGTGGTGTCGAGATCTCATCGGTCTTGGATGCGCTTAATAGGGTTGCCCGCAATAAGCTATCCGATGTCAGGCTCTCTGGTGACTGAGCCAGAGACGGTACGCCCATTGCAGTCGCCCCATCGACGTCCCGGATTAAACCCCATAAATGCCCGAGCGATGACCATAGTTTGCCGAGCCTCATCATCTGCATGACCAGCCTCCCGCCGACATATCGACTGCAGCTCAGAAGTGCAGTGTTGCCAAGTACAAGGTCCTACCTCGGCGCATGTCACTTTCGACACCGGTGGCAAGACCAAAGAGATCGTTGTAGCCATGTCCCCTGTACCGCTGAGCACGGCTATACGGCTGGCGATGCCGATAATGTCGCGCTTCATTTTTTTATGCTAGAACCGACATGAGCGTGTAGTCCTCGCAGGCATTGGCAATGAGTAGATCCGGGCCAGAATTACTCACACGATAACTGATGCCAACGGGCAATGGCATCATCCGTATGGTGGATATCGCGGGGAAACAATAGGAATTGGTCGACTGCTTGATCGACGGGCGCCAGCAACGAACACAGATACGCCAACGATCGTGAGATCGCGGCAGTTCACGCCCGAGATGGAGACGGTGACAAGGTGACAAATCGGCACAAGGACCTGCGGGCCTGCAATGTCGATGCCCGCACTAGTAAAAAAAGTGGAAGAAGCCGGCATATGTCGCCCATGTGCTGCGGTCATCCTGGCGCTTGGGGGCATGCCAATCAGTGGATGCCGTCTCACATTTTAGTAGGTGACATAGCTGACTGGACCTACGATCAGGTCAACTTGCTCAACGGTCCATCGCCTCTCATCGATCTCCCGCCGGCTCTTCCAAGTATGAACTCAGCTGGGGTTTAGGGATGCCCTAATTGCACCGTCACCGAACCACTCGTCACCAGCGACACCCCTGCCTCCGTCATCATATTATTCGCTGATGACATCGTTCCGCAGGCCATGGCGCTGCCCTCGAAATAACGACGGCCATAATCCGGAAAAAATACTCATCGGATTGGCCCAAGTACCACCGCCTCCAACACGCTGTCAGTCGGAGCCGACGTCCAATCAGGAGCTTCTTTTCTTAATATGGTCGCTCCTTTTGGTCATCTGCCTCTCATTTAACTTGCTCTTTTTAGTTTCGATGGCAGATCCACTAAAGTGTCATGAAACCATCATCAAAGAGGGTCGTCATCATTCAAACCTGTGAGGAAATCAAAATTCCTTGAGCCGCGGCAACAACGCAACATATGGCGTCGTAGTGTATCTTGCGATCGCAACTTGAAATTTGATTGCCGGAGAACGGCGTACTCATGTCGGACGGTGCGTTTGGAAATTTATAGGCAATGTGCTTGCGTCTATCGCGGCACTTGTCTCGTGCCCGGAGCGGATCGCCATACGGGCGGTGTCGCTTCTTCTGGCGGCTTGAAGATGTTCTGAACCCGGCGCTCCATCCACACGATCAATATGCGGAAGCCTATGAGGATTCCACCAAGCGGTCGCGCAAGAGGAACTGAAGGCGATGAGCGACCTGGGTCTTATGCTGATGAATGGACAAGCTGGCTCCAAGGGATAGACCACCGCGGCACACGACAGAATGAGTGCTCCGTCCGATGCTGATACGCCTCATCCAGCGGACATGTCTGTCTGTTGCTGGAAGCTACGGAACGATCACTCGTTTGTCGAAAGTCATCAGCTGGCCGACCAAGCGGATCAGGGGTAAGGCGTGCGAATGGCAATCAGCGTTCGCAGCAACAGCAGAATGAGATCTGCCTGACGCTCGACGCCGGTCTTCTCAAAAATGTGACGAAGATGCGTTCGTACAGTATTCAGGCTTATCTCCAGCTCTGTCGCCACGTCATCGAGACGCGTGCCGTTGGCAATCAAGGTAGCGACACGTGCCTCCGCGGCAGTCAAATGAAAGAGGCGGCACAGCGCCTGTGAATCAATCTGTAATTTCTGATCGGGATTGATAATAAAGAACACCGTATGAATACTGTCGCGCCCGTCGGCTTCGATATCGAGCGTTACGAGCAACTGATGGTGATCGCTAAGGTGCGCAGGTAGATCGAGGACCTGTGGAACGGCCCTATTTCGATCGCCGTGACGGGCGGATCTGGATTTCGTCAGGATATAGTTCTGCATATGGCACAGCAAAGCGTGCCGCTCCTTGAGCAAGTGCCTGGCGCTCTCATTCATCGATAAACAGGTCGCCTGCTGATTAAAGAAGGCAATGCCGACTGGAAGCCTATCGAGAACCGCGGCGGCAGTATTGACGCCGTCAGACAGCTTCTCGATCAGCATGTATAGATGCAGGCTGCGCGCGATATGCGGCAGGAATTTCTGGAGTTCAAGATCGTTGAGAAGCGAGAACGCAGGACCAGTATGGCGGCCGATCACAAGATACGAAATCATGTCATCATGCTGGCTGCAAAGGCCAATCAATGCTTGGCTGAAGCCGAGATCGAGAAGGAGGCACGGACGATCTATTGGCGCCGTCATGACCATCGGTGCATTCAGTGTCGTCAAATGTTGTAGCACATTAAGTGGCAGAACAGGGCGGGACCGACCGGCTTGCACCACGAGTTTTTCAGCGGCAGGACCGCCCTCCGACGTGCACGGGACGGCATCGTCGCTCTGTTGCTGATAGAGAGCATAAAGCTTGTCGCTGCTCTCACCATCTGTATAGGTAGCGATTGCGGCGGCAGATCCCTTCAATAACGGTACGACACAGCGAAGAAACCGCATCCAATTCTGCGGTGCGCCAGTTACGTCATAGAGGTTACTGAGAATGTCTGTGCCGGATGCGGCGATAGCCGCCAACGAACGAATATCTTGCTTCTGCAGCTTGAGGGCCTCTACGAATTCGCCCTTGAATTGCATGCTGCGCATGATGCACTCCCTGCCTAAATGAACAACCTCGATTGACCACAGATGGCATGAGTTCGCTGGCCTTTTGCCTAAGTCAAACTCATCCGACGGGCCCCCAAAGCGCGTAATCTGGCAGCGTTAGAACAGCAGAGGATGCTACCACACATTGATTTGGAACAAACGATATTCAGGCGCCGTGCGTATATTTTTTTGAATAGGAAGGTATCCCGCGACAACTGAAATATGTCCTATTTCTGCTGCGATGGAGGATGCGGTTGACTGCAGGAAGAGACACCTAGGAGGGGATCCAGGAAGGGATATTGTCCGTGTACATACCCCCTGTACTGTTGCCACAAGCATCTCGCCATGGCTGTGCATCGGGAAAAAGCACTGCTGATGCACCGCCGCAGGCATAGCAATATCAGGTGTTGCATGGCCTCATTCAAATGGACGAGTTAGGCCAGCCGGTCGATGCTATGGACGCATTGGCTTGCTATATTTTGTGGCCGGCACTTCTTCGAACCTTTCTCAAGATAGGCGCGTCATGATTCAAATATGACTTGCCGCGCTCTACCAGCTGGTTAGTGCGATCATCTGCCGAAGGCCATGGCTGCCATAATCGCCTCAATTGAAGATGCCAAACCGACCCTTGGTCGAAAGGCCAAACAGCAGGCCGGATCACCAAGCTCAAGAGGGTCAAAAGACAGAGGCATGGCCGCGCCAAGCTCGATCGCTTGCGCGCATGTCTCGTCGATGCAGTGTGAACCGTACGTGCCGACCGCACCAAATGCGATTCAGAGCTTCTTTTGCACACCGATAACGCGCCCCGATTCAACGCTGATTGACAGACCGTTTCGTCGACCTGTCTGAGATGCGGAAGCATCTCGAGCGATTCTACCGCTCGACAGGGCATCCGTCTGTTGATCCTGAGCTAATGATCCGGATGCTGATTGTCGGCTCTGCGAGGAGGTGCATCTCAACCTGGCCTATCGCCGGTTCTGCTGGCTTGGCCTCGATGGGCGGGTGCCGGACCATTCGACTTTCTCAAAAAAAAACCGCCATGGGCGTTTGCGCGACAGCGATCTGCTGCGTCGGGTCTTCGATCGTCGTGTTCGTCGCTGCCGCGTTGATCTGGTGGTGCGATTCTGACATGTAGAATCCACGTGTTAGGATCGGACCACCAGATAGAAACGGCCGGATTCCGGCTAAGATGACCGCGCTCTGGCAGAGCTATGTCACTTAGCTTAAAGTTGCTCAGGATCGGCCGCGGCGAAGCTCCTTTGACCCGGCGAAGGGATGGGATGTTGTGAGAATGTATCGGGCGAAAGGCAGCGGCAGCAAAGGTGACTGGCCGGCTCAGGGACTGATCGGCACCAAGTTCCGCTTACCGCCCATTCCCGGCAATCTGGTCGATCGCCGCCGGTTGATGGCACCGCTGGAACGGTTGTTTTCGCGCAAGCTCACCACCATTTCGGCGCCAGCCGGTTTTGGCAAGACCACCTTGCTATTGCAATGGGTGCAGCACTTGCAGCAGACCGGCCATCGGGTGGCTTGGCTGGCGTTGGATACTGATGACAATGAGCTGCAGCGCTTCCTCTGCTACCTGATCGCTGCTTTGCAGGCGATTGATCCGGCGATTGGCCAGGCGGCGCTGACGCTGCTGCGCTCCAGCCCGGTTTTGCCCAGCGAGGCGGTGCTGGCCAGCCTGATCAATGATCTGGAGCAGAGCCGGACACCGCTCGTCATCGTGCTAGATGACACCCATTGGCTACAGGCAGCGGACCTGTTGCAGGCCTTCGAGAGCCTGCTGACTTATGCCCCCAGCCATGTCCATTTCGTACTGGCCGGGCGCGGCACCATTGAAGGTGCATGGCCAGATGCTCGACCTGCAGGCGGCCGATCTGCGCTTCGATCTGGCGGAATCCGGCGATTTCCTCAACCATCGCCGGGCGTTGGATCTGAGCCCCGCCGATCTCGTCGTGCTGCAGCATCGCACGGAGGGCTGGGCGGCCGGCTTGCAGCTGGCTTCGCTGTCGCTCGATCGCCGGGTCGAGCGATCCGCCTTCATCAAGAGCTTCTCCGGCAGCGACCGCGATGTCGCCGATTTTCTTATCAATGACGTCTTCATCCGTCAGCCGCGCGTCCTGCAGGATTTCATGCTGCTAACGGCCTTTCCCGATCGCGTGAATGCCACGCTCTGTGCTGCTTTGGCGGCGCTGAGCCAGAACGAGGCGGCGGAGCTGTTGTTGCAGGTGGAGCGGGCGGGGCTGTTCTTGATTCCATTGGACAGTGACGGGCGCTGGTTCCGCTATCACCATCTGTTTGGCGATTTTTTGCGCCATCAGATGGAAAGGCTCCGCCCGGACGAGATCAATCCGTTGCATCTGACGGCGGCGTCCTGGCTGGAAGCGGCCGGTGATACCACGGCGGCGATCAATCATCTGCTGGCGGCGGGCGCCAGCGACCGAGCCGCGGACAAGGTAGAGCTCTGCGCCATGGAGTTGATCCGCCAGAGCCATGTCATGCAGTTGAGCACCTGGCTGAACAAACTGCCCCGCGACCTCACCATGACGCGGCCGCGTCTGCTGCTGAGCCAGGTCTGGCTATTCTTCCACATGAACCGGCCGCTGGAGGCAGCCCAGGTGCTGCGGGTGGCGCGACGCGCAATCGCCGTGCAGCGTCATGCCGTCGATGCCGTGCAATATGCTTTGTGGCAAGCCGAATTGCGCACCCTGATGGCCGGTGTGGTCAGTGCCTCCGACCGCTCGTGGCGGGCCCGCGCCATGGCGGCGAAATGGGCGGTGTTATTGCCCGAGGATCAGCCTTTCCTGCAGGGCGTCATGATGAATATCCGCAGCTATTGCGAATATTCGCTCGGCAATCTCGCCGCCGCCAGGAAGGCCGGTGCCGCCGCGCGCAAGAGCCATGTCAGGGCGCAATCGGTTTTTGGTATCGTCTATGCCGATCTGCTGGTGGGGCTGACCGAGAAGGCCGCCGGCAATCTGCGCCAGGCAGCGCAGCTTTTCGCCCGCGCCCAGGATATCGCCGACGAGGCCTTGGGCAGCGGCTCTTATGCGGCAGCGCTGGTGGGCATCTTCCAGGCCGAGCTGCATTATGAATGGAACGAACTCGATGAGGCCTCACGATTGCTGAACCAGCACCGGGAGGTGGTCGAAGACAGCGCCTTGGTGGTGCATGAGGTGGTGAGCAAGCTGCTGACGGCCAGGTTGGAGGCAGCCCAGGGCCGCACCGATGCCGCCCTGGCGCGGCTCGACCGCGTCGAGCGGCACCAGGCGACGGCGATCCGCCGTACCCGGCTTTCCGTGGCGGCGATGCATGAGCGGGTACGCCTGATGCTGCTGCGCGGTGACACGATCAGCGCCCGCCTTGCCATTCAGTCCTTGGGGCTCGATGCCGATTTCGATCCAGCTGGCATGGCGCAACCGGCAATGCCCTTGCTGGTGCCGACCTCGGATCTCGATCTGCTGGCGATCGCGCGGCTGCTCTCGGCGGAAGGCGATCAAACGCGAGCAATTAGCCTGCTGCAGGAGCTGGAAGTACGTCTGGCGCAGCAGGATCGCGGCCGACGGCTGTTGCAGGCGCGGCTGCTGCTGGCCTTCTGTCATCAGCGGCGGGGCGATGCCAGGGAGGCCGCCGCTATCATCGCCCCTCATCTCCGCCAGATCGCGCAACAGAACATCATCCGCACATTTGTGGATGAGGGATCCGAGGCGGCGATGCTCATAACGCAGTTGCGGCGGCCGGATGCCGGATGGCGTGACGGACTTGGTCAGGGACTTGGCCTGAGCGCTGCCGATCGCGCAGCAATCGAGCGCCACTTGGAAAAGCTGGCGGGGCTGCTAGCGCCACCGCTGGCATCTCAATCGTCCGGGGCGGCCGAGGTGAAATGCGGCCTCAGCGCCCGCGAGATCGACGTGCTGCGGCTGCTCGGCGATGGCCTCAGCAATCGCGAGCTGTCGCGCAGCCTGGCGATCTCGCCCGATACGGTCAAATGGCACCTTAAAAACATCTTCGGCAAGCTCGGCGTCGAAAGCCGCGCCCAGGCGATTGTCACCGCGCAACGCTTGCGGCTGATCAGGACAGTGCCGCGATAGCCGGACCTCACCATCCCGTTTGCCGCCATACCCACCCGAACGGGTGGGTGATTTATTTCGTCCCCCTACCTGTCCGGGGCGTGACAGTCCCGTGACGGACATCCACCATCCCATCATCACAAACCTGCCGACAGAACAGGTGAGCGGAAAATGGCGACCGGATGGGTCTTTCACGAATTGTATCTGTGGCACGACACGGGCAGCCATGCCACGGTCTTTCCTGCCGGCCTCACCATCGAGCCTGGCGAACATGCGGAGAATCCCTCAACCAAGCGGCGCTTCCGCAATCTGGTCGAGGTCTCCGGCCTGCTGGAGCAGCTGACCCCGATCAAGCCGATCCGCGCCACCGAGGCCGATCTCAACCGCTTTCACACCCGCACTTATATCGAACAGATCAAAAGCTTGAGTGCCGGACATGGTGGCGATGCCGGCGAGCTGACGCCGTTCGGGCCGGGCAGTTTTGAGATCGCCTGCCTGTCTGCCGGCGGCACCATGGCGGCGATCAATGCGGTTCTCGGCGGCCAGGTGAAGAATGCCTATGCCCTGGTGCGGCCACCCGGACATCATGCCGAGCGCGACCGCGGTCGCGGCTTCTGCCTGTTCGGCAATGTCGCCGTCGCCATCATGAAGGCGCAGGCCGAGCAGGGGCTGGGGCGGGTCGCCACGGTCGATTGGGATGTGCATCACGGCAACGGCACCCAGCAAGCTTTCTACGAGGACCCCAACGTCCTTACCATTTCGCTGCATCAGGACCGCCTATTTCCGACCAAGGGCGGTGGGCTGGATGAAATCGGCAGCGGCGCGGGCGAGGGCTATAACGTCAACATCCCGCTGCCGCCGGGTTCCGGTGTCGGCGCCTATATTGCCGCCTTCGAGCGGGTGGCGCTGCCGGCCTTGCGCAAGTTCAAGCCGGAACTGATCGTGGTGCCGTCGGGTTTCGATGCCGGAGGTACCGATCCCTTGGGCCGCATGATGGTTCATAGCGGCGGCTATCGGCATTTGACGCGGCTGTTGATGGAGGTGGCGGCAGAGGTCTGCGACGGTCGCCTGGTGCTGTCGCATGAGGGCGGCTATTCCGCCACCAATGTGCCCTATTGCGGCCTCGCCGTGATGGAACAGCTGAGCGGCATCCGGACCGCGGTCAACGATCCCTGGCTGCCAATCATGGAAGAGTGGGGACAGCAGGACCTGCAGCCGCATCAGGAGGCTGCCATCGACCGCGCCGCGCTCGCAGTGGCGAGGTTGAGCTGAACTCGTTGAGTTGATGCCGTCAGGGGAATGGACGACGTTAAGATTGCCAGACCAAGAATAAAACCGATAACAAGCTATTCCGTGGGAGGAAGCAACATGGACGACCAACAGAGGCCGGGTGGAAAATCCGCGCTGATCGACCCGTCACGTCGGGGATTCTTCCGCAAATCGGCCGGCATCGCCGCCGGCTCCGCGGCCATCCTGGCGGCCCTCAATGACGGCGCCAAGGCTGCTGGTGAAAGCATTCCGGTCGGCCAGGCGACGCCGCTGACCAGCACCTATGCTGCCGCCGACGGCAAGGAATTCCAGCGCGGCCTGCAGCTCGCCTGCGAAGAGATCAATGCGCTGGGCGGCATTCTCGGTCGTCCGCTGGAGCCGGTCTTCGAAGATACCAAAGATATGGGCGATGATGTGATCGCGCAATCGATCCAGCGTCTGATCGACCGGCACAATGTTCACGCCATCATCAACGGTTACAATGTCGGCACCGGCACGGCCGAGCTGGATCCTGTGGCCGATGCCGGTATCGTGCTGATGCACTACAACACGGTGATCGCCCATAACCAGATGGTGAAGTCGAATCCCGATCGCTATTTCGGCTGCTTCCAGGGCGATCCGCCGGAATACTGGTACGGTCCGGGCTTGCTCACCTATCTCGATGTGCTGAAGTCATCGGGGCAATACAAGCCGGCCAATGACAAGATCGCCATCATCACCGGTCCTGGCACCTATAGTAGCAATATCGCCAATGCCATCAAGGACAAGGCCGGCGAGCATGGCTGGAAGGTGAGCCTGTTCGAATCCGTCAATGTGCCGATTTCGCAATGGGGCCCGACCTTGGCGAAGATCCGCCAGGACCCGCCGGCGCTGATCGCCATCACCCACTTCTTCCCCGCCGATCTGGCGCAGTTCATGTTGCAATTCGTGCCAGATCCGACGCCGAGCCTGATCTATATGCAATATGGCCCGTCACTGGCGGCCTTCCGCGAGATCGGCAAGGAAGCGACGAATGGCGTTCTCTATTCGACTGTGGTCGCCGCCTTACAGGATGACATTGGTCTCGATTTCGAAAAGCGCTACAAGGCGAAATTTGGCCCCGATGCCTCGCATCTCTCCGGCTGCCAGCCTTATGACGGCTGCTATATCTGGGCGCTGTCGGCAGCACTCGCCGGCGGCACCGGCGGGCCAGGCGAGGCAGAGCAGAACAAGAAGGTGGCGGCGCGCATGCGGGCCCTCATCTATCGCGGCGTCAACGGCACCAGCCGCTTCATTCCCAATGAGCAATCGGTCTATACCTATCCGACCCAGGTGAAGGATTCGTCGCTCGGCATGCCGCATCAATACCTGCAGATCCAGGATCATACCAAGACACCGGTGCTGATCGCGCCGGCGCCGTACAATACTGGCGAGTTCAAATTGCCGCCTTGGATCAAATCCTGATCTGGCGCCGGAACACGGGACGATCATGACCGCTGACCAGACGCCGATTCTATCCTGCCGCGATATCAGCAAGAGATTCGGCGCGCTGGCAGCGGTCTCCCATCTCAGTTTCGATGTCGCCCAGGGCGAAGTGCTGGGGATCGGTGGACCCAACGGGGCCGGCAAGACCACCTTATTCGAGGTGATCTCCGGCCTGAGCCCGGCCAGCGAGGGTGAGATCCAGCTCGCTGGCCAGGACATCACCCATCTGGCGCCACACGAGATCTGTCATCGCGGTGTCGCCCGGCTATTCCAACTGAATGCCAGCTTCGACGGCATGACAGTGCTGGAGAATATTCTGGTTGGCGCCTATTTCGGCCAGCAAAATCGGCTGCTGCCGGGGCTGCGCATCGATCGCGCGAGCCAGCGTCACGCCCGCCAGCTGCTGGAACTGGTGGGACTGGCCGACAAGGCGGATCAGCCGATGCGCCTGGCCTCGATCCTGGAGCGCAAGCTGGTGATGCTGGCCGGGGCTCTCGCCACCAAGCCGAAACTGCTGCTGATGGATGAGCCGGTGGGCGGGCTGACGCCGAAGGAAATCGACCGCGTCGCCCAGGTGGTGCGGCAATTGCCGGTGCTGGGCGTCACCGTGCTGTTGATCGAACATGTCATGCGCTTCTTGACCGAGCTCTCCGACCGCGTCCTCATCATGCATCACGGCGAACGCCTGTTCGAAGGGGCGCCCGATCAGCTGGCGCATGATCCAGCAGTGGTGTCGGTCTATCTGGGGTTGACGGCGGCAACGGCGATGCAACAGGCCGGCGACGGCAAGCCGGGAGCAGCCATATGAGCACGCCGCCGCTGCTCGATTGCCGCGGCCTCACCGGCGGCTATCCCAACCGCCGCGTGCTGCATGATTTGGATCTGCAATTGGGCGAGGGGAAATGCGTCGCCGTGATCGGGCCAAACGGCCACGGCAAGACCAGTCTGCTGCGGGCGATTTCCGGTTTGCTGCCGGAGATCGGCGGCGAGATCAGCCTTGCCGGCCAACGCATCACCGGCTGCCCGGCGGAGGCGATCGTCGCCGCCGGCATCGTCCATATCCCGCAAGGCGATCTGCTGTTTCCTGAAATGACGGTACGGGAAAACCTGCTGATGGGCGCCTATTTGGTACGCGAGGCGGCGGTGATCGCGCGCCGTCTGGAGGAAGTCTTCACCCTGCTGCCGAAACTGGCCGAGCGCCAGAAACAGCAGGCGAATTCGCTGTCGGGTGGCGAAAGGCGCATGGTCGGCATCGGCCGCGGCCTGATGACCGGTGGCCGGCTGCTGCTGATCGACGAGCCGTCCTTGGGCCTGGCGCCGATCATCATCGAGCAGATCTATGGCCTGCTGGCGATGTTGCGGCAGCAGGGGCGCAGCATCCTGCTGGTCGAGGAAACCGTCAGCCGCGCTTTGCCGCTGGCCGATGATGTCTATCTGCTCGATGGCGGCAGCTTCGCCTGGCATGGTAGCCCGGCGGATCTCGTCAGCCGCCCAGAACTGATCG
>WNFM01071030.1_pt2 | contig 11311 bp, 6 predicted proteins | sample 5400271 | NCBI WGS metagenome assembly WNFM01 (sample SAMN13153352, study PRJNA577476) | soil metagenome | isolation source: 60 cm saprolite on Douglas fir-dominated hillslope | place: USA:California | collected 2013-09-17 | reverse complement strand
GTGCAGCTCGGGTGCATGAGCTGCCACAATCGCGCGCGCATGACCACGGACTTCATGTGGAGCGTGTTCGATCATGCGTATCCTTCCCGCCTGGCGCCAGCACCGCGGCCATGAGCTTCGGCGGGCACGTCGCGCTCCTACGCACGCTCCTCGACCGGCGGCACTGGCGAACATTGTCCGCGAACAGTCTAGAATCCCGTGATAAGGAATCCGTAATGCGAAAGATGGCCGGGTCGGCGGCGGCCGCGTCCACCGTGCTTGCTGGCGCGATCGTGTTCGCGATCGCCTTGTACAGTCGAGTCGGCGAGGCGCAGGCGCAGAGATCCGCCCCGGCCTTGCCCGCGCCGACGGTTGATTTCGACCAACAGGTCAAGCCGATCCTGGCGGCCAACTGCCTCGAGTGCCACAGCGCGGAAAAACGCAAGGGCGGGTTGTCGCTGGCCACGTACGAAGACGTGCTCGATGGCGGGCGCAGCGGCGCGGTCGTCCGGCCCGGCCACGCCGGCAGCAGCCTGCTCCTGTCACGTGTCAACGGCGACCCGGATGTGGGCGATCAAATGCCGCTCGAGAAGACGCCGTTGACTGACGCCGAAATCGCGACGGTCAGGCTCTGGGTTCATCAGGGCGCGCGCCTGACCCCCTCGTCGCCCCCTGCCCCGGCGCCGTGGGAGGCCCCGCTCGGCCTCCACGCGCCGGCGATCCCGGCGCAGGTCTGGGCCGCGTGGCACCGGCCCGCGGATCGACTCGTCGCCGCCTACCTCTCGAAGGCGGGAGTGCCGCAGCCGACACTCGTGACCGGCGCCGCGTTTGCGCGTCGCGCGTATCTCGATGTCTGGGGTCTGCTGCCGTCTCAGGAACAGCTGCAGGCGTTTCTGGCGGATCAGGCCGCCGACAAGCGCGATCGTCTCGTGACGACCTTGCTCGCAGACAACACGAAATACGCCGAGCACTGGATTTCGTTCTGGAACGACCTGCTTCGCAACGATGACGGGCAATCCTACTTCTCCGATGCCGACGGCGGCGGCCGCCAGAGCATCACGCCCTATCTGTTGCCGGCGCTCACGAACAACACGCCCTATGACGAGATCCTCGCCAGGCTGATCAATCCGACGCAGCCGGGTGATCCGGCCGGGTTCGTCATCGGCGTCAACTGGCGCGGTGAGACGAGCGCCGCGGTCACGCCCTGGATGCAGGCCTCGCAGAACACCGCGCAGGCGTTCCTCGGCGTCAACTTCAAATGTAACGCCTGCCACAACAGCTTCATCAGCAAGTGGACGCTGAAGGACGCGTTCGGCCTCGCGGCGTACTTCTCGCCCGAACCGAGGCTACGGCTCTACCGTTGTGACATCGCTCGGGATGAATACACCGAACCGTCGTTTTTCTTTCCCGCGCTGGCCCGTTCGACGCCGTCCGCATCACTGGCGGACCGCCGGGCGACGCTCGTCGAGATCGTCACGGATCCTCGCAACGGCCGCATGCCCCGCACGATCGTGAACCGCATCTGGACGAAGCTCCTCGGTCACGGCATCGTCCCGAGCTCGGACGAAATGGATCGCCAGCCATGGAGTCCGGCACTCCTCGATTGGCTCGCGGCCGATTTCGTGGCCAACCGCTACGATCTGAAGCACCTCATCGGCGTCATCATCAGCTCGCGCGCGTACCAGATGGCGGCGGTGCCGCGGACGGCCGAGCCGCCGGCGCGCGGTTACGAATTCCGAGGTCCGGAAGTCCGCCGCATCAGCGCTGAGCAGTTCTCTGACGCGATTGGATCGATTACCGGCGAATGGAGCATCTACAGTCCGGCGCGTGGACGGGGCGGCGCGGGCGGCGGCAGTCTGGGCGGCAGGAGCGCGAACCCGCAGCAGGGCGGCCGTGGAGCGCCGCTCGGCGTCGTCGGCACCGCGAATCCTCTTGGCGCTCCCCCGCCGCCTCCGGCGCCGGCTGGCCAAGCCGGTCGCGGCACGCAGGCGGCTGGCCAGCCAGGCGGCCCCGCCAATGCCGGGGGCCGCGGCAGCGGCGCGGCACGCACCGACTCTGAAGCGGTGACGTCCGGCGTCTATGCTCGGGAGTTCCGCAGCCCCTCGACGCTCCTGACGCGCGCACTCGGGCGCCCGATTCGCGACCAGGTGACGTCGGTCCGGGCGCAGGAGGCGACGACGCTCCAGGCGCTCGAGCTGGTGAACGGTGAGATTCTGACGAATCGGCTGATGCGGGGCGCGCGCCGGATGATCGGCGAGCTGCCGCCGGATCCCACGAGCCTGTTCACGGCATCGGTGGCCGGCCGAACCGTGCAGCCACGCCAGATGGACGCGGACATCTCGCGCGTCACCACGCTCTACTTGATCGTGGCCGATACCGGCTCGAACGCGCCGGAGCGTGTGCTGCCCGTCTGGCGGAATCTGAGGGTGATCGCGGCCGACGGCACCGCGGTGCCGGTGTCATCGCTCGCGCCAATCGAGGCCTCCGGCGTGCGGGGCACGGCGGCGGACGCCAACCGCCTCCCGGTGACGAGCGGCTCGCGGCTCGTGTACGACATCGCCGGCAGGGGTTTCACGAGACTTCGCGGCGCGCTCGATGTCGACAACGACCGCGCGGAGATCGGCTCGACACTGAACCCGTCGCTGCGGTTCTTCGTGTTCGCCGCAGAGCCGCACATGAACCGCCTGTTGCCGCCGTCGCCCGAACTGCCGATGCCCGCGGCCGCGCCGGTCACCACCGTGCCTGCCCTCGTCGACCGCATCTTCTGGTCGGCGCTCGGGCGCGCGCCGTCCGCGGCGGAACGGCGGACGGCGGAGGCCGCGATTGCCGATCCCGCACGGCCGGGCAAGCCATCACCGAGCGCGGTCGCCGATCTCCTATGGGCGGTACTGATGAAGCCGGAATTCCAGCTGCTTTACTAGAGGGACCATGAGCTCGAATCGCGACCACCTCGAGGACGACACGCTCGCGCGGCGGCAAGACCTGAGCCGCCTGACCCGGGAAGAGCGCGCCATTTATTCGAAGGTGAGCCGTCGCGCCTTCGTCGGCGTGACGGCGGCTGCGACGCTCGCATCGCTGGTCGGCTACAAACCCGCGCAGCTGCGTGCCTCCGGTCGGGAGAAGCCTCCGTCAGGCTCGTCTCCCAGCGCCACCGCCGACGCCGTCATCGTCCTCTGGATGGCCGGCGGGATGGCCAGCACGGAGACGTTCGATCCGAAGCGTTACACCGCGTTTGCCCCGGGCGTGCCCATCAAGGATGTGCTGAGCACGTTTCCGCGCATCGACACGAACGTGGACCACATCAAGTTCACGGAGGGGCTCGAGCGCATCGCGGGCGTCATGGACAAGGGCTCGATCATCCGCACCTTCACGGCGGCAGACCTCGGCTTCATCCTCCACTCGCGTCACCAGTACCACTGGCATACGGGATACATTCCGCCCCAGCCGCAGGCGATCCCGCATATCGGTTCGGTTGTCTCCCGCACGCTTGGGCCCAGGAACCCGGACATGCCGGCCTTTGTCGCGATCGGCCAGACGGTCGAGGGCGCCGGGGAAATCGGCACGCTGAAAGCGTTCCACACGGCCGGGTTCCTTGGCACGGATCACGGTCCGTTCCTCATCGTCGATCCAAAGGACGCCGCGTCGGCCGTCCGGCCTCCAAGAGGATTCGGGGATCAGCGCTTCGCAAGCCGGCGCGAGTTGTTCGAGCGGCTGCTCGCGCAGGAGCCGGTGTATCAGTACGGCGGCGCCTTCCAGCGCGAGGCGGTCGTGCAGTCCCTCGATTCGGCGGATCGGCTGCTGCGGTCCCCCTCGGCTCGGGCGTTCGACCTCTCGCTCGAGCCGAAGGAATCGTTCGACACGTACAACACCGGACGATTCGGTCAGGGGTGCCTGCTCGCGCGCCGTCTCATCGAAGCGGGGGCGCGCTATGTCGAAGTCACCTCCGAATACATTCCGTTCGTCTACTGGGACACGCACGAGAACGGCCATCAGCGCGCGGCGGACATGAAGAAGATCATCGATCGGCCCGTGGCACAGCTCGTCCGCGACCTCGACGAGCGCGGTCTCCTCAACCGCACGCTGGTCATCCTGGCCAGCGAGTTCAGCCGTGACGCCGTGACCGAAGGGAAGGCCGGCAAGGAAGTGAAGGACCAGGCCATCAACATCCCGGACGTCATGCAGGAACCGCGGCACTACGGCATGCATCGTCATTTCACGGCCGCCGGTTCCGTGCTGATGTTCGGCGGCGGCGTGAAGAAGGGGTTCGTCTACGGCAAGACGGCCGATGAGCGGCCGTGCACGACGATCGAAAATCCGCTGCCCGTCGAAGACCTGCACGCGACCATCTTCCACGCGCTCGGCATCCCGGCGGATCTGGCGTATATCAACGAGAAACGTCCCGTCTATGTCACCCGGGACGGCAAGGGTAAGGTCGCGAAGGATCTCTTCGCCTGATCTGCTCGAAGGAGCCTCGCGATGACACTGACACGGCGCGCGTTCATCGGGACCGGGCTCATGGCCCCGCTGATTCTCAAGGCCCAGGACAAGGCAGGGACGAAGGCGCCCGTGCTCGGGGACGGGGATTTCAAGTACGAAGCGATCCACGACTGGGGGGAGTTGCCGCCTCACATCAAGTGGGGAAATACGCACAACGTCGTCGAAGACGCCCAGGGGAATATCCATGTCCATCACACGGTCCACGCCACCAGTGAATCCGGCGACGCCGTGGTCGTCTTCGATCGTGACGGAAAGTTCGTGAGGTCGTGGGGCCAGGAGTTTCGCGGCGTAGCCCACGGCCTGTGGATCCAGAAAGAGGGGAAGGACGAGTTCCTGTACTTGACGGAGAACGCCGCGAACGCGCGCATGCAGCCGCCGCCCGCGTTGCCGGCGACGATCGTCAAGGCCACCCTGAAAGGGGAGATCGTCTACAAGATCCAGGGTCCGCCCGATATCCCCGAGTACAAGGCCCCCGCGGGCACGACGACGAACGCGCCGCCGTACAATCCCACCAACATCGCCATCGCGCCCAACGGCGACTTGTACGTCGCGGATGGATATGGCTCGTACTACATCAATCACTACGACCACACGGGGAAGTACCTGAGCACCTTCGGCGGTCGTGGATCGGACGCAGGCCTGTTGAGAGAGCCTCACGGGATCTGGATCGATACCCGGGGCGCGGCGCCGAACGTCACGGTGGCCGATCGCCGCAACAACCGCCTGCAACGGTTCACGCTGGCCGGCCAGCACATCGACTTCGTCCCTGGCTTCCGGTTGCCGTGTCACTTCCACGAGCGACACGGCATCGTCGTCATTCCCGATCTCCAGGGCCGCGTCACGCTGATGGATCGGGACAACCGCATCATCGAACATCTCGGGGACGCCACGCCGACGTCACGTCCGAATCCGCCGCGGAACACCGCGGACCGCTCGGCCTTTGTGCCCGGACAATTCATCGCGCCGCACGGCGCGAACTTCGATCACGACGGGAACATTTTCGTCGTCGAATGGGTCGAGATAGGGCGCGTCACGAAGCTGCGGAAGGTTTCATAGAGACGTCAGCACGGAGCAACTACCGCGACGCCGTGGTCGTCGGGGCGTTCAGGGCCGCCCGGCAGTACTCCAGGCACCTCCGGCTTTCCTGCACCGAGTCGGAGCCCTCCGGAATGGCGTATTCGAGCTCCACGGATGCGGGGATCTTCCACTTCTTGTCTCTCACGAGCTGGAGGATCTCCTTGATCGGCGTCTCACCGGTGCCCCACGGCAGGTTGAGCGCGCAGTGCTCCGGCGTCGTCCGATCCTTCAAATGGAAGCTCGACGTGCGGTCGTGAAACTTGGTCAGGAAGTCCATGGGCGTGCCGCCCACATTCCCGCCTGCCGTCCAGTGGCCGAGGTCGACGTTCGCCATGTTTCCTTTCGAGAGCGCGAAGGCCTTGTCGAAGATGTTCATGCCGCCCTGCGCGTGCGTGTGATACGCCGCGTAGATTTTCTTCTTCATCGCGAAGTCGCCGACCCGCTTGAGCTGTTCGTCGTTGGTCGGCAGCTCGAGGGTCGTGTGTGTGCAGCCGAGGGCCTCGGCGACATTGAAGATGTACTCGAACTCCTCGTCCGACATGTTCGGATTGAGCTGCTTCCAGGCGTAGATCGACACGCCGGCGTCGTTGTACATCTTGCGCAGCTTCTTGAACGGGTCCATCGACACCGAGGTGCGCCACGCCTTCAGCTTCGCGGCGGCTTCCTGCTGAGCGGCCTGCGCGGCGAGCTGCTCGGGCGTCATGTCGGCAGGATTGCCACGGCCTCGTCCCCCGCCGCCACCGCCCCTGGCCCCTTCTTCGGGAATCACGCACGTCACGCCGTTCCACGAGCCTGTCTTGGCTCCGGGCGGAATCTCGGCCGGTGCTCCCATGCGTCCGCCATCCCCACCCGGTCCGCGACCGCCAGGTCCGCCGGGACCGCGGCCGGGCCCGCCCCCACGGCCGCTTGTCGGCGCGCCGGCAAAGCTCTCCACCGGTCCGCCCATGATCTCGACCGCGCTGATGCCGGTATCGAGGATGTACTTCAGCGTCGCCTCGGCACTCTGGTCAGGCATCTGGCGATAGCTGTAGGTGATCGTGCCGACCTGGACGCCGTTGATCAGCGAGCTGGGCTTGGACGGTGCGAAGGCGCCGAAGATGGATTCCGCGCGTCCGACGACCGCGGCCGCCGGCAGGCCCGCAAGGGCGAGCTTTCCGAATTCACGTCTGCTGTAAGACATTGGTGCGCTCCTCGTGTAGGTCGCTGATTTGAGCTCCGTCCTTGAGTGCCCTTCCGAGTGTCATCGATCCCCTCGGATCCGCATCCATCAGGTGTCGAACACCCAGACTGCTGTTCTCGGCAGGCTAGAAGAGCTCCGTATCCGGCGAAATACGCCGGCGGCGGCCAGTTCGTTGCGCTGCTGAACTTGCCGCTCGCCCCGTACTCACCCTTACCCGTAACGAGTGCGGGGACGAGGCGCCTATCGCGCCCCAGCCCCGCACCTGGAGTCAGAACGAGAACCGAATCTGCGCCTGCAGCGTGCGCGGCGCCTGGTAGGCGCTCGCGACGCCGAAGCCGGCGTTCTTCGGGAGCGAGCGCGACGCGACCGTTGCGCCGGCCGCGTCGTACGGCAGATTCGCCATCGTGCCGTCCAGCGGCGAGATCAGGCTCGCCGTGGTGTTGCGGTTGGTCACGATCGCTTGATTCAGCGCGTTGAACACGTCCAGGCGGATCTGCAGCTGCTTCTCGCCGCGGATGCGAATCGTCCGCGCCAGCGCCATGTCGAACGCGCTCTGGAAGCAGCCGCGCAGATAGTCGGCGCCCGACTCGAGGCCGACGCTGCCGACCTGCGGTCCGGCGAACCCGGCCGCCGTGAACTGGCGGAGCGGGTCGCTGCCGCAGCCCGAGCCCGTGTCGCCCACGATCCGGACGCGGCCGCCGTAGGTCGGCGAGCCGGTGATGTTCTGGTTGCCGTTGCCCGTCGCCCCACCCTGGTACGACACGCCAACGGTGTAGGCCGCGCCGGTCGTGCCCGTCCACACGCCCGACACCTGCCAGTCGTTCGTAATCAGGCCGATCGCCTTCAGCGCGGCCTCGCTGCTCTGAATCTTCGGCAGCGCCCACACGAAGTTCCCCTTCAGCGTCTGGCGGATGGGGATGAAGTTGCCGAGGAGCGCATCGGCCTGCGCCTGGTCGGCGCGCTCCGAGTACGTGCCGTCCGCGTTGTGCTGCAGCCGGCCGGTGGTGCTGCCCTTCTGCGACAACAGGATGGCGTCGTTGAAGCCGAACGAGAAGCCGTTCCGGAAGCGCCGGTTCAGCGACATCTGCAGGGTGTGCGCGGTGAGATAGCCGCGCGATGCCGCTTGGGTGATGGTGCTGAAGCCGCGGAACGCGCGCATCTGATCCGCCTGGACCGCCGCCGCGCCCGGTGTGGCCGAGGTCAACGTCGGATCCTGGTTGGCGGTCAGAAACGCCGCACCGAAATCGACGCCGTTGAGGTCGACGTTCTCGACCAGGTTATACGCGTGCTGGCCCGTGTACTCGATGTCGAACGCCGTCGCCCATGGCAGCAGCACCTGGATGCCGCCGTTCCACTGCCAGGTGGACGGCAGGCCGCTGGCATACTGGTAGACCGACAGGCTCGGCGGCGCCTCGGTCGTCAGGCCGGCCGCGAGCGACTGCAGGTCGGTGTAGCGGACCGTCAGGTTGCGGATGGTCGGCGGATTCTGGACCTGCGCGTAGATCGAGTTGCCGGCCGGCCGGTCGTAGAAGAGGCCGGCGCCTCCGCGCGCGACCAGCGATTGCTTTCCGGTGATGTCGTACGCGATCCCGAAGCGCGGGGCGGGCCTCAGCTTCGGCCAGGTGTACGTCGTCGCCGCAATGCCGTTCCCCGACAGGAACAACCCGTCGGTCTTATTGCCGGAGCTTGGCACGAGGGTGCCGATCGCCGCCGCCGTATTCGCGCCGAGCAGCGTATTGGTCCGCGGATCGAGCGCCTGCCGGTTGGCGCCCGTGCAGGGCTGCGCCGCGCAGCCCGCGAGATAGAGGACGGGCGCGGTGGTCAGGGTGTAGGTCCCGGGCAGGAAGTTCGAGGCCTGGCCGAGCTGATCGTACTGGGGCTGCTGGTGGACGAGGCGGATGCCGTAATCGAGCGTCAACTTGTTCGAGACCTTCCAGTTGTCCTGCAGGTAGCTCTCCGTGTTGTTGTAGACGTACTGCCCTTCGACGTACTGCGACAGTTGGTTGTACGACGAGAAGACGCCGAGCGCCGCGTTCGCGAACCCGAACCCGGTGTCGAGCGGGTTGCTCGTGTCGTTCGCGAAGGTGAGCGTGCCCGCCCAGCCCTGGCGCTGCTGCGCTTTGAAGCTGTGCGTGTTGTAAAACCCTCCCTTGAGCGTGTGACGGCCGGTCACTTTCGTCAGGCTGATGGAGAGGTCATTCGTCTTGTTGATGTTCAGGTAGCCCGGGAAGGGCGTGTTGGGCGGCGCGTAGTTCGGCGTGGTGCTGCTGACGCGTGAGCCCCAGGCGAACGCCGGCGGCATCGAGACGCGCGTACCGTCCCAGATCACCGGCTTCACACCCTGGAGCGCCTCGAAGGCGAAGTAGTTCGGGTTAATCACGCCTGCGTTCGGGAACAGCATCGGCAGCCCGGCAAGGCCTGCGTTGTTCAGGTTGGCGATGTCGTTCACCGGAAACGCCGAGCGGCAGAAGTTCGGGCCCGTGTTGGCCTGCGCCAGCGCGCACCCGGTCAGCGAGTTCTGCGCCCGGCCGAAGGTCGCCTCGAGGAACGTCGACGGGTTGATCGAGTAGTTGATCGTCGCCGCGACGGTGCGCACGAAGGGGTGGTACTGTCGCGTATCGTTGAAGCCCGGAATGGTGCCGGGGACGACGACGTCCTGCTGCGACCAGCCGGAGTACTTGAACGTGCCCCGGAGCTGCTGGAACGGCTGATAGTCAAGACGCACGGCTGGCTGGTTGGAGCGCAGCTGCTCGGCCGGACGCGTGAGCTCGTAGTTATACGCGGCGCCCGCGACGTTCACGTTCGGCATCGGATACATCTTCAGGACGTTCAGCCCGAGGCCGTAGAGACGGTCGGCAGGGATGCGTCCCACGACGCCACCCGACTGGAAGCACGCGGACTGGTTCGCGGCCGAGCACGTTCCGGTCAGGCGCGGATCCTTGATGTACGGGAACAACGTCCCGTTGTTGTCCGTCGTCTGCGAGAAGTCGCCGGCGCGCTCGAGCGCGGTCGGGAACCGGAAGCGTACGACGTCTCCCCCGGCGGTACGCGGGGAGTACTCGTGGGCGTAGAAGAAGAACAGCTTGTTGCTCCCGCCGGGCTTCCCGATCGGCCCGCCGATCGAATAGCCCAGGTCCTTTTCGTTCAGCTTCGCCTTCGGATCGCCGTTGAGGATGTTCGTCTGGCTGTTGGCGTTCCAGTTCGACTTCCGCATGACGTCGTACGCCGACCCGCGGAGGCGGTTCGTCCCGCTCTTCGTCACGGCGCTGATCTGAATGCCGCTCGACCGCCCGTATTCCGCCTGGTAGTTCGAGACCAGCACCTTCACTTCGGCGATCGACTCGACGTTCATCTGCAGCAGCACGGAATTGCTGCCGGTGTCCATCGTCGACACACCGTCCATCATGACGTTGCTGTTGCCGCCGCCGGTGGATGACCGGTCACCGACGCGGCTCGTGCCGGTGACGCCGGGCGCAAGCGCCGCCAGCGAGACGAAGCTGCGATTGGAAATCGGCAGGTTCTCGACCGACTTGGTGGCGACGGTGAAGGATCGCTCGCCGCTCTGGGTCTGCACGAGCGGCGATTCGGCCTGCACCGTCACGTTTTCGGAGACGCCGCCAAGCTCGATGGTCAGCACACCGACGCCCACGCGGTCGCCCGCGCTGAGGGTGATGCCGCTGCGCTTGATGGTCTTGAAGCCCGACATCGTGACCTGGACGGTGTAGCTGTCAGGCGGCACGTTGACGAAGACGAAGTCACCGCCTGTGTTCGTCACGGCCGGAGGCAATTGCGTTCCTCGGGCCTCACTGGTCATCGTCACGATCGCCCCGGGGACGACTCCACCCTGCGCATCCTTGATAGTGCCGGTGAGGGTGCCGGTAGTGAGCTGGGCGGCGGCGGGGGTCGCGACCGCCAGAAGTCCGACGACGATGAGCGCGACCGCTGGGCACAACGTCCGTGAGAACATGACTCTCCTCCCCTACGCGAAACCGGAAATCCGGCCATTTCCCGCAATCGGTTCATGAAATCGATTGCAGACATGCCGAAAACCAATGGCGATTGCGGCAGCAGGATAGTCGGGCTTGTACAACCTGTCGCGCGTGGCGCCTGAATAGTTGTGAAAATTCCTGAAATTCGTTACAGTCCGTTCACGTTTTAACGCGGGTCGGCTCCCCAAAGAACACCCATGGCCCCCGACAGCCAGCCTGCCAGCCGCCGCTGTTACCAGTTCGGCCCGTTCGTGGCCGACTGCCGCAAGCGGCTGCTATGGCGGGAGGGTGCCGTCATTCCCCTCACCCCGAAGGCGTTCGAAATCCTCGCGACGCTGATCGAGACCCGCGGGCGCGTCATCGACAAAGACGAGCTCGTGAAACGCGTCTGGGGGGATGTCGCCGTCGAAGACGCCACGCTCGCCAGACACATTTCGACCCTCCGCCGGGCCCTCGACGAGCGCCCGGACCAGCACTCGTACATCGTGACGGTCCCCGGTCGTGGATATGAGTTCGTCGCAGGGATCACGGAGCTCGAACAATTCGGCGGCACCGTCCCCAGTCCCGCGGAACCGGAGCGTGAGACCGG
>WNFM01336271.1_pt1 | contig 11317 bp, 12 predicted proteins | sample 5400271 | NCBI WGS metagenome assembly WNFM01 (sample SAMN13153352, study PRJNA577476) | soil metagenome | isolation source: 60 cm saprolite on Douglas fir-dominated hillslope | place: USA:California | collected 2013-09-17 | reverse complement strand
GGCAGATGGAGCGCGGCGACGTTGCGGTCGGTGACGATGACGGCGCGCGGCTGCGCCATCAACGGCCGCATCAGCGCGCCGGCGCCGGCGATCAGCCCGGTCCCGACCAGAATGTCGTAGCTCCGCCCGGCGAGGGCGACGGCGACGCGCTCGACCGCGCTCATCCGCTGGCGGCCTCGCCGGCGGCCGTCGGCGCCGCCGCGAGATAGCGCTTCAGCGCGCTGACGACGTCGGCGAGGGTGAGCTCGGGCGGGCCGTCGATGCTGTCGACGACGATATCGGCCTCGGCATAGATCGGGTGGCGCTGCTCGATCAGCGCGGCGAGGATGGCGCGCCGGTCGCCCTCCTTGAGCAGCGGCCGATTGTCGCGCCGGGTGACGCGGGCGAGCAGGAGGTCGAGATCGGCGCGCAGCCAGATCGAGATGCCGCGCCGGCGGATATGGGCGCGGGTCTGCACATCCATGAAGGCGCCGCCGCCGGTCGCCAGCACGTGCGGCGGGCCGTCGAGCAGGCGAGCAATGACGCGCCGCTCGCCGGAGCGGAAATAGGGCTCGCCATGGCGCTGGAAGATCTCCTCGATGGTCTCGCCGGCGGCCGCCTCGATCTCGCTATCGGCGTCGATGAAGGGCAGGTTGAGGCGGCCGGCGAGGCGGCGGCCGATATTGCTCTTGCCGGCGCCCATCAGCCCGACGAGCACGATGCTGCGTGCCGGCATGCGCAATGCCGCGCCATCCGTCGCCGCGCGCTCCGCCTTGTCCCCCTCCGCGTTGAAAGCGTCAATCTTCACGGTTAAACTGCCGCAAACTAGCCACAAATCGACCCTAGCATAAAGCTCAGCCTCGCGTATCGTCGGCCCGGTCGGTTCACGATCTCACTACATAATTATCGGGCAGGATTATCGGCAGAAATGGGAAAGTTGGTACTGATTACCCTCGCGGTGATCGTCGTGCTGCTTGTGGGGGGTGGCGTATTCTTGGCGGCCTGGGATATTCCCGCGCCGTCGACGCCAGTCGAGAAAGTCATTCCCGATGCGAAATTTCCGAAATGACGGCCCAGCCGATGGGCTGAAGGTCGCGCGCGCCGTCGGCCTGTTGTTGCTGCTTGCCGCCGGACCGGCATGGGCGGCGAGCGACACGCCGGTCCCCCAACCACCAATATCGGGGCCACAGCCATTGGGGCCGCCGCTGCGCCTCGGCGTGCCGCAGCGCCTGACCCTGCCGTCGCAGCAGGAGCCGCCGGCGGTGGTCGGCCCGGTCAAGCCGGCCGGCGCCTCCCCGTCGAGCGGACAACCATCGAGCGACAACACTCCGATCGTCATCGATCCGCTGGCGCCGATCGACCCGGATTGGGCCGGGCCGCTCGGGCCGGAGCAGGGTGGCTATGCCCAGACGCTCTGGCAGGGCACGCCGCGTTCGCTGGTCGTCGCGCTGGTGCCGCGGCTGGGCGCGACGAGCTCGCCGGTCCTGCAGGAGCTGACCAATCGCCTGCTGCTGTCGAACGCGGTGGCGCCCGGGCCGCGCCCGGCCGATGGCGCGGGCGAGCAGGCCGATCTCGTCGATCTGCGCCTCGAGCGGCTGATCGATGCCGGTCAGGTCGAAGCGGCCAATGCGGTCCTGGCGCTGGTGCCGGGAGGCGACAGCGAGGCGCTGGCGCGCCGCCGCGTCGATCTCGCTTTTCTCGCCAACGACACCAAATCGGCCTGCGCGCGCGTTACCGACGGCGTCCGCCACTATAAGACTCCGTGGTGGAGCCGCGCCGTGATCGCCTGTCAGGCGCTTTCGGGCGACAGCGCCGGGGCGGCGCTCGGCCTCGATCTCCTGCGCGAGCAGAAGGCGCCGAAGGACGACGCCTTCGAGACGCTCGTCGCGGCGGTCGGCGGGCGCAAGGTCAAGCTCTGCCCGCCGATGCGCTGTCCGGCGCGTCGCCTGCGCTGCTGCTCGCCTGGGCCGGCGCCGAAGCTGCGCCGCTGCCGCAGCGCCTCGCGGCGGCGGAGCGCGCCGCCGCCTGCGGCGCCCTGCCGCTCGATCGGCTGCGCACGCTCTACGGCAAGGTCGAGATCACCGCGGAGGAGCGCGCCAATGCGCTCAGCCGCGCCGCCGCCGAGAAGGGCCCTCGCGGCCATGCCCTGCTCTATGCCGCCGCCAAGGCGCAGCCTCTCGGCTCGGCGCGCGCCGAGATCGTGCAGGCGATGCTGGCGCAGGCGCGCAAGGACGGCGATCTCGTCCTGGTCGGCCGCATCGTTGAGCCGCTGGTGCTCGAGATGAAGGCGAGTATCGATCTCGCTTGGTTTGCCGGCGACGCCACCCGCGTGCTCCTGCTCACCGGCCATGCCGCCGAGGCGCGCGCCTGGTTCGCCGTCGCCGAGCCGGACACGGCGCGCGGCCTCTTCCCGCTGGCGCGGCTGGCGGTCGGGCGCGACATCGCCTGGGACGGCAAGCAGCTCGATGCCGCCATCGCCGCCGCGGTCAAGCTCGACAGCGAAGGCGGCGCGCGCCAGGCGGCGATCGTGTTGGCCCTGCTCACCGCCTTCGACGATCCGGTCGGCCCGGCCGACTGGACGCCGCTCCTCGCGCGCCTGCCGCTCGTCTCGCTCGACCTGCCGGGCGCGCCGATCTGGTTCGATCTGCCGCGCGCCGCCGCCGGCCATCGCATCGGCGAGACGGTGCTGCTGACCCTGGTGACGGCGGGCGAGGGCGGCAAGCTCACCGCCCAGCCGACCAGGCTGGCCCGCGCCGCCGAGGCCCTGCGCGCCGCCGGGCTCGAGACCGACGCGCGGGCGCTGGCGATCGAGGCGACGCTGACGGCGGGGTTCTGATGTTCGGGACGAGCATCGTGCGTCCTTCGAGACGGCCGCTTCGCGGCCTCCTCAGGGTGAGGACGATCTGAGCGTGCCATCACCCATTCCCCTCATCCTGAGGAGCGCTCGCAGAGCGCGTCTCGAAGGACGCAGTGCGCTCGTGCAGTCCAATCCTCCGTGCTCCCCGAATGGCGCGTAGAGGCAGCGGGCGGCCGAAGCCGGCTCCCCCCTCGCGCCATGTCGAGGCGTTTCTCGAGATGCTCGCCGCCGAGCGCGGCGCCGCCCGGCTGACGATCGACGCCTATCGCAACGATCTCGGCGATTTCGCCGGCTTTCTCGCCGCCGCCGGCAAGCCGGTCGAGACGGCCGATGCGGCGGCGCTGCGCCGCTACCTCGCGCGGCTGAGCGGCGCGGGGCTGTCGCCGCGCACGACGGCGCGCCGCCTCTCGGCGTTGCGGCAATTCCACAAATTCCTCTTCGCGGAGGGAATACGCGGCGACGATCCGACGGCGCAGCTCGATTCGCCCCGCCTCGGCGCGCGCCGCTGGGACGGCGCCGAGGGCAAGCGGCTGGTCTGCTTCGTCGAGCTGCTCTACGCCACCGGGCTGCGCGTCTCCGAGCTCGTCGCCCTGAAGCTGTCGCGGCTGCGGGAGGAGCGCTTCCTCCTCATCGCCGGCAAGGGCGGCAAGGAGCGTCTGGTGCCGTTGAGCGCGCCGGCGCGCGCCGCGCTCGCCGCGTATGCCGCTATGCGCGGCGCCTTTCTCGCCGAGGGCACGACCTCGCCCTTCCTCTTCCCGTCGCGCGGCGCGGAGGGCCATCTGACGCGGCGGCGCTGCGGCCAGCTCCTCAAGGCGCTCGCGGTCGAGGCGGGCATCGATCCGGCGCGCGTCTCGCCGCATGTCCTGCGCCATGCCTTCGCCAGCCATCTGCTCGATCACGGCGCCGATCTCCGCAGCGTCCAGCAGATGCTCGGCCACGCCGATATCGCGACGACGCAGATCTATACCCACGTCCAGGGCGACCGGCTGCGCGCCCTGGTCGAGACGCATCATCCGCTGGCGCGGCGCAAGTAGCGCCGGCGCTTCAATCCTCTATTAACCCGGCCGCGTTAGGGTTTCGCCCAACCCCGCAGCATTGAGAGGACGCGAGATGGGCGCCGGGCGCATCGTTGGGACGCAGGAGGTTCGGAAATACCGCCGCGCCAGCGTCCATTGGCCGGCGACGCTAGGCTGCCGCGACGCCAGCGCCGCCTGCGTCATCGTCAACCTCTCGGCCAACGGCGCCAAGGTCATGGTCGAGGATCCGCCCGCCGGGCAGAGCCGGGTGACGCTCTCCTCGGACCGCTTCGGCACGCTGGCGGGCGATATCATCTGGCGCAGCCCGCGCGCGCTCGGCATCCGCTTCGTTCTCGCCCCCGATCTCGTCGCCACGGTGCTCGGCGACAGGCTGCCGGTGTTGCCCGGCCGGAGCGGCGCTGCGACCTAGCTTCGGCATCCCGGCGCGAAGCAGTGGCCTCTTGCCGAGGGCTGTGCTAGGGAACGCGCCGCAATGCGTCATTTCCTCGATTTCGAAAAGCCGATCGCCGAGCTGGAGGGCCAGATCGAGGCGCTCCGGCATCTCTCCAACGGCGACGATCTCAACATCGCCGACGAGGTCGCGCGGCTCGAGGCGAAAGCCGCCCGCCAGCTGCGCCAAACTTACGCCAGATTGTCGCCCTGGCAGAAGGTCCAGGTGGCGCGCCATCCCGAGCGGCCGCATACCGGCGACTATGTCGCCGCGCTGATCAGCGAGTTCACGCCGCTCGCCGGCGACCGCGGCTTCGCCGAGGATCGCGCCATCATCGGCGGCATCGGCCGCTTCCGCGGCCGCAGCGTCGTCGTCATCGGCCACGAGAAGGGCGCCGACACCGATTCGCGCGTGCGCCATATCGCAAGGCGCGCCGCCTGATGGAGCTCGCCGAGCGCTTCGCCCTGCCGGTGCTGGCGCTGGTCGACACGGCGGGCGCCTATCCCGGCATCGACGCCGAGGCGCGCGGCCAGGCCGAGGCGATCGCCCGCTCGATCGAGGCGTGCCTCAGGCTGCGCGTGCCGCTGGTCGCCGCGATCATCGGCGAGGGCGGCTCGGGCGGCGCCATCGCGCTTGCCGCCGGCAATACCGTGCTGATGCTCGAGCACGCCGTCTATTCGGTGATCTCGCCCGAGGGCTGCTCGTCGATCCTGTGGCGCAGCGCCGACAACACGCAGGACGCCGCCGAGGCGCTCAAGCTGACGGCGCAGGATCTCCTCAAGCTCGGCATCGTCGACGGCGTCGTGCCCGAGCCGCTCGGCGGCGCCCATCGCGGCGCGGCCGAGACGATCGCCGCGCTCGGCGATGCGCTCGACGCCGCGCTGCAGCCGCTCCTCGCCCTCGACGGCGCCGCGCTCGTCGCCCGGCGCAAGCAGAAGTTCATCGAGATGGGCCAGCACGGTCTCTGACGTCGCCGCGATTGCGCTGACGGCTCGGGGTTATTCCGGCGTTTTATTCCGGCGTCGGCGCGGCGGCGTGGATGAGCCGCTCGCTCTTGAGCTCGGCCCACAGATCGCGCGGGATGCGGCGGCGAAGAAGCTCCATCGTCTGGCGCAGATGCTCGGGGGCGGCGGCCCCGGGAATGATCGCGGCGACGCTCGGATGGGCGAGCGGGAACTGCAGCGCCGCCGCCGCGAGCGGCGTGTCGTGGCGCCGGCAAATCGTCTCGATCCGCCGCACCCGCGCCTTGATCTCGGGCGAGGCGGGACGATAGGCGTAGGTCGCGTTCTCGGTCGCCCCGCCGAGGAGAATGCCGGACGCGAAGACGGAGCCGATGATGAAGCCGATGCCGCGCTCAAGACAGCGGGGAAACTCGTCATCGAGCACCGCCTGGTCGAGCAGCGTGTAGGGCATCGCGACGAGAAAAAAGTCGAGATCGAAGCGGTCGACGAAATCGGGAATGGTTCCCCTGTCGTTGACCCCGGCGCCGATCGCCTTGATCTCGCCCGCCGCCTTGAGTGCCGAGAGGGCGCGCCAGCCGCCGCCGCGATCGAGGCGATCGAGATGGAAGGCGACCGCCTCGCGGCTGCCGTGATAGCCGAGGTCGAGGTCGTGGATGACGAGAAGGTCGACGCGATTGAGTCCCAGACGCTGCAGGCTGTCCTCGTAGGAGCGCATGACGCCGTCATAGCCGTAATCGAAGCGCACCTCGAAGGGCAGCCCGCCCGCCCACATCGGCGGCCGGTAGCTCGCCGGATCGGCCGGCCGCACGAGGACGCGCCCGACCTTGGTCGAGACCAGGATGTCCCGCCGCGGCTTCTGGCGCAGCACGTGGCCGATTCGGTGCTCGCTCTTGCCGCAACCGTACCAGGGCGCGGTATCGAAATAGCCGATGCCAAGCGCGCAGGCATGCTCGATCGTGGCGAGCGCGTTCGCCTCGCCGAGCTCCGAGAAGAGGTCGCCGAACGGGGCGCCGCCGAGGCCGAGCGCCGGCAGCTCGAGGGCGCTGCGTCCGAGAAGGCGTCGCGCGAAGGGATCCATTGCGTCCTCCGAGCCTGGTGCACAGGATAGCCCCGGGCACGCCCGGCCGCCACGCTCCCTAACGCTCCCGTAATGTTGCGCCGTCTTGGCAGCGCCCGCTCGCGTCACCAGATGTTCGGCACACGAGCGGCACCATCCCGCCGCCGCGCAGGGAGAGCAAAATGACACCGCAGGAACGCGACCTCATCACCCAGCTGCTGGGACGCCTTGCCCAGGCCGGCGGCCAGCCGAAGGATCCTGAGGCCGATGCGCTGATCCGCCAGGCGGTGGCGGCGCAGCCCGACGCACCCTATTACCTGGTGCAGACCGTGCTCATCCAGGATATGGCGCTGAGCAACGCGCAGAGCCGCATTCAGGCGCTCGAGCAGCAGCTCGCCGCGGCGAAGCCGGCCGCCCAGCCGACCAGCTTCCTCGGCGGCCTGTTCGGCGGCGGTCCCGGATCGACGAACCCGGCGAGCGGCAGCGTGCCCTCGGCGGGGCCATGGAGCCGGCCAGCCGCTGCTGCACCCGCGGCGCCGCAATGGCAGGGCCAGCCGGGGCAGGGCCAGCCGGGGCAGGGCCAGCCAGGGTACGGGCAACCGGCGTACAGCCAGCCGGGGTACGGCCAGCCAACGGGAATGGGCGGCCCGATGATGGGCATGGGCGGCGGCTCGGGTTTCCTGCGCTCGGCGGCGACGACGGCGGCCGGCATTGCCGGCGGCGCGCTGCTCTTCGAGGGCATCCAGTCGATGTTCGGCAGCCATGCCGGCGGCATCCTCTCGGGCACCGCGATGCAGCCCGGGCTGAGCGAGACTGTCATCAACAATTATTACGGCAGCGATCCCGCCGCCGGGAACGCGCCGCAGACCGCCGCCTCGGACCAGGGAACGGACAGCAATGTCGCGCCGCCCGACTACACCGCCGATAACGGCGTCGATCCCGACCCCGGCTACGCCGACCAGGATCTCGCCTCGGACCGGGATTTCGGCGGCGGCGACAGCGATCTCACCTAATGCGGCATAGCGCAGCGCAGCACGGCGCCGTGCGGAACGGTTAACGGCCTCACCCGTCGGGGTGGGTTGACGGGGAGTGAGTAATGACTTACTCATCCCGCATGGCAGCAATTCGGCTCGACAACCAGGGGCGCCGCCGCGGCATCGTCGATGCCGCGGTGCCGCTTTTCGCGCGCAAGGGTTTCGCTGGCACGACGACCAAGGAGATCGCCGAGGCGGCGCATGTCTCCGAGGCACTCGTCTTCAAGCACTTCCCCAGCAAGGCGGCGCTCTACGAGGAGATCCTGCAGCTCGGCTGCGAGGGCGATCCGGCGCTTGAGCGCATCGGCAGCCTGACCGCCTCGACCCGCACGCTGGTCCACATGGTGCATTTCATGCTGCGCCATTTCGTCCTCGATGCGAACGGCACCGGCGACATGGACGTGCGCCAGCGCCTGATGCTCAACAGCTTCCTCGAGGACGGCGAATATGGCCGGCTGGTCTGCGACTGGGTCTTCGCCCGCGTCTATCCCAAGATCGAGGAGTGTCTCGATGCGGCGCAGGCGGCGGGCGATCTCGTCGAGCTGCCGATCGCGCTGGAGAACCGCTTCTGGTTCGGCCAGCACGTCGCCGCGATGATGGCCTATGTGCGCCTGTCCGGGCGCAGCGCCGTGCCCTATCGCGGCACGATCGACGAGCTCATCGTCCAGGCGGCGTGGTTCATCCTGCGCGGCTTCGGTCTCAAGGATTCGGTGATTGCGGCGCATCCGGCGCCGCCGCCCGGCGCCTGCTGCCCCGATCTCAAGCTTGAACTCAACGACGCGCTGCGCGCTCACGGAGACGATTGATGGATGCTCGCTCGACCGCCCTCGACCGTGCCGATGCGGCGCGAACCGGCAGCACCGGCTCGCGCCGCGGCCGCACCACCGGCAGGCTCGTCATCCGGCTGATCATCATGGGCGTGCTGCTCATCGTGGTGTTCGGCGGCTTCTACGCCTGGCAGCGCACGCGCGAGACGATGACGGCGCAGTTCTTCGCGACGATGAAGCCGCCGCCGGTCCCCGTCGTCGCCGTCACCGCGACGCCGCAGGCGGTGCCGCAGATGTTCGCCGGCATCGGCTCGCTGGCCGCCGTCCACCAGGTCACGGTGGCGCCCGAGATCGGCGGTCGGGTGACCAAGATCTTCTTCGAGGCGGGCGCCACGGTGCATGCCGGCGACCCGCTGGTCCAGCTCAACGACGAGCCGGAACGCGGCGATCTCGCCAATTTCCAGGCGCAGGCGCGGCTCAGCCAGATCAATCTCGTGCGCGCCAAGGAGCTCGCGGCGCGCGGCAACGGACCGCAGGTCAATGTCGACACCAACCAGAGCCAGCTCGACCAGGCCAATGCCGAGATCGCCAAGACCCAGGGGCTGATCGCCCAGAAGCTGATCCGCGCGCCGTTCGGCGGCGTGCTCGGCATCCGCCAGATCGAGCTCGGGCAATATCTCACCCCCGGCGCGGCGGTGGTCAGCCTGACCGATCTCGATACGCTCTACGCCAATTTCACCTTGCCGGAGCAGAACCGCGGCGAGCTTTCGGTCGGCCAGGACATCGTCATCGTCGTCGACGCCTATCGCAGCCGTAAATTTCCCGCCAAGCTCACCACCATCGAGCCGCAGGTCGGCGCCGATACGCGCACCATCAAGCTGCAGGCGACGCTGGCCAATCCCGAGCATCTGCTGATGCCCGGCATGTATGCCCATGTCCACGTCACCCTGCCGTCGCTGCCCGACGTGGTGACGGTGCCCGAGACCGCGGTCGAGTACACGCTCTACGGCGACTCGGTCTTCGTCGTCACCGAGGAGCCGCCCGCCGCCGGCCAGAACGGTCCGACCTTCAAGGTCAAGCGCACCTTCATCAAGACCGGCGACCGCTTCGACAACAAGGTCGCGATCGTCGAGGGGCTGAAGCCGGGCGACCGCGTCACCACCTCGGGCCAGATCAAGCTCAGCGACGGCGCGGCGGTCACCCTCACCAACTCCGATGCGCTGGCGACGCCGGGCAAGATGCCGACCAACTGAATCGAACCGTCACCTTAAGTCGAACAGAGCGGAGCGCCTCGTGGCCTTCACCGACATCTTCATCCGCCGGCCGGTGCTGTCGCTGGTCGTCAGCCTGCTCATCCTGCTGGTCGGGCTGCGCGCGCTGACCACCCTGCCGATCCGCCAGTATCCCAAGCTCGACAATACGGTGATCACCGTCACCACGACCTATCCCGGCGCCACCGCCGATCTCATGCAGGGCTTCATCACGACGCCGATCGAGCAGGCCGTCGCCTCGGCCGAGGGTATCGACTACATGACCTCGTCCTCGCTGCAGGGGACGAGCACGGTGTCGGTCTACATCAAGCTCAACTACGACCCGAGCAAGGCGCTGACCGACGTCATGTCGAAGGTCAATCAGGTCAAATATCTCATCCCCAAGGAGGCGAACGACCCGGTCATCGTCAAGACCACCGGCGCGGGCTTCGCCGTCATGTATCTCGGCTTTGCCAGCCCCGAGCTCACCAGCCCGGCGATCTCCGACTATCTGACGCGCGTCGTGCAGCCGCTGCTGGCGACGGTCGACGGCGTCGCCTCGGCCGACATATTGGGCGGCCAGACCTTCGCCATGCGCCTGTGGCTCGACCCCAACCGCCTGGCGGCGCGCGGCATCGCCGCCGAGGACGTCTCGGCGGCGATCCGCGCCAACAACTTCCAGGCGGCGCCCGGCCAGGCCAAGGGCTATTTCACCGTCACCAACATCACCGCCGATACCGGCCTCACCGATATCGAGCAGTTCCGCAACATGGTGGTCAAGGCGAAGGGCGGCGCCCTCGTCCGCGTACGCGACGTCGCCACCGTCGAGCTCGGCGCCGAGAAGACCAATTCCAGCGTCTGGATGAACGGCGAGCACGCCGTCTTCATCGGTGTCAACGCGACGCCGACCGGCAATCCGCTCAGCCTGGTCAAGGGCGTGCGCAAGCTCCTGCCCGAGATCGAGCGCAACCTGCCGCCGACCGTGACGATGAAGGTGCCCTACGATTCGACGAAGTTCATCGAGGCCTCGATCGACGAGGTCGAATGGACGCTCGGCGAGGCGATCGTCATTGTCGTCGTCATCATCTTCCTCTTCCTCGGCAGCTTCCGCTCGGTCGTCATCCCGGTCGTCACCATCCCGCTATCGCTGATCGGTGCGGCGACCTTGATGCTGGCGATGGGCTTCAGCCTCAACCTCCTCACCCTCTTGGCGATGGTGCTCGCCATCGGCCTCGTCGTCGACGACGCCATCGTCGTCGTCGAGAACGTCTACCGCCACATCGAGGAGGGCCGCTCGCCGATCCAGGCGGCGATGATCGGCGCCCGCGAGATCGTCGGGCCGATCATCGCGATGACCATCACCCTCGCCGCCGTCTATGCCCCGATCGGCCTGCTCTCGGGGCTTACCGGCACGCTCTTCCGCGAGTTCGCCTTCACCCTCGCCGGCGCGGTCATCATCTCGGGAATCGTCGCGCTCACCTTGTCGCCGATGATGTGCTCGCTCTTCCTCACCCGCGAGATGAGCGAAGGCCGCTTCGCCAAGATCGTCGACCGCAGCTTCTCGGCGGTGACGCGCTGGTACGGGCGGCATCTCTCCTCCTCGCTCGACTATCGGCCGGTGACCGCGCTCTTCGCAATCGTCGTCCTCGCCAGCATTCCGTTCTTCTGGCTGCACACCAAGACCGAGCTCGCGCCGGCCGAGGATCAAGGCGTCATGTTCGGCATCACCAAGACGCCGCAATACGCCAATCTCGATTACTCCAACGCCTTTAGCGCGCGCATGGATCAGATCTTCGCCGGCTTCCCGGAGACCGATACGCGCTTCGTCATCAACGGCACGCCCAGTCTCAACGGCGGCTTCGCCGGCATGATCGTCAAGCCGTGGGGCGAGCGCTCGCGCTCGGTCGGCCAGCTCATGCCGCTCGTCCAGCAGCAGCTTTCCGG
>WNFM01148671.1_pt4 | contig 11317 bp, 4 predicted proteins | sample 5400271 | NCBI WGS metagenome assembly WNFM01 (sample SAMN13153352, study PRJNA577476) | soil metagenome | isolation source: 60 cm saprolite on Douglas fir-dominated hillslope | place: USA:California | collected 2013-09-17 | reverse complement strand
GGACGCATAGACGATGAACATGAGGACCAAACCGGCCGCGTTCTCTGGCGGTGCGACTGTCCGCGAGTTGCCAGTTATGAAGGCCACGATCGCAAGGAGGGCAATGAAGCCGAACAAGACGATGGTTCGGAACCTGGGTTTGCCTGAGGCAAAGGTCAATGTTTGGCCCGATCTGAACTGATGATCTTCGGTCATGGAGGCGAGACCCGATCAAACTTCAACTCATGATAGCTGATGATGGGACCCGATTGGAGTGGCTGGGCAGCACTCTCAAATATCAGTGATATCGCGGGAGACGAGCCAATACGCCTTCTTCGTCCGCACCCATCAGGCGGCTGTATCCGGCGACATCCGCCGCCAGAATCGCCGCAAGCCGTCGTTCCACGCGATTGTCGGCTCCAAACGACCCCCGAGATCGGTAGATTTCCGTCCCAGATATCAAAGCACAGGGCGTTGCTCTTGGGCGACGACCAATGTCGTTAGTCCGAGGGCCATTCGATTGCGCCGCAATTTTTGCGGTGCGCCATCATGCAGTTCTCTGCGCGTGAGTCGTCGGCCAGCTTGGTCATGAGCAGATAACCCAACACGACAATTGCGACGAGGATGGCGAAGAAAATGGCCATGGCCCTGTCGGAAATCGGGCGCACGTTTTGGTCGGTATGACGCTTTCGCTCGTTTGGTGTTGAAGAGGGGTCTTGGTTCGACACGACTTTACTGTCCGCTTGTGCTGGCAAGCGCACCCTGCATTACGACCGAGTCGGTCGCGGATAACCCTGAACTCACAGATCGATTTGAGGATTGGAGTCGTGATGGAGAGCGGGTATCAGCTAAGCGCTCAGGGTGCGTCATGCTTGAAGTAAGCAGGCGCCGTGCTCAACCTATTAAATCTTTCTTTACGAGCCCAACCCGCAAGCCTGCCCTACAAATGCAAGGCTCGGCTCAGGGTCAACGAACGGAAGTCGAGAGGTCATTCGATGACAGTAATTTTAGTTTTTGCACAAACCCTTCGGGGTCCAGTCGTTCACCAGCGTCGTTGCAGGTTTAGTCGAGTCATGAAGTATGAGGACTAACGCCTGACGTTGCACCTTGCCCGTGGCGGTCAGGTGCATCGGCGGACCACCCGGAACGATCACAAATTGACCGCCCGCCCGGCCGATCTGAATGCCATCAGGCGTCTCCAAACACGTTTCTCCGGTGACCGTATACCAAGCTTCTGGACCTGAGTGCACATGGGCGGGCGCGGTCATGCCGGGATTAAAAACGGCTTCCATATATTGTGCCGTATACCCTTCACCCGCTGTAACCGGAAGCGGTCCAATCTCTGCAATGCGCTCGCCGCCCGCAGGAGCATGCCATCCGGCATCTTCTATGCTTAGCAGCCATTGTCTCCCAAGAGACTCGACCACGGCCCCGTGCGGCCCCTTTGCCGTTTCTGCAAGCGCGCGAGTGGGATAGGCGTCTAGGTGCCAGAACGTTTGCGGCTTGATCAGCGTCCCAAGCGGCTGGTTTGCAATGATCCATCATCCGGGTTCGGCGCCGGTTCGTTCGCTAATTGGTCGGCAGCGAGTGCCAACTTCATGCTCTGAGGCGAAAACCAGCGATGGCAGCGCAAGCACTGCGAAGATAGTCCACAATAAATTCCGCATTTGCTGCCTCCCGTGGAGTAAGCGTCCACGCAAAGCCTAGCAGGTTTCATCTAGTCAACGAGCGAAAAGGCACTCAACCAATCTCAAAGCGATGGATTAAAGTGTTCCGCCGGGTCAAACAGAGAAGAACTCAATACGAGCATATGTTTTCCGCTCTTGATAGCCAACAGCGGACATTCCTAGGCGGTGATGCTGAGAGCTCCTGGAGACTCAGTTACACTCGCTCATCCAACAGAGACTCGAACCGAGGCCGATTTTGATTTCAAGTTGTGCCTCTGGCGCTTCACTTTTCTAAACCGTACTAAACCGACGAAGTACGAAGCTTTGGAGAAAAATGCCGTCTCCAGACCAATTGTGCCAAAAATCGCCAATCTCCGGTACAGCCGTGATCCTCGAAAACCCCACTTTTGCTCAGGGATTTTCGGCCTATTCGTTGACGCAGAAGCCTGGACCCTCGGGCGGGTGGCGGAGGGAGAGGAACTGGGTTCGAACCTTCTCCAAGTAATCGAGCGTACCCGCAGCGGGCTTGATCGGCACCGTCTATGGCAACAGTAACGGCATTTGGATATTCGCTATGTCCGGTCGCGGCGAGATGGGAGTTCTGCTGATCCGACGGATTCGGGCCTATGTGACCGGAGAGAATATTTCACTCTACGTTCTCGGATGGGATCTGCTCGATATAGTCCCGGTGCAGCGTAATCGGCGATTTGTAGCCGTCGAATAGAACCCGGACGCTGTTGCTGTGGCGGCCGCTACCGACGATGACGCCTTCCCTCTCGGCAGTGCGCGGGCTACGCGCCGCACCGCACGCGCTCATTCTAAATCGGGATCCTATGGCAATGGGCGGCGTCGTTAAGCAACCGCCACCTTGGGTGGAATGCTGGGCCATAATGCCACGCTTTTCGTTCATCAATCCCACGAAACGCTTTGCAGACCGCTCGCTCATTCGTTGGGCCCTCGCAATTCCTGGTCCTTGCTCAGAGATGGGAAGACACGCAATTATCGGCATGAAGTAAGCGCGACGGGGCGCTTGCGACTACAATGCTGTCGGAATGGCTGGGATTGACGAAGATTCCGCCGATAGTCACAAAGGTTCATTTTATAAACCTTGGGGTCAGGATTTTTCCAAAGCCGCTAAGCGTGAAGAATAAAGTCGCTGACATGCAGATTTGTGGCCGACACGTTTTTCAGTAGAAGAGTGTCGTGGCTGTCCAGCGTGACCAGCGTATCGCTACCTTGCTGGGCTTCGGTCGGAAGAGTTGAGGCAGAAAGATTGCTGAACTGCCTGACGTCGATCTTGTCTAGCCCCGCGACAAAGTCAGTAATCGTGTGCTGGACAGAGGGTCCTGAAGAAGTTGGCTTGAACACAAACTGGTCTTGTCCACCGCCGCCGGTAAGAATATCCTGATTGCCGGTCGCGAAAATAACGTCATTGCCCGGCGTGCCCTGCAGGGTGATGTTCGGACCTGTGCCTGCTTCGTTGAAGATAAAATTCACCTTGTCGGTGGCGCCGAAGCTATCTGCGACGGTAATGCTAACCATGTCGGTCGACGGCGGCGTGGTACCAGGATGGTAGGTTATGCCGGTTGAGAAGACACCGTTGATACCCGTCAGGGAGCCGGAGCCTGTTGAAGGCGTGACAGTGCTTCCAGACGCGGCCCCTTCGGTTATCGCAGCGACCGTAAAGGTTTCAGTGGATGCTGCCGGGTCGGAATCAGAGACCTGCAGGCCGGAGATCGTCGTCGTCCCGTCGCTATTCTGAACAACGCTGAATTGGCTGGCAGCGATGACCGGTGTTTGATGGTTCCAAATGATATCGGTGCCACCTTTGGTGTCCGAAACGACTGAGAAACCCGTCGGGTCATAATTGCCAATCAGACCAAAGAAGCCGGTCCCGTAGTCGACATGAAGCGAACCGGAATTGCTGACACTGACAGTCGAAGGAGCGATGCCCACAAGATCGATGGTGTCTCCTGAGGTGAAGCCGGTAACCGTGCCGGTAAAATGCGCAACGTCGTCGAGTACAAGAGTGCCAGTTACTGACGAGCTTGTGGAAAACTGGACATGCGAATCCGAAGCAGCACCAAACTCCATCTTCGCGCCATAGACCACTGCCGCGCCGGAGCCAGTCACCGCTTCCGCGAGTTTAAGGCTTCCCGATTGCGCCTCGATGGTGCCGGTATTTGTGAAACTCGAAAGCCCGGAAATTACGGAGGTCCCATTGCTGTCAATCAAGCCGGCATTGCCGAGCGTGCTGGTACCCGTGAAAACACTTGTTCCGTTCAGGGACCAGTCGGCCGGGAGCTCGTTAATGAAGGTCGCGTTGTCGGAAGTGATGTTGCCGATCAGATGTCCGTAGTTGTCGATGCCTACCGTGCCGGTTGACGTGGTCATTGCATCGATCGCCGCGGTGCTGCCGATCACGGTTGCGTGGTTGGTGACGCTCACATCGCCGCCATCATAGGCGAACGCCTCGATTCCGTAGCGTCCGGCGTCAATGGTTGCGCCGGCCTCCGCAATGATTGTTACGGTCCCGGTGCCATAGTTTGTACCGCGTATGCCATCCGTCCCAGCGGGCGCCAGGATTGAAGCATAATCGTCGATCGAGACGTTGCCGTGGACGTTATTGTTCGTAGTGTCGGTATTGTTAGGATTGTAGCTTCCCAGAATTCCAGCGGGCGGGTCGCCAGCGCCAGTGAGAACTGTGCCGGATTCAATTGTTCCGTAAGCCAAGACCGCAACGTGACTTGTTGACGGAACCGAAAATGTGCTGCCGGGCCATGGCGCTGGAGCCTTGTTCACCGCAGCAATACCCGAGCCTCCGTTCCTCGAATCGATCAAAGTGCCTGCTGCGGTCGAAACGTCGATATTGCCGGAACCTTCGTTCGATGCAGAGATACCGATTTCAAAGCCGTTGGTAGGATTACTACCACCAAGCGTGATCGATCCCGCTTCATCCTTTACGGTGACATTGCCTATACCGTAGGTATAGGCGCGGATACCGTCTCCAGCAGCCGCGTTGATATTTGCGAAGTTGTTGACGACAACGTCGCCATTTATTGAAGTTAAAGGGAAAGTCGTGGGAACTACGCTGCCGCCAAGATAGCCGGCGATAATTCCAGCCGGGGGATTTCCGGTACCCGTTAGAGCAGTCCCCGAATTTATCGTCCCGTAGGCGGTAACAACAATCGAACTGTTTGCCGACGCAGGAATCAGGGCGGCTTCATTGACGACATTAATTCCGACGCTTCCAGCGTTGATGGTGTCGCCAGAGGAGGTGATGACCGAGATGTTGCCAACATCGGTGCTGAACGCGAATATTCCGTAACTGGAAGTCGCGTCTATGGTCGCGCCGGAATACACGTTGATCGCGATATCGCCTGTGCCTCCAACCCCCTCGGTGTGAGCTTCGATTCCATACAGCGCCCCGGAAACCGTGGTTCCGGAGGCATCATTGACCGTTACATTTCCGTTTCCGTAATCATACGCGTTAATCCCCAAGCCTGCAGCCGCAGTGATATTGGCAGCATTATTGACGATGACGTTGCCGATCACATTTAGATTTGACGCAGCGCTCGTGCCTCCAAGAAAGCCCGCCGATATTCCGGAAGGTTGCGCTCCGCTATTGGTCAGAATAGTTCCGGAATTGATGGATCCTGCGGCTGACACCGTAACGAGCGCGCCGGCAGAGGCGGCAATCGCCGTCGCCTCATTGACTGCGTCGATGCCCGTGCTGCCAGATGTGACGACATTTCCGCTCGACGTTGTGACGGCGATGTCGCCGGGGCCATAGTTGAATGCGCCGACGCCGTACGGAGCGTTTCCAGACGCCGCGGTCGCACTATGCGTGGCCGTGATGCTTGCTCCGAATCCAAGATTAACAGCGACGTCTCCGATGCCATAATTATATGCGTGAATTCCGTCGCCGGCGGCGGCGACGATGCTTCCACTGTCATTGACGAGTACGTTACCAGCCACGCTCGCGTTGAAAACGTCGGCTTTGCCGGGATTGAACCCCGCCTGGATTCCTGATGGAGCGCTGCCCGAATTGTGGAGGTTCGCGCCGGAATTGATCGCGCCGAGCGCGACTACCGCGACCGAGCTCGGTGCAACTGCAGAAATAACCGTCGCCTGATTTCCGGCATTTATACCTGTGCTGCCCGAATTGATAGTCGAGCCGGATGCGGCAGTAACGGTAGTGTTCCCGATACCATAATTAAACGCGAAAATCCCGTATTGGGCGAAGCCCGAGGTCGTGGTGCCGGCGGCCGTGGCGGTGATTGTCGTGCCCGGACCGTCCGATACCGAGATATTGCCCACACCATAGTTGAACGCGTTAATACCCATCCCCGCGGCGGCGTTGATGTTGGCGCCGTTGTCCACGTTGATGTTGCCAAACACGGTGGAGATTGGCGGGTTCGGTATGCTCGCCGGCGAGCTTGTTCCCCCCAGATAAGCGGCCAAAATTCCTGCCGGCTCGCCACCGGAACCGGTTGGATTGCTGCCCGAATTGATGGTGCCGGCGGTCGAAATTGAAATCGAGCTGTTGTTCGCCTGGGGGACCGAAGATCCCTGATTTTGAACGACGATACCGGAACTTAGGGAACTGATGGTAGCGCCCGGTAACGTGCTCACGTCTACAACGCCCAACGTGGAAACCGCAAAAATCCCAAACGACGAAGTGCCGGTGCCGGCGATCGTAGCGGTCCCGCCGACCACGATATTGAGCGGGCCAGCACCGCTGGTACGAGCATCGATTCCAAATTGACTGCCGGATACGTTGCCGTAGTCGATGATATCGGTAGAACCGGTTCCGGAATTCGTGTTGATGCCTCTGCCGCCCGGCGAGGTAATTGTGCCCGAGTTTATGAGCGCGATGTTGGCTCCGTTCGTCGTCAGATTGACGCCACTAAACGTGCCCGACAGCCCCGATATCGACGAAGCCTGATTGATCTCGACGGTGATAAAATCTGTAGAGATGCTGTCGGTCGACGCAACATTGAAGCCGACGCCGCCTGCTCCGGAGATCGTCTCGTTCGATAGGATATAGAAATGTCCCGTTGAAGGAGGCGGGACAGAAAGCGGCCCCGAAGACCCTGTGAACGTGGTTGCTGATGTCGGAACCAACTGGATTTCGTTGCCGGACAGCACGCTGAAAGTCGTGTTCGCAGGTGCGCCCGCGATCTGATAAGTCAGGGTTTGGTTATTCGTTTCGGTAACCGTCAGGGTCGACCCGTTGATCGCCGCACTGGCGATCGAGATTCCCCCCAGGAAATCGATGCTGTCCCCGATTGCAAGCCCGGAGATCGTCCCGTGGAACGAGCCCGGATTATCAAGCGTCAGTAGGCCGTTGCCGTCGACAAATGAAACCGTTTGTCCCGCGGCGACAGAGTTCGCGAATTCGAGTTCAGCACGGTCTCCAATCGAGAATGTCCCGTTACCTGAGACCGCGCCGCCGATATAGGCGGCCGCATTCGCCAATACGTCCACCGCATTTGAGTTGTTGAATGCGAGTGTTCCGGTTGCGGTAAAGAAGCTTACGTCCGCAATATTGATGGTCCCGGCATTGTTGATTGCGTTGATTGCGTTGGCGCTATTGCCGAACCAATTCGATCCGCGGACATTCCAGATGCCGCCGCTATTGTTGTTGAAAGTTGCCGTCGCCAGCCCGACGTTGCCAGAAATACTGCCGGTATTGTTGATGGTGATGCTGCCGTTATAATCTGCTACGGCCAGGTTTAAGTTGCATGTCGACGCGAGCTGCGCCGTAACCGTTCCGGAATTTGTAAAGATCGCACCTTGCGTGCTTTCGTTGTTGATCTGGATGACCGGGCTGTTGACCGAACCAAGCGCCGAAATGGTGCCGGAGTTGTTGATCGAGACAACTCCGCTGACGCTATTGGCAACCCCGTTGCCCGTTCCGGCCGAAATTCCGACGCCGCTCGCGACCGCAATTGCTCCGTGATTGATGATCGAAACATTTCCGCCGCCTTGCGCATAGTCACTTACGCCGGTGGCAGGAGCGGTGATCGAAGATGACGATTCAAGTGTTAGGCCAATATCGCCGACACCCCAGTTGTAGAGCCCTATCCCAACTCCGGCAGCCGCGTTGATGATGGCGCTGTTATCGACAACGACGTTACCATGTACGTTGCTATTGACCGTCCCCACACCGCCCGGAGCGTACCCCGCCCAAATCCCGCCAGGCTGTCCTCCGCCCGTCGACATGTCGAAACCTGAGTTAATGGTCCCGACGGCCGTTACGAATATTTGGCTCGTGGCCGGGGCGCTCGTCGCCTGATTGCCGGCTGAAATTCCGGTACCTCCGGAATTGATGACATCACCGGTCGATGTCGTGATCGAAATGTTGCCGGCGTTGTTCTCGCTGGCGACGATCCCAGTTAGTCCATAAAGAGCGTCGGCGGATATTGTTGCCGCTGCGGCAACGTTGATGGTGACGCTTCCGGATCCAGGACTTATCGAGTACGCGGCGATGCCATATTGGGCGCCCGACACCGTCGTGCTCGCCTCGTCGGTCAAAGTCACACTACCGTTGCCGAAATTGTAAGCGTCAATGCCCCAGCCGGCCGAAGCGGTAACGTTGGCAAAGTTGTCGATGTTAACGGTGCCATTGACGTTGGTATTTGGAACGCCAGTGTTGCCCGGGTAGTAGCCGGCCTCAATACCCTTCGCCTGCGAGCCGCCCGGCGTTAGATGTGTGCCGGAATTAATTGTGCCGTGGGCCGTCACGCTAACGCTGGAAGCCGCGCCCACCGGAATCGCGGTTGCCAGATTGATAGCTATGATGCCCGACGAGCCGGAATCGATGACGTCTCCGGCAACCGTCGAGATTGACACGCTGCCGATGCCGTAGCTTGAGGCTGCAATACCGAACTCATCCGGGGCCACGATCGTTGTGCCCGCAAGATCGTGAACGGTTACGTTGCCGCTGCCGTAGTTATAGGCACGGATTCCGTCGCCGCCCGCAGCGTTAATATTGGCGGAATCGTTGACAACAACATTTCCAAACACCCCGGCATCGGGTGTGGTCGTGCTTCCCCCTTTGTAGCCCGCGAGAATTCCCGCCGGTCGGCTGCTGCTGCCAGTGAGCTCTGACCCAGAGTTGATGGTTCCGACGGCCGTGACCGAGATCGAGCTCGTGGTAATTCCACCAACTTGCGGGATCGACGTTGCCTGGTTGAAAGCGTTGATACCCGCGCTGCCCGATGTGACGATGTCATTCGTCGTCGTCATTACGGAAATGTTTCCCGTGCCGTTTGATACGGCCTCAATTCCATAAAACCGGCCGGCGCTGATATGCGCGTTCGGACCTGTAACCACCGTCACATTTCCATTGGCGTCCGTGAGCGCGTGAATGCCGTCATTTCCACCGCTGATATTTCCGGTCTGGTCGACTATTACGTCACTGGCGTCCGCGGCGTTGAGGATCCTTGCAACGATTCCACTATTGGCAATGCCAGTGCCGGTCACATTTCCGGAGCCGCTGACGAGGACACTGCCAACGCCGGTTGCGCTTTCTTCGGCGGAAATGCCGCGGCCCGCCTGGCCGATGACGGGCCCGGACGTGTCGATAGCGACGTTGCCAAAGGCATTTTGAATAACAAGAACGCCGTTAGCCGCGCCCGTTATGGCTCCGCTTAGGCCAACACTCAGATTTGAGGGATTACTTTGAGTACCTCCCGACGCTGTCAAATCAATAGCGTCGGCAAAACTGGTCGTTACGTTACCGCTACCAGTAATAGCCACCGCTCCGTCTGCGGTAGATATCGCGTTGACGGTAGAAGTAATATTAGGAGACGATCCAAGCACTAGATCGCCGCCTGCTCCTGTAAAGTCGACAACGGAGGCAGGTGAAAACAGTGTTCCGCTGCCAGGTACGATAACGGCTTGGCTAACGGTGGTGCCGATATTTCCGACGCTGTCTACTATCCGCGCCTGATAAGTAAAGTTCGTGCTGTGCGTGGTTCCGTCGGCCAGGCTCCAGTTCGTTCTAGTATTCTGGACGACATCAGTCCATGTCGTGCCGCCATCGCTGCTGATCTGGATCTTCTCATCAACTGATAGAGCACCGTTGGTGCCAGAGACGATCAGGTTGTTGGGGGATGAGTTTCCGAGAATCGCCGTGATAGCTATTGCCTCGGCGGGCGCCGCGGTATCCAGCGTGAACACCACCGGCGTGCTGGTGCCGGTGTTGCCGGCGGCGTCTGTATCCTTGGCCACGATGCTGTGGGCGCCATCGCCCGACAGCGTCACGGTGGTGCTCCACACCCCGCCGCTACCCACCGTCGCGGTGCCTAGCGGCGTCGTGCTGCCATTGTCGAAGAGCGTGACCGTCGCGCCGACCGCCGCCTCGGTAGCCGCCACGGTGCCAGAGATCGTGTGTGTCGCCTGATTGGTGGTGGCGCCCGCAGTGGTGATCGCAACCGTCGGCGCCCCGGTAGCGAGCGTGAACACCAAAGGCGTGCTGGTGCCGGTGTTGCCGGCGGCATCGGTATCCTTGGCCACGATGCTGTGGGCGCCATCGCCCGACAGCGTCACGGTGGTGCTCCACACCCCGCCGCTACCCACCGTCGCGGTGCCGAGCGGCGTCGTGCTGCCATTGTCGTACAGCGTCACCGTGGCGCCGACTGCGGCCTCGGTCGCCGCCACGATGCCGGAGATCGTGTGCGTCGGCTGGTTGGTCACGCCGCCCGCGGTGCTGATCGCAACCGTCGGCGGCACGGTATCGAGCGTGAACACCACCGGGGTGCTGGTGCCGGTGTTGCCGGCGGCATCGGTGTCCTTGGCCACGATGCTGTGGGAGCCATCGCCCGACAGCGTCACCGTGGTGCTCCACACCCCGCCGGCGCCCACGGTCGCGGTGCCGAGCGGTGTCGTGCTGCCATTGTCGTACAGTGTCACCGTCGCCCCGACCGCCGCCTCGCCGGCGGCCACGGTGCCGGAGATCGTGTGCGTCGCCTGGTTGGTGACGCCGCCCGTGGTGCTGACCGCGACCGTCGGCGGCACCGTATCGAGCGTGAACACGAGCGGCGTGCTTATGCCAGTATTGCCGGCGGCATCGGTGTCCTTGGCCACGATGCTGTGGGAGCCATCGCCCGACAGCGTCACGGTGGTGCTCCACACCCCGCCGCTACCCACCGTCGCTGTGCCGAGCGGCGTCGTGCTGCCATTGTCGTACAGCGTCACCGTCGCCCCGACCGCGGCCTCGGTGGCCGTCGCGATGCCGGAGATCGTATGCGTCAATTGATTGGTAATGCCGCCCGTGGTGCTGACCGCGACCGTCGGCGGCACCGTATCAAGGGTGAACACCACCGGGGTGCTGGCGCCGGTATTGCCGGCGGCATCGGTGTCCTTGGCCACGATGCTGTGGGGGCCATCGCCCGACAGCGTCACCGAGGTGCTCCACACCCCGCCGGTGCCGACGATCGCGGTGCCGAGCGGCGTCGTGTTGCCATTGTCGTACAGCGTTACCGTGGCGCCAACCGCCGCCTCGGTGGCTGTCACGGTGCCGGAGATCGTATGCGTCAACTGGTTGGTGATGCCGCCCGTGGTGCTGACCGAGACCGTCGGCGGAAGGGTGTCCACCGCGATCGCCTGGGTTGCCGTGGCTGCCGCATTGCCGGCCGCATCCGACACGTTCGCCTTGATGC
>WNFM01060821.1_pt1 | contig 11321 bp, 10 predicted proteins | sample 5400271 | NCBI WGS metagenome assembly WNFM01 (sample SAMN13153352, study PRJNA577476) | soil metagenome | isolation source: 60 cm saprolite on Douglas fir-dominated hillslope | place: USA:California | collected 2013-09-17 | reverse complement strand
GAAATCGGCTATCGTCGTCAGCGAACCCAAGGGATAGACCACCATGCCTATCATCAACCGCATCGCCGATTTCCATCCCGACCTGACCGCCTGGCGGCACGACATTCACGCCCATCCCGAGACCGCCTTCGAGGAGCACCGCACGGCGGAGTTCGTCGCCAATCGCCTCTCGGAGTTCGGCATCAAGGTGCATCGCGGCCTTGCCGGCACCGGAATCGTCGGCACGCTCGAGGGGCGCGTGCCGGGCAGCCGCGCCATTGCGCTGCGCGCCGACATGGATGCGCTGCACGTCCACGAGAAGAACGGCTTCGCGCATGCCTCGCTGACCAAGGGCAAGATGCATGCCTGCGGCCATGACGGCCACACCACCATGCTGCTCGGCGCCGCGCGCTATCTCGCCGAGACGCGCAACTTCGCCGGCACCGTGCATTTCGTCTTCCAGCCCGCCGAGGAGAACGAGGGCGGCGGGCGCAAGATGGTCGAGGACGGTCTCTTCGAGAAATTCCCCGTCGAGAGCGTCTATGGCATGCATAACTGGCCGGGCCTGCCCGCCGGCCAGTTCGCCGTGCGCGCGGGGCCGATGATGGCCTGCTCCGACAGTTTCGAGATCATCGTCGGCGGCAAGGGCGCGCATGCCGCGATGCCGCATCTCGGCATCGATCCGATCGTCGTCGCGGCGCAGATCGTCACCGCCTTCCAGACCATCGTCAGCCGCAACGCCCATCCGCTGGAGAGCGCCGTCGTCACGGTGACGCAGTTCCATGCCGGCGACGCCTGGAACGTCATCCCGCCCGAGGTCGTGCTGCGCGGCACGGCGCGCGCCTTCAAGATCGAGATCCAGGATCTCATTGAATCGCGCATGCGCGGCATCGCCGAGAACATCGCCGCCGCTTACGGCGCACGCGTCGATGTCCGTTATTTCCGGCGCTACCCGCCGACCGTCAATACCGAGGCGGAGACCGAGCTCGCCGCCGGCGTGCTCGAGGAGGTCGTCGGCCAGAACAATGTGCGGCGCGACGTCCTGCCCAGCATGGGCGCCGAGGATTTCTCCTTCATGCTGCAGCAGAGACCGGGCAGCTATGTGTGGATCGGCAACGGCGAGAATCGCGAGAACCTGCATCACCCGAGCTACGACTTCAACGACGACATCCTGCCGCTCGGCGCGACCTACTGGTCACGGCTGGTCGAGACCGTGCTGGCGAGGGGCTAATTCAGCCGCTCGACGGTGTCGGTCCGGTCGGACGCCCGCTCGGCGATGGCGAGGGTGACCGGCGTGCGATCCGACCAGTCGATCGTGTGGCTGACGATGATCTGGCGGATCGCGCCGCCGCCGACCGAGAGGGGCAGGAAGATGCGCTCGGTGGACAGCCCGTTCTGCTCGAGGCGAAAGGCGCTCGCGGCGTAGATGCCGCGGCCGGTCGTCGCGACCTCGCGCAGCAGCCCGATGACGAAATCGCGGTAGGCGCCGACCAGCGTCTCGTCGACGAACCGGCCGGTCGGATCGCGGCCATAGGCGCGGACGATCGCCGTGCCGATAAGGCGATAGCGGAACCGCAGATCGTCGCCGCCGCCGAGCACCTCGACGATCCCGAGACTGGGCAGGACGTCCTGGAGGTCGGCGGGATCGATCGATCGCCGGTCCGGCCACGGCAGATTGCCGCGCTTGGCGAGCCAGTAGTGATAGAGGCGCCGCAGCGTGACGTTGCGCTCGACCGCCCAATCGCCGAGCAAGCCGGCGATGCGCAGGCGCAGCTGCTCCTTGCGATAGGGCTTGGCGATCACCGTGCCGCTGTCGAGCCCGCGCCGCCCGGCCGCGAGATGTTCGGCATAGCCGGTGACGTGGAGGATCTTGAGCTGCGGTCTGACGGCGATGGCGGCGCGCCCGAGGGCGAAGCCGTCGAGCGTTCCCGGCATGACGATGTCGGTGAGCATGAGATCGATCGGCGTATCGCTCTTGACGATGGCGAGCGCCTCGTCGCCGTCGCGCGCGGCGAGCACGGAGTAGCCGAGCGCCTCGACATAGCCGCTCGCCACGTCGCGAACGTCGCTCTCGTCTTCGACGATCAGGACCGTAGCGGTGCTCGGCATGTCGGTTCGCTTGCTGGCCGGTTGTTGCGGCAATTCCGGAGAGCATCGAGTGTTCCGGTTAAAATAGCCCTAAATGAGGCGCTGTCGCGGCCTATCTATGGAGTCAACGGGAGGGTTGCGGGAGCGATCGATGCCAGAGGAAACGCCGTTTCGGCCGACTGTTTTCACCATCGGTCACTCGACGCGACCGATCGAGGAATTCATCGCTCTGCTGCGCCTGTCCGCGATCGACATGCTCGTCGATGTCCGCGCGTTCCCGGGGTCGCGCCACAATCCGCAATTCGGCGCCGAGGCGCTGCGCAGCGCGCTTGCCGCGTCCGGCATCGCCTATCGCCATATGCCCGAGCTCGGCGGCCGGCGCAGCGGGCGGGGGAGCGAGGCGTCGTCGCCCAACGCCCTGTGGCGCAACGCCGCCTTCCGTGCCTATGCCGATTATGCGCTGACGGCGCCGTTTCGTGCCGGGCTCGCGCAATTGCGCGCCCTCGTCGCGGCGCAGCGTTGACCGCCGCATCATCGCCGATTACCTGCTGGCGGCGGGGGAGAGCGTCGGGCACATCATGGCGCCGCACGAAGTCGAGCCAGCGCAGATGACCGCCGGCGCGCAGCGAACGCCCGCCGGTTCGCTGATCTATCCGGCGGCGGCCCCGGCACAGGGCATGCTGGATCTTTAGACGGTCGGAGTGAGCCCGGAGCGGCGCGTGCGGGCAACACGCTCCATGTCGGCCAGCGTGTCGCGCAGCATCTGGTCGGCCTGAAAGCTGATCGTGGTGAAGTTGCGCAAGAACGAGTCCGAACGCGGGAGCTGGAACAGGGTCTCCTCGTCGCCGTTCTCGCCCATCGCGGCACAGACCAGCACGACATTCTCATGCGGCGTGAAGACGAGCTCGCGCAGCGGCATGCCGGGGCCGGTGACGTATTCGACGACGCGGTAGCGATCGGTCCTGTCGGTGGCGTCGGCGACCCTCATCCGGTAGGTGACGCGCGTCGCCGCCGCCTCGATCAGCGCACGGGTGAATGGCCGCAGAAAGGCCTCGTCGAAGCCGAGCACGGCGGTCGGCCGATTCTCCATCGCCACGGAGCGGATTTCCAGCGTCGTCCAGATCGAGGCACGGCCGCCGAAATAATCCGCCGAGGCGAGGTCGAGATTGATGGCGTCGATCGGCAACGGCGCCGAAATGGCGGCGCTGCACAGGAAGGCAAAGCATGTCGGCTCACGCTGGAGCGAGATGGTCGTGCTCTGCTCCAGGTTACGGTCCTTGAGGGTGGGCGACTGTCCGATCATCGCTCGATCCATAGCTCCTGCGAGGCTGCCCATCCGTCATCTGCCGACCGGGCCTGTGCCGACGATCGATTTGCCACGTTTTTGTTTAAGACATCGATAACGGCCGCGTCGCGGCGGGTTGCTTCGTTACCCTTGCGCTGCCGATATTTCGCATTTGATCTAAATGCTCCGCAAATATTCGCCAAGCGGCATTAGGTATTTACGTAAAATGCCATCAGATATCATAGGTCAAACGCGACTGCACAACGAAATGTTAAGAGAAATCGATGACAACACTCTGGTGTACCGCGTATGGAGAGCGAGATGAATTCCCTGGCCGAAACGATCGATAGCGCCCTGCAGGCGGCCGGCTCGGTCACCGAGAACAGGTTGCGCGATATCATTGCCGATTTCGACGGCTTGAACCTCATCGAGGAGGAACGGCTGGCGGCGATCGCGACGATGGTCGCGGCAACGGCCTGCGCCCGCCATGCGCGTCACAAGGCGATCTATCTCGAGGCGGTTCGGACCTGGGCGTTGGAAACGGCGGCGACGTTGCAGCCGCCGCCGCCGCGTCTGCGCTTCACCATCGAGCTCGAGCGCGTCGCCGAGGCCGCCGAGATCCTCATCGCGGGAACCGAGGCGCTGGTCGCGCTGATGATGGCGCAAGGCACCCGCACGCAGGACAGGCTGGTTACCGAGCTTGCCCTGGTCTCGCGCCTGCTCGGCCGCAGCGATGCCAATACCATCCACCTGGCGCTCGGCGCCGTCGAGCGCGCGGTCAAGACGCCCGCTTTCCAGCGCGGCGCGCTGGTGCTGGTGCCGCCGCGCGACACCACGCCGCTCGGCCGCACCGCCGATCTCGCGCTGCTCGAGCCGCGCGGCTGCGCCTGACCGCTAGCGCAAGCCCGGATCGCCGCTCCGGCGCACCAGCCTGAGGCCTTTCAACCGTTCCATGGTGACGAGCGCGGCGACGACGCGTCCCGTCCCGTCGCGCTCGAAGCGGAAGACGTGACGATGCGCCACCCCCGGTGCGCTTGGTCGCGCCAGAAAAAGATCCGGCGCGATCGGCTGCAGCGCGAAACTCAGGTCACGATCGAAGCCCAGCCCGTATTGCACCAAAAGACCGGTCGGGCCCTGCGTGACATCGTGCCGGCTGCCGACCTCCTCGTTTTCGAAGCGTCCGCAGAATTCGTCGAGCGCGGCGGCGTCGTGGCGCTGCGTCATGTACTTGCGCATGGCGCAGCGCAGGCCGCCGAGCCACAGCCGGCAACTCACCATCCCGCTGCCATTGCCGAAATCGAAGCTCAGCTCGGCGGGGACGGTCGAGCGGTAGTCGTCGTCATCGCGGAACAGGCCTCTGCCGGCATGATAGAAGGTAATCGGATCGCCGAGCGTCTCGGCCTGCAGGACGTCGTCCACCACCGATAGCGAGAGAAATTCGCCGGTCGCCGCGTCGACGTAGTCTCCTTCTATTGCCGCCGCTTTCGCTGCGCTGAAAGCGGCCGTCACACGCCGCGCCGCGATCGCTCCCGGATGGGCGGCCGGGAAATCGGCGCCGATCGCTCTCTCCATGATCGCGGCGGCGAGCATCGAGGCGCGCGTGTCCTCGCGATTCGACAGCACGGCGATGGCAAGGTCGCGGTCCGGCACATAGGCGATATGGGCCTTGTAGCCGGGTTGGCTGCCAGAGTGGCAGAGCACCCGCAAGCCGCGGTAGCGCCGTATGGCAAGACCAAGCCCGTAATGGATCGGATGGCCGTCGCTCAGTCGGGTCGGCTGCGCCATCGCGTCGGTGATCGGCACGCCGCCGATCGTGCCGCCGCGCAGCGCGAACAACCAGCGCGCAAGATCGTCGAGACTGGTCGTCAACCCGTCACCGGAGATGCCGAGCAGATCGGTGGCCCGCACCCAACCTCCGGCCGCAGCCGGCACGTATGGGGTAGCGAGGTTCGGCAGCACGACTCCGTCATGCAGCCGCGCGCCCGTTGCGGCGAGACCCAGCGGCTCGTAAAGGACACTACGGTGAAATTCGTCGGCATCCATCCCGCCGACACGACGGATGATCGCCTCGAGCAGCACGAAATTGACATTGGCATAGATGTAGGCGGCACCGGCCGGCAGGCTCGCCGTCGCCTGGCGGAGGGCAAGGTCGAGCAGATCGGCGGCGCGCGACGGCGAGGGGCGCCAGATGCCGCGCAGCCGCTCGATCTCCAGCACGTCGCGCAAGCCGCTGGTCATCGACAGCAGGTGGCGGATGGTCACCGGCCTCGGGTTGCCGATCCGCTCCGACAGCTCCGGCAGGTGCCGGCGGATGTCGTCGTCGAGGCTCAGCGCGCCGCGCGCCGCCAGAATCAGGACCGCCGCCGCGGTATAGGTCTTGGTGACAGAGACGATGTGAAACCGCGTCTCGGGGCTGATCGGCACGCGGTGTTCGAGGCTGGCGAGGCCGCTGCAAGACCGCTGCACCACGGCGCCGTCGCGCAGGACGGCAACGGCGACGCCCGGCGCATCGCGCTGCGGCGGCAGCAAATCATCGAGATCCAGGCCGTGCGCGTCGTTCATCGTTGTCGCCGGGCGGCGGGAAGCCCCGCCGGCACGCTAGCACTCGTCGCCGGCGCGGCGTCAAGCGGGGAGGCCAGCTAGCCGCGTCGGCCGCGCCCCATGGCGACCGGGCCACCGGAGATTGACAGTCCCGCCGCTTGCGGCTTCACTGCCTGGCTTCGCACAGGGGAGGATCTCGGGTGACCACGTCTCGTCGCAAGCAATATGCCGATTTGCGCAGCGCCCGCTGGTACGGCGCCACCGACATGCGCTCCTTCGGCCACCGCTCGCGCACCAAGCAGATGGGCTTCAGCGCCGAGGATTACGGCGGCAAGCCGGTGATCGGCATCATCAATACCTGGAGCGACATGAACTCGTGCCACGCTCATCTGCGCGAGCGCGCCGAGGAGGTCAAGCGCGGCGTCTGGCAGGCTGGCGGCTTTCCGGTCGAGATGCCGGCAATGTCGCTCGGCGAAGCTTTCATGAAGCCGTCGACGATGATGTATCGCAACCTCCTCGCCATGGAGACCGAGGAGCTGCTGCGCTCCAACCCGATCGACGGCGCCGTGCTGCTCGGCGGCTGCGACAAGACGGTGCCCGCTCTCGTCATGGGCGCGGCCAGCATGAACCTGCCGACCATCTTCGTCCCCGCCGGCCCGATGCTGCGCGGCAATTGGCATGGCAAGCCGCTCGGCAGCGGCAGCGATGTGTGGAAATACTGGGCCGATCTGCGCGCCGGCCTGATCGACCAGCAGGATTGGCAGGAGATCGAGGACGGCATCGCCCGCTCCGCCGGCACCTGCATGACGATGGGCACCGCCTCGACCATGGCGGCAATGACCGAGGTGCTCGGCCTCACCATGCCCGGCGCTTCGTCGATCCCGGCGGTCGATTCCGGCCATTCGCGGATGGCGACGGCAAGCGGCCGACGCATCGTCGAGATGGTGTGGGACGATCTCAAGATAAACGACCTGCTGACCAAGACCGCCTTCGACAATGCGATCACCACGTTGATGGCGATCGGCGGCTCGACCAATGCCGTCATCCATCTGGTGGCGATGGCGGGAAGGGCGGGGGTCGATCTGCCGCTCGACCGCTTCGACGAGCTGGCGCGGACGACGCCGTTGCTCGCCAATATGCGGCCGTCGGGTAAGTATCTGATGGAGGATTTCTTCTATGCCGGCGGCTTGCGTGCCCTGCTGCGCCAGCTCGGCGGCAAGCTCGACACTAGCAGCCTCGCGGCCAACGGCAAGACGCTCGCCGACAACATCGCGCGCGCCGAGATCTACAACGACGACGTCATCCGGTCGCCCAATAACGCGCTGCAGGCGGAGGGCGGCCTCGCCGTGCTGCGCGGCAATTTGGCGCCCAACGGCGCCGTCATCAAACCTTCGGCGATGGAGCCGCACCTCCTCAAGCATAGCGGCAAGGCCGTCGTCTTCCGCGACTACAACGACATGAGCGCGCGGATCGACGATCCCGAGCTCGATGTCACCGCCGATTCGGTGCTTGTGCTGCAGAATGCCGGCCCGCAGGGCGGCCCCGGCATGCCGGAATGGGGCCAGCTGCCACTGCCCAAGAAGATCCTCAAGCAAGGTGTGCGCGACATGGTGCGCATCTCGGACGCGCGGATGAGCGGCACGAGCTACGGCGCCTGTGTCCTGCATGTCTCGCCGGAATCCTTTGTCGGCGGGCCGCTGGCGCTGGTGCGCGACGGCGACGTGATCGAGCTCGACGTACTGGGGCGCCGGCTGCATCTCGCCATCTCGGATGACGAGCTGGCGCGCCGCAAGGCCGCGTGGAAGGCGCCGCAACCACATTACCAGCGCAGCTACGGCGCCCTCTTCAGCGCCCATATCGGCCAGGCCGAGAAGGGCTGCGATTTCGACTTCCCCGCCTGCGGGCCGGGACCAGCCCGCCCCTACGTCACAGAGGCTTATTCATGATCGACGAACTGCCGCGGAACAATTTCAAGCACGCGCTGGCGGCCGGCGCGTCGCAAATCGGGCTATGGCTCAGCATGACCAGCCCGGTTGCCACCGAGGTGGTCGCCGGCGCCGGCTTCGACTGGGTGCTCGTCGACATGGAGCATTCGGCCAACGACCTGGTCGACGTGGTGGCACATCTGCGCGCCACCGTCGGCGGCAGCGCCGAGCCGGTGGTGCGCGTCCCGTGGAACGAGCCGGTGCTGGTCAAGCGCGTGCTCGATGCCGGCGCGCGCAGCCTGCTCTTCCCCTTCGTGCAGAATGCCGAGGAGGCGCGCCGCGCCGTGGCGGCGACGCGCTACCCGCCCAAGGGCATCCGCGGCGTCGCCGGGACGACGCGCGCCAACCGCTATGGCCGGGTCAAGGATTATGCCAAGCGCGCCGAGAACGAGCTTTGCGTTCTCGTTCAGGTCGAGACGCAGCAGGCGCTTGGCGAGATCGAGGCGATCGCCGCCATCGACGGCGTCGACGGATTGTTCATCGGGCCGGCGGATCTCTCCGCGTCGATGGGCCATCTCGGCAATTGGCAGCGCCCGGAAATCTGGCAGGCGATCATTTCCGGTGGCGAGCGCATCCGCAAGGCCGGCAAGGCCGCCGGCTTTCTTAGCGCCCGCGAGGACGAATGCCGCGCGGTTCTCGCTGCCGGCTTCCAGTTCGTCGCCGTCGGCAGCGATCTCGGCATTCTGGCGCGACAGAGCGAGGCGCTGGCGCGTAACTACAAGGCGCCTGCCGCGAGTTGAGGGCTGGGCGCGGCCGGCGAAGCCGCCGGCGGCATGGCGGCGTATGTCGCCTCGCCGGGCCGATCCATCAGCACGAGGCGCAAGCGATCGCCGACCGCGGGCGGCAGCAGGCGACGCCGCGCGATCGCCTCCAGGATCGTGCGTTCCGGCCGCTGGTCGAGCAGCCAATGCAGCGTTCCCGGCGACACGGCAGCGCCGTGATTGGCGAGGATCATCGGCGCCGTCATGTCGTCGTCGCAGCGGCACAGCGCGTCGCTGACCTGCTCGGAAACCTGCCGACGTCCGGCGATCGCGCGGCGGTGCGGTCCGGGATGATCGCGCAGGATGGTCAGCAGATCGCGATCGGCGAGAGACGGCGAGTCCTCGATGAAGGGGACGGCGATCTCGCTCTTGTCGGTGGCGATCGGCAACGCGATGTCGCGCGGTAGGTCCGGCGCCCGCTTCAGGCATTCGGCGAGAAGCCGCCGGACGACGATCTCGCCATCGTAGCAGAGCAGGCGGAAGGTCTCTTCGGCCAAGCCGCGCTCGACGGCGTCCAGCTTGTCCTGGCAGTAGAGGGCGGCGACGCGCTCGGCGCATTTGGCGCGCGCGGTCCAATTCGCCTCCTCGAGCGAGGCGAGGAACGCCTCGGGGGGCAGTTCGTCGATTTTGGCCAAGCTGGCCCTCCAACCGCGTGATCTCATGCGGGGGAGTGTTGCAGCCCGAAGTTAAAGCCGGTTTAACTCTTGAGGTCTCGCCGGTAATATTTTGATCAAGTCCGATGTAAGTCTTGGTCGAATACAGGTAAAAGCGCACGATTCGATCAAAAGCCGGAGAGTTTTTGAACGAATCCTTGTGTCAAAGTTGTGGCATTGCCTAAAATCCGTCTCGAATACCCGGTGATAGTCAACCGGCATTGGCGCGTTCGAGCGCCTCTTCGGCGGCAAGCCAGGCCGCCTCGGCGGCGGCGAGCCGGCGCGCCAGCTCGGCCTGGCGCTGCACCAGCACCGGAATGTCCGCCTCGCCGGCATAGGTTGTCGGATCGGCAAGACGCCGCTCGACGGTGCGATGCTCGGTGGTCAGGCTTTCGACCAGCTTTTGCGCGTCATGCACCTGGCGGCGTAACGGGGCGAGCTCCTTGCGCCGCTCGGCCGCGGCGCGGCGTTCGCCCCGTCGCTCGACGACATCGCCCTTGGAGCGGGCGGGCTTGGCGGCGCTGCGCGCCTCGAGAAGATGGCGGCGGTAATCCTCGAGATCGCCCTCGAAACTCCGCACCGTGCCGTCCGCCACCAGCCACAGACGATCGGCGGTGAGCTCGAGCAGATCCCAGTCATGGGTGATCAGCACGACGGCGCCGGCGAAATCGTTGATCGCCTCGACGAGCGCCTCGCGCGCCGCGATGTCGAGATGGTTGGTCGGCTCGTCGAACACCAGCAGAGGCGGCGCGGCATGGGTGATGAGGGCGAAGTTGAGCCTTGCCTTCTCGCCGCCCGAGAGGTCGCGCACCGCCACCAGCGCCTTGTCCTGGCCGAAGCCGAAGCGGCCGAGCCGGGCGCGCACCGCCGATTCGCCGGAATTCGGCATCAGCTCGGCCATGTGCTGCAGCGGCGTGCGCTCGGCTTCGAGATCCTCGATCTGATGCTGCGCGAAGAAGCCGCAGCGCAGGCGCGAATGACGGACCTCATGGCCGGATTGCGGCGCGAGGCGGCCGGAAATCAGCTTGGCCAGAGTCGATTTGCCGTTGCCGTTGGCGCCCAAGAGGGCGATGCGGTCATCGGGATCGAGTCGCAGATTGAGTCCGCGCAGCACCGGCACGCCGGGCGCATAGCCGACCGATACGTTCTCGAGCGCGAGGAGGGGCGGGGCGAGCGCACCCGGCTCGGGAAAATCGAAGCGCACGCTCGGATCCTCGGCGATTCGCGCCACCGGCTCGAGGCGGGCCAAGGCCTTGATGCGGCTTTGTGCCTGGCGTGCCTTCGAGGCCTTGGCGCGGAAGCGGTCGATGAAGGCCTGGAGATGGGCGCGCTGCTCGCTCTGCTTGGCGGCGAGCGCCTCGCGCTGCTCCAATCGCTCGCGGCGGGTTTTCGCGAACCCGTCATAGCCGCCGCTGTAAAGAATGAGCTTGCGCTCGTCGAGATGCAGGAACGATTCGAGCCACAGCGTCGCCTCGAGGTCGAGATGGTTGGTCGGCTCGTCGAGCAGCAGGAGATCGGGCTCGGCGAAGAGGGCGGCGGCGAGCGCGACGCGCATGCGCCAGCCGCCGGAGAAGGAAGAGAGCGGCCGCTCCTGCGCCGCGGCGTCGAAGCCGAGCCCGGCGAGGATGGCGGCGGCCCGCGCCGGCGCCGAATGGGCGTCGATATCCATCAGCCTTGCGTGGATCTCGCCGATGCGATGCGGATCGTGCGCCTCCTCGGCCTCGTGCAGCAGCGCCGCCCGCTCGGTATCGGCCGCCAGCACCATCTCGATCGGCGTCGCGTCGCCGCCCGGCGCCTCCTGCTCGACCGTGCCGACGCGCAGCCCCTTCTGCAGCCCGACCTCGCCGGCATCGGGCTGCAGCTCGCCGAGAATGAGATGCAGCAGCGTCGACTTGCCGGCGCCGTTGCGCCCGACCAGCCCGACTTTCCAGCCGGAATTGATCTGCGCCGAGGCCGTTTCGATGAGAGTCCGCCCGCCGATGCGGTAGGTGAGTTCGGAAAAAGTCAGCATGGGGCGCGGGTCATAGCA
>WNFM01157810.1_pt1 | contig 11323 bp, 10 predicted proteins | sample 5400271 | NCBI WGS metagenome assembly WNFM01 (sample SAMN13153352, study PRJNA577476) | soil metagenome | isolation source: 60 cm saprolite on Douglas fir-dominated hillslope | place: USA:California | collected 2013-09-17 | reverse complement strand
CCTCGACCCGCTGCCCGACAAGACCTTCTGGGAGCACGTGTACTTCAGCGGCATCACCTACCTCACCGTGGGCTACGGCGACCTCGCGCCGCACGCGCCGCTCGCGCGCTTCATCGCCGTGGTGTGCGCGGCGGCCGGCATCTCGACCTTCGGCCTGCTGATCGCCTCGGTGACGAAGAAGGTGATGTACCGATGAGCCGTATTCTCATCGTCGAGGACGACGATGACCTGGTGAACCTCGCGACGCACTGGCTCGAGCGCGCCGGCTACACGGTCGAGCACGCCGCCGACGGGGCGGCGGCGATCACGCTCCTGAAGAACGATCCGCTGCCTGCGCTGGTGCTGCTCGACGTGATGCTGCCGAAGATCGACGGCTTCGAGCTCCTGCGCCTCATCCGCTCCAACCTGCGCACGAAGGAGCTGCCGGTGGCGATGGTGACGAGCTTCTCGCGCGACAAGGACGCGAAGCACGGCCGCGACCTCGGCGCCAACGACTACATCGTGAAGCCGCTGATGGAGCTCGACTTCCTCAAGCGCGTCGAGCACATCGTCAAGGACCAGTAGGTCCTGCTATTCGGGTCTGTTTGCTCCGGCGAGCGGATCGGGTGATCGAATGGCTGCGTCTGCACCGTTTGGCGCCGGGGGAACGGGTTTCTTGCCGGTGGAGTAGAGGCAGTAGGCGTTCTTGCCGGCCTGCTTCGCGGTGTACATCGCCTCATCCGCGTGCTGGATCAGGGTCGTCGCGTCCGGCGCGTCGTCCGGGAAGATGCTGACGCCCAGCGTGGCGGACACGCGTCGCGCGGTATCGCCGATGCCGACGTACGGTTTTCGCAGGGCGTCGATCAGCTTCACCACCACCCGCTCGACGGCGACCATGTCCTGCACGCCTTCCAGCATGACGAAGAACTCATCGCCGCCCAGGCGCGAGACGAGGTCGCTCGCGCGCACATGGCGCCGCAGGCGTTGCGCCACTTCGACGAGGAAGGCGTCGCCCGCGGCGTGCCCGTGGCGGTCGTTGATCTGCTTGAAGCCGTCGAGGTCGATGAACACGCCGGCGATCTTGCCGCCCTGGCGCCTGGTGCGCTCGATGGCCTGGTCGAGCGCCGGCGCGAGGCTCACGCGGTTGGCGAGGCCGGTGAGCGGATCGCTGTAGGCGAGCGAGGCGATGCGCTCGCGGGCGAGCGCGATCTCGGTCACGTCGCGCCCGACGCCGCGGTAGCCGATGAAGCTGCCGCGCGCGTCGTGGTGCGGCTGGCCGCTCACCGAGAAATAGCGCGTGCCGCCGTCGGGTGTGGCGCGCGCCACCTCGAAGTCGCGGAACGGCAGCCGGCTCTCGAGCGTCGCCTTGTGCGCCTGCCAGCCGGCATGGTCGGGACGCACCGCCGGGATCTCCCACGGCGCCTTGCCGACCAGCGCATAGCCGACCGGCGTCGCCGCCGCGCTCGGGCCGTGCACCAGGCTGGACAGGCGGTGCTGCGCGTCGCTCTCCCAGAAGAAATCGCTCGAGAGCTGCGTCAGGCTCCTGAAGCGCGCCTCGCTCAGGCGCAGCGCCTCTTCGGCATCTTTCCTTTGCAGGAACTGGCCGAAAAGGCTGCCGATGGCGGGCGCCGCCTCGAGGAACGCCTTGTCGGGCTCGCGCCGGGTGGGACCGGAGAACGTGAGCATCGCGATCGTGCGCTGCTGCGAGACCACCGGGACGGCGAAGGCACCGAAGCGGCCGCCCTGCGCGCGCGGCAGGTCGGTGGACCATACCGGCTTGCCCGCCTGCCACAGGACGCGCGAGCCGCGCAGCAGCTGCTCGATCTCGCCTTCGCGCGTGAACCAGCCTTCGGCGTAGGCGAGCTCGCCGTTCGCCGGATCCACGCGGAAGCAGCGTCCGGCATCCCAGTCCTCGGCTTCGCAGATAAGGCGCAGTGCCGCGCGCACGCCGTCGCTGGTCGTTGCCGCCTGCGCGAGCTCGCGCGCGATGGCGTGCTCGAGGCGGGTGAGCGCCTCAGTGCGCTTCTGCGCCGTGACGTCGCGGCCGATGCCGCGGTAGCCCGTGAACGTGCCGCCGTCGTCGAAGACCGGCTGTCCGGAAAGCGATATCCAGACGACGCGGCCATCGTCGGTGGCGTGCTGCACCTCGAAGTCGCGGAACGCCTGGTGCCATTCGAGCTGCGCCCGGTGGCGCTCCCAGTCGGTCTCGGTGAGGTTGAGCGCCGGCTGCTCCCAATGCTTGCGCCCGACGTAGGGAAAGGGGTCGGCGGCGTTGTCGGCGCGCCGGGAAGAAACGACGGTAAAGCGGAATTCGGCGTCCTGCTCCCAATACCAGTCCGAAAGGAGCTCGACAAGCGAGGCAGCATGGCGCTCCTGCGGCGCGGGACCGTCCGAGGTGTTCGGGATCGCCATGCTTCGCACTGTGGCGGAATCTACACCTGTTGGCGCAGATTCGCGACGCCCCTTCTGGCCGCGTGCTGAAATTTCTCTAATGAGCGGGCGGTGAAGTTGCAGTCAGGGTGAAGAGCTCGACCGGCTCCTCGACCCCGCGCAGGCGGTGGCTGCCGAGCGAAACGCTCTGCGGGATATGCCGCGCCACCGGCTCGGAAAAGACCAGCGGCACCCCGAGGGTCTTGCAGAACCCCTCGATGCGTGCCGCCTCGTTGGCCGCGGCGCCGATGACGGTGAACTCGATGCGGGTCGGCGTGCCCATGTTGCCGTACAGCACGTGGCCGACGTGCAGGCCGATGCCGAAGCGCAGCGGCCGCTCACGCTTGGCATTAAAGGTGGCCATGCGCTCGATCGCCGCGCTGGCCGCCTGGACGGCACGGCGCGATGCCTCGGCTCGCTCCTGGAGGTCGCCGTGCGGCATCGGGAAGATGGCGAGCGCGGCGTCGCCGATGAAGCGCAGCACCTCGCCCTTGTGCTCGAGCACCGGCCCCAGCACGCACTCGAAGAACTGGTTGAGGAGGCCGAGGAACTCGGCCCGGCTCATCGAGTCGGCGAGCGGCGTCGAGTCGCGCAGGTCGCAGAACCAGATCACCGCGCGGATATCCTCGCCGTCGCCGCGCCGGATGTGCCCGGCGAGCACCTTCTCGCCGGTCTGCTCGCCGAGGTAGGCGTCGAGGATGTTGCGCGCCGTGCGCTGCCAGGCGTAGATCTCGGCGACGCGGGAGAAGGGCGGCATGATGCGGCGCAGCGCGTCGACGTGCGCTTCGTTGAAGCCGCCCGGGCGGCGGGTGGCGAAGCTCGCGGCGTGAACCTCGCCGCTGATGAACTTCACCGGCAGCGCGAGGAAGTCCGTCCCGCCCTCGTCGCGCAGCTCTTCCAGGATCGGGAAATCGAGCGTGCAGCCGTCGCAAATGCGCCGCCGCACCTCGACGTGCTGCGTGAAGACGATCTTCAGCGGACTCCTCAGGTACTGGTCGGTGTCCTGGATGCCAACCGGCGCGCTGACGATCTCGACGGCGTTGCTCGGCTGGTGCCAGATGAAGCCGCGTCCGGCGACGTTCGGATGCAGCGTGCGCACGAATACGGCGACGCGATGCAGCTCCATGCCCTGGTCGATCAAGCGGTGGCAGAGATGATGCAGCACGTCCTGCGGCCGGCGCGCGGGCTCGGCGCCGCCATCCAGCCACTCGACGATCGGCCCGATGTCTAGAGTTTTCTCAGCCATAAGCTCGACTCGATCGCGCCCCGCTTCAGTGAGAACTCCATCGCGTAGCCGCGGCCGATCAGCGGCGCGACGCCTTCCTGCTCGTTATAGCGCCGCCAGGCCCAGGCCGCCGGATACGGATCGGGCAGGAAGATGTCGTGGAAGTGCACGCGCACGCCCTTGGCGATCCTGGGCAGGACTCGTTCCAGCAGGAATTCGACGTCGCTGCCGGGCTTCAGCTGGTGGCTCGAGTCGATGAACAGGATGTCGCGTTCTTCCAGCTGCTCGAAGAGCGCAGCCTCGGCTGCCTGCACCGGATGCTTCAGCCAGCGCACGTTCAATCCTTCAAGGCTCGCGCGCGGCGCGGGATCGATGGCGGTGATGCGCGTGCCGAGCTTGCCATCGGCTACGGCGCGCGCCATGAAGCGCGTGGAGTGACCGGAGCCGACTTCGACGATGCGCTGCGGCTCGAGCGCGCGCACCATCGCGTAGGCGGCCGCGGCATCGAGGCGCGGGAACCAGTCCTGGTTCCAGCGCGGAGCGGGGGGCGCATCGTTGCCGATGGCTTCTAGCGGGTCCGCGTACGACTCGATGCGGGCCAGCAGGCCGGTTGGATTCAAGTCAGGGCTCGACGACGAGGCCTTCGTGCGCCACCACCGACCCGGGCAGGAGCTTCTGCACCTCGCGCCCCACGCCGTCGAGCATCTCGTCGTCGTGGTCCGGATCGTGATGGAAGACGACCATGCGCTTTGCGCCCGCTGCCTTGCACAGGCGCACGCCTTCCTGCCAGGTCGAGTGGCCCCAGCCGACGAAGCGGCGATATTCGTCGTCGGTATACATGCAGTCGTAGACCACGAGGTCGGCGCCGGCGATCAGCTTCAGCACGTTGCGGTCGAGGCTGCCCGGCACATGCTCGGTATCGGTGATGTAGCAGAACGCCCGGCCATCGAACTCGACGCGGTAGCCGGTGGCGCCGTCCGGATGGTTGAGCGGCGCCGTGCGCACCACCACGCTCTCGCCTGCCGTGGCACTACCTCCCACGGGGAGTGTCTCGCCGGCCGTGAAGTCGCGGTACTCGAGCGTCGACTTGAACACTTCCGGCGGCACGGGAAAGAGCGGCGACATCATGAACTCGGCGAGCACACGCTTGAGCGTCATCGCGCCGGAAAGGTGCCCGGCCCACAGGCGGAACCGGTTACTCGGCTGGAACATCGGCGCGAAGAAGGGCAGCCCGCACACATGGTCAAAATGTGTATGCGTAAAGTAGATATCGCCGTCGATGCGCGCGCCATTCAGCGTCTTGCCGAGGTAGCGGATGCCGGTGCCGGCATCGAACATCAGCAAACGCTCGCCGCAGCGTACTTCGAGCGACGAAGTATTGCCGCCATAGCGGGCCGTGCGCGCGCCGCAGCACGCGATCGAGCCGCGCACGCCCCAGAAGCGCACCGTAAAAGGCGCCCTAGCTCCCATCTTCGGTCCCCTGCCTCGGTCCCCGTGACCTCGTTCCCTATAATGTAGCGGGGAATTCTCGCCGGTGGAACGCAGCCTCTTCGGGTTCATCATCAAGTACAGCAAGCGCGATCAGCTCCTGATCGTGCCGCTGGTCGTCGCGTCGATGGTGGTCTATTACCTGTCGCTCGACCTGCCGAAGACCATCATCAACCAGGCGATCCAGGGCGTCTCCTTCCCGAGCGTCGAGTCGGTGAAGCGCCTGCTCGGCTTCGAGCTGCACCGCGTGCCGTACCTCTTGGCGCTGTCGATCCTTTTCCTCGGCCTGATCGTCGTCAACGGCTGGCTCAAGTTCCAGATCAACACCATGAAGGGCTGGATGGGCGAGCGCATGCTGCGGCGGCTGCGCTTCTCGCTGTTCGATTACATCCTGCGCTTCCCGCTCACGCGCTTCCGGCGCGTGAAGCCCGCCGAGATGGCGACCATGATCAAGGACGAGGTCGAGCCGCTCGGCGGCTTCATCGGCGAGGCGCTGATCACGCCGCTGTTCCTCGGCGGCCAGGCGCTCACCGCGATGGCCTTCATCCTGTACCAGCACTGGCTGCTCGGCCTGATCGCGCTCGCCATCGTCGGCGTGCAGGCCTTCATCATCCCGAAGCTGCGCAAGCGCCAGCTGGTGCTCGGCCGCGAGCGCCAGCTCACCGCGCGCGCGCTCGCCGGGCGCATCGCCGAGGTCGTCGAGGGCGCGACCGAGATCCACGCGCACGACACCTCCAACTACGAGCGCGCGGAGATCTCGGCGCGGCTCGGCCGGATCTTCCGCATCCGCTTCGAGCTCTACCAGCGCAAGTTCATGGTCAAGTTCCTGAACAACTTCCTCGCGCAGGTGACGCCGTTCCTCTTCTACACGCTCGGCGGCTACCTCGTGATCATCGGCAAGCTCGACATCGGCGCGCTGGTGGCGGTGATCGCGGCCTACAAGGACCTGCCGGCCCCGGTGAAGGAGCTGATCGACTGGGACCAGCAGAGGATGGACGTCGAGATCAAGTACGGCCAGGTGGTCGAGCAGTTCACGGCGGAGGAGATCGCGCCGCCGGAGCTGCGATGGCCGCCTCAAGGCGGCGCGCCTTTCGCTCATCGACGATGGCGGGACACGCGTGGTGGAGGAGGTCTCGTTCGAGTGCGGCATGAACCAGCACATCGCCATCTGCGGCCGCCAGCCCGGCGGCGCGAGCGAGCTCGCGCAGATGCTCGCGCGCCTTGTGCCGCCGACCAGCGGCGTGCTCGAACTGGGTGGCATCGATCTGACGCGCGCTCCCGAAGCCATGACCGGCCGCGCGCTCGCCTACGTCGGCTCGCCGGCCTACCTCTTTCCGGTCAGCGTGCGCGAAAACATCCTCTACGGCCTCAAGCACCGGCCGCTGCGCGAGCCAGGCTACGACGATGACGTGCGTCGCCAGCGTGAGGCGGAGCTGAAGGAAGCGGCGCGCGTCGGCAACAGCACGCTCGACATCAACGCCGACTGGGTCGACTACGCCGCCGCCGGCGTCGCCGGGCCGGCGGAGATGGACGCACGCATCGTCGAGCTCCATCTTCGAGCTCGGGCTGCGCAGCGCCGCCGACACGCGGCGCAATGCCACGCTCGGCGCGCGCGTGCTCGATGCGCGCGCGCGCATGCGCGAGCGCCTGGAATCGCTCGGCATCCAGGACTGGGTCGAGCGCTTCGACCCGGACAAATACGTGCGCAACGCCACGCTCGCCGAGAACCTGCTGTTCGGCACGCCGGTCGGCAAGGCCTTCGACCTCGAGAATCTCGCCGCCAACGGCTACGTGCGCCAGGTGCTCGCCGATACCGGGTTGTACGAGCTCTTGCTGCGCACCGGCCACAAGGTCGCCGAGACGATGGTCGAGCTGTTCAGCGGGCTGCCGCCGGGCCACGAGTTCTTCGCGCAGTACAGCTTCATCCGCCAGGAGGACCTGCCGCAGTTCGAGGCGATCCTGCAGCGCGCGAAGGAGGTCGGTCTCAAGGAGCTCGACGAGGCCGAGCGCCGCGCGCTCATCTCGCTGCCCTTCAAGCTGATCGCCTCCCGCCACCGCCTGGGTCTCATCGACGAGAGCTTCGAGGCGCGCGTGGTCGAGGCGCGGCGCTACTTCGCCGCGCACCTGCCGGCGGCGCTCAAGCGCGCGATCGAGTTCTTCGACCCCGGCGCCTACAACACCGCCGCCTCGCTGCAGGACAACATCCTCTTCGGCAAGATCATCACCGCACAGGCCGAGGCCGCGACGCGCATCACGGCGCTGGTGCGCGAGCTGCTCGACGAGCTCGGCCTGCGGCCGCTGGTCGTCACGATCGGCCTCGACTACCAGGTCGGCGTCGGCGGCGCGCGCCTGCCGGTCGCCGACCGGCAGAAGATCGCGCTGGTGCGCGCGCTCCTCAAGCGGCCGGCGATGCTGGTCGTCGACCAGGCGCTGTCGCCGCTCGACCCGAATTCGCAGCAGCGCGTGCTCGACGGCATCCTCGCCGAGCGGAAGGGGCGCGGCGTCGCCTGGGTGCTGTCGCGGCCCGACCTCGCCGAGCGCTTCAACGTCGTGCTGGTGATGGAGAAGGGCAAGCTCGCGGAGCAGGGCGCGTTCGCCGAGCTGAAATCGAACGGCGGCCCGCTGCACAAGCTGCTGGCCGCGGCATAACCGCAGGAAGGAACATGAGCCTAGAGCAAGAAGTCGAGCTGATCCGCCAGTTCCCGATCTTCAGCAAGATCCAGCCGGCCATGCAGAAGCTTTTGTGCTTCTCGGCCGAGCGGCTGAAGTACGACTCGGGCCAGGTGATCTTCAACGCCGGCGACGTCGGCGACTCCGCCTACATCATCATCGAAGGCACGGTGGAGATCTCGGTGCCCACGCCCTCGGGGCCGATCGTCATCAACAACATGGGCAAGAATGATCTGCTGGGCGAGATCGCCATCGTCGGCGAGGTGCCGCGCACCGCCACCGCCAAGGCGCTCACCAAGCTCGAGACGCTCAAGATCTCCAAGGAACTGTTCATGAAGATCATCCGCGAGAACCCCGACGCGGCGATCGAGCTGATCAAGATCCTCGCCTCGCGCCTCGCCAGCACCACCACCCAGCTCACGCGCACGCGCAGCGGCCAGCGCTAAGTGGAAAGCCGCTACCCGGTCGAGTTCACCGGGACGGCAGCGCAGTATTTCCGCATCTGGATCGTCAACCTCGCGCTGACGGTGCTGACCCTCGGCATCTACTCGGCGTGGGCCAAGGTGCGCAAGCGCCGCTACTTCTATGCCCATACCCGGATCGACGGCGAGAGCTTCGAATACCGCGGCCGGCCGCTCGCCATTCTCAAGGGGCGGCTGATCGCGGTGGGCCTCTTCATTGGCCTCATCGTCATCGGCAACCTCTATCCGGAGCTCAGCCTCGAGAGCTTCACCGGCAAGGCGATCTTCTTCGTCGTCGCCGTCACGCTCGGCCCCTGGCTCGTCGTGCGCTCGCTCAAGTTCAATGCCACGAACACCGCCTACCGGAACGTGGTCTGGTTCGTGTTCATCACCATCCTCTATCCGTATTTCAAGCATCAGCTCGTACGCTACGGCGCCGTGCACCACGCCTATGGCGCGACCCGTTTCGAGGTCGCCGACTTCAAGAAGCCGTTCATCAACGCGTACGCGGTGGCGTATGGGCTTGGCATCCTCGGCGTTGCCTTCCTGCTTGCCGTCGGCCTGATGGCCCCGCTTGCCGCGATGATCATGGTCCCGGGTATCTATGGCGGGTTCCTGCTGCTCTACGCGTTCGTGCGGGCGCGCACCACCAACGCCGTGTGGAACGCGATCCGCGTCGGACCGGTGCGCTTCGAATGCACGATGCGCGCACGCGATTTCGTCTGGATCTATCTGTCCAACGTGCTGGCGATCATCGCCACGCTCGGCTTCGCCACGCCGTGGGCGGTGATCCGCACGCTGCGTTACCGCGCGAGCAGGTTCGTCGTGGTCGCCGCGGGGCCGCTCGAGAGCTTCGTCGAAGGTGAGGCGCTGTGACCGCGCATGTGACCGCGCATGTGACCGACTTCGACGCGGTCTACTACGACGGCCACAGCGCCCGCCGCCGCGCCGTGCGAGTGAGCGTCACCGATGGGCGCCTGCACGTCGTCGGTGAAGACGTGCGCTTCGAGGTTGCGCTGGACGAGGTCGACGCCGACTCGCCGATTCCCGGCGCGCCGCGCATCCTGCGCCTGCCGGACGGGGCGCAGCTGCGCGCCGAGCCCGAGGCGGTCGCCGAGCTCTTCGCCCGCCGCCACCGGCTCGAGACCCTGGTCGAGCGGCTCGAGCGGCGCTGGGCCTACGCGCTCGGTGCGCTGCTCGTGCTGGGGGTATTCGCCTGGTGGTTCGTTGCGCGCGGATTGCCGATGGCGGCGGAAGCGATCGCCGCGCGCATTCCGCCGGGTGCGGAGGCGGCGCTCGGCGCGCAGGCGCTCTCGGCCATCGAGGGTCGTTTCTGCGCGCCAAGCCGGCTCGGCGCCGAGCAGCAGGAGGCGCTGCAGCGCGCTTTCAAGCGAGTGACCGGGGATCTCAGCGACGGCCATCAATACCGGCTGCTCTTGCGCGACTGTCCGTCCATCGGCGCGAACGCGTTCGCGCTTCCCGGCGGCTCGATCATCCTCACCGACCAGCTGGTGCGCCTGGGCGCGGCCCCGGCGGGCATCGCCGGCGTGCTGGCGCACGAGGTCGAGCACGTGCGCGCACGCCACGGCTTGCGCACGCTGCTGCAGGGCGCCGGGCTGGTGGCACTGGTCACCACGCTCGCCGGCGACGCGGCGGCGATCACCAGCCTTGCGGTCGCGCTGCCGACCGTGCTCCTGCAAAGCGGCTACTCGAGGGAGTTCGAGCAGCAGGCCGACGATTTCGCCGTGCGGCGCATGCGCCAGCTCGGCCTTTCGCCGCGCGCCTTTGCCGACACGCTGACGATGCTCGAGGGCCAGCACCCGGCGGGCGCGAAGCGCGACGCGCCGGACTACTTCGCAACGCATCCGATCACCGCGGCGCGCATCGAGCGCGCGCTCGCCGCCGAGACCGACTTCGATCGCTGCGGTTACCGCAACCTCCCGCCCGACCGGCGCCTCGCCGCGTGCTCGAGTGCCATCGCGGCGGGCAAGCTCACCGGACCCGAGCTCGCCGCGGCGTATACGATCCGCGGCGAAATCTATAGCGCGAGCGGCCTGCATCAGAGCGCGGTGGAAGATCTCGACCGCGCGCTCGGCGCGGGCAGCCGCGATGCCGAGGTCTACAACACGCTCGCCTGGCTGCTTGCCACCTCAACGCAGGATGCGCTGCGCAACGCGCAGCGCGCGAAGGAGCTCGCGCTCACGGCGTGCGAGCTCACGCGCTACCAGGAGCCCAACTTCGTCGACACGCTCGCGGCGGCACACGCCGAGGCGGGCGAATTCGAAGAGGCGCAGCGCTTGCAGAAAAAGGCGCTCGAGTCAGCGGCATTCGACAAGCGCTTCGGCAAGGAAGCGCGCGAGCGCCTGGCGCTGTACGCCGCCGGCCGGCCGTACCGCGAAGGTCCTCGCTAGAAGAGCGTGCGCGGATCCGCCACGGCGTAGACGGTCAGGCGCTCGTTGCGGCCGCGCACCCGGACGCGATGCACCGGCGCGCCGCGCGGCTCAAGCCCGGCATGCGCCAGCGTATCGGCCGACACCACCATCACGCAGTGGTAGGCCTTGGTCATGCCCTCGAAGCGCGCGGCGATGTTGATGTTGTCGCCGATGGCGGAGTAGATCGGCGCCTCCGGCGGACCCATGGTGCCGACGATGGCCACGCCGGCATGCGCGCCGATGCCGATGCGCAGCGGCTCGGTGAGCTCCGCGGCAAGACTGCGCGACAGCATTTCCACCCGCCGCTGCATTTCGGCCGCACCGCGCATCGCATCGCGGCACGCCACCGGCAGGTCGCTCTCCAGGCCATACAGCGCGAGCAGGCCGTCGCCGCGAAACTGCGCGTAGTAGCCGTTGGTCGCGCGCAGCGCCTCGTACATCTCGGCGAAGAACTTGTTCATGATGAAGACCACGTCGTAGGGCAGGCGCGACTCGGCGATGCGGGTCGAGCCGCGCAGGTCGACGAACATCGCCACCACCGGCCGCTCCCGCTCGCGCGCCGCGCCCGGCCGGCTTGCGGTAGCGGCATCGGCCGCGGGCGGCAGGAGCGGGATAACCGAGACGTCGGCGCGCGGGCG
>WNFM01148116.1_pt3 | contig 11325 bp, 14 predicted proteins | sample 5400271 | NCBI WGS metagenome assembly WNFM01 (sample SAMN13153352, study PRJNA577476) | soil metagenome | isolation source: 60 cm saprolite on Douglas fir-dominated hillslope | place: USA:California | collected 2013-09-17 | reverse complement strand
GCCGGCATCGCCGCCATCTTGACGATCGGCTGGCTCGGCTCGGTGACCAACGCGCTCGGCCTCACCTACGAGCTGCGCGTCATTGCCGCCTCGGTGATCGGCGGCGCCAATCTCTTGGGCGGCGAAGGCACCGCCTATGGCGCGTTGATCGGCTCGGCGCTGCTCGAGATCATCCGCAACAGCCTGTTGCTCGCCGGGGTCGACCCGTACTGGCAAGGCACCTTCATCGGCCTTTTCATCGTGCTCGCAGTGCTCTTGGAGCGGATCCGCGGCAAGCGGTCCGCATAATGAAGGAGGAAACGATGCGACATCTCATGCTTGCCGCCGCCGCTCTCGGGCTGCTGGCGTCGCCGGCGGCGGCGCAGACGAAGCAATACACGTTCGCCCTGGTGCCCAAGGCGATGAACAATCCCTTCTTCGATCTCGCCCGCGACGGCTGCATGAAGGCGGCCGCCGACCTCAAGGTCAAATGCCTCTATATCGGTCCCGGCGAGCATACCGAGACCGAGCAGGTGCAGATCGTCCAGGATCTCATCAGCCAGGGCGTCGACGGCATCGCCGTGTCGCCGTCGAATGCTGCGGCGATGGCGCGCACGCTGAAGGCGGCCAAGGATGCCGGCATCGCGACGATCACCTGGGATTCCGACGTGCCGCCGCAGGACAGGGCGGTGCGCCTCGCCTATATCGGCACCAAGAACTACGATATCGGCGTCAACCTGGCGAAGCTGGTGCAGGCGCGCAAGCCGAGTGGCGGCACCATCTGCCTGCAATCGGGCGGCGCCTCGGCGGCCAATCACAACGAGCGCCTGCAGGGCATCCGCGACACGCTCGGCGGCGCCTCGGGCACGACGCCGCCCGGCAAGCGCCTCGCCGGCGACAAGGGCTGGACCGAGGTCGAGGGCTGTCCGCTCTTCACCAATGACGACAGCGCCGTCGCCGTCCAGCAGATGGCCGACATCGTCAACAAATACGGCGATCTCGATGCCTATATCTCGACCGGCGCCTTCACCCAATGGTCCGACAACGCCTATCGCCAGGCGGTGCAGCCGCAGGCGGCGCGGCTGAAGAGCGGCAAGTTCGTCGTCGTCATGGCCGATACGCTGGCGATGCAGATGGGGCAGCTCAAGGACGGGCTGAGCGACGGCCAGGTCGGCCAGCGGCCCTATCAGATGGGCTATCTCGCGATGGAGAAGCTGCTCGACGTCAAGAACGGCAAGCAGCTTCCGGACCCGATCTATACCGGGCTCGACGTCTGCACGCCGGAGAATGTGGCGAGCTGCCTCGGCCAGAAATAGGGCCGGACATCGTCAGGCGCGATCTCCCTCTTCCCGCGGGAAGAGGGAGATTTGCGGCACTCAGTGCTTGGCGTGGTGATGGTTCGCCAGCGTGCCAGCCAGCGGCTTGGCGGCGGTCGGGCCGTGATGCTCGACGCCGCCGGTCAGCATGATGTTCTCGAGCTTGCGGCGGACGGCGTGCTGGAAATCCTGATTGGCGCCGAGCATGATCGCCTTGGCGCTCAATTTGCGCGCCTCGGCGATGAGCTCGTTGCGCGCGACCTTGTCGTCCTCGCGGGCGAAATGCATGGCCTTCTGCAGGGCGTCGTCGGTCGCCCGCATGTTCGACGAGCATTCATAGGCGCGGGCGACCGCCATGCTCTGCTGCTTGAACGCGGTCGGAAGATGCGGGCAGCTCTTGAGCGCGTCGTCGAGTCGCTGCCTGATGCGTTCCGCCTCGGCGGGCGGCACGTCGCGCATCGAGTCGAGAACTTTGCCGCACTGCGCCATGAAAGCCTCGAGTAATTTCTTCTCGGCTTCCTGCTTTCTTGCGGTCTCGCTGGCTGACAGCATAGTACACCTGCCTGACCGATACCCCGCATTGTGGCCAGGACTGGTTAATTATTTGTTCATCTCTCCTTTAAGCTGGGCTGCTGTGGCTCGAGCCCCATGAATGACGAGCGTCATTTCGTCTCGGCGGGGACGCGGCGCAGGAACGCGCGGTCCTCGATGAGGATCGCGCCGGCGCTCTCGACGCGGCGCAGGCAGTCGCTCGCCGCGGCATCGCTCGCCAATTTCTCGCGATACTGCTCGTAGGCGGCGAGGCTGGGGAAGTCGATGAGCGCCAGGGCGATATTGGTCGGGCCGGCGAGCTTGGTCGGGAGGTAATAGCCGACGAGGGTGCCGCCGCAGCGCGTCACCGGCTCCTGCAGGGCTTCGGCATAGGTCGCGAAATCGGCGAGCTTGCCGACATCGAGCGTGTAGCGGATGCTGAGCGTGATCATCGCGGTCTCCTTGTTCCAGGGCGGCCTCGTTCTAGCAGCGCCGGCGGCCGCGATGTTTCGGCCGATGACGAAGCATCGCGGCATTTTCATGGGAAGGGAGAGATGGTGGCAGAGACGATGGATCAATCGCGGCTGGCAAACTTCGTCGGGCGGATGTGGGACGACGAGATCGTCCCCACCCTGGTCGAGTACATCAGGATCCCCAACAAATCGCCGTCCTTCGATCCCGATTGGGTGGCGCATGGCCATATGGAAGCGGCGGTCGCGCTGTTCGAAGGCTGGGCGCGCGGCAAGCTCGCGGCGCTGCCCGGCACGACGCTCGAGGTGGTGCGCCTGGCGGGGCGCACGCCACTCATCCTGATCGAGGTGCCGGGCGCGGGGACGGGAACCGTTCTCCTCTACGGCCATCTCGACAAGCAGCCGGAGATGGTCGGCTGGACCGAAGGTTACGGCCCGTGGATCCCGCGCCTCGAGGGCGACAAGCTCTATGGCCGCGGCGGCGCCGATGACGGCTATGCGATGTTCGGCGCGCTCAGCGCGATTCTCGGCCTGCGCGACCAGGGCATCGCGCATTCACGCTGCGTCATCCTTATCGAGGCCTGCGAGGAATCGGGAAGCTACGATCTGCCCTTCTATGTCGACCACCTGGCGCCCCGGATCGGCACGCCCGATCTCGTCGTTTGTCTCGATTCCGGCTGCGGCAATTACGATCAGCTCTGGCTCACCACCTCGCTGCGCGGCACGCTCGCCGGCGCGCTCACCGTGCGCGTGCTCGACGAGGGCGTGCACTCGGGCGACGCCTCGGGCGTCGTGCCATCGAGCTTCCGCATCCTGCGCCAGCTCGTTTCGCGGCTCGAGGACGAGGCGAGCGGCGCCATCCGTCCCGCCGAGCTCTATGCCCAAGTGCCGGCCGAGCGCGTCGCCCAGGCGAAGCTCGCCGCCGCCGCGCTGGGCACGGCGCTCTACGAGAAATTCCCGTTCCCCGCCGGCATGGGGCCGGTGAGCCTCGACCTCACCGAGCTGGTGCTCAACCGCACCTGGCGCCCGCAGCTCGCGGTGACCGGCATCGAGGGGCTGCCGGCGCTGGAGAATGCCGGCAACGTGCTGCTGCCCTACACCACGGCGAAGCTCAGCCTGCGCCTGCCGCCGACGCTCGACGGCGCGGCGGCGCTCGCCACCGTGCGGAAGACGCTGGAAGCCGAGCCACCCTATGGCGCGACGGTGAGCTTCGAAGCCGACAAGGCGTCGACGGGGTGGAACGCGCCGGCGCTGGCGCCGTGGCTCGAACGCTCGCTCGGCCGCGCCTCCGAGGCCGCCTTCAGTGCGCCGGCCGCCTTCATGGGCGAGGGCGGCAGCATTCCCTTCATGGCGATGCTCGGCGAGAAATTCCCCAGGGCGCAATTTGTCGTCACCGGCGTGCTCGGGCCGCATTCGAACGCGCACGGGCCGAACGAGTTCCTCCACATCCCGACCGGCAAGAAGGTCTCGCAGGTGATCGCCAACGTGCTCGCCGATCAGCGCGCGGCGAAAGGATAGGGAACCGTCCGGCGCGTTCGCCTCAGTCGGCCGCTTTCTTCTTGCGCGGCTTGTCGCCGGCGGCTTTGAGCATCTCCATCTCGGTGGCCTCGGCCGGCTCGGTGGTTTCGCGCGCCGCTTGCTCGAAATCGGCGGTCGCCTTTTGCGTCATCGCCGCGATGCCGTCATTGAGCGCGGCGATATCCTCGCCCGTTCGGCGCAGCGCGCCCGACAACCATTCCTGCTGGATGCCGAGCATCTCCGCCGGATCCTGGCATTCGGTCATCTGCTGAATCGCCTCGCGCATCGCCTCGATGCCTTCGCGGCGGCGGGTCAGCCAGGCATGCGTCAGCGCGTCGACATTGGCGAGCATTTCGGCATGCGTCTTGAACCACAAATTCGCATTGCGGGCGAAGATCTCGCCGAGCGGGCTGCTCAACGGGAATTGCGAACCCGATTTTCCAGGCGGCGTTTCCGGCATAGGAACCTCCCAACGCAAGAGAGCGGGAGCGTTGGCGGCTCGCAGCGGCAATGCCGCCGCGAGGCGCGTCGCTCGAATTGGGGAAATCTTGATCGCCCATGCCATACCTCCCGCCGGTCCCTGTCAATGAGGGAGTCGCCCTATCGCGGCCCCATGCCAAGCCCCATACCAAGGATGAAGCCGCGCCAACCTCCGGACGGGGGGAGGTGCCTGTGCCGTTGCGCCGCGATCGGTCATCCTTGCAGCATCGGATGGTTGCGATATCAGGATTCTCGGAGGCCGCGATGAAGGACCTAAAAGCCGATTGGCGGAAATGGAGGGGGGTCGAGCGGATCTCCGCCGCGCTCGTTGCCTTCGCCATGAGCGGCTTCGTTCCGGCGCTGCTTCCGCTCAAGCACGGATAGGCATCTCGCACGCTCGCCGCAAACCCGCCTGGAGGCTGCCGACATGGATAGCGGGAACATCGTCATCGGGCCGATCCTCAAACGCGCCGATTGCTACGTCTTCGACATCCGGGTCGCCGGCGGCGGCGTGCGCTGCGGCTATCCCTATCGCCGGATCGAGGACGCGCATTATGCGCGAAAGGCCACGATCAATGCGTCGGCGCGGGGCGTCATGATCTGCCAGACCCTCGACGAGCTCATCGCAAAAGCCGCCGCCGCGACGCCGGCTGTCGCCTGACCTCTTACGCCGGTCGCGCCGCGACCGCGGCATCGTTCGACGCAATGCTCTCCGGCTGGCGCGCCAGCGACGGCACCGGCGAGAGCAGGATCACCAGCACCTGGATGACGAAGCCGATCGCCGCCACGACGAGACAGGTCTCCGCTCCGTAGAGGCCGCCGACCAGGGCGCCGATGGCGGCGCCGAGCGGACGGGCGCCGGTGGCGGTGGCGCTGATCGCCGAGACCCGGCCGAGCAGGGCGGGCGGCGTCACCAGCTGGCGCAGCGTCGTGGTGCTGATCACCCAAAGAATAGGGCCGACCCCCATCAGGAAGAAGCTGAGCCCAGCGAGCGCCGCGGCGGGAACCCAGATGGTGAGAACCATCGCCAGGGCGGCGGCCAGCCCGGCGAGCGGACCGATGGCGATGACGACGCCGAAGGGCAGGGCGCGCAGCACCCGCGTGGCGACCAGCGCGCCGCCGACCATGCCGATCCCGTAGATGGCCAGGGTGGCGCCCACCGCGGCGGCCGAGAGGCCGAGTCGATGGATGGCGTAAGGCACGTAGACCGCCTGGAGGACGAAGAAGGCGGTATTGAAGATGAGCTGCGTCGTGAAGACCGGGCGGAGCAGCCGGTGGCGGAAGACGAAGGCGGCGCCCTCTCGCAGATCCTCGAGCGGATGACGCGGCGGCAGCGCCGGGCGCGTCGGCTCGCGCAAGCCGGCGAGCAGGATGACGGCGCCGAGCGAGAGCGCGGCGGCGACGGCGAAGGCGGGCGCCGCCCCCGTCCAGCCGACCAGCGCGCCGGCGAGGGCCGGGCCGGCGGCGAAGGCGATCGTGCGGGCGAGCTCGATCCGCCCGTTCGCCGCCGCGAGCGCCGATTGCGGCACCAGCGCCGGCACCAGGGCCGGCGCCGCGACGGTATAGACGACGGTGCCGCAGGCGCCGGCAAAACCGAGCAGCGCCAGCAGCGTCCAGCTCAAGAGGCCGCATCCGGCGAGCGCCAGCACGGCGAGGAGGGCAAGCGCGCGCAGCGCCTCGGCGCCGGCCATCAGGCGCCGCCGCGACATGCGGTCGGCGAGCACCCCGGCGGGGATCGACAACAGCAGGAAGGGCAGCGTCTGCGCGGTCTGCAGGAGACCGGTCGCGCCGACGCCGGCGCCGAGGGCGAGCACGGCGACGAGCGGGGCGGCGGCGAGGCCGATCTGCTCGGCCGATTGCGCGGCGAGGTTGGACCAGGCGAGGCGGTTGAAGGCGGCGGGAAGGCGTGCGGCGGCCGGTTTCATGCTGAACCTCTCGAGCGAAGGAGGGGTTCAGCCTAGGTGGCGAGGAGAGCCCGAAGCACTCCGGTTGTTGCTATCGAATTTCGCTCCTGCGATCAGCTCCGCACGCTCGGCCGTGCCAGCTGGACCACATTGCCTGCCGCCTCGGCGCTCGCCTGATATTCCGGGACCAGCCGGCGGAGCTGGCGCTGCAGCGCCGCGAGGTCGCCGCGGACGCAGATCGCCGTCAGCTCGTCGATCGCGGCGCCGAGGGCGGCGGCGTCGCCGGCGCGCGGCGCGGCGAGGAGGATGCCCTTGCAGGCGGTGGGCAGCAGCGGCTCGCTGCCGTGGAAGATCTCCTCGAACAGCTTCTCGCCCGGGCGCAGGCCGGTGATCTTGATGGCGACGTCGATATTGGGTCGCTTGCCGGCGAGGCGGATCATCTGGCGCGCGAGATCGATGATGCGCACCGGCTCGCCCATGTCGAGGACGAAGAGCTTGCCGGCGGCCTCGCCGGTGCTGCCGAGCACGGTCGCCTGGAGGACGAGCTCGACCGCCTCGCGCACGGTCATGAAATAGCGCATCACCTCTTCATGGGTGACGGTCAGCGGCCCGCCGGCGGCGAGCTGGCGCTGGAACAGCGGCACGACCGAGCCGGTCGAGCCGAGCACGTTGCCGAAGCGCACGGTGATGAAACGGGTGTGTCCGCCCGCTTCGCGTATCCCGTCGCGTCCCGCGGGGGCCCGCCGCTCGCCGATGTCGAGTGCCTGGCAATAGCTTTCGGCGATGCGCTTGCTGGCGCCCATCACGCTGGTCGGGTTGACCACCTTGTCGGTGCTGATCTGCACCATCGCGGCGACGCCGGCGACGCGGCAGGCCTCGGCGACGTTGCGCGTGCCGACGGCGTTGGTCAGCACGCCCTCGAAGGGGTTGAGCTCGACCATCGGCACGTGCTTGAGCGCGGCGGCGTGGAAGACCAGCTCGGGCCGGCTCTCGCGCATGATGCGCTCGAGACGCACGCGGTCGCGCACATCGGCGAGGACGGCGCGTCGCGGCAGGGTGGGGTGGGCGTCGGCGACCTCGAGATCGATGCGGTAGAGATTGAACTCGCCGCTGTCGAGCAGGGTGATATGGGCGGGATCGAGGCCGCAGATCTGCGTCACCAGCTCGCTGCCGATGGTGCCGCCGGCGCCGGTCACCAGGACGCGGCGGCCGGCGATCAGCCGGCGCATGGCGTCGCGGTCGAGCACGGTCTGCGGCCGGCCGAGCAGATCCTCGATCGCCACCGGCCGGATGTCGATCTGCTCGGCGGCGCCGTCGCGGAACTCGACGAGACGGGGCAGCCGCGCCACGGTCATGCCGAGCGCGTCGGCGGTGTCGACGAGCTTGCGGATGGCGGCGCCGTCGATGTCGTCGCGGGTAAGGACGAGGCGCTGCGGCCGCTGCCCGGCGCGCTCCAGCTCGGCGACGACCTCGGGTATCTCGTCGAAGGTGCCGAGCACGTCGATGCCGTGGATGTTGCGGCCGACACGGCCTTCGGTTTCGCTGACCATGGCGACGGCGCGGTAGAGCTGCAGCTTGCTGCGATGCGCCGCGCGGATGAAGAGCTCGGCGCCGTCGCCCGCCCCGGCGAGCAGCACCGGGATCGAGTGCGGATCGTGGTTCGGCTGCAGGAGGCCGAAGCGGCGGTCCTTGGCGATGCGGTAGAGGAAACGCGGCGCGCCGATCATGAAGATGAGGACGAACCAGTTGATGATCGGCACCGAGCGCGGCAGCGACTCGGCGCGGGTCAGCACGAAGAGCGCGGGGACGAAGATGACGATGACGATGGTGGCGGCGCGCGTCAGGGCGAGCAGGTCGTTGGCCGAGGCGTAGCGCCAGATGCCGCGATAGAGACGCAGCGACCAGAAGACCCCGGCGGCGATTACCGCCATCAGCGCGGTGCCGTAGAGCAGCACCTCGGTGTAGAACACGATGCCGCCGCCGAGGCGCAAATAGAGCGACACGGCGAAGGACAGCGCCGCCATGACGATGTCATGGGCATAGGCGACCTGGCCGTGCCGGTAGCGAAACCGCATCATCGCGCGAGGTTTCCGGAGGCAGAGATGGACACCGGCTCGAACACCCTCAAAACTGCCCAGAACGGATATTCGAACGGGCAGGGGACAGTATTCACATCGGGGCGCGGCGCGCCATCGGAATGTGCGGCTGCGGCGGGGTGATCTAGCCTTCCGCGGCGTCGCGGAACCAGCGCGCGGTGACCCGCAGCGCCTCGCCGGCGGTATAGGGCGGCTGCCAGGCGTAATCGGCGCGAAAGCGCGAATCGTCGACCGCCAGCGAGTCGAGCAGGCGATTGGCCGCTTCACCCCGGCCGGTCAGCCGCAGCGCCGCCCGCAGCCAGTCGGGCGGCAGGGCGGGAAGCCGCGCCTCGCGGTTGATGCCGGCGGCGAGGGCGCGGACGAGATCGCCGGTCGAGAGATCGCTGCCGTCGCGCAGCAGATAGGTGCGGCAGCCAGGGCGTGGCGGCGCCGCCAGCACGCGCCCGATCGCATCGGCGAGGTTGCCGCTGTAGATCAGGCTGCGCTGATTGTCGATGGCGCCGAAGGGCAGCGGGATGCCGAGCAGGCAGAGTCGCACCAAGGCGCGGAAATTGGCCTTCGCCCCGGGACCGTAGACGAGGGGCGGGCGCAGGATGACGATTTCCATCGGGCGATGAGGGGGAGAGCGATTCGGCGAGCCCGCGGCGAGCGCCGTCAGCGCCTGCTCGGCCGCCCATTTCGAGCGCGCATAGGCATCCCGGGGATGCGGCGGATCGCTCTCGCGAAACGGCCGGTCGCCGCTCGCATCGCCGTTGACCTTGACGCTGCTGAGGAAGACGAAGCGGCCGATGCCGGCGCGCGAAGCCGCCTCGGCGAGATGACGGGTGGCGGCGCAATTGACCTGCATGAACGCTGCGGGATCGGCCTTGGCGTCGCCGACATGGACACGAGCGGCGAGATGGACGATCTGGTCGATATCGCGCAGCGCCGCCGACCAATCCGTCTCCGGCCCGATCTCGCCGACGACGCGAATTTCCGCGCCCGCCGGCGGTGCGGCGGCGGCGGCGCTACGCTGCGCCAGGATGAGGCGGTGATGCGGCCGCAGCACCGGGAGAAGGGCGCTGCCGACAAAGCCGCTGGCGCCGGTGATGAGGATTCGGCTCACCGCCCGATCATAGGCACGCAGGCCGGTGCGGCATAGGGCAGTCCGTTCCCGCAAGTGCTTGGCCCGAAAGCGCTTGGCAGGACGCCGTCGCCGCCGTACCAAGCGGAGAGCGGCGATGGCGGAGCGTCGCGAGGGAGGTCGTGACGTTCATCATCAGCAAGCTTCTGTGGTTTATCGCGGCACCGGGCAATTTCCTGCTGCTCGTCCTTGCCACCGGCGTGCTGCTCGCGCTGTGGAGCGGACGCCGCCGCGGTTTCGCCCTCATCGCGGTGGCGACGCTCGGCTTCCTCGTCATCGCGACGCTGCCGATCGGCCCCTGGCTCGCCGCGCCGCTGGAGAATCGCTTTCCGATGAGCGCGCCGCCGGCGCGGGTCGACGGCATCGTCGTGCTCGGCGGCTCGGTCGATCCCAGGGTAAGTCGGGCGCGCGGCCAGGTGGCGCTGTTGAGCGCGGCCGGACGGATCACCGAGACGGTCGCGCTCGCTCGCCGCTTCCCGGCGGCCCGGGTTCTGGTCAGCGGCGGCGACGGCACGATCAATCCCGGCGCGCTCTCCGAGGCCGGGGCGACGCGCGATCTGTTGATCCAGCTCGGCGTCGCGGCAGAGCGCATCGAGCTCGAGAGCGTCGCGCGCAACACCTATGAGAACGCTACCCTGTCCTATGCCGCGGCGCGGCCCAAGCCGGGCGAGACCTGGCTGCTGGTGACCTCGGCGATGCACATACCGCGCGCCGTCGGCTGCTTCCGCCGCGCCGGCTGGACGATCGTACCCTATCCCGTCGACTATCGCGGCTCGACGACGATCGGGACGCTGCCCGGGCTGCTGTTCGCCGACGACCTCATGCTGGTCAATCTCGCAACCAAGGAATGGCTCGGTCTCATTGCCTATTACTGGCTCGGCCGCACCGATGCGCTGCTGCCGGCGCCGCGCTAGTGTTCCGGCCTGACGGTTGGTTCCCAACCGTCAGGCCGGAACACTAGCAAAACGCTAGTCGCCGCCTTCCGTGCCCATCCCGAAGGTCAGCCGGTTGCCGTCGAGGTCGTCGACGTCAAAGTCGCGCATGCCATAGGCATAGTCCTTCGGCGCATTCAAGACGCGCGCACCGCGCGATTTCAGCTCCTCGTACAGCGCATCGACCGCGGTAACGAAGACATTCACCGCACCCTGTCCGACCTGTCGCTTGGTCTCGTGCGCTGCCTGCAGATGGATGGTTACCTCGTCGCGCTCGACGCCAGCATAGAATTCCGGCTCGCCGTAGGTGAACTCGACCTTGAAACCCAGCACGTCACGGTAATGCGCAACGCTCTTCAGGAGGTCCTGCACGACGAACAGCGTCGCCGCGCCACATAATTTCGGCCTGGTGGAACTCATGGGCGACTCCTTGGCCGACCGGTACAGACCGGTCTACCTAGATCGCAACCGGGCTGGGATAGCTGTCCTCGACGCAATCCATGATCTGCTCCTGCAGCGCCTCGAGCGCCGGCTCGTAGACGTGCCAATTGTCGCCGGCCTGCTTGGCAAGGCGGGTGAGCGCGACGAAGGCCTTGATCTCGTTCTCGCAAGCCGGGAAGCGCAGCAGCTTCGCCGCGTCGGAGCCGAGCGTGTCATCCTTGCTGGCAGTCGCGCAGGCGCTCGCCGCCAGCGCCAGAACGGTGCAGAAAACGACGCGGAGGAAAGGCAATCTCATCGGTCCGGACCAGCTGGGTTTTATGGCCTCGACTACTATGCCGCAACGCAACAAAATAATCGACCGGGATCGGCTAGGGGAGCAGCTTTTCGAATTCCGCCGCTGCCTCGTCCCAGCCGAAACCGCGCTGGCGCGCCAGGGCGGCATCATGCTGGCGGCGCCATAATTCATCGTCGGTGAGTAGGCTTACGGCGGCTTCGGCGAAAACATCCCCGTCGCGCGCGACAGTGCCGGTGACGC
>WNFM01246225.1_pt1 | contig 11326 bp, 12 predicted proteins | sample 5400271 | NCBI WGS metagenome assembly WNFM01 (sample SAMN13153352, study PRJNA577476) | soil metagenome | isolation source: 60 cm saprolite on Douglas fir-dominated hillslope | place: USA:California | collected 2013-09-17 | reverse complement strand
CGCCACCGCGATGAAGCCGTCGATCTCCGGCCGCCGCATCAGGAGCTGCATGCCGATCCAGGCGCCGAAGGAGAAGCCGCCGATCCAGCACGAGCGCGTATTGGCGTTATAGCTCTGCAGCCAGTCGAGCGCCGAGGCGGCGTCGGAGAGCTCGCCCTCGCCGCGGTCGAAAGTGCCCTGGCTGCGCCCGACGCCGCGGAAGTTGAAGCGCAGCGCCGAGAAGCCGCGCCGCACGAAGGCGTGGTAGAGGGCGTAGACGACCTTGTTGTTCATCGTCCCGCCATGCTGCGGATGCGGATGCAGCAGCAGGGCGATCGGTGCGTTGGGCGTCTTGCAATGGTGGTAGCGGCCCTCGATCCGGCCCTCGGGACCGTTGATGATGACTTCAGGCATTGCCGCCGCTTTCCTGCCGGGCGAAACAGAGACGATACGTACCCGACCGTGACACTCGGATATTCTGCTCAGGCTGCTGCATATCTATTGGCGCCATTCTTGACCGCATTGCTGGGGTAACTTATATCGCTACAAGGGATCGTGCCGCCTTGTCCGGCTCTCGCCGGCGGCCGGTCGGAAAAGGGCAGTGATAATAACATAGTGACCGAAACGCTATGAAAAACCTACCGGACCGGCCGGAATCGCCGGCGGGCTCGCATAGTATAGAGGCGGGACATGAGATTGAGCACCAAGGGACGCTACGCCGTGATGGCGATGGTCGATCTCGCCAAGCACAGCGGCGGCAACCCGGTGTCGCTCGCCGAGATCGCCGAGCGTCAGGAGATCTCGCTGTCCTATCTGGAACAGCTCTTCGCCAAGCTGCGCAAAGGCGGCCTGGTGCGCAGCGTGCGCGGCCCCGGCGGCGGCTATCTGTTGGCTTTCGCGGCGGGCGAGACCCGCATCTCGGACGTCATTCTGGCGGTCGACGAGCCGATCCGGGCGACGCGCTGCACCCCGGGCGCGCCGACCGGCTGCCGCGGCAATAAGAGCCGCTGTCTCACCCACGATCTGTGGGAAGAGCTCGGCAATCAAATTCATCTCTATCTCAGCGCCGTTTCGCTCGCCGATGTCTGCGAGCGGCGACTGCTCGGCACCAGCGGCGTCGTCTATAGCGAGGCGCGCAGCCGTGCCACGCTCGGCCACGCCGCCGAATAGACGGGCCGCCATGGCGCACCGCGTGGCGGCATCCCGCCTGAGCTATCTCGATTACAACGCGACCGCGCCGGTCCGCCCGGCCGTCGCCGCCGCGGTCGCGGAAGCGCTGACGCTCGCCGGCAATCCGTCCTCCGTGCACCGCGCCGGCCGGGCAGCCCGCCGCGCCGTCGAGGCGGCCCGCGCCGAGGTCGCGGCGCTGGTCGGCGCCGCAGAGAGCGAGATCGTCTTCGTCAGCGGCGGCAGCGAGGCGAACCGCCTCGCCTTGCGCGGCAGCGACCGTGCCCGCGTTCTGGTCTCGGCGGTCGAGCACGATTCCGTCCTCGCCGCGGTGCCCGGTGCCGAAATCCTGCCGGTCGGCGCCTCGGGCATCCTCGACCTCGCCGTCCTTGCCGAACGCCTCGCCGCCGACGATCGGCCGGCACTCGTCTCGGTCATGCTGGCCAACAACGAGACCGGCATCGTCCAGCCGATCGCCGAGATCGCCGAAATCGTCCATGCGCGCGGTGCCCTGCTGCATTGCGACGCGGTGCAGGCCGCCGGCAAGCTGCCGCTCGATCGCGCCCGGCTGGGCGCCGATCTCATCTCGCTCTCGGCGCATAAAATCGGCGGGCCGCAAGGCGTCGGGGCGCTGGTCGTTGCCGCCGAGGTCACGCTGACGCCGCTGCAGACCGGCGGGGGCCAGGAGCGCGGCCGCCGCGCGGGCACCGAGAACGTGCCGGGCATCGTCGGCTTCGGCCGCGCCTCTACCCTCGCGGCCGAGAGCCTTGCCGCCTATGGCCGTCTCGCCGATCTGCGCGACCGCGCCGAGCGACAATTGCTCGCCCTGGCGCCAGCGGCGCGCGTCTTCGGTGCCGATCGTCCGCGCCTGCCCAATACGCTCTGCATCACCATGCCGGGCGTGCCGGCCGCGACGCAGGTCATGGCGCTCGACCTCGCCGGGGTGATGGTCAGCGCCGGTGCCGCCTGCTCCTCCGGCAAGGTGCGGCCGAGCCATGTCTTGCGCGCCATGGGGGCGTCGCCGGACGAGGCGGCCAGCGCGATCCGCATCAGCCTGGGGTGGGATTCGCGCGACGCCGACATCGACCATCTCGTCGAGGCCTGGGGCGCGCTCTATGCCCGGGCCGGGCGCCCCGTCGCGGCGAGCGCGGCATGACCGGCGAAGCGGCGATCGACCGGGCACGCCGCGCCAACGCCGCGCCGGTCTATCTCGACTATCAGGCGACGACGCCGACCGATCCGCGGGTGGTCGCGGCGATGCTGCCGTATTTTACCGAGAAATTCGGCAACCCGCATTCGACCAGCCATCGTTTCGGCCGGGAGGCGGCGGAAGCGGTCGAGCAGGCACGTGCCGAGGTCGCCGCGCTGATCGGCGCCGAACCGCGCGAGATCGTCTTCACCTCCGGCGCCACCGAATCGAACAATGCGGCGATCAAGGGCGCGATGCGTTTCCTGCGCGACGAGCGCGGGTCCGAGAAGGACCACGTCGTCACGGTGGAGACCGAGCACAAATGCGTGCTCGAGACCTGCCGCCGGCTCGAGCGCGAGGGGTTCTCGGTCACCGTGCTGCCGGTCGGGAAGGACGGGCTTCTCGATCTCGACGTGCTCGCAGCGGCGATCGGGCCGCGAACGGCGCTCGTCTCGGTGATGGCGGTCAACAACGAGATCGGAGTGATCCAGAAGCTGGCCGGGATCGGCGCGTTGTGCCGCGCGCGCGGCGTGCTCTTTCACAGCGATGCGGCACAGGCTGTCGGCAAGATTCCGCTCGATGTCGAGAGCATGCAGATCGACCTGCTGTCGATTTCCGGCCACAAGCTCTATGGGCCCAAGGGCATCGGCGCGCTCTACATACGGCGGCGGCCGCGCATTCGCCTCACGCCGTTGATCGACGGCGGCGGCCAGGAACGCGGCTTCCGCTCCGGCACATTGCCGACGGCGCTTTGCGTCGGCCTCGGCCGCGCCTGCGCCATCGCGCAGGCCGAGATGGCGGCCGAGAGCGCGACGCTCGGCGAGCTGCGCCGGCGCTTCTTCACGGCGCTGCGACGGCGCATTCCGGACACCCGGCTCAACGGCAGCGCCGAGCACCGTGTGGCCGGCAATCTCAACGTTGCCTTTGACGGCATCGATGCCGATGCGCTGCTCGAGGCTTGTCCAGCCGTGGCGGCCTCGACCGGCTCGGCCTGCTCGTCGGCGGCCGTCGAGCCGTCCTATGTGCTGCGGGCGCTCGGGCTCGACGAGGCGACGGCGCAGAGCTCGCTGCGCCTCTGCGTCGGTCGCTTTACCACCGCGGCGGAGATCGATTTCGCCGTCGATGCGCTCGCTGCCGCCGTCGAGCGCCTGCGCGCCGCCGGCGAGGGGGTGAAAATGGCGGCCTCAGGCGCCACATAGCGGGTAGGCGAACGATGTGGTATTTAGCGGTGTTGTAGGTAGGGAGTTTGGCTGGAATGGCTCGCATGCAGGCATTGTCGGTAACCGAACCCGCGGCGGAGCGGATCAGGGCGCTGCTCGCCAAGCGCGGCAAGCCGTCCCTCGGCATCCGCGTCGGGGTACGCTCGCGCGGCTGCTCGGGGCTGACCTACACGCTCGAATATGCCGACGAGAAGGGCAAATTCGACGAGGTCGTCGAGGCGAACGGCGTCACCATCCTGATCGATCCCAAGGCGACGATGTTCATTCTCGGCACCGAGATGGATTTCGTCGAGGACAAGCTGCAATCGGGTTTCACCTTCCGCAACCCGAATGAAAAGGGTCGCTGCGGCTGCGGTGAATCCTTCCACGTCTGACGCCATGCTGTTTCAGATCGAGGAGCCGGATGGTTCGCCCATCGACGAGCCGGACGGTCCTGGTGTTGCCGTCGGCATCGATCTCGCCTCGCCGCATGGCGCGGTCGCCGTTGCGGTCGGCGGCAATGCCGAAACGCTGCAGGCGCGTGACGGCCAGCCGGGGCCCTCGACCGCATCCTTGCGCGACCTTGCCGGCCGGTTCGATATAGCTGCCACGACCGCCGCTCTGCTGGCGCTGCGCGGCCGTGCCGAGCGGGCCATCGGGCGACCGGTGACCCATGCCGTGATCGTCGTTGGCGAACCGCTGGACGCGCCGGGTCGCAGCACACTCGGCGAAGCCGCTCTGGCGAGCGGGCTGGTGGTGACGCGAATTCTGCCGCCTGCCGAGGCTGCCGCTCTGAGCGGCGGGGCGACGGTGCATGGCGCCGCGATAGCCGCCGAGGATGATGCAGCCGCGGTATTGCGGCGCTAAGATTTTTACAAGCTAATCTGGATTGATCATGCCGAAGATGACTTTCGTCGAACGCGACGGCAACCGCCGTGAGGTCGAGGCGCCGCTCGGGCTCTCGGTGCTCGAGATCGCTCACAAGCACGGCGTCGACATCGAAGGCGCCTGCGAAGGCTCGCTCGCCTGCTCGACCTGCCATGTCATCGTCGATCCGGAATGGTACGAGGTCTTGAAGGGTGCGACCGAGGACGAGGAGGACATGCTGGATCTCGCCTTCGGCCTGACGCAGACCTCGCGGCTCGGCTGCCAGATCATCATGAGCGAGGAGCTCGACGGTCTCACCGTCGTCCTGCCCTCGACCACCCGCAACATGATGAACCGCTGACGCCGTGCGACGATGAACTCGCTCGATCTCGCCAAGACGCCGTCGGAATGCCGCGTCGTCGTCGCCATGTCCGGCGGCGTCGACAGCTCGGTGACCGCCGCGCTGCTCGTCGAGCAGGGTTACGACGTCGTCGGTATCACGCTGCAGCTCTACGATCACGGTGTCGCCACGGGGCGCAAGGGGGCATGCTGCGCCGGGCAGGACATACACGATGCCGGACGCGTCGCCGCGCTGCTCGGTATTCCGCATTACGTGCTCGATTACGAGAGCCGCTTCCGTGCCGCCGTCATCGACGAATTCGCCGATGCCTATCTGCGCGGCGAGACGCCGATCCCATGCGTGCGGTGCAACGAGACGGTGAAGTTCACCGATCTTCTGGGAACCGCCCGTGATCTCGACGCCGATGCCCTGGCGACCGGTCACTATGTCCGCCGCGTCGTGGGGACGCAGGGGCCGGAGTTGCATCGCGCCGTCGATGCCGAGCGCGACCAGAGCTATTTCCTCTTCGCGACGACGCCCCCGCAGCTCGACTTCCTGCGCTTTCCGCTCGGCGAGCTCGACAAGGCGCGGACGCGGGCGCTCGCCCAGCGCTTTGCCCTGCCGGTCGCCGAAAAGCCCGATAGCCAGGATATCTGCTTTGTACCGTCAGGGTCGTATGCAAGGCTGGTCGAGAAGCTGCGTCCCGGCGCGCTCTCGCCGGGCGACATCGTCGATATCGACGGCAAGGTGCTCGGCCGGCATGGCGGCGTGATCAACTTTACCGTCGGTCAGCGTCGCGGCCTCGGCATCGCCGGCGGCGATCGTCTCTTCGTCGTCCGGCTCGAGCCGGAGACGCGTCGCGTCGTGGTCGGTCCGCGCAACGCTCTCGCCGCGCAGCGAGTCCATGTCGGCACGGTGAACTGGCTCGGCGGTCCGCCGCAGGAAGCCGCCTTCGGCATCGGCCTGGACATCGCCGTCAAGCTGCGCTCGGCGCAACCTCCGGTGCCGGCGCGGCTCTTTCTCGACGCGGCGGGCGGCGGCGAGGTGGTGCTCGGCGAGCCGGCAGACGGCGTTGCACCCGGTCAAGCCTGCGTCTTCTATGACGGCGAACGCGTGTTGGGCGGCGGCTGGATCCGTCGGGCGGCAACGGCAGGGGCGCCGGTCGGCGCCGCAATCGACACGGCGGCAAGATCGGTTGCTTGACGCCCCCGCGGCGATCTCCTATATGCCGGTCCTCCCGGCGCGACCGGGGTCTTTGGGGCGGGATAGCTCAGTTGGTTAGAGCAGGGGAATCATAATCCCAAGGTCGGGGGTTCAAATCCCTCTCCCGCTACCACCTCTACGAAGCTGCAATATGGCTCGTCCCTGGCGCTTTCAGCGCCAGGGACGAGCGCGACCATGTTGATCTTGCCGACGGTTCCCATGATTATCCTGAGCGGCCGGGGGCGATCAGGTGATGATTCTCGTTGACGACGTCAGTCTCTGCGCAGCGGAAACCGGCCTGCTGATCGAGCGGACGGCGGTCGCGATCGAGGACGGCCGGGTAATCGCGATCTTGCACGGCGTGGACGAGCGGCGGGCAGCTCGCGCGCGCGCCGACGAATTCGTCGCCGGCGACGGCATGATCCTGATGCCGGGGCTGATCAACGCGCACACGCATTCCTACGGCAATGTGCTGCGCGGCACCGAGAACAGCCTGCCGCTCGAGCCCTGGGCGCTCTATACCGTCGCTTACGGCCGTTCGCTCGACGATGAGGCGATCCGGCTCGCCGTCCTCATCGGCGCCGCCGAGATGATCCGCAACGGCATCACCGCCTGCGTCGATCATTTCTCGCAGATCAGGCGGACGCCGGCGGCGCTTGCTGCCCATCGCGAGTCCGGTATGCGCGTCGGCTTCGCTCCGATGATGCAGGACATCCCGGATCACCGCGTGCTCGCGCTCGACCTGCCGCCCGACCTCCGGCGACGACTCGAGGCCGTCGCGCCGCCCACGCCGGGCGAGGTCGAGCGGTTCTTCCGCGACCTCGCGAGCGAAGCGGGCGGCGGGCGCGTCGGCATCATGCTCGGCCCCAACGCGCCGCAGCGTTGCTCGCCCGCTCTCCTCGATCTTTGGCAGCGCCTCGCCAGCGAGCTCGATTTGACCGTGCATACACATTGCCTCGAGACCTGGCCGCAAGCCGAGGCGGGGCAACGCAGCTGGCCGGGGGGCACGGTCGGCGAGATGGCGCGGCGCGAGCTGCTCGATCATCGTCTCTCGATCGCGCATGGCATCTGGCTCGATCCCGTCGAGCGCGATCTGCTGGCCGCGCACGGCGTTGCGGTCGTCCACAACCCGACCAGCAACATGATGCTCGGCAGCGGCACCATGCCGCTCGACGACTATCGCCGGCGCGGCGTGACGCTTGCGCTCGGCAGCGACTCCGCCAATACCGGCGGGCGCCACGACCTCTTCGAGATCATGCGGCTCGCGATGATGATGCATCGCCTGGCGTTGCCGTTGGAGGATTGGCCGCGTCCCGAGGAGCTCCTGGCGATGGCGACGCTCGGCGGCGCGCGCGTGCTCGGTCTCGACGGTGAACTTGGCCGTATCGCGCCCGGCCAGCGCGCCGATCTCGTCCTCCTCCGCCCGGGCGGGGCGGCGATGATCGCCGGGCGACCGGGAGTCGCGACGATCGTCCAGCACGGCAGCGCCGACACGGTCGCCGCGGTGATGATCGATGGAGAATGGGTTTACCGCGACGGCCGCATCCTCAGCTTCGATGAGCCCGGCGTGCTCGACCGCTACGCCGCGATCGGCGCCGAGATCCTCGACCGGGCAAAGCCGGAACTCGCGCTCGCCGATGCCGCCCGGCCCTATTTCGAGCGTCCCTATCGTGATCGCAGCGGTACGGCGCGTGACTGAGCCGGTCTAACGATTCCTCCACACCGGCGGACGCTTCTCGCGGAACGCCCGAACGCCCTCCTCGCCATCCTCCGAGCCGAGCGCCTCGATGAGGGCCGGCAGGCGCATCGCCTGTGCCTCGTCGGGGGTGAGGTGCCAGGTCCGCTGGACCGTCTGCTTGATCGCGCGCAGCGACAGCGGCGCGCAGGCGAGGATTTCGGCGAGCCAGCGATCGATCGCGGCGTCGAGTTCCGCGCGCGGCACCACCTCGTTGACGAGGCCGTAGCTGAGCGCCTCGCGGGCGGTGATCCGCTTGCCCGTCAGCAACATGCCCATCGCCGCCTTCTGCGGGATGAGGCGGGGCAGGAGCACCATGCCGCCATCGAGGGCGAGACGGCCGACGCGCGGCTCGGGCAGGCCGAAACTCGCCTCCTCGGCGGCGACGACGATGTCGCAACCGAGCACCATCTCGAAACCGCCGCCGAGCGCGTGACCGTTGACCCGGGCAATGACCGGGATGTCGAGTGTGCGCCGCAACGCGATGCCGCCGAAACCGCCTGGTCGCGGCGCCGCCCAATAGGCGACGCCCGACTTGCCGCCGCTCTTCATGTCGGCCCCGGCGCAAAAGGCGCGTTCGCCGACGCCGGTCAGCACGATCACGCGCACGTCGCGCTCGCCCTCGAGCCGCGTCCAGATCTCTTGCAGGGCTCGCTCGCTCGCTTCGTCGATGGCGTTGAGCGCCTGCGGTCGGTCGATGGTGATTCGAGCGACATGGTTCTCGATCGTCAGCATGACGCTCATCCGAGCACCTTTGCCGCCTTGAGCTCGGCGATGCGGCCGGCATCATAGCCGAGTTCGGCGAGGATCGCCGCGCCGTGCACACCGAGCGGCGGTGGCGGCCGGCGGATGGCGAAAGGGGCCGCCGACATGTCGAGCGGCGAGCCGACGAGACGCACCGTCTGGCCGTCGCCCTTCGCCTCGACGACCATGGCGTTGACTACGGTCTGCTCGTCGTCGAGCGCCTCGGCGAGCGAGCGGACCGGCGCGCAGAGCAGATCCTGCTTCTCGAGCCGGGCGATCCAGTAATCGGTGGTGTTCGTCGCGAAGCGCTCGCGGAAGATCGCCTGCAGGACGGCGCGCTCGGCGGCCTGCTTCTCGGGCGTCGCTTGAAGGCGCCGACCATGACCAGCGCGCCATCGCTGGTGGCGAAGGCGCCGCTCAGCGGCATCGCCCCCCAATTGAGCTCGCGCTCGCGCATCAACCACATCGCCGCTTCCTGCATTTGCATGGCCAGCATCGAGTTGTAGAGCGAGACGTTGATCGCCTGACCCTCGCCGCTGCGCTGCCGCTGCAGCAGGGCAAGGAGGATGCCTTGTACGAGGTGCATCCCGGCGGAATAGTCGGCGAGCGCGGTCGGATAGATCGCCAGCGGGTGCGCGGCATCCGATTTACGCATCATGACGCCGGTGAGCGCCTGGGCGAGCACGTCCTGCCCGCCTTTGTGCGCGTTCGGTCCGACCGGGCCGAAGCCGGAGCCGAAGGCGTAGATGATCCGCTTGTTGAGGGCGCGCAGATCGGCGTAGCCGAACCCCATCCGCTCCATCACGCCGGCGCGGAAATTGCTGACCACGACATCGGCGTCGCGCACGAGGTCGCGGATGACCGTCTTGCCCTCCTCGCCGCGCAGATCGAGCGCGATCGAGCGCTTGTTACGATTGAGGCTGCAAAACACCGGGTTGTCGAGCCCGGCGGGATCGCTGATCGCCCAACGCGAGAGATCGCCGCTGCCCGGCCGCTCGATCTTGATGACGTCGGCGCCGTAATCGCCGAGCATCTGGGTCGCGCAGGGCCCGAGCATGACCTGGGTAAAGTCGATCACGCGGACGCCGTCGAGGGGAAGCGGCATGGTCATTCGGCGGCCTGCGCCAGCTTGGCGTTGGCCGCCGGGATATCGCCGGGATCGCCGCCCTGCTCGCGGAGCTTGCGCTGCAGCGTGCCGACATCGATGTCGCGCACGGTCGTGTTCCCCTGCAGCGCCAGCGTCGCGGCGATCCCGGCGGCCTCGCCCATCGCCATGCAGGGCGGAATCTCGCGCGAGATCTTCTGCGCCGCCGTCGTCGCCGAATAGTGGCGGCCGGCGACGATGAGCTGATCGACACCGACCGGCAGCATCGCCCGGTAGGGCGTGTAATAGTCGCGTCCACGCGCGATGCTGTCGGCGAAGTGGACGCGCTCGGCGATGTCCTCCTTGGTGACGACGTACTCGCCGGCGAGCAGACGGGTCTGGCGCACGCCGGTCTGCGGCGCGACGTCGACGACATAGCTGCTTTCGAAGCCGGGCATCTTGGCGCGATGAAGATAGTCCATCAGCGCGTGGATGCGGCGCCGTCCTTCGAATTCGGCCTTGGTCAGATCCTCGACCTTGGTACCGTCGAAGCCGACCATGTGCGGACAGTTGCACCAGACGATCCCCGGCAGCGGCGTCTTCAGCCACCACATGTCCCACGAGCCGCCGATCAGCTGCTTGGCCTCCTTGTCCATCGCCAGGAATTCGTCGTGATGCTCGAACTGGAAGCGCTCTGCCGCCGCCGTGTCGACGCCGCCGATGCGGAAGACGGTGGTGAGGATATAGGAGCCGGTGATGTGCGGGGCGCCCGCCGCGGCGGCGACATCGAGATCGCCGGTCGCGTCGATCACGACATCGCCGAGGATCGCTTGCCGGCCTGCCTTGGTCTCGCAAATCACGCCGGTGATCCGACCATCGTCCAGGACCGGGCGGCTGAACCAGCTGTGCAGTCGCAAATTTACCCGACATTCCAGCATCAGCTCGCCGGAGACGCGCTTCCAGCCATCGGGGTCGAAGGCGGTCGCGTAGGTGATGGGGTGGGGTTTGGTGTGGGCGTGGAAATCATGGACGCCCCAGCGCGACCATTTGCGCCACATCGCCCAGTCGATGCGGCGATCCGCCTCCGGCGGGAAGACCGCCAGGCCGCGTGCCGCGAGGCGATCGATGAACTCCTGGCAGATACCCTTGACGGTAATCTCGCTGCCATTCGTCATGTCGTCGAGGACGAGCACCATGCCGCCCGAGGCGAGGCCGCCGAGATAGGGGTAGCGCTCAAGCAGGGTGACGCTGGCGCCGTTGCGCGCGGCGGCGATCGCCGCCGCCGTCCCGGCCGGTCCGCCGCCGACGATGACGACGTCCGAGCGGGCGACGACCGGCGCGGTGCGATCGCCATCGCGCACGAGTGTCGGTGAAGATGCCATGGGCGCTCGATCGCGCTGATGACCAGAAAGAAGCAGGCGGAAAACGTCGAGCCGACAATGATCGTGGCATAGAGCAACGGCGTGTCGAAGGCGTAGGTCGCCTGGATGATGAGTGCGCCGATCCCCTCGTTGCTGCCGATCCACTCGCCGACGATGGCGCCGATCACCGCCATGCTGGCGGCGATCTTGAGGGCGGAGAACAGATAGGGCAGCGAGTTGTAGACGCGCAGCTTCCAGAAGACCTCGCGCTTGCTGGCGGAGAGCACGCGCATCAGCTCGAGCGCCTGCGGGTTCACCGATTCGAGACCGCGCACCATGTTGACGAGGGTCGGGAAGAAGACGATGAGCGCGGCGATCGCGATCTTCGGCTCCATGCCGTTGCCGAGCAGCAGCACCAGAATCGGCGCCTTGGCCACGACTGGAATGGTGTTGATCAT
>WNFM01352049.1_pt1 | contig 11331 bp, 10 predicted proteins | sample 5400271 | NCBI WGS metagenome assembly WNFM01 (sample SAMN13153352, study PRJNA577476) | soil metagenome | isolation source: 60 cm saprolite on Douglas fir-dominated hillslope | place: USA:California | collected 2013-09-17 | reverse complement strand
CGATGCGCGGCGACCGCCGATCGAAGGTCAGGGTCATGACGTCGGAATCGTCGATCATCCCGGCGTGGATCGATTTCCAGTTGCGGCCACCGTCCGTCGTCTTCCACGGCAGGTGCCAGGTCCCCGCGTAGATGGTGTCGGGCGCGCCAGGGTCGATCGCGATCGAATCGACGTTGCGGATCTCGGTGTCGCCCTCGGGGCTGATCCGCTCCCAGGTCTGGCCGGCGTCGGCGGAGCGGAACACTCCCTTGGCCGTGCCCGCCACGATCAGGCTCGGCTGGGAATAAGCGATGGCGAGCGCCCGAACGCCCTGCCCCGCGATCCCCGCGAGCACCTCGAAGGTGGTCCCGCCATCGGTGCTCCGGGCGACCCCGCCTCCCGAGCCACTCACTTCCCAGAAGCCCACGTAGAGGACGCCCTGTGGATCGACCACGACGTCGTCCAGGCTCATCCCGCGCTTGGGAAAGCCGGGGCGGGTGGGGCGCCAGCGCCGGCCCGCGTCCTCCGACCGGGAAAGAGTGCCGTTGGCCGTGCCCAGGTAGACGACCTGCGGATCGCGCGGGTCGGCCGCGAGCGATCTCACGTCGCCCCCGGTCGGGCCGGCCGGGCTCCAGGACTGCGCCTTGGAAAGCCCGGGAGAGAGCAGGACGAGGGCGAAGAAGATGAGGCCGGCGGCTCGCCCCCGTGAGTGGTTCATGGAGAATCCGGTCCGTCCTAGGGCCGGATGATGACGGGCTTTACCTGGATCGGGGTCACGGCGTGCCCGGCCGGGATGGGGACTCCGATGGTCAGGCCGATCTGGCACGAGATCCCTTCGGTGTTGTCGCTGCCCACCTGGTTGGGGTCGCCGATCCTGGTGCCCTTTTTCTTGCCGACGTTGTACAGGATGAGGCTGTAGGTGCCGGGCGGGATCGGGCTCGTGGACACCACCCGGGGCTTCGGGGACTTCACTTCCGAGGCGACGATGAACGGACAGGTCTTGCTGTCGAGCTGCCCGAAGGTGCAGGTGCCCTTGGCGATGTAGACGAACATCCAGGTGTCCGGGAACGTCCAGTCGACCGTCACGTCGAGGATCCCTCCCTGCGAGAGGGGCAGCGGGATTCCGACGTAAAGCCCCGAGGCGAACTGGTCGAAGGAGAACTGGGCGATCACTCCGCGCACGGGCGCGATGGCGGGAGTCGGCGTCGCGATGGCCGTCGGAGCCGTTGACTTCTTGCAGGCCGGCATGCCGAGGACCAACCCGCCGAGGAGCACCGGCCCGAGGATCCCGCGAACCGATCGTTTCATACTCCTCCTCTGTAGTTGCTGATTCTAAGCCCCTTGGCCGCCGGGTGCAATCGGTGGGGGCCGCTCCGGGAGCGACGGCCGGCGAGAGCCGGGTCGTATGAAACGGGCTCGCCAAACGAACGAAGGGCGCGGCCCCTTGGCGGGACCGCGCCCAGGTTGAGGCGACCGGACGGAGCGGCTAGTCGTCGTCCTCCGGCGAGGTTGCCCCCTCGGGGACGAAGACCACGTCCACCCGCCGGTTCTTGGCGCGGGCGGGCGCCGTCTTGCCGGTGTCGAGCGGACGGGCCGCGGCAGCGCTCTTGGCGGTGATGCGGCCCTCGTCGATCCCACGCTCCTTGACCAGGTACGCCTTGACCGCCTCCGCCCGCTTGCGGCCGATCACCTCCGGATAGCGCTCGCTGCTGTCCGCGTGGCCCACGATCACCACCCGGCTCCGCGGATCCTGCCGCAGCTTGCTGGCCACGTCGTCCAGACACGCCTTGTCCACGTTGTTCAGGCGGGCCAGGTTGCGAGGGAAGCCACCGGACGTGCAGGTCACCGCCTCCGGCTTCGGCTTCTCCACGCAGCGGACCTTCACGGTGTCGTTGGCAGAGGCCGTGCCGCCCCGGCCGTCGGAAACCGTGACCGTGACCGTGATGGTCGTCCCGCAAGGAACGCCCGCGGTATCGAGGGTGGTGGTGGCGCCGCGGCCCGTGATCGTGCCGGCGCTCGTTGACCACGTGTAGGTGAGCGGATCGCCGTCGGGATCGGCCGCGGTGGCGTTGCAGGGCGTCGTCTCGCCTGCCAGCACCGAGTCCTTCACGCAGTCGAGGGACACCGTGGGCGGCCGGTTGACCGGAGCCGGCGCCGGAGGCGGCGGCGTGTACACCTCGCAGCACGGGGTGCCTGGGTGGTAGCCGATCTCGATCTGCTTGCCGGACTTCTTGGCGGACGACACGCTGCGGCCGCGGTCGTCGAGGTTCAAGGCATACGAGAAAGCGGGCCGGATGAACCAGCCGGGCTTGAGCCACAGAGCCGGACCCACGATCAGGTCCACCGTGCTCGTCTGCTTCGGGTTGGTGCTGGCGTAGGAGCGACCGGTCACCTCGGCCTGGAGCTGGAAGATCCGGCAGGCCGGCACGTTGAGCCCGACCCCCCAGCGGAAGGCGTTGGCCAGGTCGAGGGTGGCCGGAGTGCCCCGCGGGTTGTCCGCGTCGCTCGTGAACTCGTAGCCGATCGAAGCGTGCAGGTCGGCGCCGTAGTTCAGGGTCTTGGAGAGGATGAGGTCGGCGGCGAAGGCGGCCTTGCCGGTGCCCAGGCCATCATCGACGCTCGCCGTGGGCAGCTTGACCACTCCCTTCAGGGCCAGCCCCACCCCGTCCCCCCGGTAGTCGTCCAGGAACTTGTACTTCAGGCCGACCTTGACGTCGCCCAGGCCCGTGTTCCAGTGCAAAGTCGCCGCCGGCAGCTCGTTGTAGAAGCCTGCATCGGAGGGTTGGTTCAGCCTCACCCGGTTCTGCACCCCGAGGTTCCCGAAGATCTCGAGCTTGTCCGTCGCCCCGTAGGCGAGGTTGAAGCCGTGGATCGAGAAGTCCACGCCCTTCGGGTCACGGTCGTAGTTGTCCCGGAAGAGGCCGAATGAGAACTTGCCCTTGGGAAGGGTGTAGGCGCTGGACAGCCGGAAAAGACCGGTGTCGCCTTCATAGGTGGGAGCCGCCGGACGGACGCTCCATTCCTTGCCGTCGACGGTCATCGTCCAGGTCTTGACGTCTTCCTTCTTGACTGTCTTGGTGGAGCCCTTGCCTTCCGAGGCGGCCTGGGCCAGAACCGGACCTGCGCCGGCCACGGCCAGCAGGCTCGCCAAGCCCCAAGCGGTCAATCGTGACTTCATGTCCGGCCTCCTTACGCGCTGAAACTCAAGGGCTGGAATTCTATGCTCATCAGGGGTGTATCTGCAAAGCGTTCTCGACGGGCGCACCCGCGGCGTCCCGGGCCAGCAAGCCCGCCAGGTCCTTTTCGGCCCTGGTTCGCACCTGACCCCGGAGAACCAGCCGTCCATCCTCCGTGGCAACGTCAATCCCATATTCGCCCACGCTGGGGTTGGTCCGGAGGGCCTTCCGGACGGCATCCACGTCGGGACCTCCCCCGGGGGGCGAGGGTCGGGAGGACGAACCCCCGAGCCGAAGATCGTCCTTGACACCCGTCACCCCCGCCGTCTCGCGGGCGGTCTGGACGGCCACCTGCCGCGCGACATCGCTCCCCACCTCGCCGGCCAGGGTCACCTGACGGCGGAACGCTCGTACCTCGATGTCGGAGCCGCGGAGCTCTCGGCGCAGGGAGAGGGCCAGCCGCACCTCGACCTCGAGAGCATGGTCGTCGAGGTTCTCCCCCAGGCTGCGCCCCTCTGCTCCCGGTGGGGGCGATGGCACTACCTTCAGGTGGCTCACCACCTGCCTGACGTCGGGGACGGCGCCCGCCACGCGGGCCGCGGCTTCGGCCGCCTCGCCGCTTCCGACCTCGCCCCGCAGCGTGACCACCCCCTCCTCGCTCGATACGTCCACTCGGCCGTCCTTCGTGAGGCGATTGAGCCGTAGCGCGGCCTTCACCGAGGCCGTCAGCTTGGTCTCCTCCAGCCGCTGGCCAAAGAGTCCGAGGTCCTTCGGCACCAGCCCGGCGGGCAACAGCTTCAAGTAGTAAAGGCCCGCGGCGAGGAGGGCGAGCAGGACGACGAGGGTGAAAAGGCGTCTCAGCACGGCTCCTCCGGAAGGAGATTGTAGTCCCTCGAGCCGACTACAATCTCCGGATGTTCGAGGTGGTGCGGCTTTCCCTCGTGGGCGCGCTCGGCCTTCTCGTTCCCATGACGGCGTCCTCGGGCGTGCCCCTGCCGTTTGGCCCGGGCGAGCGTGTGGCCTTCCGCATCACCTACGCGCATGTCCTGGCCGGCCGGGCCTCGGTGAGCGTCCTTCCCGGAGATCCGGCGGGGAAGCCCGCCCTGCGGTTCGTGGCCGAGGCCAGGAGCCAGGGTTTCTTCGCCTGGCTCTTCCGCTTCCAGGTGGAGGACCGCACGGTGGCGACCTGGGAGCCGCAGTCGGGCTGCTCGCTCGCCATCGAGAAGCGCCTCCGTGAGGGGCGGGCCATCCGCGACCAGTCGGTGAGGTTCGATCGCGAGCGGGGTGTCGCCGAGGTGGCCGACCCCAAGATCAAGGAAACGCGGTTCGACGTCGGCCCGTGCGCCCTCGACGTGCTCTCCGCCTTCTTCGTGACGCGCGTTCGTGGGGTGTCCGATGGGGTCGAGCTGGGCCTGCCGCTCTTCGACAACGGCAAGCACTATCGGCTCGGGGTGCGCTTCCTCGGGCGGGAGCGCCTCGACCTGCCGATGCCCCTCGGTCCCCGGGTGTCCACCGTCGTGGTGGAGCCACAGCTCCTGGAAGGCACCGGCCTCTTCGTCATGGCTCACCGACGACGCCCGCCGCATCCCAGTCCGGATGCGATCGAAAGTGGCCATCGGCTCGGTCTCCGCCGACCTCGAGTCGTACACGCCCCCCGATCCCCTCACCGCTGCCAGGGCTCCCCTCGCCGGGGACCCCGCGGGGAGGTGACGCCTACGGCATCACCTTGCGGTGGCGCGCCACCTCGTCCTCATAGTACTTCCGGTAGAGGACGTCCCACTCGTCGGAGCCCTCGAGAATCGGGCGCTTCTGGGTTTCGATCTTGCGCCGCACCAGGACGTCGATCGCCTCGTCCGTCTTCATCTCGTCGGAGATGATCTTCACGATGTCCTGACGGACCTGCTGGGGCTCCGCGAAGTACTCCACCCCGTCGTCCCGGTCGAGGTGGCCAAGGATGAGGTGGGAGAGGCGGAGGACCTTCTCCCGGGAGAGCTTCATCGGGCCCGGCTCAAAGAATGATCCCCTTCTCCCGGGCCATCTTCTTCTTGAGCATCTTGAACATCTCCGTGTAGGTGACGTTCGAGCGCTCCATCTCCGAAGCGTGCTGCACCAGGACCTCGCGGACCTCCTCGTTGAGGGATCGTCGACCTCGAGCTTGCCTTCGGCCACCAGGGTCTTCACGATCTTGCGGGAGATGTACTGGATCTCGTCGGAGTTGAGACGCATGCTCTGGACGTCATTATAGCATCCCCGCGCGTGGTATCCTCCCGCTCGCCATGGCGCTCCACGTGGTCCGTCACCCTCTCGTCGAAGACGTCCTCGTGGCCCTGCGCGACAAGCGAACTCCTTCCGCGGACTTTCGCCGCCTGGCCCGCCGGCTGAGCCTGCTGCTCGTCGCCGAGGCCACGCGGGACCTGCCGCTCGCCGACACCACCGTAGAGACGCCGCTCGAAACGGCCCCGGCCAAGCGCCTCCGCGAGCGGGTGGTGGCGGTGCCGGTCCTGCGCGCCGGTCTTGGCATGCTCGACGCGTTCCTCGAGCTGGTGCCGAGCGCGCAGGTCGGGTACTTCGGCCTGGAGCGGAACGAAGAGACCGCAGTCGCTCGGCGCTACTACGAGAAAGTGCCGAAGAGGCTCGAAGACGCGATCGTCTTCCTGCTCGATCCCATGCTGGCTACGGGTGGCTCGGCGGCGCTGGCCATCGACGGGCTCCGAGGCCTGGGGGCGCGCCACATCCGCCTCCTCTCGATCGTGGCCGCGCCCGAGGGGTTGGCCCACCTCGAGGCCACCGAGCCCGCCACGGAGATCTACACGGCCGCCGTCGATCGCGCCCTGAACGATCGGAAGTTCATCGTGCCCGGCCTCGGCGACTTCGGAGACCGCCTATTCGGGACGTAATTGAGCTGGGGGGCGCTGCGTCGCGCCCCCCAGGGTATTCCGATCGCCATCAGCGATACGTATGGACCTGCGAGGCGCGATCGGAATACCCTGCCCAGACCCCCCGCTCGCTCCGCCGAGGTGAACTCGGCTCCGCTCGCCGCCCGTTTCTTCGAGTAGCCTATGCCTGCGGGCGTGAAGGCCGTTGCTCAGGCTCTGGTGATCAACCATGGATCTTCCGGCCGTTGTTCGCGCCGGGCCACTCAGCGCCGTCTTCGACCGCGGCGAGCTGCGATGGATTCGCCTGGGGTCGCGCGAGGTGCTGCGCGGAATCTACGTCGCCCTGCGCGCGCCCGGCTGGGTGACGCTCCCGAAGGACCTCTCGGACCTCCAAATCGAAGCCGGCGCTGATCGCTTCCGGATCCGCTTCACCGCTGTCCACCGCCGGGAGGGGACGCACTTCGAATGGCAGGGGAGCCTGGACGGCGAGCCCGACGGCACCATTTGCTTCGCCATGGACGGCGTCGCCCGCACTTCCTTCCTCCGCAATCGGATCGGCCTCTGTGTGCTGCATCCGATCGAGCCGTGCGCGGGGGAGCCCTGCGTGGTGGAGCACGTCGATGGCCGGAGCGAGCCTCTGACCTTCCCGCGGCTGGTGGCTCCCCACCAGCCGTTCCTGGACGTGCGGGCCATCCGCCACCAGGTCGGGCCCGGCCTCGAAGCCGAGGTGCTCCTCACGGGTGAGACCTTCGAGACGGAGGACCAGCGCAACTGGTCGGACGCCTCGTTCAAGACCTACTCGACGCCGCTCGCCCTGCCGTTTCCGGCCGAGGTCGCGCCGGGGACACGGATCGTGCAGTCGGTCACGCTGCGTCTCCTCCGACGCCCCGAGCCTCGCCGGGAGGGCGAGGCCGCGAGCGATGGCTCTTCGAGTGACCGAGCGGCCGCCGAGGGCGCCGTCACCATCGTGGTGGATCCGGCGGCAGCCTTTCCGGTGCCGCGTCTGGGGCTCGGTTTGCGTCCCGACGCACCGCCCCTGACGCCGCTCGACGCGGAGCGGCTCCGCGCGCTCCACCTCGACCACCTGCGTGTCGACCTCCGGCTCGCCGAGCCCGGCTGGCGCGAGGCCCTGGTCGGAGCCGTGGCCGCGGCGGAGGCCGTCGGCGCGTCGCTCGAAGCCGCGCTCTTCCTTCCCGACGCGCCGGAGACCGCGCTCGACGCGCTGGCCGAGGCGGTGCGCGGCCTCCCCGCTGCCGTCTCGTGCTGGCTCGTCTTCCGTGCCGCGGACCGCTCGACCATAGCACCCCTCGTGACCGCGGTCCGCCGCCTGCTCACCCCGGCTAGCCCCGCCGCCCGGCTCGCCGGCGGGACCGACGGGCACTTCGTCGAGCTGAACCGGCGCCGGCCTTCGGCTGAAGGCCTGGACCGCGTCTCGTTCGCGCTCAGCCCGCAGGCCCACGCCACCGACGACGCGACCGTGGTCGAGAATCTGGCCAGCCTTTCGTCGATGGGCGAGAGCGCCCGCGCGCTGTACGGCGAGAAGGCGCTCGGCCTTTCGCCGGTGACCCTGCGGCCACGGGACGATCCCGACCCGGCCGATGCGCGCCAGTCTTCGGTGCTCGGAGCGGCCTGGACGGCGGGACTCATCGGCCGGGCCGCCGCCAGCGGCTTCTCGAGCCTGACCCTCTACGAGACGGTCGGCCGCCGCGGTGTGATGGACGGGAATGGCGTGTTCCCCGTTTACGACGTGCTCGCCGAAGTGGGGGGCGCGAGTCCGGGTTCTGTGGTCGCGGCCCGATCGAGCCGGCCGGATCGAGTCGTGGCCCTGGCCCTCCGGACGGCCGGTCGAATGCGCGTGCTCGCTTTCAACGTCGGCCGGACCCGGCTCGATGTCCGAGTGGTGGTGGGGAAGGATCGAGCCCGAGACCTCCTCCTCGAGCCCGACGCGCTCGTCTGTCTCGACGTGGACTGATGCCCGACGAAGCCGTGCTCACCGGCTGCCATCTGCCAGCCGACTGGCGGTTGGTCGTGCCACGCTCGGTCCCACCCTGGAATCCGCTGGCCCGAGCAAAGCCGACGCCGCTGCATGAGGTTGGCGCCTTTCCGGCGAATCGCGGGCACCGATGGCCCAGGTCGTGATCAAGAGGAGCAGCGTGAGGCGTTTCCTTGGTTGACGCGCTCGAAGGTGCTGTCGTAGGCTTGCGGCGACCTTCGTCCCCAGAACCACGCGTCTTGCCCTTGGACTGAATGTCACAGATCTTCCACCACAGCACCAACACCCTGTCGAAGGTCAGCATCTTCGGCGCGGTCTTCTTCGCTGCGGGCGTGGTTTGGCTGATCCTCCAGGTCAACCGGTCCTCCTACGTCACGCGCGCGCACGAGGCACGCAGCCAGCCGGTGCCCTTCAGCCACGCCCACCACGTGGGCGGGCTCGGGGTGGAGTGCCGCTACTGCCACACCTCGGTGGAGCGGTCGTCCTACGCCGGCATCCCCCCGACCAAGACCTGCATGAACTGCCACTCCCAGATCTGGGCGCAGAGCCCCACCCTCGAGCCGGTGCGCGCGAGCCTCCGCACCGACACCTCGCTCGAATGGATCAAGGTGCACGACCTCCCCGATTTCGCCTATTTCAACCACAGCGCCCACGTGAACAAGGGAGTCGGCTGCTCGACGTGCCACGGGCGGGTGGACCAGATGCCGCTCGTCTGGCAGGAGAAGTCGCTCCAGATGGAGTGGTGCCTGGAATGCCATCGCAACCCGGAGAGGTTCCTCCGGCCGAAGTCCGAGGTCTACAACATCGCCTACGAGCCGCCCGCCAACCAGCTCGAGCTGGGAAGGACGCTGGTGAAGGACTACAACGTCAAGCCGCAAGTCACCTGCTCCACCTGCCACCGATGAGCCAGGAACCCACCCCCTCCGTCCCCGTGGAGTTCGCGGGAGTGCGCCGGCGGCTCGACGGGGCCACCGGGCGCCGCTATTGGAAGAGCCTGGAGGAGCTGGCCGAGAGCCCGGGCTTCCTCGAGTTCCTGCAGCGCGAGTTCCCCGAGCAGGCCTCGTCCTTCGAAGACCCGAGGGGACGCCGGGAGTTCCTCACCCTGATGGGCGCGTCCCTGGCCCTGGCCGGCCTCACCGCCTGCACCAAGCAGCCGGCCGAGAAGATCCTCCCTTACGTGAAGCAGCCGGAAGAGATCGTCCCCGGGCGCCCGCTCTTCTTCGCCACCGCGGTCTCTCACGACGGCTACGCCCGCGGCGTGCTGGTGGAGAGCCACGAGGGGCGGCCCACCAAGATCGAGGGCAACCCGGACCATCCGGTGTCGCTCGGCGCCACCGACGTGTTCGGGCAGGCCGCCATCCTCGGCCTCTACGACCCCGACCGCTCGCAGACGGTTCGGTTCTTCGGCGAGGTCCGCACCCTGGCCCAGTTCCGCGCGGTGCTGCAAGATGCGCTCGGCAAGCAGAAGGCCAAGGGCGGTGCAGGCCAGCGCTTCCTCACCGGCACCGTCACCTCGCCGACCCTGGCCGCGCAGATGGAGGCGGTGCTTCGCGAGTTCCCCCAGGCCCGGTGTCACGCCTACGAGCCGGTGGGACGGGACAACAGCCGCGCCGGCGCGATCCTGGCCTTCGGCCAAGCCGTCGAGGCGCAGTACCGGTTCGACCGAGCGGACGTGATCCTGACCCTCGAGGCCGATTTCGTGGGCAGCGGGCCGCAGAGCCTCCGCCTCATCCGCGAGTTCGCCAAGGGGCGCAAGGTCAGCGACGACAAGCCGGCCATGAACCGGCTCTACGTGGTCGAGGGCTCGCCCACCTCCACCGGGGCGGTGGCCGACCACCGGCTGGTCCTCCGCAGCTCCGAGATCGAAGGCTTCGCCCGGGCGGTGGCCGCGGGGCTCGGACTTGCCGTCGAGGGCGCGACGACGGCCCATGCCGACTGGGTGGGCCCCCTCGTCCGGGACCTGCAGAGGACCCCAGGGCGCGCCCTCGTGATCGCGGGAGAGAGCCAGCCCGCGGCGGCTCACGCGCTGGCGAGCGCGATCAACGAGAAGCTCGGCGCGGTGGGACAGACAGTGTGGTACACGGCCCCGGTCGAGGCGAACGGCCAGGACCAGACGGGATCGCTCAAGGCGCTGGCCGCGGACATGGCGGCGGGCAAGGTGGACGTGCTGGTGGTGCTCGAGGTGAACCTGGCCTACGTCGCCCCCGCCGACCTGAGCATCGCCGAGGCCCTCGACAAGGTGCCCCTGCGCATCCATTTCGGCCTTTACGAGGACGAGACGGCCGAGCGCAGCCACTGGCACCTGCCCGAGGCGCACGCCCTCGAGTCCTGGGGCGATGCGCGGGCCGCCGACGGCACGGTCACCATCCAGCAGCCTCTCATCGCCCCGCTCTGGGGCGGGCTCTCCGCCATCGAGTTCATGGCCGGGTTCCTGGGGCGGGCCGAAGCCAAGGGCTACGACCTCGTCCGCGAGCACTGGAAGGAAACGCTGCCCGCCGGCGCCTTCGAGAAGCAGTGGAAGCGAGCCCTCCACGACGGCATCGTGAAGGAGACCGCGTTGCCCGAGAGCGCGGTCGCGGTGAGGACAGGAGACTGGGCGAAGGCGGCGCCGAAGGCGGCGGCCGCCGAGGGGCTGGAGATCGTTTTCCGCGCGGACCCGGCGGTCTACGACGGCCGCTTCGCCAACAACGGCTGGCTGCAGGAGCTGCCCCGGCCCCTCACCAAGCTGACCTGGGACAACGCGGCCATCATCAGCCCGGCCACCGCCAGGAAGCAGCGCTTCTCGATCGAGATGACGGCCAGCGGCCACGTGACGGAAGTGGTCGAGCTTCGTTATCAGGGACGCTCGGTGCGAGCGCCCATCTGGGTCCTGCCTGGCCATCCCGACGACGCGGTGACGGTGCACCTGGGCCAGGGCCGCACCCGCGCGGGCCGCGTCGGCACCGGCGTGGGCTTCAGCGCCTATCGGCTCCGCACGAGCGACGCTCCATGGTTCGGGTCGGGCGCCCAGATCGTGAGGACCGGTGAGACCGCCAAGCTCGCCTGCACCCAGGACCACTGGTCGATCGACCAGGAGGCGCACGCCGAGGCCCAGAAACGGCACCTCGTCCGCAGCGCCTCCCTCGAGGAGTTCAGCAAGGAGCCCGCGATCTTCGCGGAGATGGCCGAAGAGCCCGCGGCCGGTCTGTCGTTGTATCCGCCCCATCCCTACGAGGGGCACGCCTGGGGGATGTCGATCGACCTCAACTCCTGCGTGGGCTGCAACGCCTGCGTCACCGCCTGCGTCTCCGAGAACAACATCCCCGTC
>WNFM01351640.1_pt1 | contig 11331 bp, 14 predicted proteins | sample 5400271 | NCBI WGS metagenome assembly WNFM01 (sample SAMN13153352, study PRJNA577476) | soil metagenome | isolation source: 60 cm saprolite on Douglas fir-dominated hillslope | place: USA:California | collected 2013-09-17 | reverse complement strand
CCATGCCTATTCCGATCTCAACCTGAAGCTCTCGACCGGCGTCTACGGCTCGACGTTCTTCATGCTCACCGGCTTCCACGGATTCCACGTGACCCTCGGCGCACTCATGCTGACCGTGATTTTCGCCCGTTGTCTCGCCGGCCACTTCAAGCCCGAAAACCATTTCGCGTTCGAAGCGGTCGCGTGGTACTGGCACTTCGTCGATGTCGTGTGGCTCGGGCTTTTCATATTCGTATATTGGCTGTAGGCAGCGAAGACCGCGCGTCACTCGATCTTGCCGGGAATGAGGCCGAAGTAATAGCCGGCCATGAGGAGCAGGAACAGCGCCAGGGACAATCCGACGCGCAGCGCGAGCGCCTTCACGCTGCGCTTGGACTGGCCGCCGTCGGTCACCAGAAAAAACAGCGCCGAGCCCAGGCTCGCGAGAATCGCGACGAACAAGAGGATGACGACGATTTTCACGGCGCCGCGGGAACCTTGTGCGCCGAGTGTACTCCTTGTGAAATCATGACGGGAATCCGCATCGGTGGGCGAGTACTCCGTCCGGGGGGCGTCGCGGCGGCGGCTTTCATCGCGCTCGCGATTTCGCTCGGCAACTGGCAGACGCGGCGCGCCGAGGAAAAACTCGAGCTCGGCCGCCGGCTCGACGAAGGCGCCAAGGGCCCGGTGCTTTCGGTGCCCTCGGTGCGGCTGAACGCATCCGCCCTGGAACGCCGGCGCGTCAGCGCGCGCGGCCGTTTCGTCGCGCGCGCCGCGCTCCTCCTCGACAACAAGATCCTGCACGGCGCGGCCGGCTATCACGTGCTGACACCGCTGAAGCTCGAAGGCGGCGAACTCCACGTCCTCGTCAACCGCGGCTGGATCGCGGCCGGCGAGCGCTCCAGGCTGCCTGCAGTCCCGACGCCGGAGAACGTGCAAACGATAGAGGGCATCGCGGTGGTGCCGAGCCCGCGCTTCATCGAGCTCGCTCCCGAAGCGGCTTCGGGTCCCCTGCGCCAGAACCTGGTGCCGGAACGGGAGGAGAAGCGCCTGGGGCTCGGACTTCAGCCGTTCGTGATCGAGCAGACGAGCGACGCCCAGGACGGCCTCGCGCGCGAATGGGAGCGTCCCGATACCGGCGTGGACCGGCATCGCAGCTACGCGCTGCAGTGGTATTCGTTTGCGGCGCTCGCCGCGGTCCTCTATGTCGCTCTCAGCTTCAAGCGAGCCGATTCCGGGCGCAATTGAGAACCGGCGTCGCGGCAGGCGCATCGCGTTTGTCATCCTTGCGCTTTGCGCCGCACCCACGGTCGCGGCCTGGCTCGCCTACTTCGCATGGCAGCCGCAGTCGCGGCTGAACTACGGCGAGCTGATCGAAGCCCGCGCGATCTCAGACCCCGAACTGCGGCGCCTGGACGGCAGCCCATTCCGGCTCTCGCAGTTGCGCGGCAGATGGGTGCTCCTGCAAATCGACTCCGGCGCCTGCGCCGAAGGCTGCGGAAGAAAACTCCTTTACATGCGCCAGGTGCGCCTTGCGCAGGGAAGGGACGCGGAGCGAATCGAGCGAGTGTGGCTCCTCGCCGATGGCGTGCCGCCCGACGCGGCGCTCTTGCGCGACCACGAGGGCCTGCGCGTCGCGCGCGCCCCCGGCAGACGGTTCCTTGCCGAATTCCCTGCGGCGCGGAGCTCCTCCGATCACATCTATCTCCTGGACCCGCTGGGCAATCTGATGCTGCGATTCCCGAGCGATCCCGACGCGCAGCGGATGGTGAAGGACCTCGCGCGGCTGCTCAGGGCATCGCGCGTCGGCTAGAGTCGCAAGGCGAGCGTGATAAAATTTCCCCTTATGCAGCTGGCTACGACCGCCGCCCGCTTCCGCCTGCGCCAGTTCCTGAGTCTCACCAAGCCGCGCGTGGTGTCCTTGATCGTGTTCTGCGCGGTCATCGGCATGTTCCTCGCCGCTCCGGGCATGGTGCCGCCGAAGCTCCTGCTCGCCGCGACCATCGGCATCTGGCTCGTGGCAGGTGCGGCGGCGGCGGTGAACTGCCTGGTCGAGCAGAAAATCGACGCGGTGATGACGCGCACTCGGGCGAGGCCCTTGCCTCGCGGGGAGCTCACGTCGCTTCAGACGCTTGCGTTCGCCGGCGCAGTCGGCGGCACCGGGCTGTGGATGCTGTACGCCCTCGTCAATCCGCTCACCATGTGGCTCACCTTCGGCACGTTCATCGGCTACGCCGTGGTCTACACGGTCTTGCTCAAGCCGATGACGCCGCAGAACATCGTGATCGGCGGCGCCTCCGGGGCGATGCCGCCGGTGCTTGGCTGGGCTGCCGTCACCGGCGACCTCGCCCCCGAGGCGCTGCTTCTGTTCCTTATCATTTTCGCCTGGACTCCGCCGCATTTCTGGGCGCTCGCGCTTTATCGCACCGAGGATTTCGCCAAGGCCGGGCTTCCGATGCTGCCGGTGACGCACGGGCACCGCTTCACTCGGTTGTACGTGCTGCTCTACACGCTGATTCTGTTCGCCTCGGCCCTGCTCCCTTTCGCCTACGGGATGAGCGGCTGGATCTATCTGGGCGCCGCAGTCGTCTTGAACGGAATATTCCTGGGTTACGCATTGCGGCTTTACGTGAATTACAGCGACGCGCTCGCGCGGCGCACTTTCCGCTATTCGATCGCGTATCTCGCGGCGCTCTTCGCCGCGCTGCTCGTCGATCATCATTTTTTCGCGTGAGCGCCTACCTGCGGAATTGTGTCGGGCTCGTCCTCGCCGCATTCGCCCTTGCCGGCTGCGGCGGGTCGGGCCCCTCGTTCAAGAACACCGATGTCACGGGCGCCGATTACGGCAAGGATTTTTCGCTGACCGACCACACCGGCAAGGCTCGCACTCTCGCGGATTTCCGCGGCAAGGTGGTGGTGATGTTTTTCGGCTACACCCGTTGCCCCGACGTATGTCCGACGACGCTTGCCGAGCTCAAAGCGGTAAAGGATCGACTCGGCGAGGACGGGAAGCGGCTGCAGGTGCTCTTCGTCACGGTCGACCCGGAGCGCGACACGCAAAAGCTTCTCGCGAACTACGTACCGGCATTCGACCCCGGTTTTCTCGGTCTCTACGGCGATTCCGCTGCGACCGCCAGGGTCGCGAAAGACTTCAGGGTTTTCTATCAGAAGTCCCCGGGAAAGACCCCGGACGGCTACACCGTGGATCACACCGCGGGCAGCTACGTGTTCGATCCGCAGGGGCGGCTGCGCCTGTTCGTGCGCCACGGCAACGCAGCCAACCTCGCAGCCGATGTCCGCATCCTGTTGAACGCGTCCGGCTGAAAATCGCGCCGCCGGCCTCGTCCAGGCCGAATCGGGCGTGAAATAGTTGTATCCTTGAACACCCAACCGGAGTCCAGGTGCCCGGGCAGCGATGAAAATCCTCGTCGTCGACGATTCCCCCACGATCCGGGCCGCGCTCAAGGGCCTGCTCGAGCGGATGGGCCACACGGTGGTCGAGGCGAATGACGGCGAGCAGGCACTGCACTTGTACCGCCAGGACCGGCCAGGCCTCGTGCTTATCGACGTCGTGATGCCGATCATGGACGGATACGAATCCGCGCGGCACATGCGCGAGATTTCCTGAGCTCGAAGGAAGCCGATCAGGACCTGGATCGCGCGATCGAGGCGGGCGGCGACGACTACCTCGTAAAGCCGGTGAGCTTCGTCGTGCTGAATGCGAAAATCCGGGCGTTGCAGCGACTGGAATCCATGCGCACCAAGCAGCTCGAGATGTCGCGCGACCTCGCCTCGGCCAACCGCGAGCTCGAAAAGCTGTCGCGGCAGGACGGGCTCACGGGGATCGCCAACCGGCGCTATTTCGACAGCTACCTGGTGACCGAAGTGCGGCGCGGCGCGCGCGATCAGCAGCCGCTTTCGCTGATTCTCTCCGACGTCGATCACTTCAAGGCCTTCAACGACTGCTACGGCCACCAAGCGGGCGACGACTGCCTGCGACGGGTGGCGGCGGCGCTCAGCTCAGCGGGCCGGCGTCCGGCGGACCTCGCGGCCCGCTACGGCGGCGAGGAGTTCGCAATAGTCCTGCCGGGGACGGCGCTGGACGGCGCCGTCGACGTGGCTCAGGCGGTGTCTCGCGTGATCGACGGTCTGGCGATCCCGCACGCGCGCTCGGGAGTCGACCAGAAAGTCACCCTCAGCCAGGGAATCGTCTCGCTCACCCCGGAAAAGGAAACCTCCTCCGAGGACTTGATCCAGCGCGCGGACCAGGCGCTCTATCTGGCGAAGCAGCAGGGCCGGAACCGCTACGTCGTATTCGGGGGAAAATAGAAAGCCGCGGCGCGCCGCGGCTTCGTAGGGACCGCCCGGCAGCGTACTTATGCCGGCGCGATCACGCCTTTCATTTTTGCAAGCGCCTTTGCTTCGATCTGGCGGATGCGCTCGGCAGAAACCTTGAACTCGGCGGCAAGTTCGTGCAAGGTTGCCGAGTCCTTTTCTCGCAACCAGCGCGCCTCGATGATGCGGCGGCTGCGCGCATCGAGACTCGCCAACGCGGCCTCCAGACCGCGCGCCCGCAGAGTTTCATCCTGCTTCGCCTCGGCGATCTCCAAGGGTCCCGGCGAGCGGTCGGCCAGGTAGGCGATCGGCGCATACGACTCGTCCTCGTCGCTCGCCGGCTCCAGTGAGATTTCCTGGCCCGCGAGCCGCATCTCCATTTCGGCAACCTCTTCGGGCTTGACGCGAAGCTGCTTGGACATCGACCCGATCTCGGTTTGCGTCAACGGGGCGAGCGACGGTTTCATGCTGCGAAGGTTGAAAAAGAGCTTTCGCTGCGCCTTGGTGGTGGCGACCTTCACCAGGCGCCAGTTGCGCAGGACGAACTCGTGGATCTCGGCGCGGATCCAGTGGACCGCGAACGATACGAGCCGGACCCCGCGCTCGGGATCGAAGCGCTTGACGGCCTTCATCAAGCCGATGTTGCCTTCCTGGATGAGGTCCCCCTGCGGCAGTCCATAACCCATGTAGCCGCGCGCGATGGCGACCACCAGGCGAAGGTGCGAAAGCACCAGCTGGCGCGCTGCTTCCACGTCGTTTTCGGCCCTGAATTTGCGCGCGAAGTCGCGCTCTTCCTCGAGCGAAAGAATCGGGAAACGGTTCACCGCCTGGATGTAGCTTTCCAGGCTTCCTACGGGTACCGGCAGTGTCATCGTGCGAGTCATTTGTTATTTACTCCTGCGTTGTTGCCTTGGCGGCGATTTTAGCACTCTCGGTTTTAGAGTGCTAAAGGCAGGACCTGGTTCCCGGCAGGTAACCCTCTAAAGCCAGCCTAGTCTCGGTCTGTTTCGAGTAAGTGTCTGCTCACTGATAGATAGGCACCCATCCACCCCAGGGCGACGGCCGCAAGCAGGGCCGAGATCATTTCGTTTGAGGTCGGGAATCTCAGGCGGATGTTGGAGCCATACAAGTATGCGAGATCCGCCAGATCGCGATTCAGGACCGTGAGCCCGGAAAGCACGATCGCCAGGGCGGCGATCCCTCCGAACAGACCGAGCAGCGACCCGAGATAGTAAAAGGGCCGGCGGATGTAGGCGTGCGTTGCGCCGATCAGGCGGCACAGCTCGATCTCGTCGCGCTGAGTGAGGATCTGCAGGCGGATCGTGTTGAAGGTCACGGCGACAAGAGCGAGGCCGAGCAGCCCCGAGAGCAGGACCACCGCGGTCCGCCCCAGGCGCAACAAGGCATCGAGGCGTCTCACCCACGCCGAATCCGCCTGAACGTAGGCGACCTTCGGCAGCGACTTGAACTCGCGTTCCAGCCGGTCCGCGAGCGCGGGATCGCTTCCGGAAAGCGTCACCACGAACGCATCCGGCAGCGGATTTTGCGGCAGGCTCGCGATCACCTCTTGCATTCCTGCGACGCGATTGAGCTCGACGAGCGCGGCGTCCCGGGACACGAAACGCACCGCGCTCACCCCACCGGCGCCTTTCAGCCGTGCTTCGACAGCGGCGATTTCGGCCTTCGCAGCGTCCCTCGCGAGGAACACGGAGAGCTGGGGATCGACCGAGGCGTTGCGGGACAAGGACTCGAAATTGCCGAGCACGCAATAGACGCCGAACGGGAGCGCGAGCGCGATCCCGATCGCCAGCACGTTGAGCGTCGTGGCGAAGGGAGACCGAGCCAGGCGCGCAAGCGTCTGCGCGAGACTCAAGCCATGATGCTGCAGCCAGACCCTCATTGGAGCTTGCCGTGGTCGAGTGTCAAGACGCGTTTGCGGTACTTGCCGATCAATTGTCGATCGTGCGTGGCAACCAGCACGGTGACTCCGACCTGGTTGAAGGCGCTGAACATCTCCATGATTTCGTCCGCGTAGGCGGCGTCCAGACTGGCGGTGGGTTCATCGGCGAGGAGGATCGCCGGCCGGTTTACCACCGCGCGCGCGACGCACAGGCGCTGCTGCTCGCCGCCCGAGAGGGTGACGGGGTTGGCTTTTTCGCGCTGAAGCAAGCCGACCTTGTCGAGCGCGGCGCGCGCGCGCCGCGCCGCTTCGCGGTAGGGCTGCCCGGTCACGATCAGCGGCAGCATGACGTTGTCGAACACGCTCCTGTCGAAGAGCAGCTTCTGCCCCTGAAACACGAGGCCCAGATTGCGCCGCAGGTAAGGGATCGCCGCCGGGCGCAAGGCCGAGAGGTTCTGGCCGTTGACGAGCACCGCGCCGCCGTTGGCGCGCTCGATCGCTGCGATCAGCTTGAGAAGCGTCGTCTTGCCTGCGCCGGAGTGGCCGGTGAGGAACAGCATCTCCCCTGGCTCCACCGCGAAGCTGACCAGCCTGAGCGCCTCGAATCCCCCCGGATAGCGCTTGCTGACCTGGCGGAGCGAGATGATGGGCACGCCGCCGCTCAATCGAGAAGCGCCGAAACGAACTCGTCGGCGACGAAGGGGCGCAGATCGTCGATTCCTTCGCCGACGCCCACGAATCGGAGCGGCAGAGGGTGCTGCCGCGCGATGGCGCACACCACGCCGCCCTTGGCGGTGCCGTCGAGCTTGGTGAGAATCAGTCCGGTGAGGCCTAGGGCGTCGTCGAAAGCCTTGACCTGGGTGAGAGCGTTCTGGCCCGTGTTGGCGTCGAGCACGAGCCACACCTCGTGAGGCGCACCGGGTTCCGCCTTGGCGATGATGCGTTTGATCCTGCTGATCTCCTCCATGAGGTGCAGCTGCGTGGGGAGCCGCCCGGCCGTGTCGGCGATGACCACGTCGATTTCGCGCGAGCGCGCCGCGGCAATGGCATCGAACACGACCGCTCCCGGATCGCCACCCGATTGGGCGACGACCGCGACGGCATTTTTCTCGCCCCAGGCGGCGAGCTGTTCGCGCGCTGCGGCGCGAAAGGTGTCACCGGCGGCGAGCAACACCGAGAGACCTCGATTCTGGAAATATCTCGCGAGCTTGCCGATCGAGGTGGTCTTACCCGAGCCGTTGACTCCTGCGAGCATGACGACGCGCGGTTTCTTGCCTGATAAATCGAGCGGCTGCTCGAGCGGGCCGAGCGTCTCGACGAGCATCGCTCGCAGCTCGGCCTTCAGCTGCTCCGCGGTTTGCAGTCGACGGGCGCGCTCGCGCAAACCGGCGATCAGGAACCGGGTTGCTTCGACGCCAACGTCACTTGCCAGCAACGCGGCCTCGAGCGTCTCGAACAGCACCGGATCGATCGCTTCTCCGCCGAAGAGCCCCGAGAGCCGCGAGCGCGTTTTCGTGAGCCCGTCTTTGAGGCGCGCTGCCCAGGAGCGCTGCCGGCGGACGTTCTCGGAGGAGAGTTCGAGCATAGGGGAGGAAGGGTCCGCAGGGAACCGCTATAGAATAGCGCTGGATTTTATCACTCGCCGCAATGGTTCCCGCACGCGCCGCCTTTCTTGCCCTCGCGCTCGTTTCGGGCGCGCAGGCGAACTCGCACGAGTTCACCCTGCCGAACGGCTTGCGCCTGATCGTGAAGGAAGACCACCGGGCGCCCACCGTCGTTCATCAGGTATGGTATCGAGCGGGCAGCATGGATGAGGGGCCCGGCACGACCGGCGTCGCGCACGTGCTCGAGCACATGATGTTCAAGGGGACCCGGCGCTTCGGTGTGGGCGAGTTCTCGCGGCTCGTCGCGGAGGCAGGCGGGCGCGAAAACGCTTTTACTTCCACGGATTTCACCGTCTATCACGAGCAGGTGCATCGCGACCGCCTGCCCCTGGCGATGCAGCTCGAGGCCGACCGCATGGCGAACCTCGTGATCCGCCCGGAGGAGTTCGCGCGCGAGATGAAGGTGGTGATGGAGGAGCGCCGGCGCAGCTACGAAGACCGCCCGCGATCGCTACTGAGTGAAAATCTTCTCGCCACGGCTTTCGCCGCGCATCCCTACAAGTGGCCGACGATCGGGTGGATGCAGGACCTGGAGAACATGAGCTGGCGCGACGCCCGGGACTGGTACAAGCATTGGTACGCGCCGAACAACGCCGTCGTCGTCGTGGTCGGCGACGTCGAGCCGCAGACGGTGCTCGCATGGGCGCGGCGTTATTACGGCGCGCTCGCGCCGAAAGCGATCCCGGCGCGCAAGGCGTTGGTCGAACCGGTCCAGCGGGGGCCGAAGCGCGTTACGGTGAAGGCGCCCGCGGAACTCCCCTACGTGCGCCTGGGATACAAGGCGCCGGTGCTGCGCGATATCGCGAAGGACTGGGAGCCGTTCGCGATTTCGCTTCTCGCAGAGGTGCTGGGCGGAAGCGACGCGGCGCGCCTTCACCAGGTTCTGGTGCGCGAGCGGCGCGTCGCCACGTCCGTCGGCGCGGACTACGAAATGGTGTCGCGCGGCCCCGGAATGGTGTTCGTGGAAGCGGCGGCCGCGCAAGGCCGCAGCGGTGCCGAGCTCGAGGCCGGTGTGCGCGAAGTCATCGCTGGCATCGCAGCGGCCGGCGTCACTGCCGAGGAGTTGAACCGGGCGAGAGTCCAGCTGCTCGCCCAGCTCGTCTACAAGCGCGACTCGTTTTTCGCGCAGGCGCTCGAGCTCGGAGAACTCGAATCGTGCGGCCTCTCCTACCGCGACGCCGATCGCTTCGCCGGGCGGCTCAAGGCAATCACCGCGGAGCAGATCCGGGCCGCGGCGGCCCGCTACCTCGCCGACGACGGACTGACAGTGGCCGTGCTCGACCCGCAGCCCCTGAATCCGCCCCCGGTAAGCGCCGTCGTCCCGGAAGCGAACCACTGACCGTGCGCAGCCGGGCGCTCTGGATAGCGATCACTCTGGCCGTCGCCGCGACGGCCGAGGCGGGAGTGAAGATCGATCACTGGATCGCGGAATCGGGGGCGCAGGTCAACTTCGTCGAAAGCCACGCCCTGCCGATCGTCGATGTGGCGGTCGAGTTCGCGGCGGGCAGCGCCTACGATACGCGCGAGCAGGCAGGGCTCGCGCGGCTCACGCTCGCCATGCTCAAGGCGGGCTCGTCTCGTTACTCCGAGACCGAGGCAAGCCGCCGCATCGCCGACGCGGGCGCGCAGCTGCTGGAGAATTTCGACCTGGACCGCGCCGGCTTCGCGCTGAGGAGCCTTTCCTCCGAGGCCGAGCGCAAGGCGGCGACGCAGACTCTCGCCGACATGCTGCAATCGCCGCTGTTCCCGGCCGAAGCCTTCGAGCGCGAGAAAGCCCGCGCCATCGCGAACGCGCGCGAAGCATCCGGCGCATCCCTACGGCTTCAGCGAGACTGCTGACACGCTCGCCTCGATCAGACGCGAGGACGTCGACCGCCACTATCGCACCCGCTACGGCTCCGCCCGCGCGGTGGTCACCGTCGTCGGCGATCTGGACCGCGACGCAGCCAAGGCGCTCGCCGAGGAGCTGACCTCGCGTCTTTCGAAAGGGGCCGATTCCGCCCTGGCGCCGGTCGCGGCGCCGCCCGCGGGTGCGACGCTTCGCGTCGCGCACCCGTCGACCCAGAGCCACGTGCTGCTGGGCGTCGCGGCGCTCACCCGGGCCGACCCGGACTACTTTCCGCTTTTCGTCGGCAACTACTCTCTGGGAGGCGGCGGGTTCGTGTCGCGGCTCCTCAAGGAAATTCGCGAGAAGCGCGGCTACGCGTACAGCGCCTACAGCTATTTCCGTCCCTACGAACGCGAAGGGCCGTTTCTGGTGGGATTGGAGACGCGGCGCGACCAGGCGCGCGAGGCGCTCGAGCTGGCGCGCGCGGTCGTCGTCGAGTTCGTAAAGCACGGCCCCACCGAAGCGGAGCTCAAAGCGGCGAAAAAGAGCCTCGTCGGCGGGTTTCCCCTGCGCATCGATACCAACCGCAAGATCCTCGACCAGATCGCCATGATCGGTTTCTACAGGCTGCCCCTCGCCTGGCTCGACGAGTTCCCGGCGCGCGTTGAAGGGGTGACACTCGCGCAGGTCAAGAGCGCCTTTGAGAGGCGCATCGATCCCGAAAAGCTCTCGATCGTCGTCGTCGGTGCGCCGGACTAGACCCAATACGGTCCGCATCATCGGCGGCCTGTGGCGCAGCCGCATCATCGAATTCCCCGATGCGGAGGACCTGAGACCGACGCCGGACCGCGTCCGCGAGACGCTGTTCAACTGGCTCGGGCGGGACCTGACCGGCATGGCGTGCCTCGACCTTTTTGCAGGCAGCGGCGCCCTCGGCTTCGAGGCGCTTTCGCGCGGGGCGGCCGCGGTCGTCATGATCGAGAAGAACCCCGCGGCGCTGCGTGCGTTGCGCGACAATGCCCGGAAGCTCGACGCAACCGGCCTGACGGTCGTCCGCGGCGATGCGCTAGAATTCGTCCGCAGCGCGCGCTCCCGATTCGACGTCGTTTTCGTCGATCCGCCGTACCGTCTGGGCATGCAGGTCGCGGCGCTCGGTCTGTTGCGCGGGCTTCTCGCCGAAGGCGGGCGGGTGTACGTCGAAAGCGACGCCGTCTTCGAACCGCCCCGGGGTTGGGCTATTTTCAGGCGCTCGCGCGCGGGAAACGTGCATTTTCATCTTCTGGCTAGGGAGACCGATGATCAAGGCGGTGTATCCGGGAACTTTTGATCCGATCACGCGGGGCCACGAGGACCTGGTGCGGCGCGCCGCAGCGCTCGTCGGCGAAGTCGTGGTGGGCATCGCCGCCAGCCAAACGAAGCGTCCGTTTTTCACCCTGGAGGAACGCGTGCACCTCGCGCGCGAGGTTCTCAAGCCGTACCCCAACGTGAAGGTCGAGGGCTTCCGGGGACTGCTCATGGATTTCGTGCGCGGGCAGAAGGCGCAGGTGGTCGTGCGCGGCTTGAGGGCGGTGTCGGACTTCGAGTACGAATTCCAGATGGCTGGAATGAACCGCTATCTCTACCCG
>WNFM01249744.1_pt1 | contig 11332 bp, 9 predicted proteins | sample 5400271 | NCBI WGS metagenome assembly WNFM01 (sample SAMN13153352, study PRJNA577476) | soil metagenome | isolation source: 60 cm saprolite on Douglas fir-dominated hillslope | place: USA:California | collected 2013-09-17 | reverse complement strand
TTGCCTTTCGAGGAGCTGAAGAAGTGCATGACGGCTCTACGAGAACGGGCGCGTTAATTCACATACGAATCTCTCATTTCTGTGTGCCTGCCTTCCCCAAGCCGATCAATGCGGGTCTCGGTAATTCTGTTGCCTTTCCAAGCCGAAGGCTTGGCAGCCCCGTAGCCGGTGGTTGAGCCCGCCGCGGGCGACACCACCGGTTTTGGTCTAGACGAGACCGACCCTGAAAGGGTCGCAGCGATGACGATTACCCAGCCAATTCAATCCAAGTATTTCTCACCGAATTTTACTCCCGATCTCTGGAGCATGATTTTCAACTCATCCCGAAAGCTTCGCTGATGATGGTGCTCCTCCTGGTTTTCAATGTACCGACGAACCTCCTCCAACCCCGAGGCGCTGACGGTGAAGGCGGCATATCCTTCCTGCCATGCGAAGTTGCGCAGGGGAATCTCGTTATGAACCCACATAGAGGATGCCTTTTTCAATTCCCTCATAAAGTTCGCCAGTGTATGCGTGGCTTTGAGTTCGAAGAGAAGGTGAACGTGATTTGCCGTACCTCCCACCATTTCGCTTCGTGCTCCCAAGCCATTAACGGTTCCTCCCAAATATTCATGCAAGCGTGGACGCCAGTCGTCCCGAAGCATGGGTTCACGTTGTTTCGTGGAAAAAACCACGTGGTAATGAAGGCTGAGAAATGTGGAAGGCATCGCTGTGACCCCTCCGGGGTCAGGACCATGCTGACATATTTCCGGTGGTGTCGCTACGCTCAACCACCGGCTACGGGGCTGTCAAGCCTTCGGCTTGGGAATGCGCGACGTTTTATGTGGTTGCCTATTGGGATCAGCAACAGAGTCGCGCGGAAAATTGCGTTCCCAAATGAAATTTTGGAACGAGGGGAAAGGCAAATAGTGCGGCGGTCATAGACCGCCGCTACATCGGAGAAACCATCGCACTCCGTGCGACGGCGACCACGAAATTACGGCGCGACGGAGGCAGTGGTATCGACGCCGACGGTGAAGGTGAGGGCCTTGTCCTTTTCGCCGACGATGACGAAGTCGCCGTTCTTGATCGTGCCGCGGAGGATTTCCTCAGCCATCGGATCTTCAAGGAAGCGCTCAACCGCGCGGCGCAGGGGACGCGCCCCGTAGGCGGGGTCGTAGCCCTTTTCGATGAGGAAGGCGCTGGCTTCGGGCGTGAGCCGGAAGGTGATGGAGCGGGGCTTGAGGCGGGTATGCACCTTGGCCACTTCGATGTTGACGATCTTGGTGAGGTCGTCGCGGGTGAGCGAGTGGAAGACGATGATGTCGTCGAGCCGGTTGAGGAACTCGGGTTTGAAGACGCGCTTGGCCTCGCCCATCATCTTTTCCTTCATCTGGTCGTAGGAATGTTCGTCGCTTTTGACGCCGAAGCCCATGACCATGTTCTTGCGCATCAGGTCGGCCCCGACGTTGGAGGTCATGATGATGATGGTGTTGCGGAAATCGACCTTGCGTCCGAGGCTGTCGGTGACGACGCCGTCCTCGAGGATTTGCAGGAGCAGGTTCCAGATGTCGGGGTGGGCCTTTTCGATTTCGTCGAAGAGGACGACGCTGTAGGGACGGCGGCGCACTTTTTCGCTGAGCTGACCACCCTCCTCATAACCGACGTAACCGGGAGGCGCCCCGACGAGGCGCGAGACGTTGTGGGCGTCCATGTACTCGCTCATGTCGATCTGGATGAGCGCGGCTTCGTCGCCGAACATGTATTGCGCGAGGGTCTTGGCGAGGTGGGTCTTGCCCACGCCGGTCGGGCCGAGGAAAATGAAGGAGCCGATGGGCCGCTTCGGGTCCTTCAGGTCGGCGCGGGAGCGGCGCAGCGCCTTGCCCATGGCGTAGACGGCCTCGTCCTGGCCGATGACTTTGCCCTTGAGTTCCTCGGCGACCTTGAGGAGGCGGTCCATGTCGGCCTGTTCCATGCGGGAGAGGGGCACGCCGGTCCACTTCGAGACGACGTGGCGGATGTCGTCGCCGGTGACGAGCACTTCCTGTTCGTCGCGGCGCGTGCGCCACTCGTTGAGGACATGTTCGAGTTTGTCCTTGGCTTCCTTTTCGGAGTCGCGCAGGGCGGCGGCTTTCTCGAAATCCTGCGCCTTGATCGCGGCTTCCTTGCGGCCCTTGATTTCCTCGATCTCGACCTCGATGCCCTTGACGTCGGGCGGGCGCATCGTCGCCTGGATGCGGGCGCGCGATCCGGCCTCGTCCATCACATCGATGGCCTTGTCGGGCAGGAAGCGTCCGGTGAGGTAGCGGTCGGAAAGCTTGGCGGCGGCCTCGAGCGCCTCGTCGGTCATCTTGGCTTTGTGGTGCGCCTCGTACTTGGGGCGCAGGCCCTTGAGGATCTCGATCGATTCCTCGACGCTGGGTGCCTCGACCATGACCTGCTGGAAGCGGCGTTCCAGCGCCGAGTCCTTTTCGATGTGCTTGCGAAATTCGTTGAGGGTGGTTGCGCCGATGCACTGCAATTCGCCGCGCGAGAGGGCGGGCTTGATGATGTTGGAGGCGTCCATCGCGCCTTCGGCCGAACCGGCGCCGACGATGGTGTGCAATTCGTCGATGAAGAGGATGACGTTCCTGGCCTTGCGGATTTCTTCCATCACGGCCTTGATTCGTTCCTCGAACTGGCCGCGATACTTGGTGCCCGCGACCATGAGGGCGAGGTCGAGGGTGATGACTTTTTTGTCGCGCAAAAGCTCGGGGACGTTGCCCGCGGCGATTTCCTGGGCGAGACCCTCGGCGATGGCGGTCTTGCCGACGCCGGCTTCACCGATGAGGACGGGGTTGTTCTTGGTGCGGCGGCAGAGAATCTGGATGACCCGCTCGATCTCGCTTTTGCGGCCGATGACGGGATCGAGATCGCCCTTCTTGGCCATCTCGGTCAGGTCGCGGCCAAAGGCCTTGAGCGCGGGGGTCTTGACATCCTTCTTGCCCGCCGCACCTTCGCCCGGGGCGCCGCCCGGGGAGGACGACTCGCCCTCCTCGCCTTCGGCTTCGCCCGAGGCAAAATTGGGGTCGAGTTCCTTCAAGACTTCGTTGCGGGTGCGCTCGATATCGACCTCGAGGGTCTTCAGGACGCGCGCGGCCACGCCGTCGCCTTCGCGTAAAAGTCCGAGCAGGATGTGCTCCGTGCCGACGTAGCTGTGATTGAGCGCCTTCGCCTCCTTGCCCGCGAGCGCGAGCACTTTTTTCACGCGGGGCGTGTAGGGAATATTGCCCGACATCTTGGTGTCGGGGCCGGAACCGACCTGCTTTTCCACCTCGATGCGGACGGTTTCCAGGTCGAGCCCGAGCTTTTGCAGCACGTTGACGGCGACACCCTGGCCGAGCTTGATCAGGCCGAGGAGCAGGTGCTCCGTGCCCACGTAATTGTGGTTGAAGCGGTCGGCTTCCTTGCGGGCGAGGGCCAGGACTTGCTGGGCGCGGGGGGTGAAGTTATTCATGATTTTTTCTTCTCATCGCTCGGCTTGCCGAGGGAAAGGGCCTTGGTGTTCGGTTCGGGAACCTGCTTGAGGCGTTCGCGCAGGAGGTCGGAGCGGAGCCCGTCCCGCTCTTCAATGGTGAGCTTGCGTTCGAAGTCCTTCTGCAAATGGGCCGGCTGGGTGCGGATAAAAAGTTCATCGATGGTGGGGCGATAGTCCTCGGGCATCAGGCCGAGGTCGACGCCCAACCGGAGCATGGAAAGCAGGTTGAGTACCTCTTTGGAGGAAATGGAGTAGGAATGCATCATGACCCCGTAGGCGCGGCCGACCTGGTCGGCGATCATGCGGCTCTTGTCCTCGATCATTTTCTGGCGGGCGTTTTCCTCGTGTTCCATGACCTGCACGATGACTTTGGTCAGCTTGTCGACGATCTGCGTTTCCGATTCGCCGAGGGTCATCTGGTTGGAGATCTGGAAGAGATTGCCGAGCGCCTCGGTCCCTTCGCCGTAGAGGCCGCGGACGGCGAGGCCGATCTTGTTGACGGCCTTGATGATTTGGGTGATCTGGTCGTCGAGAACGAGCGCGGGCAGGTGCATCATGGCCGAGGCCCTCATGCCGGTGCCGACGTTGGTGGGGCAGGCGGTCAGGTAGCCGATCTGGGGCGAGAAGGCGAAGTCGAGCTTTTCCTCCAGCTCGGTGTCGAGCTTGTCGACCGCCTTGAGCAGCGCCTTGAGTTGCAGGCCCGACTTGAGCGATTGGATGCGGAGGTGGTCCTCCTCGTTGATCATGATGCTGAGCGCGCGGTTCTTGCTGATGATGAGGCCGCTGCCGGTGTTCTTGGCGGCGTGTTCGCGGCTGATGAGATGCTGCTCGACGAGCACCTGCTTTTCGAGCGGCGTGAAGTGCTCCATCGAATCGTTGATGATGGCATCCTTCATTTCGGGCAGGTCGGCCACGGCGGGCTGCACGAGCGCGAGCACTTTTTCCCGCGCTGCCTTTTTGGCCCAGCCGGGGAAGGGGTGGTGATTGACGTTGCGGGCCAGACGCAGGCGGCTGCTGAACACGATGCGGTTGCCGCCGTTCTCGCCTCGAATCCATTCGCTCGAGGTCTTGAGCAAATTTTGTATTTTCACTGCACCTCAAGAATACGATCTGTTGTTCCTAATGCAAGTCGAGTTGCAGCGAGAAGTTGGGAGAATTTTTGACGGAATTAACGGAATTACGGAAGGGGGGGGCAGGGAGCTTTTGACAGGATTAACAAGATTAACGGGATGGGGAGGCAGGGTGGCCATATCATTGCCCCTCATGCCCCTGCTTGTTTCCCGTTGCGAACGTCGCGCCGTTGCGTGAAATGCTTTTTTGCCTCACGCGACGACGCAACGAACGCAACGTTTGATATTCTGTAACCGTTCAAATCCGCCGCACGGGATAGCTGCCGATGATGGCGAGAAAGTCGGTGAGCTTTTCGATCCGGGCCAGCGCGTCGACGACGTTCTTCTTCGGGGCCGCGCCGTGAAACTCGATCATGAAGCGGTATTCCTCGAAGCGACCGGGAATCGGGCGGGAGAGAATTTTCGTCAGGTTGAGCTTTCTCCGCGATAACACGTGGAGCACCGCGACGAGGCTGCCCGCCTTGTGGGGCAGCTCGAAGACGAGGCTCGTATGGGTCGGCTGGGCCGGCCGGGCCAGGGACGCGCCGACGACGATGAACGTGGTCTGGTTGGCGACTTCGCCGCCGACCTGTCGGCTGATGATTTTGAGCCGGTGCGGCGCCACCGCATGCACTCCCGCGATGGCCGCCGCGTCCTTTTCCTTCGCCGCGAGGGCCGCCGCCTCGGAGGTGCTCTCGACAATGATCTGTTCCGCCAGCGGAAAATGCTTTTGCAGCCAGTCGCGGCTGTGATCGAACGGGGCGCGGTGGGAATAGATTTTCGTGATGAGCCTGGCGTCGGGACGCGCCATCAGGACCAACTCGACGCGCATGGCCAGCGCCTCGCGGATTTGGAGCGCGGCCCCGGCGTCCGTCTTGGCCAGGCGCATGAGCTGGTCCGCGGTGTTGGTGATGATGCCGCTGGAGGCGTTCTCGATCGGCACGAGGATGTGGCTGAATTGTCCGGCCTGAAGGCGGGCGAAGGCTTCCTCCACGGTGGGGCACTCGCTCAGGTTTGCCTTCGGGAAGCGGCGCTCGGCGGCGAGATGGGAAAAACTTCCCGCGCGGCCAAAGTAGCCGAGGCGCAAGGATGACGTGGATGGGGCGGCCATGGAAACATAACTAAAGCACGCAATCACCGCGCTTGGAAGTGCGCGTTGGTGAGGTATTCTAGGGGAATGCGGACGGACTACCACATGCACACGCCGTTGTGCGGCCACGCGGTCGGCGCGCCGCGCGACTACATCCTCGCCGCGCAGCAGGCGGGCCTGAAGGAAATCGGCTTCTCCGACCACAACCCGATGCCGACGCAGTTCGACGACTGGCGGATGGCCCCCGACCAGCTTCCGCAGTACATCGACATGATCCACGAGGCGCAGGGCGAATTTCCCCGCTACCCGGTCCGGCTCGGCCTCGAATGCGATTTCATTCCCGGCTATGAGGAGCACATCCACCATCTCGCCAGGTGCGCCGACTGGGATTACCTGATCGGCTCGGTCCATTACATCACGCCGGAGTGGGACGTCGATAATCCCAAGCACCTGAAGCGGTGGACGGAGCAGCCGGTGGAGGAAATCTGGCGGGCTTACTTCGATGCCTATACGAAGATGATCGAAAGCTGTCTTTTCGATTTCCTGGCCCACCCGGACCTGGTGAAAAAATTCGGGCATCGGCCCGAGGGCGATCTATCGCGCTTCTATCATGAGGCGCTCGATGCCGCGGCCGAAGCGGGCGTGACGCTGGAGGTGAGCACGGCGGGCCTGCGCAAGGAGGTGCGCGAAATTTATCCGAGCCGCGATTTTCTGGCCGCCGCCCGGCTCCGGCACATTCCCATCGTGATCAATTCCGACGCACATGCGCCGGAGGAAGTCGCCTATGAATTCGACCGCGCCTACGCGATCGTGCGCGACGTCGGCTACACCGAGGTGATGCGTTTCGAGAAGCGGAAGGCGATTCCGGTGGAGATCGGTTAGGGTCTGCTAACGCTAAAAGTACATCTCATCAGAGGTTTCTTGCTCCCAAGTTTCACTTGGGAGCATTTCCTGCACCCGCAAAATTTCATTTCGCGCTGACTTCTGTTGATTGACGAGTTGGGATCGGCAATAAAATTACCTCCGCAAGTGCGTTCCCAAGTGAAACTTGGGAACGAGGAGCAATGGCAGGTTGATTCTTGGGCTTCGCTTGAGACTGGGCTTACTCCCTCAACAAGCTCAGTAATTCCCGGCTCGACCCGGGGCGGCGGCGCGGCTAAGCAAGGCGGGATCATTTATGGCCGACACTTCCCCCGCAAAATCGTTCCTGAAAGGATGGTTCGTTCCGAACGACATCGACGGTTTTTTCGGCCTCTTCGTCGATAACCTGTGCCAGCTCATCGTCGTGGTGGGGCTCTGCCCGAAGCTCGCGGGTCTGCCCGAGTCGCTCGTGGTGGAGCGCATCCTGCCGGGCATCGCCGTCTCGCTGGTGGCGGGAAATCTTTTCTACGCGTGGCAGGCGCACCGGCTTTCGCAACGGACGGGCAAGCCGGTGACGGCGCTGCCTTTCGGCGTGAATACGGTGAGCCTCTTCGCGTTTATCTTTCTGATCCTCGGCCCGGTCTACCGCGAGACGCACGACGCGGACCTGGCGTGGAAGGTGTCGCTGGTTGCGGGCTTTCTCGGCGGCGTGGTCGAGATCGCGACCTCCTTTTTCGGCGCGTGGATTCGCCGGCACACGCCGCGCGCGGCCCTGCTTTCGGCGCTGGCGGGAGTGGGGATCACCTTCATCTCGATGGGTTTCATCTTCCAGATTTTCAGCTCGCCGCTCGTCGCGCTCTTTCCCGCGCTGCTGGTCCTGGTCGGTTACGCGGGCCGGGTGCGCTGGCCGTTCGGCCTGCCAACGGGGTTCATCGCGGTGGCGCTCGGCACCCTGGCCGCCTGGATTCTGCGCGGGTCCGGGATGTCGCCGATGCCGGAGTGGCCCAAGTCACATCTGAATTTCTATTGGCCCGTGCCGATGGTGGGCGAAGTCTTCTCGCTGCTGACGAATCCGCTGGTCTGGAAGTACGCCGCCGTGTTCCTCCCGATGGCGGTGCTCAACGTGATCGGCTCGATCCAGAACCTCGAGAGCGCGGAGGCGGCGGGCGACAAGTTCGACACGCGCTCCTCGCTGCTGGCCAACGGCGTCAGCGCGGTGGTCGGCGTTTGTTTCGGCAACCCGTTCGCGCCGACGATTTATATCGGGCATCCGGGCTGGAAGGCGATGGGCGCGCGGGTCGGTTACTCGGTGCTCAACGCGGTGGCGGTGACGCTCATCTGCCTGACAGGCGCGATGCCGTTCGTCCTCTGGTTCATGCCGCTGGAAGTGACGCTTGGCATCCTGCTCTGGATCGGGCTGATCATCACGGCGCAGGCGTTCCAGGAAACGCCGAAGGCGCACGCCCCGGCGGTGGCGATCGGGTTCATTCCGTCGCTGGCCGCATGGGGCGTCCTGCTCATCCAGACGGCGCTGGGGAAGGCCGCGCCGGGCTATTCGCTCCAGCAGGCGGCGGCGGGTTTCAGTCCGGAACTTTTCCTTAACGGCATGCTGAGCCTGGCGCAGGGTTTCATCCTCATTTCGATTTTATTCAGCGCCATCGTCGCGAAGGTGGTCGACCGGCAATGGCGCGCGGCGGCGGTCTGGTGCCTGATCGGGGCGGCGGCCTCGGCCTGCGGGATCATCCACGGGTTCGTCTTCACCCCGGACGGCGATTACGCGCCGTCGCTTTTCCAGCGGACCGGATTTGGGGGCGCGACGCCATCCGGGCTCGATTTCGCGGTGGTCTACGGCGTGGCGGCGATGCTGTTATTCGCGATGCATGTGCTGCAACCGGGCGAGATTGAGCCGTGACCCTTAAATTCCTGTCGGTCACCTTTCGACAAGCTCGGGATGACGGGCGGGGAATTACTCCAGCACCAGTCCGACGGGGAGGTTGAAGCCGCGCGCGAACTCGGCGGCGTGCATCCGCTTCTTGCCTTCGAGCTGCACTTCGCGCAGGAGCAGGCCGCCGACCCCCGCAGCGACCAGGATGCCGTGGCGATCCACGCGCAGGACCTCGCCCGGCTTGCCCTTGGCGCGGCGCGAGATGATGGTGGTGAAAATTTTAAGCATCTTGTGGTCTTTCTCCTGCGGAATCCAGGAGTAGGCCGAGGGCCAGTGGGTCATGGCGCGGATGTGGGCCTCGATTTCGAGCTGCGGGCGGTCCCACTTGATGTGGCCGTCCTCGCCTTCGATTTGTCCTGCTTGACGCGGGGGGCCTTGCCCTCTGCGATCAGGGCGATGGCATTCATCAGCGCCTCGGCTCCGATCTTGGCCAGGCGCTCGTGCAGGCTCTCGGCGGTTTCGCGCCGGCGCAGGGTCACGGCCTCCTGCAACAGGATGTCGCCGGTGTCGAGCCCCTCGTCCATCCACATGATCGTGACGCCCGATTGCTTTTCGTTCGCCGCCACCGCGGCATGGATGGGCGAGGCGCCGCGATACTTCGGCAGCAGCGAGGCGTGAATGTTCAGGCAGCCCTCCCTGGGCAGCTCCAGAACTTCCTTCGACAAAATCTGGCCGTAGGCGGCGACGACAATCAGGTCGGGCTTGAGATAGCGCAATTGCGCCAGCGAGGCCGCCGCGCCGATTTTTTCGGGCTGGAAGATATTGAGATGCAGCTTGTAGGCCGCTTCCTTGATCGGGCTGGCCGCAAGCTTGAGCTGCCGTCCCACGGGCCGGTCCGGCTGCGTGACGACCGCAAGCACGTGATGACCGGGCGATTGGGTCAGCGCATGAAGCGCGGGCAGGCCGACTTCGCCGGTTCCGATGAAGATGATGCGCATAGATTTTTTAGAGGTTCCCGCACCGGCATCGACTTGGCGCATGTGCGGCCATAGAGTCGGGATGCCTTGAAGGAAACTGCGAGCCCCACACCAACCGCCACCATGAAACCCGAGTCGCCCCGAGGGGCGCAAGCCAATAACATCGTGGCCGCCTCGGCGGAGGCGATTTTTCGCGCCGCGGAACTCCTCCGGGCGGGCCAGGTCATCGGTTTGCCGACCGAAACGGTTTACGGCCTCGCCGCCGCCGGGCTCAATCCGGCGGGCCTGGCGCGGATTTTCGAGGTCAAGCAGCGCCCCCTCTTCGACCCGCTTATCCTCCATTTGGCCGATGCGGAGTCGGCCTTCCTGCTTGCGGCGCGCGTGCCCGACCTGGCGCGCCGGCTGGCCGCGCAATTTTGGCCGGGCCCGCTCACGCTCGTCCTGCCGAAGAAGGAGATTGTCCCCGATCTGGCCACGAGCGGTTTGCCGAATGTCGCCCTCCGCGTGCCGGTCCATCCCGTGGCGCAGGCGCTTCTGCGCGCCTTCGGAGGCCCCCTCGCCGCGCCGAGCGCCAACCGTTTCGGCCGGATCAGCCCGACCGATGCGCGGGCCGTCAGCGCCGAATTGGGCGGGGCCGTGCCGCTGATCCTCGACGGCGGGCCGTGCGCGGTGGGCCTCGAATCGACCGTGCTCGATCTTTCCGGTGCAAAACCGGTGCTGCTCCGCGCGGGCGGGGTCTCCGTCGAGGAGATCGAAGCGCTCGCCGGCCCCGTCGAGCGGGCCACGCCGGTCGATGAGCGTCCGCTTTCCCCGGGCCAGCTCAAGCACCACTACGCCCCGCGCAAACCGCTCCGCCTCGTGCGTGACGCCTCCGAAATTCCAGCACAGGCGGATGTCGGCTGGCTTGCTTTCGGGGCGCACCCCGCGTCGTTTCCCGGCGTGGTGGAAAATCTTTCCCCCACCGGCGATCTGCGCGAAGCCGCCGCGAACTTTTTCCGCGCCCTGCGAGCGCTCGATGACGACCCCCGCGTGGACAGGCTCGTCGCGATGCCGCTTCCCGAACAGGGCCTGGGCCGGGCGATCAACGAACGCCTCGAACGAGCGGCGGGTTAAATCTGCCGCCATCCCGACAAAAAGCGCCGTCATCCCGAGCGAAGTCGAGGGATATAGCTCGCCCAAGCCAATGCGTGTTGGAGTAACCTTATCGACCAGCGCTTCTTATCTCCCTCTTTGAACTGGGCTCTGTCCCGCCACACGTGTGTGCGACTTCGCTCGGGATGACGAACTGCCGCTGAAAGCCCCGCTCATTATCGCTTTTGGCTTGGGGCAAGGTTCTGTTAGACCTTGGGGCGTGATCGCCTTCATCCAACCGGGCTGGCACTTTCCGGTCATCCTCAACTTTTTGGGATGGCGCGTGCCCATTCACCCGTTTTGCGATGTCCTGGCCTACTTTCTCGGGTTCCGCCTCTACCTGGTTTTGAAGAGGCGCTCGCCGGGACCGCAACTTTCCTGGGAACAGAACGCCTGGATTTTTGTCGGATGCATTTTCGGCGCGTTGATCGGCGCCAAGCTTTTGGCCTGGGCGGAGGCGCCCGCCCTTTATTGGGCGTTGCGCAGCGATCCCAATTTCTGGTTCGGCGGCAAAACGATCGTGGGCGGCCTGCTGGGAGGCTGGGTGGGCATCGCCCTGGCCAAAAAAATCATGGGGATCACCCGTTCCACGGGCGACCTTTGCGTCTATCCGCTCATTCTGGGCATCTGCATCGGCCGCATCGGTTGTTTCCTGACCGGCTTGTCGGACAACACGCACGGCGTGCGGACGGCGCTTCCCTGGGGCATCGACTACGGCGACGGCATTCCGCGGCATCCGACGCAGATTTACGAAATCATGTTTTTGTGCGCGCTGGGCCTCGC
>WNFM01042202.1_pt3 | contig 11334 bp, 13 predicted proteins | sample 5400271 | NCBI WGS metagenome assembly WNFM01 (sample SAMN13153352, study PRJNA577476) | soil metagenome | isolation source: 60 cm saprolite on Douglas fir-dominated hillslope | place: USA:California | collected 2013-09-17 | reverse complement strand
CCGCAATCCGACAGAAGATAGGACAGAATGTCGCACCCTGAAAGGGGGCGTCGATCGCAATCGCGCCGAACGCGAAATGTGGCAATCGCGCCGGCCGCGCGTTTACCGGGCAGGAACAGGTCGAAGGAGGCCGAAAATGCGCGCATCGATCGCGAGGACAATGGTCGCCGGCGCCGCAGCTTTGCTGCTGATGGCCCCGGCCGCGTTCGCCGACAGCACCACCAGCACGAGCGCCGGCGGCGCTAGCGTCTCGATCGTGACCGGCGACAATGGCGGAACGACGATTGTCGTCGACAGCAACAAGCCATGCCATGTGGCGCAGAAAGACACCACGAAAGACAAATCGTCGACGCGCAGCTCGTCCTCGTCGTCGAACTCGACGACGATCACCACCGGTTCGGGCGGCCTTAGCGGCTCGACGACGATCGGGCCGAACGGACCCTCGGTGTCGATGCAGTCGGGCGCATCGGGCGGCAGCACCGGATCCTCTGCCGCGAACGCGGCCCGATCGGGCGAATGCGTCGTGATCCTGCACAGCGCGAAATAGCGGCGGCAGCCGACCGGATCAGGCGGCCTTTTCCAGCTCGCGCAGGATCGTGTCGCCCAATTCGTGGGTGGAGGCGCGCGCGGTGTTCGCCTGCATGATGTCGGCGGTGCGTGTGCCCGAGGCGAGCGCGCGGCGCACCGCATTCTCGACGAGGTTTGCTTCCTCGGCCATGTCGAACGAATAACGCAGCATCATCGCAAACGAGAGGATGCAGGCGAGCGGGTTGGCGATGCCCTTGCCGGCGATGTCCGGGGCGCTGCCATGCACCGGCTCATAGAGGGCGCGACGGCGGCCGGTTGCGTCGGGCGCGCCAAGCGAAGCCGAGGGCAACATGCCGAGCGAGCCGGTCAGCATCGCCGCGCAATCGGACAGGATGTCGCCGAACAGATTACTGGTGACGATCACGTCGAACTGCTTCGGGTTGCGCACCAGCTGCATCGCGCAATTGTCGGCATACATGAAGCTGAGCTCGACATCGGGGTAGTCGGGGGCCACGCGCCGAGCGACCTCGCGCCAGAGAATGCCCGACTCCATGACATTGGCCTTGTCGACCTCGCAAAGCCGCCGCTGCCGCTTCTGCGCCAGCTCGAAGCCGGCGCGGACGACGCGCTCGATCTCGGCCTCGGAATAGACCTCGGTGTTGACACCGCGGCGGCTGCCGTCGGGCAGCGTCTCGATCCCGCGCGGCTCGCCGAAATAGATGCCGCCGGTCAGTTCGCGCACGATCATCAGATCGAGGCCGGCGACGAGCTCCCGCTTCAAAGCCGAGGCGTCGGCCAGCGCGTCGAACACGACCGCCGGGCGGAGATTGGCGAACAGATCCATCTCCTTGCGCAGACGCAGGAGACCGCGCTCGGGCTGCAGCTCGAACGGCAGGCTCTCCCATTTCGGGCCGCCGACCGAGCCGAACAGCACCGCGTCGGCGGCCATCGCCTGGGCCAGCGTCGCGTCGGTCAGCGGCGTGCCCGCGGCGTCGTAGGCGGCGCCGCCGACCTTGCCCTCCGAGACGTCGAAGCGGGCGATGCCGCGGCGGTCGAAATATTCGATCACGCGCGTCACCTCGGCCATGATCTCCGGGCCGATGCCGTCGCCGGGAAGAACGAGGACTTTGCGGTTGGAGCGGGACGTCTGTGCCATGTCTTAACGCCTGACGGGCAATGATTGCGGGCCGCTCTGCAGTCCCGGCGAAAGCCGGGGCCCACGTCCCGGCTTTCGCCGGGACTGCGGCGTAATCCGCCTCAGGCGCTGGCCTTCTGGGTCATGCCGAAGAGCCACGGGCGGGCGGCGCGCGCTTTCTGCTCATAGGCGGCGATCTCGGCCCCCTGCTGCTCGGTCAGGCCGATATCGTCGAGGCCGTTCAACAGGCAGTGCTTGCGGAACGGATCGATGTCGAAATGCACGATCTCGCCGTCGGGCCTTGAGATCGTCTGCTTGTCGAGATCGACCGTCAGCACCGCGTTGGCGCCCTTTTTCGCGTCCTCCATCAGCTTGTCGACCTCGGCCTGCGGCAGCGCGATCGGCAACAGGCCGTTCTTGAAGCAGTTGTTGTAGAAGATGTCGGCGAAGCTCGGCGCGATGACGCAGCGGATGCCGAAATCGGTGAGCGCCCAGGGCGCGTGCTCGCGGCTCGAACCGCAGCCGAAATTGTCGCCGGCGACGATGATCTTGGCCTGCCGGTATGGCCCCTGGTTCAGCACGAAATCGGGGTTCTCCGAACCGTCCGGGCGAAACCGGATCTCCTGGAACAGCCATTTCGACAGGCCGGTGCGCTTGATGGTTTTGAGGTAGATCGCCGGGAAGATCTTGTCGGTGTCGATGTTGGGCATCGGCATCGGCGCCGCGACGCCGTTCAGTTGCGTGAATTTTTCCATTAAATGTCCTCTCGCACGCTTTGATCGTCGTGGCCGGGCTTGACCCGCCCATCCACGAGATCCCCGGGGTCAAGCCCGAGGATGACAAGTAAAACAGGCCCTCGCCCGAGCTGGCGCACGTCCGTCAGGTGGCCGGTGACGGCGGCGGCGGCGGCCATCGCCGGGCCCATCAGATGCGTCTTTGCGTTCTTGCCCTGGCTCGTTGTTCATCGACATGCAGTTGGAGCAGCCGGGCTCGCGCCATTCGAAGCCGGCTTCGAGGAAGACGCGGTCGAGCCCCTCCTCCTCCGCCTGATGCTTGACGAGGCCGGAGCCGGGCACCACCAGCGCCCGCACCCCCTCGGCGACCCGCCTTCCCTTGGCGATCGCCGCGGCGGCGCGCAGATCCTCGATGCGACTGTTGGTGCAGGAGCCGATGAAGACGCGCTGCACCGGGATCTCGGCGAGCGGCGTTTTCGGCTTCAGCTGCATGTATTGCAGCGAGCGCTCCATCGCCGCACGCTTCAACGGATCATCGATTTCGGCCGGATCCGGCACCCGGCCAGTGATCGGCGCGGTTTGTTCCGGGTTGGTCCCCCAGGTCACGTGCGGCGCGATATCCGCGGTGTTGAGCGAGACCTTCTTGTCGTAATGCGCGCCGGGATCGGAAGGCAGCGTCTTCCAATAGGCGAGCGCCTGCTCCCAGGCGGCGCCCTTCGGCGCATAGGGCCGGCCCTCGACGTAGGCGAAAGTGGTCTCGTCCGGTGCGACCAGCCCGGCGCGGGCGCCGGCCTCGATCGTCATGTTGCAGACCGTCATGCGGCCTTCCATCGACATCCCCCGAAAGGTCGAGCCGGCATATTCGACGACATGGCCGGTGCCGCCGGCGGTGCCGATCTTGCCAATGATCGCCAGGATCACATCCTTCGGGCTGACCCCGGCGCCGAGCGAACCGTCGACCGCGACCAGCATGTTCTTGGCATGTGCCTGAATGAGGGTTTGCGTCGCCAGCACATGCTCGACCTCGGAGGTGCCGATGCCGAAGGCGAGTGCGCCGAGGGCGCCATGCGTCGCGGTGTGGCTGTCGCCGCAGACGATGGTCATGCCGGGTTGGGAGAGGCCCTGCTCCGGGCCGATGATGTGGACGATGCCCTGGTTGACGCTGTCGACCGCAAAATACGGCACGCCGAATTCGCGCACGTTGCGTTCGAGCGTATCGACCTGCAGCTTCGACTCGGGCTCGTCGATGCCGGCGCTGCGGTTGCTGGTCGGGATGTTGTGGTCGGCGACGGCGATCGTCGCGTCGGGCCGGCGCACCTTGCGGCCGGCGAGCTTGAGCCCCTCGAAGGCCTGCGGCGTCGTCACCTCATGGATCAGGTGAAGGTCGATGTAGAGGAGATAGGTGCCCTCGCCCGCCGAAGCGATGACGTGGCTGTCCCAGATCTTGTCGAACAAGGTGCGCGGCTGCGCCATCGGTACTACTCCACAATCAAAACGTCATGCCCGCGAAGGCGGGCATCCAGGAGCCCCAATATCCGTCGCCTGCCCCTGGCCCCCCGCTTTCGCGGGGGTGACGGACAGAATACAGGCGAAAAGGTCGATCCAAATTATCATGCTTCGGTTTCGGCGGTCTCGGCAGTCCCGGTGGCCGGGACGGCGGCGCGCTCGCGGCGGGTATCCTCGCGGCCGCGCTCGGCGATGCGCGCCTTCTTCCCCCTGAGGCCGCGCAGATAATAGAGTTTGGCGCGGCGCACATCGCCGCGGCGCACCACCTCGATCGCGGTGATGCGCGGCGAGTGCAGCGGGAACACGCGCTCGACCCCCTCGCCGTAGGAGATCTTGCGCAGCGTGAAATTCGAGTTGATGCCTGCGTTCTTGCGGGCGATGCAGACGCCCTCGAAGGCCTGGATACGCTCGCGCTCGCCTTCGACGACGCGCAGGCTGACCTTCACCGTGTCGCCCGGCTGAAACGGCGGCACCGGCCGCTCGGCGACCAGCTTGCCGACCTGCTCGGCTTCGAGCTGTTGCAACAGGTTCATCGCTCCACCTCTTCCCTCTCGCCCGTCGCGGCCTCGCCCGCGGTGTAAAGACGCCACAGTTCGGGGCGGCGCTCCCGGGTCAAACGCTCGGCCGCTTCCCGCCGCCATTCACGGATGCGACCATGGTCGCCCGACACCAGCACCTCCGGCACCGCGTGCCCCTGCCAGACCTGCGGCCGCGTATATTGCGGGTATTCCAGCAGGCCCTCGGCAAAACTCTCCTCCGCGAGCGCCTCGGCGCAGCCCAGGACCCCGGGCAACAGCCGCACGCAGGCGTCGATCAGCGCGATGGCGGCCGGCTCGCCCCCGGACAGCACAAAATCACCAAGGCTCAGCTCCTCGACCGCCCGGGCTTCGAGCACACGTTCGTCGATGCCCTCGAACCGTCCGCACAACAGCCGCACGCCCGGAGCCGCCGAAAGCTCGCGCACCCGCTGCTGATCGAGCGGCTTTCCGCGCGGCGACAGATGAATGAGCGGGCCGACCTCGCCAGCGCCGGCGATCGCCGCATCCACGACATCGGGCCGCATGATCATGCCGGGCCCGCCGCCGAACGGCGCATCGTCCACCGAGCGGTGTTTATCGCGCGCGAAATCGCGGATGTCTACCGTTTCCAGTTCCCAGATGCCGGCGGCGAGGGCCTTGCCGGCCAGCGAATGCGCCAGCGGCCCGGGCAGCATTTCCGGGAAGATCGTCAGCACCGTGGCGCGCCAGTTCATGCGGCTTCTTCCGATTGGCGACGCCGCGAGCGCGACGGCGCATCAAGCAGTCCGGGCGGCGGCTCGACGACCAGCCGGCCGGCCTCCAGATCGACGACCGGGACCACCGCGCGGGTGAACGGCACCATCGCCGGCGGCCCCACCTGGCCGAGCGGCGTACCGTCGCCGAGCACCGCGTCGAGCCCGATCAAATCGGCGTGGTAGAATTCTTCTTCTTCGGTCGGCGGCAGGGCCGCGCGCGGCAGATAGAGACGGAGTCCGCGCAGCGCCTCGGCGCGGTCGCGGTCGGCCACTCCGGAAAGCCAACCAATCAGCACGCCCTTGGCGGCACCGACCAGGCGCAGCGAAAAGCGATGTCCGCCGCTTTCGTCCTCCAGCGGGCCGTAGCGCGCGACGTCCTTCGGCTCGGCGGTAAAGCTCTTGATGCGCACCGCGCCGCGCACGCCATGCGCGCCGGCGACGATGCCGACGCACACGCGCTTATCCGCTGCGGACATCGCAAGCTGCTCCGTCCAGCCGTCGCCTCAGGCGCTGCCGGAGGCGGCGCCGGCCGCCTCTTCGGCTTCCTTGGCGCGCGTCTGCGCCTTCGCCTTCGGCGCCGATTTCTTCGGCGTCTCGCCGAACGTGCGCTTTTCGATCATGCCGGCGTCGCCCAGGAAGCGCGCCACCCGGTCGCTCGGTTGCGCGCCGACCCCGAGCCAATGCTTGATCCGCTCTTCCTTCAGGGTCACGCGGTCGACATGGCCGCGCTCCAGCATCGGGTTGTAGGTGCCGAGCTTCTCGATAAAGCGGCCGTCGCGCGGGCTGCGCGAGTCGGCGACCACGATCGAATAAAACGGCCGCTTCTTGGCGCCGCCGCGGGCAAGCCGGATCTTCAACGACATCGATTACCTCTCACTTCAATCCATCAAAACTTCGACGGCTAATGCCGGAAGCCGCCGCCGGGCATCAGCGCCGACAAGCCGTGCCGCATCAGCCCCTTCTGTCCGAGCTTCTGCATCCGTTTCATCATCCCGGCCATGTCCTGGTACTGCTTCAAGAGCCGGTTGATGTCCTGCACCTCGGTCCCGGAGCCGGCGGCGATGCGGCGCCGGCGCGAGCCGTTCAACAGCTTCGGGTTCTTGCGCTCGGACTTGGTCATTGAGGACAGGATCGCCTCCTGCCGCTTGATCATGCCATCGTCGATATTGGCGGCGTCGAGCTGCTTCTTGATCTTGCCGACCCCCGGCAGCATCCCAAGCACGCCGCCCATCCCGCCCATGCGGCGCAGCTGGCGCAGCTGGGCAGCGAGGTCGTCGAGATCGAAATTGCCCTTCTGCAATTTCGCGGCGAGCCGCTCGGCCTCGTCGTGGTCGGCGGTCTCGGCCGCCTTTTCGACCAGGCTGACGACATCGCCCATGCCGAGGATGCGGCCGGCGATGCGGTCGGGGTGAAAGGGTTCGATCGCGTCGATCTTCTCGCCGGTGCCCAGCAAGACGATCGGCTTCCCGGTGATCGCCCGCATCGACAAGGCGGCGCCGCCGCGCGCATCGCCATCAACCCGGGTCAAGACGATACCGGTGACGCCGGCGCGCTCGCCGAAGGCCTTGGCGACGTTGACGGCGTCCTGGCCGGTCATCGCGTCGGCGACCAGCAGGGTCTGGTGCGGGCTCGCCACCTCGCGCACCGCGGCGACTTCGAGCATCAGCTCCTCATCGACATGGAGCCGGCCGGCAGTGTCGTACATGACCGCGTCGTAGCCTTCGCGGCGCGCCACATCGAGGGCGCGGCGGGTGATCGCGACCGGGCGCTCGCCGGCGACGATCGGCAAGGTCGTCACGCCGATCTGGCGCCCGAGCTGCGCCAGCTGCTCCTGCGCCGCCGGCCGTTGCACGTCGAGCGAGGCCATCAGCACTTTTTTGCGCTCGCGCGTCTTCAGGCGCAGCGCGATCTTGGCCGCGGTGGTGGTCTTGCCCGAGCCTTGCAAGCCGACCAGCATGATGCCGACCGGCGGGGTCGCGTTGAGGTCAATTCCGTCACCGCGGACCGGCGCCTCGCCGCCGCCGAGCACCTCGACCAGATGGTCGTGGACGATCTTGACCACCATCTGGCCCGGCGTCACCGAGCGCAACACCTCCTGCCCGACCGCCTTCTCGCGCACGCCGGCGACGAAATCGCGAACCACCGGCAGCGCGACATCGGCTTCCAACAGCGCAATGCGGATCTCGCGCATCGCCGCGGCGACATCGTCATCGGTCAGCGCGCCGCGGCCGCGCAGCCGATCGAAGACATCGTTCAGGCGGTTGCTGAGGCTGTCAAACATCCCGGGCAAACATCCCTGGCAAACATCCCAGTTTTCACAACAGGCTGCGCAAGCGAAACAGGCCGGCGCGCGAAACTCGCGGACCGGCCGCCTTCCCGATCGGGTAAGGGCATCGCAGCACCCTGTCGGCAATGCGGCGCGGACGCTACGCGCCTGCCCCGATCCTGTCAATTGCACGCGCTGGCTGCTAGTGTCCTAATTTGGGGTCAAAGACGGATTGCGGGTTCGCTTCGGCAAACGCGAAGTCCGCTCGACCAATTCGTCTAGCGACCATAGCCGACCACTCACCCCGGCTTCCGTCGCGGGCGTGACGCGCAGACTGCGCTGCACCCCGCACGAAATTGTAATGCGCAAAAAACAGGAAGAAATGAATGACATTCAAGATTTGCAAAGTGATTGATGGCCGCCCTATGTGGCTTCGGAAATCTTCGCGCCCGGTAACCTGGGTGGCGCGCGCACAAGGCAGAGCGTTCAAAACCAAAGACGAGGCAACGCGCGTCGCTATCCGGCTGACTGCCACGGGGCAGACAGTGACCGTCATCCAGGACGCCTTTTCAAATTAGGACATTACCCGCCGGCTGCTCTATATCGTCGCGGCGCTTCTCGAAATCCAGTGTGGGTGGCCGGGCGCGAAAATCCGACTATGCTGCGCGCAAGCTTCGAGGAGACAAGAGCCGATGCACTTCGATCTGGCGGCGATCGCCGAGACCGACGCCTATAAGCTTCTGGTCAGCACCGTGGTGCCGCGCCCGATCGCGCTGGCAACGACGGTCGATCCCGCCGGCCGGGTCAACGCCGCCCCATTCAGCTTCTTCAACGCGGTCAGCTCGCGCCCGCCGGTGGTCGTGCTCGGCATCAACGGCGATGGCCCCCAGGGCGGCTACAAGGACACCGAGGACAATATCCGCGAGACCGGGGAGTTTGTCGTCAATCTGGTCGATGAGGCGCTGGCCGAGCGCATGAACATCTGCGCCGTCGATTTCCCGAGCGAGATGGGCGAGTTGGACATGGCCGGGCTGACCCCCGTCGCCTCGGCCGAGGTCAAGCCGCCGCGCATCGCCGAGGCGCCGGTCAGCTTCGAGTGCAAGCGCATCACCGGGCTGTCCTTGGGCGGCAACTCGACGATGGAGGTTGGCCGGGTCATCCACATTCATATTCGCGACGACCTCGTCGATCCTGCGAAATTCTATGTCCAGACCGACAAGATGCGGCTCGTCGGCCGCATGCACGGCCGCGGCTGGTATGCGCGCACCAGCGATCTGTTCTTGATGGACCGGATCAGCTACGCCGAATGGAAAGACGGCAAGCGATGAAGCTGTTTCGTCTCGCTCTGGCGACCTGCGTCGCCCTGTTCGCGGCAATGAGCATACCCGCCTGGGCGCAAGCGCCGGGCAGCAGGAATTTCGAGCCGCCGAGCGCGGTGCCGAATTATTTCAGCAACGAGGCCGGGCCATTCCGCGGCGGCGCCGGCGCCGAGACCACCTACAGCAATCCCGGTCCCGCTCCGGCGGCAGCCGCGCCCGCGCCTCCCACCCGGGTCGCCGCCGCGCCGCGCCGCAGTGCGAGCCGTCACGTGGCGCGCTCCAGCCGCCATGCCCGGTACGCGAGGTATGCGCATGCGCGCGGGCGGGGCGGGAGCCGGTACGCCTATGCCCGGTCGAGGAGCGCGCACCGCACCGCGCACGTGGCGGCCAGATCCGCCGCGAGCAAATCCAAGACGGCCGCAGCCAAAAAGCCGGCCGTGACCCGAGCCGCCACGGCGAAGCGGCAACCGGCATCGGCCAAAGGCCATCGCGCGAGCGGCAACGGCAGGCGCGCTACCCACACCGCCTCGCGCTGAGCATCGGCGCGGGCGCGCGTTGGACAGGTGGCGCCGGGCGGCCATATAAGCCTTCGCATGTCGCAAATCCCGCCACTGATCCGGTTCCGCAAGATGCACGGGCTCGGCAACGATTTTGTCGTGCTCGACCATCGCCGGCACGAACTCGCCGTCACCGCCGCGCTCGCGCGCGCGCTCGCCGACCGGCGCACCGGCATCGGCTATGACCAGCTGATCCTGATCGAGCCGCCGCGCGCGGCTGCGGCGCAGGCCTTCATGCGCATCCTCAACGCCGACGGCAGCGAGGCCGAAGCCTGCGGCAATGCCAGCCGCTGCATCGCGCAGCTCCTCGCCGAGGAGACCGGCGACCCGCACGCGCGGATCGAGACGGTGGCCGGGCTGCTCGACGCCGAGGTCTTGGCCGACGGCCGGGTCAGCGTCGATATGGGCCCGGTGCGCACCGGCTGGGACGAGATCCCGCTGACGCGACCGATGGACACGCTTCGGGTCGATCTGGCGCTGGGTCCGCTCGCCGGGCCGGTCTGCACCAATATCGGCAACCCGCACGCGACGTTTTTTGTCGCCGATGCCGAGGCGATCGATCTCGCCGTGCTGGGACCAAAGCTCGAGCACGATCCGCTGTTTCGCGAACGCGCCAATATCGGCGTCGCGACGGTGAAGGGCCCCGAGCATATCCGGCTGCGGGTCTGGGAGCGTGGCGCCGGCATCACCCGCGCCTGCGGCACCGGCGCCTGCGCCGCACTTGTCGCCGCTAGCCGCCGCGGACTGAGCGGGCGGCACGCGACGATCGCGCTCGACGGAGGCGAGATCGACATCCGCTGGCGCGACGACGGGCATGTGATGATGACCGGGCCGGCGACGCTCGCCTATGAGGGCCAGTTCGATCCCGCGTCCTTTGCCGGCTGATCGCATGGACGGCGTCGAGATCATCACCTTCGGCTGCCGGCTCAACGCCTTCGAGAGCGACATCATCCGTCGCGCCGCCGCGGAGGCGGGCCTCGGCAATGCGGTCGTCGTCAACACCTGCAGGCGATCCGCCGCGCCCGGCGCGAGCATCCCGGCGCCCGCATCATCGTCACCGGCTGCGCCGCGACCCTCGCGCCCGAGCGCTACGCCGCGCTCGGCGAGGTCGATCTCGTCCTCGACAACGACGCGAAGCTTCGTGCGGGAAGCTATATAGGCCCTCACCCACCGGCCGCTGACGCGGCCGGTTCTCCCTCTCCCGCGGTGCGGGAGAGGGTTAAGGACCGCGCGGTTGCTTCCGTCTCCCGCACAGCGGGGGAGGATGGCGAGCGCAGCGAGCCGGGTGAGGGTGCCCGCCCGCGAGCCTATCTGCAGGTGCAGCAGGGCTGCGACCATCGCTGCACCTTCTGCATCATTCCCTACGCGCGGGGGCCGAGCCGCTCGGTGCCGCTCGAAGCGATCGCGGCGCAGGCGCGTGGGCTGGCCGCCGCCGGGGCGCGCGAAATCGTACTGACCGGGGTCGATCTGACCGCCTACGGCGCCGATTTGCCGGATCGGCCGAGCCTCGGCGAAATGCTGCGGCGGTTGCTCGCCGCCGTGCCGGAATTGCCGCGGCTGCGGCTGTCCTCGCTCGATCCGAGCGAGATCGACGAGGCGCTGTGGTCGCTCCTCGCCGACGAGCCGCGGCTGATGCCGCATCTGCATCTGTCGCTGCAGGCCGGCGACGATCTGATCCTGAAGCGGATGAAGCGCCGGCACAGCCGCGCCGAGGCGATCGCCGCGGCGCACCGCGCCTGCAGCCTGCGCCCGGAGGTCGCGATCGGCGCCGATCTGATCGCCGGCTTCCCGACCGAGAGCGAGGTGATGTTCCGCAACAGCCTCGACCTGGTCGAGGAATGCGGCATCGCCTTCCTGCATGTGTTCCCCTACAGCCCGCGGCCGGGCACGCCGGCGGCGCGGATGCCGCAGCTCGATCCGGTCCTGGTCCGCGAGCGCGCGGCGCGGCTGCGCGCGGCCGGCGCGGCATCGCTTAAGGCCGAGCTCGACAGCCGCATCGGAGCCGAGAGCGACGTG
>WNFM01228315.1_pt1 | contig 11337 bp, 13 predicted proteins | sample 5400271 | NCBI WGS metagenome assembly WNFM01 (sample SAMN13153352, study PRJNA577476) | soil metagenome | isolation source: 60 cm saprolite on Douglas fir-dominated hillslope | place: USA:California | collected 2013-09-17 | reverse complement strand
AAGCATACAGCGCGCCACCTGACCTCTACCGGCCTAGCAGCGAGCAGGCAAAGCGAGCCGATCCCAACATGACAGATGAGGGTAGTGCGTCGTTCCTCATAGGCGGTAGCTACAACAGCCGCGCAGGTGGCGGTGTGGTCGGCGTGGACGTCCCCAGATCCACGGTCGGGCATGACAGTTGAGCTGAGCGGTGGCGATGTGGGTGACATACGCGATGCCATCGGCGAAGGCCTTGCGGCGGAAGAGGCGCCACCGCCCTGCGATCACGTTCAACCATGCGGCGCCAACAGGAATGAAGGTGTGTTGGATGCGCGGGCGGTCCGCCAGTCAGTCCCGGAAGGGTACACTAAAAGATGGCTGGCCAGATTGTCGGCGACGAGATAGAGATCGCCCTGCGGATTGGACCATTATCGAGGAACGACGTACCCAGACTCTCCAACGGTTTCTGGGACTGCTCAGCCCGAGTTGCCATAGAGGTGTAGCCTAGAGGCATGACGCCAGACGACCGCATCGTCGAACGTGAGACTTTGGTGGCTCAGCAGCAAGCGTTGGTAGCGCAGCTGCGCGAGCAGGTGACCGTCCTGCTGGCTGAGAATCAGGCCTTGCGAGAGCGAGTAGCCAAGGACAGCCACAACAGTCACCAACCACCGACCAGCGATGGCCTCCAGCGCCGGCTGCGCAGCCAGCGGCGCCAGAGCGGGCGCACATCGGGGGGGCAACTGGGGCATCCGGGGCATCCGGGGCATCCGGGGCATCCGGGGCATCCGGGGCATCCGGGGCATCCGGGGCATCCGTGGCATCCGGGGCAGACCCTGCCGTTGGGAGCGACGCCCGACGAGGTCGTCACGCAGGTGCCTCCCCACTGCCAGCACTGCCACGCCGCACTGGAGGGCGTGGCGCCCCACGCGGTGGAGCGCCGGCAGGTGCTCGAGCTGCCGCCCGTGCGGCTGCATGTGCAGGAGCAGCGCGCGGCCCAGGTCCGCTGTGCGGCCTGCGGAGGCCTGACGGTCGCTGCTTTCCCGGCCGAAGTGCCCAGTCGGATGCAGTACGGACCCCGCCTGCGGGCCCTGGTCGTCTAGCTGGTCGAGCAACAACTCGTGCCGTACGCGCGGGTGCGCGAGCTCTTGGCGGATCTGGTCGGCCAGTCGCTCTCGGTGGGCTCCTTGGTGACGATGGTGCCGCAGTGCGCCCAGGCCCTCGCCCCCGTGGAGGCGGCACTCAAAGGGGAGGCGCGAGGGGGCGCCCGTGCTCCATAACGATGAGACGGGCGTGCGGGTGGGCGGCCGGCTGCAGTGGGTGCAGGTGAGCAGCACCGCCCCGCTGACCCACTTTGGCGTCCACGCCCAACGGGGGAGCGCCGCGACCGACGCCATCGGCATCCTGCCTGGCTTCCAGGGCGTGAGCGTGCAGGACGGGTGGAAACCCTAGCGGACGTACACCGCGTGCCGCCATGCACTCTGCCATGTCCATCACCTGCGCGAGCTGACGTTCGTCGAAGAAGAACTGCAGCAGCCGTGGGCCGGCGATCTGAAAAACCTGCTGCGGGAGATGAAAGCTGCCGTCGCCGCCGCACAGGCCGCCGGCGGCACCAGCCTGCCGCCCTCCCAACGCCCAACGCTGCGCACGCGCTATGAGGCGCTGCTCCTGGCAGGTCTGGCCGCCAATCCCCCGCCGCCGCCCCTGCCCCCCGGCGTCCGACGGCGCGGCCGGCGCAAGCAGTCGCCCGCACGTCATCTGCTCGAGCGGCTCTGGCTCGGCCAAGCGGAGGTGCTCGCCTTCCTGGACGACTTCACCCTTCCCTTCGATAACAACCAAGCAGAGCAAGATCGGCGCATGTTCAAGGTGCAGCAGAAAATCTCGGGTTGCTTCCGCGCTGACGCTGGCGCGCACGCGTATTGCCGCATCAGGGGCTATTTATCGACGCTGCGCAAGCGGCGGCACGCCCTCTTGCAGGCCCTCCACGCAGTCTTCACCGGTCGCCCATTCTTGCCCGCCTTGGGCTGAGCAGTCCCACGGTTTCTTCGGGAATATGTATACTGCACGTAGAGTAGTTTCGTGGAGGAGATAAGCGTATGCAACGCACCTCTCATCCCCCTACGTTCCATCTCATGACCCTGGTGGTGCTGCTCGGTGTGAGCGCCCTGGCTGCCGGGTGTGGCAGCATCTCGCAAGCAGGCCCGGCGGCACAGGGCAAGGATAGCACCCCGCAAGCAAGCTCGACTGTGTCGCAAACGGCGACCGCGTCAGGTCAACCGACAAGTGGACAGGTGACGCTGACCCTCGACAAGCAGCGCTACGGCGCGCGTGATGTTGTCGTTGTGACGATCGCGAATGGGCTGTCACGGACGATCTGGGCGGCGGATCACCAGACAAATTGCACTGTGCTCGTGGCCGAGCATGCGCAGGCCGGTGCGTGGGTACCCGTGGGCAATTGTCGCCTAATGACACCGACGCGCTTGACGCCGCTGTCCGTCGGCACCACGACTGTGCACCTCGATACATCAGCTTGGCCCGCTGGCAACTATCGCATCACGCTAACCTACAGTGCGGGCGACGAAGGCGTGAGTGGTCCAGGGGGCATCGTCCATTCCGCCGAGTTCACCGTTGGCTAGCAGAACGCGGCTACGAGCTGGAGCAGCAGGCGCCTGAAGAAAACAGAGGAAGCCGGATCCTCATATGAGGATCCGGCTTCCCGAGATTGCCCGTGCTATGACAGGCGGAACGACCTACGGGGTTACCTGGCTGATGCGCGTATCCCAGTTGCCCAGCGCGCCGCGTGTGTTGCCGCAGCGGAGGTTCGTTTGGAGGTACTGGGTCAGCGAGCAGCTCTGCCCGATATACTCAGACGCTATCCAGATGGTGTTGCCGTCCACCGCGGCGGCGCCGTAGTCGCCCCAGCGCGTGCGTGGGGGATCGCCGACTTGCGCCTTGTAGCTGGTGAAGCCGTCGTCGAGGCCAACGCCCTCGGCGGCGATATGCACCGCGCCCGCGCCGCTCTTGGCATCGATGCCGGCGTAGCCCGCGCTCGCGAAGTGATCCGCGCCGACGACGGTGAACGCCATCACGCCGCGCCCGTTCGGCAGCACGCCGATGGCGGGATAGGTCAGGTTATTGTTGGCCAGCGCCAGCGTGCCCTGCAGTTTCAGCTTGCCAGAGCTGGGGTTGACCACGAAGTACTCGATGCCCGCCTTGTTGGCGCCGCCAACGGTGATAGCGGTATCGAGCGCGCCCCACAGCTGGCCGTTCGCGTAGGTCACCTGCTGCATGCGCGTGTCGTTGCTATCCAGGTGAGAGATGACCTCGGTGAACGGATCCGGCACCCCCAGCAGGACGTTTGTTGCGCAGGCGGGAATATTGAGGCACTGCCCCTGCGGCCAGTCGCCGGTGGTCGGCTGGTCGGACTTCGGTGGGATGGCGTACTGGTCAACCGTGATGCTGGAATTGGTCAACGCCAGCGACGGGCTGGCCGAGTTGAGCGACGAGGTGTTCGTCAGCGACCAGACGAGGAGCTGATTGCTCGTGCCAGTGCCGCTGCACCCCTGCGCCTCGGAGTCGCACTGCGCCTCATCGGCCGCGTTCGAGCTCATGAAGAACTCGGTGCCGCCGTTGTCGGCATTGAAATCGCCAGCCGACGACTGCGCCGGCCAGATGGTAAAGCCCGGCTTGCCGCCTGGGGCGGAATGGGCGGTGTCGAACTGCGTCACGTTGAGGCTCGCCGGCAGCGACGCCAGCTGCGCATTGGAGATGGCGTAGATCTGCGAGCCATGGTAGCCATTGCCGAAGAGGTCGTACTCGTTGGTTTCGACATAGAAGCCGTTGGCGTCGGCGCCGATGTGCGGATAGTCGCCAATGCAGGCGTTCGGGTTGGTGCGGTAGGAGGGCGGCGGCGCGGAATCAGGGACGCAGTGATGGTTGGGCGTGCCCTGCGTGCCGTCATCCTGCACCGGCAGCCGGTAGATAGTCCAGGCGCCGGTCGGATCGGACGTGTTGCTCACGGCGATATCGAGGTGATTCGGGCCGAGGAATGCGCCGCGATCGGGGGCGGTGGGCTTTACCTCGAGCGTCAGCACCACATTGACGAAGCGCCCCGTGGCATGATCGTACAGGCAGCTGGGATCGGTCACGAACGGCCCCTGCGTGGTGGGTGGATTTGGTGGCGCTGGCGGTGGTTGGTGGCGCACGATCGCTGGCGCATAGCCGTAGAACGTGTTCAGGTCTACCACGCCCGTCGCGGCGGTGCCGTCGGTGTGGAAGACGCGCAGCACGTCGTTGACGCTCTCGACAACGAAACCGTTGCCGGCGCACATGCCCTGATCCGGCGGCTCGACGGAGAACTGGTTGCCGCCGTTGGCGAAGCGCTGGTTGAAGAAGTTGAGCCCGTCGAAGCTCCGGTTCAGTTCAGGATTGGACTTGGCCTTAGCGCCAGCATTCACCGCGCGACCGTTGCCCTTGGTCGGGCCGGAGAGGCTGCGGTTTGGGCCGTTATTGGCGCCGGCGCCACCGCTGGCATCGGCTGCGCTGCCTTCGGCACTGGGGAACTCGGGATTTTGCACGGCCGCATCGGAGCCGCCGGTAGGCGCTGACGCGAACGAGGTGGTCCCGCCCGAGGAGATGCTGCGCGTGAAGCCGCTGCTGGCCGCGTGCGTGCTAGCGGTATGGAAGACGAACGCACCGCCGAGCAGGGATAAGACAGCGAGGCTGCTCAACAAGAGCAGCGTGAGTCGTTTGCGCGAACGCATAGGTCCCTTCACCTTCCACTTATCGGACCCGGCACCGTTGCACGGGTCGCCCTATCCGCGGGCGGGGGTCGCGCACCGCCCGAGCGCATGGCCGAAAAGGTGAGCCGCATGGTGCTCACTCACCCCTGGACGCACAGGCCTCCTTTCGCATTGCGGCGCGGTTGCCACACTCTACGGCAATGCGTTACTACGCAGGAAGGTTACATTGTAATGTCGCGTCTGCAGCGGTGAGCGGTAGGCGTCAGCATCGGCAGCGGAAGGAGATACGCCGAAGCTGACCCTCCAGGCTCCCGCACCCACAACAACCACTAACCCCGGCAGCGAGCGACGACCCGGCGCTGATGCGGTGGCAGCCGCGGCGCGGGCGCCCAATTCGGTGGACGTGCGGCCCTACGCAGGCAGGCGAGTAGGCCAGCCGCACGCATCAAGAATAACATACCTGACAATAGGCATTGGGGAGGATGCCACGCGCTGTGGCCAGGAGCGGCGTGGCGATGTGGCGTGGCGGGGGGAAAGGTAGAGCGAGGGCAGAGCGTCGGAAAGCGACAGTTGACGAGATGAGCAGTATCTGCTAGCTTTAGCGTGCTTCTATCCCCGGTGCGCTCCCAACGGCTCCTTCTTTATCGTGTGAGCTACATCTATCCCGCCCTACTCCGCGAAGACCCCAATTCAGCCGCGCCTGCGCAGCATGCGCACAGACAGGTCAACTGGTCAAAAGAGGAGCTTGTATGCAGTCGTCACCATCACCACTCCAGCTTACGGATGCCGAGATGCCAGCAATCTTTCGGCTGGCCGATGGGGCCTCGATCCAGGCGCAGCGGCGCTTCTTCCGCCGGCTGGCCGCGGAGCTGATCCTCTTGTCGCTGGGGACGCTGGCGGGGCTCTTTGGCGCGTTCACCCCCTCGGTCGGCTCATTCACGTTCGCCGGTCTGAGCGCGCCGGCGTTCCCAGTGGCCGAGCTGGCCGCCGCGGCTCTGATCTTCGTGGCGCTCGTCGTTCGCCTGACACGCTTCTTGGAGCATCCTGATACCCGCTGGTACGAAGCGCGCGCGGTCGCCGAGTCGGCCAAATCCATCGCCTGGCGCTACGCCGTCGGCGGCCGCCCCTTCGAGCTCGGCAAAGACGCCGCCGTCGGCGGCCGCCCCTTCGAGCTCGGCAAAGACGCCGCCGTCGTCGACACCCTGCTACTCCAGCGCCTGCACGAGACGCTCACCGACGTGCCAAACATGTCGCGCGCCATCACCTTCTCCGACCAGAGCCAGATCTCAGACGTCATGCGGGCACTGCGCGGGCAACCTCTCGCCATTCGCCAGGAAGTGTACCAGGCAGGGCGTATCAAGGATCAGGCCAGCTGGTACGACCGCAAGCAGAGGCTCAATCACGATCGCGCCCTGCTCGCGCAGTGGACACTCGCCTTCCTCGAGGTGCTAGGGGTCGCCTTTGCCCTGCTGCAGGCTGGCAAGCTGGTGTCGATCAACCTGCAAGCCCTCGCGGCCGCGCTGGTGGCGGCGGGCATCGCCTGGACGCAGGCGCAGCGCTATCAGGACCTGAGCGCGACCTATCGCGTCGCGGCGAAGGAGGCGCTGGCGCTGGAGCATAGCGTGCCGGCGCAGCCGACCGATGATGCCTGGGCGCGCTTCGTCGACGACGCGGAGGCAGCCTTCTCGCGCGAGCACCGGCTCTGGCGCGCGACACGCGACGACAAATAACACGCGGCTGCTGCTGCTGCCTGCAACGGCCTATGGGCGCGGGGACAACGGAGCGGACTGGCGCAGGGTTGCGACCTGATCCACGCGCGCGCCCAGGCGGCGCATGCGCTCTAGCAGATGCGCGGTGAGGTCATCTGGGCCGCGCGGGCTGCCCTCCCAGACGATCAGTGCGGCGAGCGCCGCGGCGGGATCGGCCGGGGACGCGCCTGCTGCCAGGCGCTGCGCCTCGGCCACGATCGCCTCGTTCACCGCGCGAAAGGCGTCGTCGCTGCCGCGCACTTCACCCAGGACCACGAGATCGTCCGCCGTGCGCGCCGCCGCGCACTGGGCACGGAACGCGCCGGCCCACCGGCCGGGCCGGTCGAGGACGGAGTCTTCGAGGAACCACTCGTCGGCGTAGGGCAGGATGACGCGCCGCCGCATGCCACAGCGCACCGCCGCGTCGAGGGCAAGCAGATCCGCGCCGCAGGCCGCCGACGCGACCACCGCCGTGGCGTCCAGCCGCCGTAGGGCCGCGCCGATGCGCTGCGCGACGAGCCTGCGGTTGGCCAGCGGGAAGCGCGCCACTGCGGCATCGGCGGCGTCGATGCGCCGGCCGGCGACGGCGACAATCACGATCAGCACTCCTCTTGCGGCGAGCCCTTGCAGCCGATGCACAGGGGTGCGGCAAGCTGCCTTCCACAGCGTACCATGAAGCGCACGCCAGTGTCGGCGTAGGTCGGCATGGTACACTTTGTCTGATTTTCATGGGCGATTCCCATGACATGGCCTGATATCCCAAAGACGACCGTTACGATGACGACACATCACGGGCAGGGCGGTGGAACGGCGGCCGCGCTGGATGACACAGACGCTGGGGACGAGCAGCGGCGTGCCGAGGCGCACGAGCGGCTGCTCGCGTGGTATGCGGCGGAGGGACGGGTCCACTTGCCCTGGCGGCATGCTCGCGATTCCTACGCCGTGCTGGTGTCGGAGATCATGCTGCAGCAGACGCAGGTGGAGCGTGTGCTGCCGAAATACGCCGAGTTCCTGGCGCGCTTCCCAACGCTCGCCGCGCTGGCGGCGGCGACGCCTGCCGAGGTGATTCGGGCGTGGTCCGGCCTGGGCTACAATATGCGCGCGGTGCGCCTGCGCGAGATCGCCGTGCAGGCGGTGGCGGAAAATGGCGGGCGACTGCCGGAGACGCTGGCGGGGCTGCTGGCGCTCAAGGGCATCGGGCGCTACACGGCGGGCGCTATTGCCTGCTTCGCGTTCAGCCTGCCCGTCGCCACGGTCGACACCAACATTCGCCGCGTGCTCTGGCGCGTCTTTCGCGGCATCGAGCCGGGCGTCTGGCTGGGGGGCGAGCGGGCCGCGAGCGAGGCGCTGCGGCTAGCCGAGTGGGCCCTGCCACACGCCCAGGCCTACGACTGGCAACAGGCGTTGATGGACCTGGGCGCGACGGTCTGTGTGAGCCGGCGGCCGCTCTGCGAGCGCTGCCCCCTGGCAACCTGTTGCGCCGCCTACGCCGAGACGGCGCGCGCGACGCTCTTTCCCTCGGGCGAGGCATTGGCGCGGCTGCGTGACGAGCGCGCGGGGGAGCAGACGGAGCCAAGGGCCCTGGCGGAGACACGGCGCGTGGCCGAGGCGCGCGCGGCCTATACGGCGAGCGGCGATGTGGCGGGCCTAGCTGCAGAACGGCGCCGGGGCCGGCGACAGCCGGCATTCACCAGCACGTCGCGCTATTTTCGTGGGCGGGCGGTGGAGGCGCTGCGGGCGCTGGGGCCGGGCGAGGCGCTGCCGCTCTCCGCGCTGGGCGCGCGGGTGAAACCGGGCTACACCGGCGCCGATCTGCCCTGGCTGGAGGATGTCGTGCGCGGACTGGTTCGCGACGGGCTGGCGCGCCTGGTCGAGCCGCCAGATGGCGCAGAGCCGCGGGTGGCGCTGCCGGAATGAGGGTGCGCAAGAGTGCAAGGCCCGGCGGCCGGAGTGGCTGCCGCCGGGGAGGGTAGGGACGTGAGCGAGACGAGCGGAGAAGCGCCTCGGCCCGAGACACTCGCGGCCGCACAGGCGGCGGTGGACGCCTCGATCCAGGCGCTCGGCGGCTACTGGCCGCCGCTGGCCAACTTGGCTCGGCTTTTCGAGGAGTGTGGCGAGCTGGCACGAGCCGTCAATCAGGCGCATGGCCCGAAGCGGGTCAAGTCCGGTGAGGTGCGGGCCGCCGCCCAGGAAGAGCTGGGCGACGTGCTCTATACGCTGCTGGTGCTGGCCAACAGCCTCGGCGTGGACGCTGAGGTCGCGTTGGCCGAAGCGCTGGCGAAGGTGGCCGGCAGGGTCGAGCCGGGCGGCACAGCGGAGGGATAGCTGCCACGGAGTGTAAGCCGGCGCGCCAGCGCACGCAAAAAAGCGGTCGCGCGAGTGATGCCGCCGCCCCGCCGCGTGCCGTACGACAGCAGCAGCGTCGCTTCCCTTCTGTGCGAACGGGAAGGGGGCTGGGGTGCGGGCCAGCCGCCGGTGTCGGTTCCGCGTGCGCGCATGCTGGCGCGCGGTCCGGCGATAGTGATGAGGAAGACATATGGCGAATGAGGGCTCCCCCGGCGCGGACGAGACACCCGACGAGACACCCCAGGCGGCGACGGATCCCCTGAACGATACAAGCGCATACCAGCGCTGTTTTGCCTGCGGCGTGCGGAACCCGGACGGCTTGCAGCTGGTCTTTCGCCAGGAGGGTGAGGCCGTCGTCACCGAGTTCACGCCCGACCTGCGCTTCCAGGGCTTCCCAGGCGTCGTGCATGGCGGCATCCTCGCCACCCTGCTGGACGAGACGCTCAGCCGCATGGCCACCGCGCAGGGCCGCTGGATGATGACGGCCCGCCTCGAAGTGCGCTACCGCGCCGCCGCGCCGGTCGGTCAGACGCTGCGTGTCTCGGCGCGCACGCTCGCCGCACGCGCGCGCATGCTCACCGCCGCCGGCGAGATTCGGCTGGCCGACGATCCAGCGACGGTGATCGCGACGGCGGAGGGCACCTTCATGGCGCTGCCGCCGGGCTACGAGCAAGAAGCGGTGGAGCGATTCCCAGATCTGGCCGGCTTCTTCGAGTTCTGAGTCTGCCCATGTCGGCGGTCCATTCAATACACGCAGCGGCAACCTCGGACCTCTATCTTACGTAAACCTTCCTGCGAGCGCGGCGCGTATCGCCGCTCGCCAGTGTGCCGGCAGTCGCAGTTGAAAGGATCTGGCCGCGTGGGCTTCGCGCTTCTTCCCCGCTTCACCGTCCGCGATGTCGAGCGCCTCAGCATCGGCAGCGCGGGTGTTCCCGCCTTGCTCGTCGGCCCAGAGGCGCCTGGCGCGCATCCGGCCGCCATCATCCAGCACGGCTATCGCGCCGCCAAAGAGGACCTGTTGCCGCTGGCCGTCTACCTGGCGGCGTATGGCTTCGTCTCGCTGCTGCCGGATGCGTGGGGCCACGGCGAGCGCCTGCCGGAGTGGGGGCCGAGCTGGCACAGCGAGAACTCGCCGGATTACTTCGTGGAGGTCACGCGCCACACCGTGGCCAGTCTGCGCGAGGCGCTGGGCGTGCTGGCGGCGCGGCCAGAGGTGCGCGCGGACGCGCTCGTGGTGGGCGGCTTCTCGATGGGAGCGATCGCGTCGCTGATCGTCGGCACCGAAGACGTGCGCGTGGCCGGCGTGGTTTCCATCGCCGGCTCGCCACTGCCCGACCTGATGGGCACGCGGCTCTTCGACTCACAGCTGCCGCACGAAGCGGCGGCGCGCTGGGCATGCGGGCACGACGCCGCCACGCACATCGCTCGCCTGGCGCCCAGACCGTTGCTGCTCTCGCATGGGCGCGGCGACGACATGGTGCCTGTTGCCGGGGCTTTGCGGCTCTTTGCGGCTGCCCAGCCCCACTACGCCACGCATCCCGAGCGGCTGGCGCTGCTGCTCTACGATCACCGCCACAGCGTCACGCCGGAGCAGGTCGGCGACGTGGTCAACTGGATCGCGCCCCTATTTCTCTCCAATGAGGACGAAGCAGCGGACGACACGGCGATGCGCGCGGGCTGAGTGCCACGCTCCGCTCACTTGTGCGCGATGGTCTGCATGCCAGAGAGCAGAAACGCTTTCGCCTCGGCGTTGCCGGTGAGGCGCAGCCACAGTGCGCGGCGGCCTGGGCTCACCTCCAGCGTGAAGGTGAGAAATGGGCAGCAGCGGCTTTCATTATCGACATAGCGGCACAGGTCGCCGAACCGCTCGGTGGCGAAGCGCCAGGCAACGCCATCGGCGAGCTCCTGGCGCTCCTCGAACGCCTCGAACAGCAGGTGCTTGACGAGCGCCATGTGCCCCTCGACTTGGTCTGGGGCGATTGCCGTGGGATCGCAGGCGACGGCGATTTCTTGTTGGGCATGCGTGTCGGCAGACATCGGAGGATCAATCCCTTCTGGCTCATGCGAGGGACCCCTTGTCTCATGCGCACTTCCAGCGTACTAATTAAAGTGAGCTTTAAGTCAAGCGGAAACCGTGGGCTAGGTGGCAGGTGATGGAAGAGCTCGCGATTGGTGAGGTGGCGCGACGGGCCGGCATTCGGCCCTCGGCATTGCGCTACTATGAAAGCATCGGCCTGCTGCCAGCGCCCACACGCGTGAGCGGTCGCCGGCGCTATGACGAGCGCACGGTCCAGCTGCTCAGAGTCGTGCACCTGGCGCAACAGGCTGGCTTCACCGTGGCGGAGATCCAGACGTTGTTGCACGGCTATGCGCCGGAGACACCGCCCGCCGCGCGCTGGCGTCCGTTGGCCGAGGGAAAACTACGGGAGCTGGATGCGCGGATCGAGCGCGCGCAGCAGATGAAGGCCGTGCTTGAAAAGGGCCTCAATTGCGGCTGCTTGCGGCTGGAAGACTGCCCCATCGCG
>WNFM01033258.1_pt1 | contig 11337 bp, 8 predicted proteins | sample 5400271 | NCBI WGS metagenome assembly WNFM01 (sample SAMN13153352, study PRJNA577476) | soil metagenome | isolation source: 60 cm saprolite on Douglas fir-dominated hillslope | place: USA:California | collected 2013-09-17 | reverse complement strand
CACCGGCTCCGATCGGCCCGACATCAACCCCAGCGGCACCTTCACATGGGACAAGGACCACAAGAACTTCACCAACAACGGCTACTACACGGTGCCCCTCGGTACCAACAACCTGCCCCTGGGGAACAGCCTGGGCAACGGCAGCGCACCGCGGAACAGCGAGCGGACGGCCGGCTACTGGAACACGGACCTGTCGGTGCTCAAGCGATTCGGCACCGGCCGGCGCCAGGTACACATCCGGGCCGACCTGTTCAACGCGTTCAACCAGGACAACTACGGCAGCGGCCCGACGACCACCAACCTGGGCAACACCATGACGAACCCCAGCTTCGGCCAGAACACGAACAACTGGGGCCAGCGGACCGCCACCGTCAGCGCGAAGGTGATCTTCTGATTCGCTGACCCGCCAGAGTCAAGCGTCGTCGGTCGGAACCGAAAGGGCGCTCCCCCGGGGGCGCCCTTTCCGTTGCTATCCTTTGCGCGAGGCCGGCCGCGCCGCAAGGTACTGCACGGGCCAGGGCACGTCGACGCCGTAGGCGGCGGCCGCGTGCAGCGTGAAATACGGATCCGCCAGGTGCCCACGCGCCAGCACCACCAGGTCCGCGCGCCCGGCCGCGAGGATGGTGTTCGCCTGGTCGGCGTCCTGGACGTTCCCCACCGTCATCGTGGGGATGCCCGCCTCCAGCCGGATCTCCTCGCTGAACGGCACCTGGAACATGCGGCCGTAGACCGGCCGCTGGTCGGGCACGGTGCTTCCTCCGGACACGCTCACGATGTCGCAGCCGCGGGCCTTCAGCCGGCGGCCGATGGCCACCCGGTCCGCGCTGCTGGTGCCGCCCTTCGCCCAATCGGTGGCCGAGATGCGGACGGAGATGGGCTTCTCCTGCGGCCACACCGCCCGCACCCCATCGAAGACCTCGAGGGGCAGGCGCATCCGATTGTCGATGGCGCCCCCGTACTCGTCCTCGCGCCAGTTCGTCAAGGGGGAGATGAAGCTGGCCAGCAGGTAGCCGTGGGCCATGTGCAGCTCGAGCATGTCGAAGCCGGCCTCGTGGGCCATGAGCGCCGCTCGGACGAACTGGAAGCGAACGCGGTCCATGTCGGCGTGGTCCATCGCCCGCGGCGTGGGCCAGCCCTCGTCGAAGGGAATCGCCGAAGCCGCCAGGAGGGGCCAGCCGCCTTCGCGCAGGGGGATGTCGCCCTCCCACGGCCGCGTGGCCGATCCCTTGCGGCCGGCATGGGCCAGCTGCAGGCCGATCTTCGCCCCGGAGTGGCGGTGCACGAAATCGACCACGCGCTTCCAGGCGGCCACGTGCTCCGGCTTGTACATGCCGCCGCAGCCCGGCGAGATGCGCGCGTCGGCCGCCACGTGGGTGGCTTCGCCGAAGACGAGCCCGGCCCCGCCGATGGCGCGGCTGCCCAGGTGCACGAGATGCCAATCGGAGATCGTCCCGTCGTCGCAGGAATACTGGCACATCGGCGAGACCACGATCCGGTTGGCGAGGGTGAGGCCGCGCAAGGGGAACGGCTGGAAAGCCGGGGGCGCCGGGTTGGAGCCCGCGGACACGAAGGAGCCCGCGGCCCGACCGGCCTCCCCGCGAAGCGCGTGGTCACGCGCTCGACCAGCGAGGGATCGCGCCGGCGCAGGTTGTCGTAGGTGATGCGCTTGCTGCGGGTCAGGAGGCTGAAGGTGAAGGTGAGCGGGTCGAGGTCCACGAGGCGCGCGCTGTTCTCGAACCACGCGAGGCTGGTCTCCGCGGCCGTCTGGAGCCGCCCCACCTCCGCTTTGCGCGAGGCCTCGTAGTCCGCGAGGACACGCGGGAGGGGCCCGTCGCGGTGCTGCCGGAACGCCTCCACGAGGGCGATCGCGTCTTCCATGGCCAGCTTCGTTCCCGAGCCGATCGAGAAATGGGCGGTGTGGGCGGCGTCGCCCAGGAGCACCACGTTGCCGTGGAACCAGCGCTCGTTGCGCACGGTGGGGAACGTCCGCCAGATCGACCGGTTCGTCAGGAGGCGGTGGCCGCCCAGCTCCTCGGCGAAGAGCCGGGTGAGGTAGGCGACGCTCTGGGCCTCGTCGGCCGAGTCGAGCCCCGCCGCCTTCCACACCTCCTCCCGGCACTCCACGATGAAGGTCGAGGTGGTCTCGTCGAACGGATAGGCGTGGACCTGGAAGAGCCCGTGCTCGCTCTCCTTGAAGATGAAGGTGAAGGCCTCGAGGCGCCGGTCGAGCCCCAGCCACGAGAACTTGCACCGCCGCCCGTCGACGGACGGCTTGAAGTGCTCGGCGTAGCGGTCGCGCAGGCGGCTGTTGGCGCCGTCGGCGGCAATCACCAGATCGCCGGTCTCATGGATGTCCGGGTGGTCGACCTCGGTCTCGTGGTGAACCTCGACCCCCAGGGACGCGGCCCGCTCCTCGAGGATCTGCAGGAGCCGCTTGCGGGCGAGGCCGCAGAAGAAATGGCCCGACGAGCGCACCCGCTCGCCCTTGAACGAGACTTCGATCTCGCTCCAGGAGACGAAGCTCTGGGTGATCGCGCGATGGCTCTCGGGGTCGGCGAGGGCGAAGTTGCCGAGGGTTTCCTCGGAGAAGACGACGCCCCAGCCGAAGGTCTCGCCGGGCCGGTTCCGCTCGAGGACGGTGATCTGGCAGGCCGGATCGAGCTTCTTCATGAGGATGCCGAAATAGAGGCCCGCGGGGCCTCCTCCGACGATCGTGATCCTCACCCGGCCAAGCTACCGCGTCTCCACCCCGGGCGCGATCTCGACCCGGAGTTTCTGCTCGGACTTCACGGACCCGTATTTCAGGGTGATCACATACTCTCCGGCGGGAACGAACCGCACCGTCCCGCCGCGGTACTCGGAGAGCAGGTCCTTCGTGGGCTTCAGGTCCCAGGAGATGCGGCCGATGCCCGGAACGCCGGGCGCGGTCAGGTTCGCAACCGTTCGGCCGGCCGCGTTGGCCACCGTGATCTTGACCGGCTCGCCCATCGGCTCCTTCACGTAGAAGCTCAGGAGCGCTCCCGGAGGCGAGTTCTCACCGCGGAAGACCGCCTGGCCGCTCCAGTCCGCCCACCCTGGCAGCAGGTTCGTGCCGAAGGCCGGGGGCGGGGGGAAGAGGTGGGCCTCCCGAGCCAGCACCTCCCCGGTCAGCTCCTGGAGCGGTCGCAGGTCGTCGAGCACGAAGAGGCTCCGCCCATGGGTCGCGATCACGAGATCGAGGTCCCGGGGATGCACCATGAGGTCGTCCACCGCCACCGTCGGCAAGCCGCCGAGCTTGAGCCAGCGGACGCCGCGGTCGAGGCTCACGAACAGGCCGAACTCGGTCCCCGCGTAGAGGAGGCCGGGGTTCTTCGGGTCTTCGCGAACCACCTTGACCGGCCCCTCCGCCGGCAGGTCCCCGGCGATGCTCTGCCAGCTGCGTCCGGCGTCGGCGGTGCGCCAGGCCAACGGGGCGAAGCCGCCCGAGCGGTGCGCGTCGACGGCCAGGTACGCCACCTTCGCGTCGTGGGCGCTGGCTTCGACGCGGCTCAGCCATTGGCCCTTGGCGGGGGCAGGGAGCGACGCCGTGAGGTCGGTCCAGCTCGCGCCTTCGTCTTCGGTGATCCACAGCTTGCCGTCGTCCGTGCCCGCCCACAGCAGGCCGGCCTTCACCGGCGACTCGGCGAGGGTGTAGACGACGCCGTAGTTCTCGGCCCCGCTGCCCACGGCGGTCAGCTTCGCATGGTCCTGGGCCGAGAGGTCGGGGCTGATGGCCTTCCACTCCTCGCCCCGGGCCGAGTGCTTGAACACTCGGTTCCCGCCCAGGTAGAGCGCCCCCCGGTCGTGGCGGCTGCCGATGAGGGGCGCGTTCCAGTGGAAGCGGAAGGCGGGCTGCCCCTCCGCGGGGGCGGGACGCAGCTCCCGCAGCTCGCCGTTCGCCAGGTGGAACCGGTAGAGGCTTCCCTGCTGCGACTCCGTATAGACGACGTTCGGATCGCCGGGGTCGAACGCGCAGTAGAAACCGTCGCCTCCGCCCGCGTTGATCCAGTCGGTGTTCAGGATGCCTTCCTTGCTGCGGGTCTGGCTCGGCCCGACCCAGTTCAGGTTGTCCTGGAGGCCGCCGCAGATGCGGTAGGGCGCGCTCTCGTCCACGTTGATGCGGTAGAACTCGCCGGCCGCGAAGTTGTTCAACAGGGCGGCGGTCTTCCCGCGGTTGTAGGTCTGATACAGGCCGCCGTCCGTCCCCACCACGATCCGCTGGGGGTCGCGCCCGTCGATGGCCATGGCGTGCCAGTCCGGATGGATCTTCGAGAACAGGTCCTCGCGGAAGCTGCGCCCTCCGTCCTCCGAGACGTGGGCCGAGAAGCCGAGGACGAAGACGCGTTTCTGGTCCTCGGGGTCGATCCGGATCTGGCTGAAGTAGAACGGGCGCGGATCGAGCGGGCTCGTGCGCGTCCAGGTCGCCCCGCCGTCCTCGGATCGGAACACGCCACCGCGCTTGCTCTCCACCTCACGGAAGTCGGCGCTCCCACCCTCGTCGCTCTGGACGATCGCGACCACGATGCGGGGATCCTTGCGGTGGACGTCGAGGCCGATCCGGCCCGTCATGCCGGGCAGCCCCCCGCCGAGCTTCTTCCAGGTGGCTCCCCCGTCCGCGCTCTTGAAGATCCCGCCCAGGTCCTTGCCGTCGGTGGCGGCCGGCCCGGCGGCGAACGACCACGGCGTGCGTTGCCGCGCGTAGAGGGCGGCATAGAGCACGCTCGGGTCCTGCGGATCGAGGGCGACCTCGCCGCAGCCGACCCGATCGCCGTAGGGTGCTGGGGCGGTGAGGACGGCCTGCCAGGTGGACCCGCCGTCCGTCGTCTTGAAGAGTCCGCGCTCGCCGCCCGGTCGCCACAAGTCGCCCATGGCCGCTGCCCAGGCCGTGTTCGCGTCGGTCGGGTGCACGACGATCCGGGCGATGGTGCGGCTCTGCCGCAGGCCGACGTGCGTCCAGGTGGACCCGCCGTCCGTCGAGCGATAGACCCCGTTGCCCCAGCTCGAGCTGTTCCGGTCGTTGGCCTCGCCCGTGCCCACCCAGACGACCTTCGGGTCGGCCGGAGACACCGCCACCGCCCCCACTGCGGCGACGGCCTCCTTCGCGAAGACCGCGTCCCAGGTGACCCCGTTGTCGGTCGTCTTCATGACGCCGCCGGTCCCCAGGGCGACGTAGAACGCGAACGGGTTCTTCGGGTCGAGGGCGATGTCGGAGACGCGGCCCCCCATCACCGCGGGCCCGATCGAGCGCGCCTTCAGGCTCCGCAGGACGCTCGCTTCCACGCGGGCCCCCGCGGCGACCGCCGGGGCGGCCGCCTTGGGCCGTTCCTTCGCCGTCTGGGCGTCAAGGGCGGCGGGACATGCCAGGGCCACCGTGACTACGAGGATTCGCAGCATATCGGCGGACTCTAGCATGGGCCGTCGCGGCTATACTTGAGGTTTTGGGGGAAACGCTTCGGACCTTGGAGAATGGCGACAATGCAGATGCGGGACCACATCCGTGAAGTGCTGGCCGGGATCGGCGAGAACCCCGACCGCGAGGGGCTGGCGAAGACCCCGGACCGGGTCGAGAAAGCCCTCAAGTTCCTGACCCAGGGCTACACCCAGGACGCGAAGAAGCTGCTGAACGACGCGCTCTTCACGGTCAGCTACGACGAGATGGTCATCATCAAGGACATCGACGTGTTCTCGCTCTGCGAGCACCACCTGCTGCCGTTCTACGGCAAGGCCCACGTGGCCTACCTGCCGAACGGCAAGGTCGTGGGCCTCTCCAAGATCCCGCGGCTCGTGGACATGTTCGCCCGGCGGCTCCAGGTGCAGGAACGGATGACGGTGGAGATCGCCGAGGCCATACAGGAGCAGCTGCAGCCCCGCGGGGTGGGCGTCATCATCGAGGCCATGCACTTCTGCATGATGATGCGCGGGGTGGAGAAGCAGAACTCGGTGGCGGTGACCTCCTGCATGCTGGGGGTCTTCCGTGAGCAGCTGATGACCCGGGAGGAGTTCCTGTCCCTGGCCCGGGGCGGAGGGCTGCGGTCGAGCCGGGGTTAGCCGCCCTCGAGGGCGGCCCGGACGGCCGCCGCCAGACCGGGCGAGGGGGCGAGCAGCGGCTCGAGCCGCGGCCACTCGGCCCGCAGGTCCTCGACGGTGTCGATGTCGCGCAGCGGCTCGATCAGCCGCACCGCGAGGCCGAGCGTCCCCGCGCGCTCCACGGTCGCGGACAGCACCGCGCCCGTGCTCCAGGCGATGCCCTGGAAGAGCTCGGGGCGCGGCCGGTCCACCGCGAGGAGGTAGTAGCCGCCGTCGTGGGCGGGGCCTAGCACGAGGTCGTGCTCGGCGAGGCCGCGGAAGGCCTCGAGCACGGTCTCCCTCTCCACGAACGGCGCGTCGGTGCCCACGATGGCGACCCGCGCCGCCCCTCGGCGGAACGCCTCCTCGAAGGCGCCGTTCATCCGCGCGCCCAGGTCGCCGCCCTCCTGCGGCAGGAGCGTTTCCCCCGGCAGCCATTCCCGGAGCGCCGCCTCCGCCTCGGCCGGAGCGTAGAAGAAGAGGCGCTCGTACTCGTGGCCCCGAGGGCTGGTCCGGCGGATCTCCTCCTCGGCGAGCCGGCGATACAACTCGGCAGCACGCTCCGGCCCCAGCGCGGGGATGAGCCGGGTCTTGGTGGCGCCCGGCCGCGGCTCCTTGACGAAGACGATCAGGATGTCGGCGGGTCTCAGCATCCTCGCGTCCAAGTCTAGCGGCATCGATCTACAATATGCAGCGGCATTCGAAAAGGGGAACGGCATGACTCCGGTCTCGCGACGTCGATTCACGCTTGGCCTCTCCGGCCTCGCCGCCGCTTCGTTGATGAAAGGAATCGCCGGGGCCGCCGCCCGGAGCGCCATCCGGGTGTCGGTTTTGAGCGACGAGATCACCGACGACTTCGGCCGAGCCTGCGAGATCGCCGCCCGCGAGTTCAACCTCGGCAACGTCACGCGCCTCGACGAGAAGGAGCTGGCTGAGGTGGAAGCCATCCTCAGGAAGAACGCTCTCGGCGTCTCCTCGATCGCGGGGCCCCTCTTCAAGGTGGATTGGGCGGGCGCGCCCGTCTCGAAGTTCAGCCCGAAGCGAGAGTTCGCGACCGAATGGACGTTCGAGCAGCAGGACGAGGTCCTGCAACGAGAGATCGACCTGGCCCGCCGCTTCAAGACCGACCGCGTCCGCTGCTTCGACTTCTGGCGCCTCGACGACCCGCAGCCCCATCGGCCGGCCATCTACGCCAAGCTCCAGGCGGCGGCCGAGAAGGCCGGCAAGAGCGGCCTCACCCTCGTGATGGAGAACGAGCACGAGTGCCAGTCCCGCAGCACCCCCGAGGCGGTGGAGACGCTCAAGGGTGTGCCGAGCCCGCACTTCAAGCTCAATTGGGACCCCGGCAACGCCTACTTCGCGGGCGAGACTCCGTATCCGACCGCCTACGGCCTCCTGCCCAAGGGCCGCATCGGCCACGTCCATTGCAAGGACGCGATCAGGAAGGTGGGCGGCGGCCCAGAGTGGGCCTGCATGGGCAAGGGCGAGATCGATTTCGTGGGACAGTTCCGGGCCCTGGCCAGGGACGGCTACTTTGGCTTCGTGGTGCTCGAGACCCACTGGCGCGGGGCGGCCGGTGCCGAGGAGTCCACTCGCCAGAGCATGGCGGGGATGAAGGTCCAACTGGCGCAGGCGGGACTGGCTTGAGCAGGGAGGCGCCCGCGCCGCCTCCCCGCCGGGCCCTCCTCTTCATCTTCGCCGCGGTTTTCCTCGACCTCCTGGGCGCCGGGCTCCTCCTCCCGATCATCCCGTACTACGTCCGCCAGTTCGACAAGGACGCCCTGACGGTCGGCCTCCTGGCCCTCTCGTTCGCGGCCGCGCAGTTCCTGGCCACCCCGGCCCTCGGCCTCGTCTCGGACCGGATCGGGCGGCGGCCGGTGCTCATCTTCAGCGTCCTGGGCTCGGGCCTCGCCTACCTCGTCTTCGGCATGGCCCACGCCCTGTGGCTGCTCTTCGTGGCGCGGATCGCCGACGGCCTGACCGGCGGCAACATCTCCGCCGCCCAGGCCTACATCGCGGACGTCACGACGCCCCACGACCGGGCCAAGAACATGGGGCTGATCGGCGCCGACGTGCTCTGCGAGAAGCCCCTCGCCTTGAGCCTCGAGGAGGCCGACCGCATCGCGACCGCGGCCCGCGAGGCCAAGGTGGTGGTGGCCGAGGCCTTCATGTACCGCCATCACCCCCAGACCACGAGGCTGCGCGAGCTGAACCCCGCCAAGCAGGTCGGGGCGGCCCTCCGTCGTCCGGAGCTGCGGCCGTTCCTGCTCGCCCTGTTCGCCCTCAACTTCGCCCTCTCCGGCTTGCAGACGAACTTCCCCGTCTTCACCCTGACCCGCTTCGGCCTGGGTCCCGAGCAGAACGCGCTCATCTTCACGTTCCTCGGCGTCACCGCCGCCCTGATGCAGGGGGTGGCCATCCGCCGGCTCGTGAAATGGTTCCGCGCCAAGCCTCTCGCGGTCACCGGCCTCGCCCTCATGACGGGGGGCCTGCTCGTCCTCGCGTTCTCCTCCGCCCTCTGGATGGTCTATGCCGCGGTGGCGACCACCGCGATCGGGAGCGGCATGGCGACACCCACCCTGACCGGCGCCGTCTCGCGGAGCGTCTCCGCCCTGGAGCAGGGGACCATCCTCGGAGCCAGCCAGGCGTTCACCAGCCTCACACGCATTTTCGGTCCGCTCTGGGCAGGCCTTGCCTTCGACCACGCCGGGCCCGGCGCGCCCTACTGGACGTCGGCGGTGGTGGTTTTCGCGGCGATGGTCATGATCGCGACGAGCGCCGGGCCGGAAGCGGTCAAGCCGTAGCGCTCACCGCGATGGGCTTTCCTTCGCGGGCCGAGCGAAAGAGGGCCAGGAGAGCGGCCGTGTTGGCGCGGCTGTCGGCGAGACTGACCCGCGGCGGGCGGCCGAGGAGCACCGCGTTACAGCTCCTGGCCGGCGATCTCGATCGACTCGGCCGCCCCGCCTCGGCTCAGCAGGACCTGCGCGGAGGGCCCGGGCTTGAACGGATGCGGCACCGAGAGCACGCCCTCGCTGCCCACGATCTCGATCGACGTGCGGAAGGGCGCGCGGAAGCCGCAGTCGAAGGAGGCCAGGCACCCGCTCGGGAAACGGAGCTGACCCGAGAACGTCTCGTCGATGCCGGTCGGTCCGATGACCTGCCAGCCGAAGGCCTCCGCCGGCTCTTCGCCGAGCACGAAGCGGGTGAAGCTCACCGGGTAGCAGCCCACGTCCCAGAGGCTGCCCCCACCCTTGGGATCGAGGCGCACGTCGGTCTCGCGGGTGAGGTTGAAGGTGAAGGCCCCCCGGACGAGGCGGGGCGTCCCCACGGCCCCGCCCGCCCCGAGCTCGCGCCGCTTCGTGGTCTGCGGGTGATGGCGGTACATGAAGGCCTCGGCCACCACCACCTTGGCCTCGCGGGCCGCGGTCGCGATGCGGTCGGCCTCCTCGAGGCTCAAGGCGAGGGGCTTCTCGCAGAGCACGTGCTTGCCGGCGCGGGCCGCGCGGATCGTCCACTCCGCGTGCAGGGCGTTGGGCAGCGGCACGTAGACCACGTCGATCCCGGAATCGGCGAGGAGCGCCTCGTAGCTTCCGAAGGAGCGTGGAATTCCCCACTGCCGCGCCTCCGCCTCGGCCTTTTCGAGGCGGCGCGAGGCGACCGCCACCAGCTCGTTCCGCTCCGATGCCTGGAGCGGCGGCACGAGGGCCTTGTTGATGCGGGCCGCCCCCAGGATCCCCCAGCGTAGTTTCATGGCGAGCCTCATCATACCTCCGGCGATGGGCCGGTTGAGTCGGGGCGCGCGGAGAGACTAAGCTGCCCCCGGCGTGGAGAGAGCCAAGCTCGTCGTCAACAGCGTCGCCCCCATCCGGATCTGCGACAACGGAGGCTGGACCGACACCTGGTTCGCGAAGCACGGGTCGGTCTTCAACGTCGGCGTGTACCCCTACGCCGAGGTCCAGGTGGCGGTGTTCGAAGGCGAGGGCGAAGTGTTGCTCCACGCCGAGAACTATGGCGCCCGCTATGCGCTCGCGCCGCCGCCGGCGGCGTGGGGACCGCACCCGCTCCTCGAAGCGGCCATCGCCTACATGAACGTGCCGCGGGATGCCCGGCTCGAGGTCACCATCCACTCCGAAGCCCCTACGGGCGCCGGCACCGGCACCTCGGCCGCGGTGACCGTCGCCCTCGTCGGGGCCCTCGACCACCTCACGCCGGGCCGCCTCACCCCGCACGAGGTCGCCTACGCGGCGCAGAAGGTCGAGACCGAGGTGCTGGGCCGCCAGTCCGGCATCCAGGACCAGCTCGGCTCCGCCTATGGCGGCATCAACTACATCGAGATGTTCGACTACCCGAACGCCACCGTCTCGCCGCTGCACGTCGAGAACGCGGTCTGGTGGGAGCTGGAGCGCCGGCTCGTCCTCATCTACCTCGGCAAGTCCCACGACTCGTCGGCCCTGCACGACCAGGTGATTCGCGGGCTCGAGGACGCCGGGCCCGACCATCCGGTCCTCTGCGAGCTGCGCAAGACCGCGCCGCGCTCACGCGACGCGCTCTACGCCGGCGACTTCGGGGCCTTCGGCGCGGCCATGATCGCCAACACGGAGGCACAGGCCCGGCTGCACCCGGCCCTCGTCGGCTCCGAGGCCACCCGCGCGATCGCCATCGCGCGCGAGCACGCCGCCCTCGGCTGGAAGGTCAACGGAGCCGGGGGCGAGGGCGGCTCGATCACCCTGCTCTGCGACGAATCGTCCCCGCGGAAGCGCGCGCTGGTGAGAGAGATCGAGGCCGCCGACCCCTCCTTCCGCCACATCCCGACCTACCTCAGCCGGCAGGGGCTGCGGGTGTGGACGAGCATGGGACGCAAGACCGGCCCCCCGGGGGATGCTAGACTCCCCTGAGCTTTCGAACCCTGAGGAGCCCCCGATGAAGAGAGTCGTACTCGCACTCGCCCTCCTGTCGAGCCCGGTCGTGGCCCAGGACTTCGCCGTCCACGATGGCGACCGCGTCGTCTTCTACGGCGACAGCATCACCCAGGACGGCCAGTACGCCCAGGCAGTGGAGATGTACGTGGCCACGCGCTTCCCCGGTTGGAGCGTCACCTTCCAGAACTCGGGGGTCGGGGGCGACAGGGTGAGCGGCGGCTGGGCGGGCGCCATCGACGCCAGGCTCGATCGCGACGTGATCGCGCACAAGCCCACCGTGGTGACGATCATGCTCGGCATGAACGACGGGAGCTACAAAGCCTTCGACCAGGCC
>WNFM01029874.1_pt1 | contig 11337 bp, 11 predicted proteins | sample 5400271 | NCBI WGS metagenome assembly WNFM01 (sample SAMN13153352, study PRJNA577476) | soil metagenome | isolation source: 60 cm saprolite on Douglas fir-dominated hillslope | place: USA:California | collected 2013-09-17 | reverse complement strand
GGCAAAACGAAAAGCGAGACGAGGAGGCCGATGACGCATCCAACCGCGACTTCGATCACGCGCTCGAAGGCCGCCGCGATCGGGCCCGTATGCGTGATGGTGGGGCCGAAGAAGACCATGACGGCGGTGAAGGGCGCGGCGCTGAAGCGCGGATAGAGCGCGGCGAGCAGAACCGCCGGCGCGAGCGCAATCGCGAGCGCCGCGAACACCGCGACCGCGTTGTCATGCGGAACGAGCGCGCCGATCGCGCCGGCGTAGACGGCGCCGCCCAGCGTGCTGAGCAAATAGTCGGTCGATGCCTTGAGTGACCTGCCGACGTTGATTTGGGTGAGGATGACGGCGGTGAGCACGGCCCAGAGTGCGATCGGCAGGTGCAACAGCTGCGCCGCCGCCAAGGTGAGAACCGCGGCCGTCGTGCTGCGTACGCACAGCCGCAGCTCCGCGCTGTGGTCGGCGCTCCATGTACGCAGCTCCCTCCAACCTGTTGCCAAATGGCTCATGGCAAGCTCCTCGCCGGCGACTCTTTTCCGTTGCCACGCTTATTGTAGCGGCCCTCATGCTCAGGAGCATCGCGGCGCGAAGCGAACACATATGCTCCACAAGACGAATGCGCCGCGATGCGTCTCGAAGCATGAGCGCGTGCGCCGCGGCCGTCCTCATCCTTCGAGACGCGCGCGCGCCCGCTGGAATTTGCGGACACGCGTGCGCATTCGCGCTCCTCAGGATGAGGACGGCGATCGCGTTAGAAATCACTTCTCACGATGTCAAACAGCCCATCTCGTTCCCGCGGCGCGTTTTCTGCGCCCGGGTTTTGAACCTTTTGCCTCGCGCACCCCAATGAAAGGGTGGCGGAGCGCCGAGAGACGTACGGGTGCTCGGACACCCGGGGCCTGCACGTAACGCGGCAGGCCAGGCACCTTGCGAGGCGCCTTGCGCCCCATAACGCGGGACGCCCGCCTCTCGGCGCTCACACCGTGGCGATTTTGGGCTCCGGTCCCGCGCTTGCCTCACCGGACTTGCGCCCGGATCGGTGCGAGCTCCTCGCGGCCGGGTCGTAGTGCCCGGCTGGCGGGGTCCCGTGCCTCCCGGGACAGCGGTTCCAAGCCGCTGCCGCAGGACGCCACGCCTCGCTCCGCCTTCAGGATGCCTCCGGACGACGCCCTTCGTGAGCAAGGCTAGGATTATCGTTACTACAGTCCGCAAAGTGCGGTCAAGAGAAAAATTCGATATGTAGTGCAAAAAAATGTTGCCCGGCAGCGGGGGCCGGCCGAAGCAACGTTACGGGGAAAGCCGGTCCACTAGGCCCGGAATTAGGGGGATTTTGCAGCGTAGGCCGCAGAGAATTGGCGGCGGGCTATCGCCTTTTCCCATGCCATACCGGGTGCTTCTGCCGCGTGCTAAGGTTGCGCCGTGAACCCTGCGCGTCGAGAGATTCTCCAGCTGCTGGCGGGCGCCGCCGCGCTCCCGGCGCTTCCGGGCAGCGCGCGCGCGCAGGCGTGGCCGGCACGGCCGGTGCGCATCATCGTGCCCTTCCAGCCCGGCGGCTCGACCGACATTTTCGCGCGGCTTGCCGCGCAAAAGCTCACGGAGCACTTCGGCAAGCAGTTCTATGTGGAGAACATCGCCGGCGCGACCGGCAATGTCGGCACGGCGCAAGCGGCCCGCGCGGCCGCGGACGGCTACACGCTGCTCATTGCGTTTAGCTCCTACGTCGTCAATCCCACGCTGTTCGCCAAGCTGGCGTTCGATCCCGACAAGGACTTCGCTCCGGTCACGCTGGCGGTCGCTTCGCTCAACGTCATCATCGTCAATCCGTCGCTGCCGGCGCGCGACCTCAAGGAGCTCGTCGCGCTGATCAAAGCCAATCCCGGCAAGTACAGTTACGCGACCGGCGGCGTGGGGACGCAAAGCCATCTTTTGGGCGAGATGCTGCGGCTGTCGCTCGGCCTCGACATCGTGCATGTGCCTTTCAACGGCGCGGCGCCGGCGGTTGCCTCGGCGATTGCCGGGCACACGCCGATCGCCTTGGCCACGGTCGCCTCGGCCGCGCAGGCGCTCGAGGCCAAGCAATTGCGCGCGCTCGCGGTCGCGAGCAAAAAGCGCTCGCAGCTCTTAACCGACACGCCGACGACGGCCGAAGCGGGTTATCCGCAGATCGAGGGCGACAGCTGGGTCGGGCTCTTGGCTCCGGCCGGAACGCCGCGCGAGATCATCGGTGCGCTGCGCGACGAGATCGCAAAGATTCTCGCCTTGCCGGACGTGAAGGAGCGCTTGCCCGCGCTCGGCTTCGAGGTGGTGGGAAGCACGTCCGAGGAATTCGCCGCCCGCATCAAGGCCGAAACCGAGATCTGGGGCAAGGTCGTGCGCGCGGCGAACATAAAAGCGGAGTGATCAGGCGCGGCTGCAGTTACAAACCTCAATGCGACGATGACATCAAGCCCGTGTCCGACGAGCTCAGCCGAGACTTCGCGCAGTCGATCGGCATTCGCCTCGCCAAACCCACGCTCGATAGCGATGTTTTGCCCTTCTACGTAACCAAGCTCGCGTAGCCCGGTCACCACAGAGTTGAGCGTCAATAAGCTTAGCGCCGACACAGCGGCCGGGTGTGAGGAGGCCGATCCGAGGCATTCTTCCCCGCTGCGCGCGCGCCGCGGGCGGGCCACGCAGCCGCAGCGCCGGCCAGGGCCAGGACGAAGTCGCGGCGCGCAATTCCGTTCATTCCCGCGCAAGCGGGAATCCAGGAGCCACGCTCTGTGGCTGTGGGTCCCCGCTTTCGCGGGGACGAACGGATTGGTGCCTCGAGCCTCAGCGTCATTCGATCACCTCGTCGGCGGTGGCCAGAAGCGCCTGCGGCACGTTGAGGCCGAGCATCCTGGCGGTCGGGGCATTGATGACGAGCTCGAACTTGGTCGACTGCAGTACCGGCAATTCCGCAGGCTGCGCGCCCTTGAGGATGCGGCCGGTATAGATACCGAGCTGACGATAGGCATCGGTCAAGCTGGCTCCGTAGCTCATCAGCCCCCCGACTTCGGCATTTAGGCGGTCAAAATATATGGCGGGAAGCGCGTGGCGTGCCGCCAGCTGGGCCAATTGGACGCGCCGGTCGATCCAGAAGGGGCCGGCCCCGACGAAGAGGGCGTCGGGTCGCTCGTTCACAAGCGTCGCGAACGCTGGCGACGAGACCTTGCTTGACCGGGTCGTCGCCGACAGTGAAGACGATGGGGATCGTTGTGGTCGTCGCCTTAGCTACCTTGGGGGAAACAATACCGCCGCCCGCGGCGATCACGGCAACTCGTCGCCGCACCAATTCGGCCGCCAGCGCCGGCAGCCGATCGATTTGATTGTCGGCCCAGCGGTATTCGATGGTGACGTTCTCGCCTTCGACGAAGCCTGCGTCTTTCAGGCCCTGACGGAAGGCACGCATGGGGCTTCCGTAATTCTCGGGCGATGAGGGGTGGAGGAACCCGATTACCGGCATCGCCGCCTGCTGCCCGCGCGCCGCCACCGGCCACGCCGCCGCCGCGCCGCCGAGCAGCGCGATGAAATCGCGTCGCTTCATTCGATCACCTCGTCGGCGCGGCCGAGCATGGGTAACGGAACGGTGAGGCCGAGCACCCTCGCGGTTTGCAGGTTGATGACCAGTTCAATCTTGACCGCCTGCTGGACCGGCATCTCCGCCGGCTTTTCGTCCTTGAGGATTCGGCCTGCATAAACTCCAGTCTGGCGATAACCCTCTGCGAGGCTCGTTCCATAGCTCATCAGCCCGCCGGCTGCAGGGAACTCCCGGAAAGTGAAGATCGTGGGAAGCGCATGGCGGGCCGTAAGTACGACAAACTGCTCTTTTCGCGTATTGAAGAGTGCGTCGCCGGCGACAACGACTGCGCCTGCTCGCTGTTGGACCAGGTTTGCGAAGGCGGTGTCGATCTCGCTTGGACTGCTCGCCTTAAAGACTTCAACCTGGATCCCGAGTGTGCGAGCCGCAGCCTGCAACTCCTGCAGCTGCTCATCTGATTGTGGATTGTTCGGATTTACGATGATCGAGACAACCGCGACGTTTGGCACCAACTCATGCAGCAATTGCAGTCGCTTTGCTTCCATGGCGACCGTGAGCAGACTGACTCCGGTGACATTGCCGCCTGGACGATTGAGTGCCGCCACCGCGCCGGATTTGACCGGATCATCCCCCGAGATGAATACGATCGGAATCGTCCCAGTCGCAGTCTTAGCGGCTGCTGTCGTAGGGCCACCTCCGACCAGAATGATCACAGCTACGCCGCGACCCACCAGCTCAGCCGCTTGCTGCGGAAGTCGATCGTATTGTCCCTCCGCCCAGCGGTATTCGATCGCGACGTTCCGGCCCTCGACGTAGCCAGTCTGTTGGAGGCCCTCCTTGATCGCCGCTATAAACGGCGCGTATGGACCGGGCGACACGCTGGCGAGGATTCCGATCACCGGCATCGCCGGCTGCTGCGCGCGTGCCGCGAGCGGCCACGCCGCCGCCGCGCCGCCGAGAAGCGTCATGAACTCGCGGCGTCTCACTCGATCACCTCGTCGGCGCGCGCGAGCAGCATCGGCGGCACATCGAGGCCGAGCGCCCTGGCGGTCTTGAGGTTGATCACCAGCTCGTACTTCGTCGCCTGCTGCACCGGCAGGTCGGCCGGCTTCTCGCCCTTGAGGAGCCGATCCACATAGGATGCTGCCTGCCGCCACTCGGCCAAATTGTCCGTGCCATAGGAGATCAGGCCGCCGCTGGTCGCGAAATATCGATAAGGGTAGACCGCGGGCAGCCGGTGCCGCGCCGCGAGCGCAATGATCAGGTCGAGATGCACCGAGGCGCCGGGATTAGCCAGGACAATCAGTCCTCGGTTGGGCTCGCGCGCGAGCGCGGCGAGCCCGCGTTCGATCGAGGCGGCCTCGCGCACGTCAAGCGCGGTCAATTCGACCTTGAACGATGACGCGACAGCCTGAACAGCGCCTAGCGTCCCGCTGCCTCCGGGAAGCGTCGGGTCGCGCAGGACGCCCACCCTGGTCACGCCCGGTACGATATCCTTGAGTATTTCGAACCATTTCGCGCCGAGGCCAAAGTCGTACCCGGAAAATCCGGTGATGTTGCCGCCCGGTCGGGCGGGACTCTCGACGAAGCCGCTGCTGACCGGGTCGAGGACTCCCACAAACACGATCGGAATCGTCTTGGTCTGCTGCTGCAGCGCGGAGAGGACAGCGGCGGAATTCGCCAAGATCGCGTCCGGCGCAAGGGCAACCAGCTCCGCGGCATAGGCTCGCGCGCGCTCGGCGGCACCTCCGGTGAAGCGAACGTCGAACCGAGCATTGCTTGCTTCGATCCAGCCCAAATCTTGCATGCCTTTGCGAAATACCGCGAGGCGAGCCTGCCCTTGCGCATCATCGGCGATACCGATCAGCACGCCGATCCGCCGTATCCGATCCGATTGCTGCGCCCGCGCCTTGCGCGGCCACGCCGCCGCGCCGCCGAGCAGGGTGATGAACTCGCGCCTTTTCACTCGATCACCTCGTCGGCGCGCAGCAGGATTGATGTGGGCAGCGTAACGCCGATTGCCTTGGCGGTCTTTAGATTGAGCGCGAATTCGAAATTCGCGGCCTGTTCGACCGGCAGATCGGCCGGCTGCGCCCCCCGAAGAATCTTGGCGACGTAGGAGGCGGCGCGGCGCCACATGGGGCCGGTTTCCACACCATAAGACATGAGTCCGCCCGCCTCGACGTAAGTTCTGAAGATGAACATTGTTGGCAGGCGATGCCCGATCGCGAGTTCCGCGATGTGCGCACGGTGCGGGTTGAACGCAGGGCTCGATAGGACCTGCAGCATTTGCGCTTCGCTCTGCACCACCGTTCGAAACGCCGCGTCGAAATCGTAAGGAGGATTTTCGAGCTTGAGCGAGCGCAGCGACAGTCGCATCGATGGCACGGCGCGCTCGATCGCACTGAGCTGGTCTGCCGACGACGAATCCGAAAGTACGGCCACCCGCGTCCGCTCGGGGAACGCCTCCACCAGCAGCTCGAGCTGCTTCACGGCCAGCTCCGGCTGGCGGTAGTAAAGACCAGTGATGTTGCCGCCCGGCTGCGCAAGGCTTTTGACGTAGCCGCGCGCGAACGGGTCGTAATTATTCGCCAACATGACGATCGGCACCGCAGGTCTCGCCGCAGTCGCCGCCTGCAGCGCGATTTCAGGGCCGTTCGCGACGAGCACGTCCGCCTTCGCGGCGACCATCTCGTTAGCTCCGGTGAACGCCTTGGGCAGCCCCTCGTCGGTGCGGCGATATTCCACGACAAGATTCTGGCCTTCGGTGAATCCGAGCTTGCGCAGTTCGGAAAGGAAGACCGGGTAACCTGCCCCCGTGACCGAATTGTTGAGGTCCGGGCCCAGCACGCCGACACGGGCGATCCTGCCCGCCTGCTGCGCCCGCGCCGCGAGCGGCAACGCGAGCCCAGCGCCGCCAACCAGCCTGATGAACTCGCGCCGTTTCAGTGGCAGTGTCTCCCGTGCTTCCAACCGGAAGATACCACTGCGGGAGACCTACTGCACTGCGGGATTTCAAGCGACCTGATGGTCGCTATGGGTCAAACACGTCGCATCGACACGCTCGCGATGTGCCCGCCATGTCCGCTTCGCTCCGAAAACGACCGTCGCTGATCAAAATGTGATCCGTCGCTATGTGCCAATAGCGTTCCAACGCACCGCAGCAAACCAACGTCCTATTCGATCACCTCGTCGGCGAGCGCGAGCAGCTTGTCCGGAATTGCGAGGCCGAGCGTCTTGGCGGTCTTGAGGTTGAGTACAAACTCGAATTTGGTCGACTGCATCACCGGCAGGTCGGCAGGCTTCTCGCCCTTGAGAATCCGCCCCGCGTAGATGCCAACCTGGCGATAGGCATCGGTTATGCTGGTTCCGTAGCTCATCAGGCCGCCGGCCACGACGCCCTCGCGCTGGCTAAAGCTTGCTGGCAGTACATGGCGATCTGCCAGCGCGACGATTCGCTCCCGATTGGAGTTAAGAAACCCGCCGGAACCGACGAGCAGCGCACCAGCCCCGCGTTGGACGAGGGTTGCAAAGGCGGTCTCGATGTCGCGGTCGCTGCTGACATCAAAAATGACGAGTTGCTGGCCGATCGCCTGCGCCGCGACCTGCACGTCTCTTCGGTCCGCCTCGGTATTAGGACTGTTCGGGTTCACCAGCACGGCGATTGTCGTCGCCCTGGGCGCGAGCTGACGCAACAGCTCCAGTCGCTTCGCGCCGAGCACGCTGCTGAAAAAGGCCACGCCGGTGACGTTGCCCCCCGGCCGGTTGAGGCTGGCCACGAGGCCGTCTCTGACCGGGTCGCTCCCGGTCGCGAATACGATCGGCACCGTCGTGGTTGCGGCCTTGGCCGCGACCGCCGAATCGGTGTTCCCCACGATCACGGCCACCGGCTGGCGAATCAAATCCGCCACTAGTGCCGGCAATCGATCAGGGTGATTGTCCGCTGAGCGGAATTCGATCGCGACGTTCCGGCCCTCGACGAAGCCTGCTTCCTTCAGGCCTTGGCGGAACGCGGTCACCCATTGCTGCACGTCAGCGAGCGTCGCACTGCGCAGGAACCCGACCACCGGCATCACCGGCTGCTGCGCGCGTGCAGCGAGCGGCCACGCCACCGCCGCGCCGCCGAGCAGAGTGATGAACTCGCGGCGTTTCACTCGATCACCTCGTCGGCGCGCGCGGATAGCATCGGCGGCACGAGAATGCCGAGCGCCTTCGCGGTCGTCAGATTGATGACGAACTCGAACTTGGTGGACTGAGCCACCGGCAGGTCGGCGGGCTTCTCGCCCTTGAGGATACGGCCGGTGTAGATACCGACTTGGCGATAGCCGTCCGACAGATTGGTGCCGTAGCTCATCAGGCCACCTGCTAGGGCGTGCTCGCGCTGCTCGTAGATCGCCGGAATGGCGTGGCGCGCCGCTAGTGCGATGATGTAAGTGCGCCGGCTGTTGAAGAACGGATCGGCGGCAACGAGCAAGCCGACGCAGCCAACCTGCCGCGCCGTCGCGAAGGCGGCCTCGAGTTCGGCTTCGCTGCTTGCGTGCAAGATATGAATCTGCTGGCTGAGGACGCGCGCTGCCTCCTGGACATCCTTCAGCTGGGTTGCCGAAGGCGGATTGTTCGGATTGAGAAGTACAGCGATCAACGCGTCACTCGGGACTAGCTCCCGCAGCAGCCCTAGTCGCTTGCCTTCCATCTCGCTGACAAATTGGTTCACTCCTGTGACGTTGCCTCCCGGCCGGTTGAGGCTGGCGACAAGGCCAAGCTTCACGGGATCAAAACCTGTGGCGAACACGATGGGAATCGTCTTAGTCGCCGCCTTGGCCGCGAGTGACGCGGGTGTGCCGCCGCTTGCGACAATCAGAGCCACCTTGCGGCGGACCAGATCGGCCGCCAGCGACGGCAGGCGCTCGTATTGGCCTTCAGCCCAGCGGTATTCGATCGCGACAGTGCGGCCTTCGACATAGCCGGCCTCGTTCAGGCTTTGGCGAAACGCCTCCAGGTACGGCTTCCACGCACCTGGCGAGGCGCTGTTGAGGAATCCAACCACCGGCATCGCCGGTTGCTGCGCACGCGCCGCGAGCGGCCACGCCGCCGCGCCGCCGAGCAGCGTGATGAAGTCGCGGCGTCTCATCGGCTTACCACAGGGTCAAGGATCACGGGCCAAGTATAACAGGTCGGGGCCGTGCATCGCAGGCGTCGCATCGACACGCTCGCGATGTGCCCGCCATGTCCGCTTCACATCCGATAACGACCGAATTGGTGCGTCACAACGAACCGGCGCTTCGTGCCAATTGCTGCCATATGCATTGCAGCAAAATGCCAGCCTACTCGATCACCTCGTCGGCGCGAGCGAGCACAGTCGCCGGCACGTCGAGACCGAGCGCCCTGGCGGTCTTGAGGTTGATCACGAGCTCGTACTTGGTCGGCGCCTGCACCGGCAGGTCCGCCGGCTTCTCGCCCTTCAGGATGCGATCGACGTAGCCCGCAGCGAGGCGGTATTGGTCGAGGTAATCGGGCCCATACGAGATCAGCCCGCCACCGGCTGCGAAGGTGCGTTCGTTGTAGACTGCGGGCAGCTTGTGCCGGGCCGCTAGCGTGATGATTAGATCGCGATGAAGCTGCGTCGCGCCGCCCCCCGTCACGATCTGACCGCCGTTCGAGGATCGCGCAAAGGTGGCGATGGCGCGCTCGATCTCGGCGGCCTTCTGCACGTTGACCGGGATGACCTCTATCCGTAGCAATGGGGCGACCGCCTGGATGGCGGCAAACTGGCCCGCTCCAGTACCCAGGCTAGTATCGCGAAGGACCGCTGCCCGGTTGACGCTGGGCGCGATTTCCTTGAGCAGCTCCAGCCATTTCCCGGCCATGCTGTATTCGAATTCCAGGAAACCGGTGGCGTTGCCGCCCGGCCGCGCCAGGCTGTCGACCAAGCCGGAGCCGACCGGATCGCCGGCAATCGGGAAAACGATCGGCACCGTGTGGGTCGCCTGCTGCACCGCCGCCACGGGCCCACCACCATGGGCGAAGATCACGTCTGGCGCCAGCGCGACCAATTCGGCGGCGTGTCTGCGAACTTCGGCGACATTGGCCGTCGCCCAACGCGTATCAACCTGAACGTTGCGGCCGATCGTCCAGCCCAATAGCGCCAGTGCTTGCAGAAACGCGCCGACGCGGGCCTGATATTGCGCATCGTTTGCGGTTGCGGGCAGGAGTATACCAATGCGGCGCATCTGCCCGTGCTGCTGCCCACGCGCGCCGCGCGGCCACGCCGCCGCGCCGCCCATTAGCGTGATGAACGAGCGCCGGTTCACTGCCCGGTCCCTCCCGTGCTTCCGACCGAAAGGATAGCACACCTCAATGCGGCAGGAGACTGCTGCGCTGCGGGGTTTCAACCCAGCCTATCACCGCTTCGGGTCATTCTAGTCAGATCGACACGCTGCCGACGCGCCCGCAATGTCCGCTTCACCTCCGATAGCGTCCGAACTTTGGCACCGCAGCGATCCGCCGCTTCGTGCCATAAGCCGACTTACGCACCGCAGCAAACCGCATCCCTATTCGATCACCTCGTCGGCGAGAGAGAGCAGATTGTCGGAGATTTTGATGCCAAGCGTCTTGGCAGTCTTGAGGTTGATTACCAGCTCGAACTTGGTTGACGTCAGCACCGGCAGATCAGCGGGATTCGCACCCTTGAGAATCTTCGCGGTGTAGACGCCGCACTGGCGATAGGCGTCGGTGATGCTCAAGCCATAGCTCAGGAGTCCGCCCGCAACCGCGTATTCGCGAAACTGGTAGATTGCGGGCAGTCGCTGCTGTGCGGCGAACCCAATGATCCGCTCGCGCCGCGTGTCGAAGTAAGGATCAGCGGCGACCAGCAGCGCGCCAGCGCCCTCCCGCTGTAGGGATGCGAACGAGGCGTCCAATTCGGGGTCGGTGCTAGCTTTGGCTATGAAGAGCCGCTGATTGATCGCACGCGCAGCCTCTTCGAGCTGCTGCAGTTGGCGCGCCACCGGAGGGTAAGTCGGATTGACCAGGGCTCCGAAGAGAACGACCCCCGGCGCCAAGTCGCGCAACAGCCCGAGCCGTTTCGGATCCATCAGATCGGACTCGACTGCGAAGCCGGTTACGTTGCCGCCCGGCCGGTTGAAACTCTCGACCAGGCCGGTGGTATCGGCGGCGAACGATGACACGATCGGGATAGTCGAGGTGGCGCGCTTCGCCGCGAGGGCCGAGGGAACACCGCCCAGCGCGCTGATTACGTTTACCCGGCGGCTCGCGAGATCGGCGGCGAGAGTCGGCAGGCGGCTGACATTCTCGCCGTCGGTGAAGCCGCCCTCTTTCAGGCCGCGACGAAACGCTTCGAGGAGATGCGCCGAGTCCTCTGGCGACCGTGAGCTCATGAACCCGATGACGGGCATCGCATTCTGCGCGTACCCGCCGAGCGGGCAGGCGGCCGCCGCGCCAAGCAATGCGATGACTTCCCGTCGCCTCATCAGCTTCGTCCTCAGGCCGAGGACCGCACACTACCACATCGCAGAAAAAAGAGCGGCGTTGTGCACCACAGCAATTTTGGCCGCCAATGTCTCAGATGGGGTCAATAGCGTCGCGTCGGTATGCTCGCGACGCTCGCGGCATGTCCGCTATGCCTCCATTAGCGACCAAATCGGTGCACCGCAACGATCCGCCGCTTCGTGCCGATTGTGTTCTCTAATTCCGGGTTTCGGTGTCAAGCTCTCCGCGATCATCCTTGCCGGGCCCACTGTTCTCTCCGCGGTAGGGGCCTGCCC
>WNFM01147118.1_pt2 | contig 11339 bp, 8 predicted proteins | sample 5400271 | NCBI WGS metagenome assembly WNFM01 (sample SAMN13153352, study PRJNA577476) | soil metagenome | isolation source: 60 cm saprolite on Douglas fir-dominated hillslope | place: USA:California | collected 2013-09-17 | reverse complement strand
TCCTCGGCCTGGCGCTGTTCCTGATCAGCCGCGATCCGCAGCATCTGATGGCGGCGCTGGCACAGGCGCGGCCGGTCGACAATCCGATCGCCTTGGCCGGCTTTACCGCCTGACCAGCAACATTGCTGGAGATCGACCTGCAGAAATGCAGCGAACCCTTGCAGTTCCACCCCTGGCCAGGCATGGATGCCCCGCGTTAGCATGGCGTTGCTGCCGCATCAGGCAAACTGGCGCATGGGGAATAAGATGGCCGAATACCAGCTGCATTGCATGAAAGAATCCGGCAACAGCTAAAAGGTCGCCTTGATGCTGCAGCTCGCCGGTTGCGATTGGCAGCCGGTATGGGTCGATTATTTCAACGGGGCCACACGCCAGGAAGACTTCCGCCGCGACTTCAATGAACTGGGCGAATTGCCCGTCCTCGTTCATGGCAAAAAGACGCTGACGCAAAGCGGCGCCATCCTCACGTATCTGGCCGATCATCTCGGCAAATTTGGTGGCCGCGATGCTGATGAGAAGCTGGAGGTGCTGCGCTGGATCCTGTTCGACAACCACAAATTCACCAGCTATTTCGCCACCCTGCGCTTCCTCTTTGGGCTGCAGAAGACCGGCGAGACGCCGGTCACGGAATTTCTGCGCGCGCGGGCTTTGAGCGCCTTTGGCCTGGTTGAAAAGCACCTCACCGACCGGTCTTTCCTGGTCGGCGACCGGCTGACCATCGCCGACCTCTCGCTGGCTGGTTACGTCTTCTATGATGAGCCGACCGGGATCGATCGCAGCCAGTTCCCCCATATCCAGGCTTGGGCCGATCGCATCGCCGCGCAACCGGGCTGGCAACACCCCTATGATCTGATGCCGGGGATGCCGGGCTGATCTGCCGCGGCATGACCGGCGGCAATGAGCGGATTTTCGCTAAATCCGCACCTTCTTCTTCCCCTCATGATGACGAGATGCTGCCACCCGGCGCGGATTTGCTATAGTCGGTCCTTGCTGGGATTCGCGCTCGCGTCACTGGCGCGCGGCGTCTTTGACTGAGGGGGAGGAGTTCGGCATGAGCAAGCCGCGCGGGATGCGGGTCGTACCACTGATCTTGGTGGTGCTGCTCGGCGGCATCGTCATCGGCCTGGTGGGCGGGGTGATGGCGGTTCGCCTGACGCTGCAGCCGAACTGGTACACCGTCGCGCAGGATTTTCAGGGGCTGATCGCGGCCGCCATCCTGTTTCTCGGCCTGACCTTCGCCGCAACTGTCCGATTCCAAGGATTGCGCGCCAAGGAGATTGAGGTCGACGCGCATTTGGCGCTGAAGCGTCAGAGCCGTGAGCGGAGCGAAAAGGCGGAAGCGGCCGCGATCCTGGCTCGCCTCACCTTGATCGCCAGCGATCTGGTCATTCCAGCGCGCCTGGTCCTCAAGACCGAGTCAAACGGTGGCGCCTTGCTGCATCAGTGGCGGCATGGCTGGTCGCGGCGCTGTTCCAATGCCTTGCGGCGCGCCGAGCAGGCGATTCCCGAAATGTGGGCCGAGATGTCGCGGGCACAACTCGGCGAGATCGAACAGATCACGCTGAAGCTCAATCAGCTGGAGCGGATTGTCGTCGAGGCCCAAGATCTGCACGAACTGATGCTACAGGCCGAGCCGGATTATTTCCGCACCAGCGATCTCTACGGTCTGGATGCCATTTGCCTTCGCATCCTCCAATTGATGCAGCGGATCGATGGGGCCATCCTGGGCGAAGATATCCCGACGGCACGACCCCACAATCTGGAACGCTTCCAGGAGACGTTCCGCTAGCTAGCGAAGATCGTGTGCCGTCCGATGTAAGCGCACGATCCCTTGCAGAGCCAGTCCTCAATCCGAATCGCGCTCAGAACTTTGCTGGCTGAGATTGACACCGTCGATCGCGTAGATGACGCCGTTGCTCGGCGACGTATCAACGCTGAGAATTTCGGTGTCGTCGGCCATCAGCCGACCTTCGGTGCCATCGACGAGCACACTGCGCCCGCTGACCGAGGTCAGTCGAACGCGGTTATGGGCGATGTCCTGGGGCAGATACTTCTTCGCGACGACCAGATTTTCCAGCGCGCGACGTGCCGCGGCGCTATCCGTGTCGAATAACTGGTGGCGCTGCGCATCCGACAGTTCGGCAAAAGCCGCATTGGACGGCGCAAAGACGGTAAACCCGGCGCCGGCTTTCAGGTCCCCGGCAATGCCGGCTTTACGCAACAGACTGGAGAAGGTCGAATAGGCCGGATCATGGTCGATCGTCTCAAGAATATCGCCAGCCCGTGCCTGGCCGGCAAGCAAACCGACACCCAGCAGCAGCGTCATCAACGCGGCACCCTGGCGCCACGCGCCTTTGTAGATCCGACGTGAGTCCGCGTTGAGCAGAGGGTCGCGATCAGCCTGGCGTGCATGAAGGAGGTTCATGGCTTTGCCTTTCATTGTGCCGACCAACATGACCTTCAGGCCGAAGGGACGTTAGGTGACTTGCCTGCGTCACGAGACACCATCCCGCGTTGCAGGACCACGGCGCGGCATGCCACCCGGCGCTGTTGCCAGCCCCAGTCACGGTCCGAATGTCGATGTTGATCGCCGACGGCGGAATGTCGTCGGCTGGGCGCCGCGGTCAATCTGGCGGCGTCACTCTATACATTGAATATGCGATATAGGTCGGCAAAAGACGAATTGAAGTGGGTGAAGCTAAATATCAATCAGAGTGATACGCAGATCACACTCGTCAGCAATATCCCGGCGCGGATGGGAATAAGGCGCGGCATGGTTGGTCCAGTGAAAAAGCCCCCGCTTGCACGGGGGCTTTTTCATCACGGCATCTTCAATAGATGATGATTATTGCTGACCCAAAGGTGCTGCCACATCCAATGCCGGCTTCCGCTTCTGGCGCCGTTCAACCAGTGCCCGGATCAGCACGTAGAAGAGCGGTGTCAGCAACAGACCGAAGAAGGTGACGCCGAGCATACCGGAGAACACCGCCACACCCATGGCATGGCGCATTTCGGCACCGGCGCCGGTCGAGAGCACCAGCGGCACCACGCCCATGATGAAGGCGATGGACGTCATCAGAATCGGCCGCAGGCGCAGGCGGCAAGCCTCGAGCACGGCGGCGACCCGATCGAGTCCCTCCTGCTGCTTGTCCTTGGCAAATTCGACGATCAGAATCGCGTTCTTGCAGGCAAGGCCCACCAGCACGATCAGGCCGATCTGGGTGAAGATGTTGTTGTCGCCACCGGAGATGATGACACCGGTGATCGCCGACAGCAGGGTCATCGGCACGATCAGGATGACGGCCAGCGGTAAGGTCCAGCTTTCATACTGCGCCGCCAAGACCAGGAAGGCGAGCAGGATGCAGAGCGGGAAGACGAAGATGGCGGTATTGCCAGCGAGAATCTGCTGATAGGTCAATTCCGTCCATTCATAGGTCATGCCATTTGGCAGTTCCTGCTTCAGCAGCTTTTCAATGGCGGCCTGAGCCTGGCCGGAGCTGTAGCCGGGCGCCGGCCCGCCATTGATCTCCGCCGTGGCGAAGCCATTGTAATGCGAGACACGGTCCGGCCCGGAACTGTCTTTGACATTCACGAAGGTCGATAGCGGCACCATCTCGCCCTGGTCATTGCGGACTTTCAACTGGCCGATCTGCTCCGGCTCCAGGCGGAACTGCTGATCGGCCTGGACATTGACCTGCAGGGTGCGGCCAAAGCGATTGAAGTCGTTGACATAGAGCGAACCAAGATAGGCCTGCAAGGTGTCGAAGATATCGCTGATGGCGACACCATGGGTCTTCGCCTTCTCGCGATCGATATCGGCATCGATCTGCGGCACGTTCACCTGGTAGGAGGAGAACAGACCCGCCAGCTCTGGCACCGTGCGCGACTTGGCCAGGATGTTCTGAGTCTGATTATAAAGTTCCTCATAGCCAAGACTGCCACGATCTTCGATCTGCAAACGGAAGCCGCCGATCGTGCCCAATCCCTGCACCGGGGGTGGCGGGAAGATGGCGATGAAGGCGTCCTGAATGCCGAAGAACTGGCCTTGCAAGGCGCCGGCAACAGCCCCCGCCGACTGATCCGGCCGCGTGCGTTGATCGAAGGATTTCAACGTCACGAAGACGATGCCGCTATTGGGGCTGTTGGTGAAGCCGTTGATCGACAGACCGGGGAAGGCCACGGTGCTCTCGACATTGGGATTCTTCAGCGCGATATCCGACATCTTGCGAATCACCGCGTCGCTGCGATCCAGGGTCGCGGCATCCGGCAATTGCGCGAAGGCCACCAGATATTGCTTGTCCTGCTGCGGCACGAAGCCGGTCGGCGTGCTGGTGAAGCCCATGTAACCGAGGCCGACCAAGCCGGCATAAAGGATGAGGCCGATGGCACCACCCCGCAGCACCCGGCGCACGGTACCGACATAGCCGTGACTGGCCTTCTCGAAGAACCGGTTGAAGGGCCGGAACAGCCAGAAGCCGAAGATCGCATCCAGCACCCGGGAGAAACCATCCTTCTTTTCATGATGGCCCTTCAGCAGCACCGCGGACAAAGCCGGTGAGAGGGTCAATGAATTGAAGGCCGAGATCACCGTCGAGATGGCGATGGTGAGCGCGAACTGGCGGTAGAACTGACCCGTGAGACCAGAGATGAAGGCGGTCGGCACGAAGACGGCACAGAGCACCAAGGCGGTGGCGACGATCGGCCCCGTCACCTCGCGCATGGCGCGCTTGGTGGCATCGACCGGCGACAAGCCAAGCGCGATATTGCGTTCGACGTTTTCGACGACAACGATGGCGTCATCGACGACGATGCCGATCGCCAGCACCAAGCCGAACAACGACAAGGCGTTCAGCGAGAACCCGAACAGATGCATGATGGCAAAGGTGCCGATCAACGAGACGGGCACCGCCACCAGCGGGATGATCGAGGCCCGCCAGGTTTGCAGGAAGAGGATCACCACCAGGACGACGAGGGCGATCGCTTCCAGCAAGGTGTGGACCACCGCCTCGATCGAGCCGCGCACGAACACGGTCGGATCGTAGACGATGCTGTAATCGACACCTTCCGGGAAAGCCTGTTTCAGCTCGGCCATCTTGGCGCGCACCTCGTTGGAGATGGCGATGGCATTGGAGCCGGGGCGCTGGAAAATCGGAATCGCCACCGCTTCCTTGTTGTTCAGCAGCGAGCGCAAGGCATATTGGCTGGAGCCTAGCTCGATCCGCGCCACATCCTTCAGCCGGGTGATCTCGCCATCGGCACCGACCCGGATCACGACATTGGCGAATTCCTCCTCGGTCACCAGACGGCCCTGGGTGTTGATCGAGAGCTGGAAGCTGGTCGCCGACGGGGATGGCGGGGCGCCGAGCGCACCGGCCGCCACCTGCTGGTTCTGTTCGCGGATGGCCCGCACCACATCGGTGGCGGTCATATTCCGTGAGGCGATCTTGTTGGGATCGAGCCAGACCCGCAGCGAGTAATCGCCGAGACCGAACAATTGCACATCGCCGACGCCATCCAAGCGCGCCAACTCGTCCTTCACATTGAGCAGGGCATAGTTGGAGAGATAGAGCATGTCATAGCGATTATCCGGCGAGGTCAGATGCACGACCATGGTGAGATCGGGCGAGGCCTTGTCGACGGTGATGCCAAGGCGCTGCACCTCTTCCGGCAGTTTCGGCAAGGTGCGGGTGACACGGTTTTGCACCTGCACCTGGGCGGTATCGAGATTGGTGCCCAGCGCGAAGGTGACGGTCAGCGTGATTTTGCCATCGGCAGTCGATTGCGAGGACATATAGAGCATGTTCTCGACGCCGGTGATCGCCTGTTCTAGCGGCGAGGCGACGGTTTCGCCGATCACCTTCGGATTGGCGCCGGGAAAAGTGGCCCGCACCACGACTGTTGGCGGCACCACTTCGGGATATTCGCTGATCGGCAGCTGAAACAGCGAAATGGCGCCGCCGATCAGGATGATCAGGGAGAGCACGGCGGCGAAGATCGGCCGCTGCACGAAGAATTGCGAGAAGTTCATCGCCGGTCTCCTTCGACCGTTCACCGGGCGGCCGAAAATCGGCGGCCCCGGCTTGGATTGCTGAAAGCGTCGTGATCGAAATGCGTCGTGATCGAAGCAGGGATCAGTTATGCGTGACGGCGCCGGTGACTGCACTTGCCGCCGAGACGGCGGCACCTGCTGCCGTCGCCGGCTGGAGTGCAGCACCTGCGGCCTGCGCCCGCGCCAATTTTGCGCTATTGGCCGCCAGCATCTGCTCCTGGTGATCGAGCATCGCCTGATCCGCCATCGGGATGACCGCGGCATCGACCGGCATGCCGGAACGCACCCGCTGCAGGCCCTTGACGACAATCCTGTCACCTTTGGCAAGGCCCGTGCGCACTACCCGCAGGCCATCAAGCTTCGGCCCGAGTTCGATACTGCGATAGGTGACCTTGCCGTCGGCGCCGAGCACCAGCACGAACTTCTTGCCAAGATCCGTACCGACCGCCGCATCATCGATCAATGCGGCATCATAGGTGGCGCTGCCGACCAGGCGGACCCGGGCATAGAGGCCGGGGGTAAAGGCGCCGTCACGATTGTCGAACACGGCGCGGCCCCGGATGGTGCCGGTCTTGGCATTCACCTGGTTGTCGACGAAGTCCAGTTGACCGAGATGCGGGAAGCCCTCTTCGCTGGAGAGGCCGAGATAGACCGGGCTGGCGGCATCCCGCTGGCCCTTGCGCTGCAGTTCGACATATTTCAGATAGACCCGCTCATCGACATCGAAATAGGCATAGACCTGATCGGTCGAGACCAGGCTGGTCAACACACTCTGATCGGCATTGACCAGATTGCCTTCCGTCAATTCGGCGCGGCTGACCCGGCCATCGATCGGCGCCTTGATCTGGGTGAAGCTGAGATTGAGCTTGGCCGCATCGAGCTGCGCCTGGGTCGCGGCGACCGCCGCTTTGGCTTCCAGGGCGGCGGCATTGCGGGCATCGGTTTCTTCGGCACCGATCACCTTGCCGGCGAAGAGCTTGTCACCACGCGTGGCTTCGGATGCCGTCCGGTTCTGCGTTGCCCGCGCCTGCTGCAATTGCGCTTCCAGCCGATTGACCTCGTCCTGGAACGGACGCGGATCAATCTGGAACAGGAGATCGCCCTTCTTCACCAGGGCACCCTCCTTGAAGGCGACATGATCGATATAGCCGGAAACGCGCGGCCGGATGACGACTGATTCCGGCGCCTCCAGGCGGCCGGTAACCTCTTCCCACTCGGTCACCGGCCGCAGCAGCACTTCGGCCACACTGACTTTCGGTGCCGGCGGGAGAGCCGCCGGGGTCGAGGCCGGGCTGCGTTCGCAGGCGGCGAGAACGGGCATGACGATGCCGGCCAGCGCCAGGGTCGCCAGCGAGCGGGTCCAGCTGGAACGGGTCCGGGGCATATTCAGACCGCCAGCGATAGGCTGCGCCACCGCTGAACCGTCCACTGTGATTGATGTTGGATTTATCCCCGGAACGCGCATGCTCGACTCCCGCCTATTGGTATTTCGCATTTGCGGAATGTGCGGTTGCGCGCGCTCAGTTACGAATTAATCGCAGCGAATGTCACTATCATCGGGGGTGATAAAAGATTTTCGCGTTGGAATGACGTGCTTTTCTCGCCTGTATACCGCATGGGCAGCGAACATCGTCGCGGCTGCCGGTACAGTAGACGCCGTGAGAAGATGCCGATGTCAGGAGCATGTCATGAGGGTGGCCCTGATCATGGTCTGTCATCGCAATGAATCGGAATCGCCAACGAACATTTCGATGCGGTTCCTGAGCCAGCGCTCCGCCGGATCGCTGTCATGGGCGCCGCGCCAAGCCATATGTAGTTCAAAGCTCGGTAGGGGCAAGGGGAGCTCGTCAATGCGCAGGCCACCCGCGGCGGCAAGGACTTGCGCCGTATAATCGGGCACCGATGCGAGCAAATCGGTGCCGGAGAGCAGGGTACCGAGGCCGTTGAATTGCGGCACCGCCAGCACCACCTGCCGTGAGCGACCGAGCCGTGCCAGTTCATCATCGATATAGCCACTAAGATCGCCGGCAAACGAGACCATGGCATGGGGTCTTGCGCAAAATTCGTCCAGCGTCAGGTTGCCGGGAATGGCGTCGGCCCGCAGCAGTTTGGGGCGGGTGCGCCGCACCGTCTTGCGCTTGGCATTGGCCGGCAGTTCCATGGTGTAGCTGACCCCGACGGAGATCTCGCCGGAGGCCAGCAGGCCCGGCATCAGCAGATAATTGGCGCGCCGGATGACGAGGACGACGCCCGGTGCCTCGCTGCGCAGCCGGCGGATCAGCGGTGGCAGCAGGGCAAATTCGACGTCATCCGAGAGGCCGATGCGAAAGACCGTTTGCGCCGTGGCTGGATCGAAATCGGTCGAACGGCTGATCGCCGTCGAGATCGAATCGAGTGCTGGCGACAGATACAGGAAGATCTCGTTCGCCCGCGCCGTCGGTTCCATGACCCGACCGGAACGCACAAACAGTGGGTCATCGAACAGGCCCCGCAACCGGGTCAAAGCAGCGCTGATCGCCGGCTGACCCAGGAACAGCTTCTCAGCCGCCTTGGTGACGCTCCGCTCATGCATCAAGGTTTCAAAGACGATCAACAGGTTGAAATCGATGCGACGTAGATCGTTTCGGTTCATGTGACACTAGATAAGGGAAACCAGGAAATCACGCGATAGTCGTTTGATATCGCCTGGCGATATCGGCCAGGCTCGGACCATTAAAAATGTTGCGCCGAGCCAGATAAAAGTGAGACAGGCGAGAGGGTTAGAAGGTTCCGAGATCGGAAAGTCAAGAATGAAGTCCGCCACGATCAGCCGTTGGCCAGACATCGGCCAGACAATGTCGTCGCGATTCCGTTCTCGATATGTGCCGATCTTAACGCGCGCTTGGTCGGTCCACCATGACAATTTTTGGATTCATGTCCCATGTCGCGACTCCGCCGGCATCATTGCCAGGCATGATCACTATCGACAGAGACGAATTTCCCTGCTCCGGCGGAAGCGATTAGAGTGACAGCCGAAACGGAAATCCACCCGAGGTTTGTGATGTCACGTGTGATTCGCTTTCACCAATTCGGCAACGCCGAAGTGTTGACCTGCGAAGAAATTCCAACACCCAGCCCAGGCCCCGGCGAGGTCCTTGTCGCAGTCGAAGCCATTGGCGTCAGCTGGTACGATATTCTCTGGCGCCAAAATCTGGCGCCGGAGGAGACGCGCCTGCCGGCCGGCCTTGGCATCGAGATGGCGGGCCGCGTCGTCAGCACCGGCGATGGTATCGATGATCTGCCAACCGGAACGGCCGTCGCCAGTTTTCCGGCACAGACCGCCAATCGCTACCCGACCTATGGCGATATCGTGCTGATGCCACGGGACTCGCTGACACGCTATCCCGAAGCCAAGCCCGGGGACCCGAGCAGCGGCCTGACGCCGGTCGAGGCCGCCGTCCATTATGCCCCGCTGCTTACGGCCTATTTTGCCCTGGTCAATATCGGCGACATCAAGCCCGGACAACGCGTCCTCACGACCGAAGCCTGCCTGTGCTTCGGCCCGGCCTCGGTGCAACTGGCCAAGGCGCTTGGCGCCGACGTCATCGCCTCGACCAAGCAGGCGGGACGCCGGAATGCCCTGGAGGCACTTGGCGCCGATCTTGTCGTGGTGACCGATGAACAGGACCTGACCCAGCAGGTGAGCAAGTTTACCGGCGGTCAGGGCGTCGACATAGTGCTGGATTCCTGCGGCGGCCGGCAGATGGCGGCCCTGGGCGAGGTGACGGCGCCGCGTGGCAAGCTCATTCTTTATGGTCTCAATGGTGGCAATGAAGCTGCCTTCCCGGCCTGGACCGCGTTTCGCAAACATCTCAGATTCTTTCAGTATTCATTGCTCGATTTCACCGGTCATGCCGAGCTCGGCATACCCGCCAACCGACCGGCCGTTGAACAGGCTTTGCTGGCCATCAATCGCCTGACCGAGGCCGGCTTGCTGCGGCCAACGATCGACAGGGTCTTCGACTTCGATCAGGCGGTCGAGGCGCATCGCTATCTGGAAACCAGACCTGATCGCGGACGCATCGTGATCTCGGTGCCCGATGTGACGACACTTGCCAAGGTATCAGCGGCCTGACCCATATCCAGGGCGAGCGCTATGCCGCGGGACGTCAGTAGAGCAACCGGAGATTTTCGGCCGCATCACTGCACCACTTCTTTCGCATGCAAAGCAGTCTCGTCAGCCATGGCGCGCGCAATGCTGGGGCGTTGTATCTGATGCTGGAAATAAGTGGCCAAGGCTGAATAGGGTGCCAGATCGACACCGGTGAATCGGCCCCAGTTCAGCGATGGCGGAGGCCGGTGTCAAGCTGCTCTGCGGCTCACGCCAGACGCCTAACCAAACTGTCGTCAAAGCGCGGCGCGGTTGAGCAGGCCGGTCAGACCCTTGGCGGTGACCTTCTTCGCCGCCTCTTCCTGCATCTGTTTCTTGATATCGTCGGCGATCTGTTTTTCCACCGCCGCCCGCTCCGCTGGCGACATGGCGGCCAGCTTTTCTTCGGTGAGATTATGGCTCTTGAGCCAGGCATCCCGGAGATGCTGGGCGGCGGACTTTTTCATATAGTCGAGGAAAGTCTTCGTGGCCTCGCTGTCCGTGCCGGTCGTGGCGCTGCTGAGGCCGGAATCGGCGCTGGCGATGGCGGCGCTGCCGGCCGGCTTTGCCCTGACGACGATATTGCCTTGCACACCGTTGCCCAGCAAGCCGTAGAGGCCAGCAATCGAGTTTGAAACCTGCACCGCAATCTCCCTCATCCATCCGTCCGGCGATGGCCTTGGACCGCAGCAGACCATGGTGTGAATGCAGAATTCATGCCTATCTAGGCTGTGAGCCGAGACCCGGAAATCCGCAGCTTCCCGTGATGCATGGGCAAAAGCGCTGGCGCCTTTTCCTGGTCCGTCCCTGCCTGGGCGGCAGGAATTGCCTGGCCGTGCCAGCCCGCAAATTCATGCTTGCCATCTTGCCCCGGCCAGAAATCAGGCCTGACCAGTCTCGGCTCCTGGCATCGCGACGCCGACCAGCCAGCGCCGGATGACATCCTCTTCGCCCGCCGACAAGCCGACCAGCAACTCACGCTCCAGAATGGCAACGCGGCGCCGGCATTCCGCCAGCAAGGCCAGGCCGCTTTTGGTCAGCTCCAACTGCTGGATGCGCCCGTGGACGGCATGGGGTTGGCGTGCCACCGTTTCCGCCCGCAGCAGATTGGCGATGATGGTGCTGACGGTCTGCGGTGTCTGGAATACCAGCCGGGCGATA